>Ga0208105_1000008_pt1 | contig 166460 bp, 153 predicted proteins | sample CryBogCBE16Jul07_FD_184574 | JGI IMG/M metagenome (GOLD analysis project Ga0208105, IMG submission 184574) | Freshwater microbial communities from Crystal Bog, Wisconsin, USA - CBE16Jul07 (SPAdes) | ecosystem: Environmental > Aquatic > Freshwater > Lake | place: Crystal Bog, Wisconsin, USA... | reverse complement strand
TGGCGGAGAGGGTGGGATTCGAACCCACGTATACCTGTGAGGGTATAACTGGAATTCCAGTCCAGCGCCTTCGACCACTCGGCCACCTCTCCGAAGCCGGCAAGCCTAACCGCGCGCGCGCCGTTAGGCAAACCCAATTACGCTTAATTACCCGGAGCGTCGTGTGTCGGCTTGGCCGAAGCCGCCGGCGCCTTCGCCTTCGTGCCCGCGTCGAACGGTGGCGGACTGTCCAAGCAGCCCTCCTTCACCGTGTGCTCGTGCGTTTCGCCCGGGCCGTCCGGAATCTTGATCGAGTTGTGGGTATTCGGTGGCGTCAAGCCATCCCCCACCCGCAGGGTGGGTACGGACCGGGCAGCCAAATACGGCGCATGCTCTTCGCACAACTCCTTCGCTGGGTCCTTCTTGTGCCAGCTCAGCAGATGCATCGACGAGAGCGACTTACAGCCCCCCAACGCCAAACCCGTCGCGGTCAGTGCGCACGCGAGGACGATCGTTTTCGGCCGGAACATCAACATTAGGCAACCCCTGCGGCCGTCATGGCGGCCAACACATCAGCCTGCGCACCCACCGTCAACGGTGTCAGCGGCAAGCGTATCCCGGTTCCGATGAAGCCGAGGCGGTGTACCGCCCACTTCGCCGGAATCGGGTTCGGTTCGACAAACAAGGCGCCGTGCAAGACGCGCAACGGCGCATCAGCGGCACGCGCCGCTTCAATATCTCCGGCCAACGCCGCTTCGCAGACCGCGCTCATGGCCGCGGGCGCGACGTTCGCCGTCACGGAAATGACGCCCTTCGCACCGGCGAGGATTGCGTCCACCGCGGTCGGGTCATCCCCAGACAGCACATCCAAGTCTTCGCCACAGGCCGCGCGCAACTCACGGACCCGCTCGTCACCCGCGACCGCTTCTTTGATGGCCACAATGCGCGGATGCTGCGCCAACCGACCCACGGTGGCCGGCAGCATGTCCACGCCGGTCCGTCCGGGCACGTTGTACAGAATGACCGGCACCGGCGAATCGTCGGCGATCGCGGTGAAGTGTTGGTACAACCCTTCTTGGGTCGGCTTGCTGTAATACGGGGTCACGACGAGAACGGCGTCCGCACCGGCCGCGGCCAATGCGCGGGTGCGCTCAATGCTGGCGGCCGTATCATTGGTGCCGCTGCCGGCGATCACCGGCAACCGACCCTCGAGGCGCGCCACGGCACGCCGAGTCAACTCCAACGCCTCGGCCAGCGTCACGGTCGGAGACTCGCCCGTCGTACCGCAGACCACGATGCCATCGGTGCCTTGGGCCAGATGCCAATCCAATAACCGGTCCCACGCGGCGTAATCGACTTCGCCGGTCTCGGTCATGGGGGTGACGATGGCAACGATACTGCCGCTATACATGTGATCGGACTCGGGTTTTGTCTGTAGGGCAGAGAGGCGCCGGGGTCGGTGATGGTACTGATGGGGGGGCAGCCCGCGCAAGCAAAACCCCGGGCACCTCGCTGTCGCGGTAGACTAAGGGCACCCTCCCCCCCAAAAAGTTCCCGGATGAAGCAGCTTCTTGCCCTTTCAGCCATCGGCAGCGACCGCACGGGTCTCGTGCACGATCTGACCCGCACCATCACCGACTGCGGTGGCAACGTCGTCGAGTGCCGGATGTCGGCCCTCGGCTCCGAGTTCGTGATGTCCCTGTTGATCTCGGGCAACTGGCACGCGCTCGCCAAAATCGAGGCGGAAGTGAAACGCATCGGCGAAGTCGGTCAGGTGGCGATCCAGTGTCGCCGCACCGAACCGCGGCCGGTGCGCTCGGACATGCTGCCCTACTCCGTCGATATCGTCTGTCTGGACCAGCCGGGCATCGTCTCGAGCGTGTCGGGTTTCTTTTCCGCGCGGGGGGTTGATATCGCCGAACTCGATACCCACAGTTATGCCGCGGCGCACACCGGAGCACCGATGTTCTCGCTCCGGCTCGTGGTCAGTGTCCCGAGCCGCATACACCTCGGGGTGTTACGCGAAGAGTTCATGGACTTCTGCGACCATCTGAATCTGGATGCCATCCTTGAACCTGTGAAGCATTAAATCGGAGGCGATCGCATGACTGCACCCACCCTCGGCAAGAAAGTGGCCGACATCAAGGCTGAGTCGACCGCCGGCGCTTGGCGCCTCAAAGACGCCCCAGGCCCGCTGGTGGTGTATTTCTACCCCAAGGACGACACCTCCGGCTGCACCAAGGAGGGAATCGCGTTTCGCGACCTCTATCCGGCGTTCCAGAAGGCCGGTGTGACGATCATCGGGGTGTCCCCGGACAGCCTAGCCTCGCACGCCAAGTTCCGCGCCAAGTACGAGTTTCCGTTCGACTTGGTCGCCGACCCCGACCAAGCGGTCTGCCAGCACTTTGACGTGTGGAAAGAAAAGAGCATGTACGGCCGCAAGTACATGGGCGTCGAGCGCAGCACGTTCTTACTCGATGCCAAGGGCATCCTGCGTGCCGAATGGCGCAAAGTGAAGGTCCCCGGCCACGCCGAGGCGGTCCTCGAGGCGGCGCTCGCCTTGGCGAATCCCGCATGACGCGGGCCGCCAAGGGCTCACGCACCACCCGCCGTCTGCACCGCACGTTCGTCCTCGACACGAACGTGCTGATGCACGACCCCACCGCGATCTTCCGCTTCGAAGAGCACGATGTGTACATCCCGATGCGGGTGCTCGAAGAACTCGACGCCGGCAAGAAGGGGGTCTCCGAAGCGGCTCGCAACGTCCGCCAAGTCAGTCGTTTTCTCGACGAACTGATGCACGGCGCCACCAAGGCGCAGATCGACGCGGGTCTCCCCTTGCCCAGCGTCGTCAAAAGTATCCACGGCAAAGCCGGCGCCTCGGGCCGCCTCTATTTTCAGACCGAAGCGTTCAATTCCCAATTGCCGGAGCTCCCGGGTCAGGGAGCCGACAACGCGATTCTCGGGCAAGCGCTCGCGCTGAAGCGGGCGCGCAAAACCACCGAAGTTACGCTGGTCTCGAAGGACATCAACCTGCGGATTAAGGCGGCCATCATCGGCGTAAACGCCGAAGACTACCGCAACGACCAAACCATCGAAGACGCCGACCTGCTGCACACCGGCGCGCGCGTCCTGTCGGCGGACTTTTGGGAGAAGCACGGCAGTGACCTGACCTCCTGGAAGGAGCAGGCCCGCACGTTTTATCGGTTGACGAGCCCCGCGGTGCGCGATTGGCACCCCAACTTGTTCGTCTACGAGGCCAGTGGCGTGGGCCTCGAGGCGATCGTGCGCTCGATCGACGGCGATACGGCCACCCTCGAGTTGCTGACCGACTACCGCTCGGAACGACACCCGGTCTGGGGCGTCGTGGCCCGCAATCGCGAGCAGAACTTTGTCTTGAACCTGCTGATGGACCCGGAGATCGATTTTGTCACCGTCCTCGGCCCAGCCGGCACGGGCAAAACCCTGATGACGCTGGCCGCGGGGCTCGCGCAAACACTCGACACCCGACGTTTCAGCGAAATCATCATGACCCGCGTGACCATCCCACTCGGCGAGGACATCGGCTTTCTTCCGGGCACCGAAGAAGAAAAGATGGAGCCCTGGATGGGCGCGCTGATGGACAACTTGGAGGTCCTGACCCAGAGCCAAGAGGGCGGTAATTGGGCACGCGCGGCCACGAACGACCTCTTGCGCAGTCGCATCAAGATCCGATCCCTCAACTTCATGCGCGGACGGACGTTCTTAAACCGCTTCATCATTCTGGACGAAGCACAAAACTTAACGCCCAAGCAGATGAAAGCCCTCGTGACCCGCGCCGGTCCCGGGACTAAAATCGTGTGCCTGGGCAATATCGCTCAGATCGATACGCCCTACCTCACCGAGACGAGTTGCGGCCTCACCTATGTCGTGAACCGCTTCCACGGCTGGCCTCATGCCGGTCACGTCACGTTGGTGCGGGGTGAACGCTCGCGTCTGGCGGACTTTGCCTCTGAGACGCTCTGACGGGGAACCCGCCGGCCGGACCGGTGTCTGACAGCCCATGAAGCCACTGACTTTGCTGCTGCAGCGCCTAGTGCTGTGTCTGACCCTGGCCACCGTGGTGGCCGGGGCGGCCACGGCCACACCCAAGCCGGGTAACGACCTGCCGGATATCGGCACGCCGGCGGACACCATCATCACGCCGCGCGAGGAATACGAAATCGGCTCGATGATCGTCCAAGGCCTGCGCGACAGCGGCCAGATCCTCGACGACCTCGAAGTCAGTGAGTACATCCAAGCCGTCGGTTCCAGCCTCTCGGCGCGCGCCACGGAAGGCACGCTCAAGTTCACGTTTTTTGTGGTGAAAGACCCCGGTATCAATGCGTTCGCGTTACCGGGCGGCTTCGTGGGCGTGAACTCCGGCTTGATTTTGGCCACCGCCAGCGAGAGCGAACTCGCCGGCGTGTTGGCGCACGAAGTCTCCCACGTCACCCAGCGCCACATGGCGCGCAAGATCCAAGCCGCGAGTCGGGCGTCCCTGACCTCCACCGCAGCCATGCTCGCGTCGATCCTCTTGGGCGCGGTCTCGCACAGCACCGACGTGGGTATGGCGGGCGTCATGGCCGGCACGAGCGCGATGCAGCAGCAGCAACTGAACTACTCGCGTGAGAACGAGATTGAGGCGGACCGCGTGGGCATTGGCGTCATGGCTGCAGCGGGCTACGACCCCTACGGCATGGCCACGTTCTTTGAGACGCTCAACCGCCGAATGGGCGGCGGTGCCAACCCGCAGAACACCAAGATCCTCGAGTTGCTGCAGACGCACCCCGTGACCACCGCCCGCGTGGCCGAGGCGAAGAATCGTGCCAGCGATTACCCCATCGTCCGTCCAGTGGACACCAACGGCTATCAGCTCGCACGGGAACGCCTAAAGGCGCTGGCCCTCCCCACCGGCACCAATCCGCACGACGCATACCCGGCGGTGGCCTCGCTCGGTACCGACAAGGTGGCCGATTACCGGCTCTACGGCCGGTCGCTCGCGCTCATCTTCGCCAACCAACCGCGCGAGGCCATTCCGAGTCTGGAGGATCTGGTCGCCCGCCATCCCGACACGATCGAGTACCACACGGCCCTCGGTCAGGCCTTGCTCGCGGCCGACGATATTGAAGGCTCAAAGCGCGTACTCGCGCGTGCCAAAGAGCTGTTCCCGCGCAACGTGCCGGTCACCGTCCGCTACGCCGAGACCTTGATGCGCGCCAACGACAACCGCCAGGCGCATTACCTGTTGCTCGATTTATTCAACGTAATCCCACCGACGCAGGACCAGGTGCGCCTGATTGCCCTCGCCGCAAGCGCCGCCGGCGAATCGGCTGAAGCGGATTACTACATGGCGGAGTATCATGTGATGAGCGGCGATTTGACGCTGGCCATCATGCAACTGCGCCAAGCGCTGTCCACTCCCGCCATCACCCCTGTCCAGCGCGCTCGGTTTAAAGCGCGCATCGAAGAACTGAAGGAATACCTCCCGGTACGCCTGCAGGGCGCCGTCGATCGCGGCGAGCCCCTGCCGAGCAAAATACCGGACGACCGCCGATGAGTGCTCACACCCCCTTTTCGCTCCGCCCGTTTCGTCCTCTACGGGCGACGGTCACCTGTTGGCTGCTTGTCGCCGCGTTCGGCGCCCAGGCGGCCGACCCCACGTCCACAACGGCCGCCTCGAAAGATCCGTTCGAGCACGTCAACCGGATGACCTATCGATTCAACGACGCGCTGGATCGGCACTTCTTGCGCCCCTTAGCCGAGGGTTACCGGGCACACGTGCCTGACCCCATCCGCACGGGCATCGCCAACTTCGTCGCGAACATTGAGTACCCGACGGTTGTCATCAACGACGCCTTACAGGGCAAATTGGTCGCGGCCGGGCAGGATGTCGCGCGCTTTGTGGTGAACACCGTGGTCGGCATCGGCGGTTTGGGCGATCCGGCGTCCGCCTTGCACATCCCCGTGCACAACGAAGATTTCGGTCAGACGCTCGGCCATTGGGGTGTTCCCCCGGGTCCGTACCTCGTCTTGCCAGTACTCGGCTCGTCTGATTTGCGCGACGCGCCGGGCTGGTGGGTGGACGCGCACACGAACATCGAGCATTACGCCCGTAACCAATACGTTCGCTGGGGAATCGCCGGGATGAGCGTGTTCGACATCCGCGTCCAAGGGCTGGCCGCGGATGAAACGATCGACAATGCCTTTGACCCGTATGCCGTGGTGCGTGACGCATACCTCGCGCGGCGCAACTACCTCGTGCACGACGGCAACGTCGCGACGGAAGACACGGGTTACGACATCGTCGACGACGAAACGACGACGGAATAGCGGGCGCTTAGCTCGCCGACGGACTCAAGAGTTCGAGGACCCCGCCGACCCTTGCCAACGCTGCCCCGGCGGCGGGCAAGCCCACCACCTGCAACGATTCGCCGCGCTGCCGCGCCGCCGCGAGCCACGCGAGCAAGACCGCGACACCTGCGCTGTCGATCGCGTCGATCCCCGACAGATCGAGTCGCGCCGCCGGGTGGCCCTGCTGCAAGCGCACGCCATCGGCGTACGCCCTCGCGGCCGTCGCGAGCACCAACGCGCCCGACACCACCCAGCCCTCCGCGCTCGCAGCGAAGCGGCACTCGCTCACGACTTCGGGCTCCCCGCCTCAGCGGCATCCTTCTCGAGTCGCGCGATGACGGCATCCAGACCGTTCTGGCTGATCTCGGCACCGAGATCGGTCCGGTAATTCTTGACGTACGAAATGCCCTCGATGATCACGTCAAAGGCTTTCCAGCCCGCGGCCGTACGGCGGAGCTTGTAATCGACGGGAACCACCACCCCGCTGGAGCGCGTCACTTCGGTGCGCACCGTGGCGATCTCGACGTTCGGATCCGGCCGATAGGGCAAGATCTTGAACTTGTCCGACGAGAAATCGGCGAGCGCGCCGCCGTAGGTCTTCATCAGCATTTGCACCATCGCGTTCACGAAGCGCTGCCGCTGCTCGGGCGAGGCCGTCCGCCAATGTTGCGCCAGCACCAATTGGGCCGCGTACTCGGTATCAAAATGCGGCAGCAGGATGCTCTCGACGATCGGATACGCCTTCTTCGGCTCCTTACGGATGGCCGCACGGTTCTGATCGATCGCGGCGAACAACTGCCGGGCCGTCGCCTCCATTTCGGCTTGTGGGTTCGCGGCGATCTCGGCGTGCGCAGCGACGGTGTACAGCGAGCCACCCAGCAGCATCGGCGTCGTCGTCAACGCCGTCGCGAGGGGTGTGCTGAGCCCAACGAGGACGGCAGCCAGATGGGATTTCATGGCGTTTCCTTCTTTGCGCCCTGTCCGGCTTTGTCGAACAGGAACTTACTGATGAGATTTTCAAGGACGATCGCCGACTGGGTCATTTCGATGCGATCGCCGTCTTTGTAATTGGTGTCTGAGCCACCCGGCGTGAAGCCGACGTAGTTACCGCCGAGCAATCCGGCCGTGTAAATCGCCACGTCGCTGTCGTTCGGGATGCGGTTGTAGCGACGGTCGATCGACAGGTGCGCCACGGCTTTGAAGGCCGTCGAGTCGTAGTCGATCGACTCCACGCGTCCGACGGTGACACCGCCGATCGACACCGGGGCACCGGCTTTCAAGCCACCGACGTTGTCGAAGGCCGCGGTGAGGTGGTACTCGTGACGACCGAACTCCAGCCCATGGCTGCTGATCTGGGTCGCCATGAAAAACAAGGCGGCAAAACCGAGCAGGACGAACAGCCCTGTGCCGATTTCGATGGATGGATTGCGCTTCATAGTGTGATGTCTCCGCAAGTCACAGCAGCACGGCTGTGAGCATGTAATCAATGGCCAAAACCGCGACCGAGGACGTGACCACTGTCCGCGTGGTGGCCCGCCCCACGCCTTCCGCGGTCGGGACCGCGTGATAGCCCTCGTAGACCGCAATCGCACTGCAGGCGACCCCAAAGGCCAGGCTTTTCACGACGCCTTCGACGATGTCACGCCACTCGACCGCGCCACGCATTTGCGACCAGAACTGCCCGGCGTCGATGCGCATGAGTTCCACACCGACGAGCTGCGCACCGTAGATGCCGATCACCGCGAAAATCGCGGCGAGCAGCGGCATCGACACGACGCCGCCGACAAAGCGCGGGACGCAAATGCGTCGCACCGGATCCACGGCCATCATGTCCATGGCCGCCAGTTGATCGGTCGCCAACATCAAGCCGATTTCGGAAGTGATGGCCGTACCCGCACGACCCGCAAATAAGAGCGCGGTGATCACCGGCCCCAATTCCCGCAAGAGCCCCAAGGCTGCGGCAGTGCCGAGGGATTCGGTGGAGCCGAACCGGCGCAGCAAGTCGTAGCCTTGCAGGCCGAGCACCATGCCCACAAAGAGCCCCGAGAGCATGATGATGACGAGCGACAACGCGCCGGTCATGTGCACCTGCTCGACCAGGAGCCGGGGCCGTCGCAGCACGGAGGGCACCCCCGCACACAGACGGCCGAAGAAGAGCGTAAACCGCCCAAACTGCGCGAGGACCGATGACACGGCGTGTCCGCTCACGGCGCCTCCCCGAGCATCTCGCTGGCCAACGGTCCGGCCGGGTAATGGAAGTGCACCGGGCCGTCGGCGGCACCGGCCATGAATTGGCGTACGACCGGGTCGGGATTCGACGCGAGTTCTGCCGGCGTGCCGTCCGCGACCACACGCCCGCCCGACAAGAGCACTGCCCGGTCGGCCAATTGGCCGATCACGTGGACGTCGTGCGACACGACGATACTGGTGATGCCGAGCGCATGATTGAGATCGCGGATCAACTTGAGCACCATGCCGAGCGCGATGGGGTCGAGGCCCGCGAAGGGCTCGTCATAAATCAGGATCTCCGGATCCATCACCACCGCACGCGCGAGCGCCACGCGCCGCGCCATCCCGCCCGACAACTCGGACGGCATCAAGCGCGCAGCGCCACGCAGCCCCACCGCTTCGAGCTTCATGGCCACGAGTCGCGCAACGACCGGTTCGGGAAGATCCGTGTGCTCGCGCAACGGGAACGCGACGTTCTCGTAGACGTCGAGGTCGGTGAGCAAGGCGCCGTTTTGGAACAACATCCCCATGCGCCGACGCAAGGCATAGAGCCCCCGGCGATCGAGCTGGGCGAGATCCTCGCCGGCCACCAGGACACGCCCCTGCGTCGGCTGGAGCTGGCCGGTCAGGAGACGCAACACGGTGGTCTTGCCCGTTCCGGAGGGCCCCATCAGCGCTGTCACACGACCGCGTGCGATGCTCACGTCCAAGCCATCGAGCACGGTCCGGTCGCCGATCCGATAACCGACGGACTCGAACCGGGCGGCGACGCCGTCCACGGGATTCATCGCGGGCTCCGAGCGCACGCCAGGCCCGCCTCAACGGCACGGCCCAAACGACGCGCGGAACGCCACGGGGTGGCGCACTGCATCCACTGCTCCTTACATGTAGCGGGCGATGGCGGTCGAGATATGGACCGGCACCGCGGGGGTTGGTTCCCATGATAGCCGATTCGTCGGTCTGCCCCGTGACGGTGGCGCAAAGAAGGTATTAGGACTAAAATGGTCCTAATAGTAGCGACCACCCCCGCCATGCTGCGCATTAGCAAACTCACCGACTACGCCACCGTGTTGCTTGCCCACCTCGCCGACGACGGTGCCGGGCAGCGCACGGCCGTGGAATTGGCCGACTGGTCAAAAATCGGTCTGCCCACCGTGAGCAAGGTCCTCAAGGAGTTGCAGCGCGCCGGGCTCGTCGTCTCCACCCGGGGCGCCCGCGGTGGCTACAGCCTCGCACGGCCCGCCGCGTCCATCAGCGCCGCCGACATACTCGATGCCGTCGAAGGCCCCATCAGCCTGACCGAGTGCGCCACCCACCCCGGGCAGTGCGGCCTCGAGTCCGGTTGCCGGGTCGGTCGCAGCTGGCAGCGCGTCAACCTCGCCATACACCGTGCCCTCGCGGACGTCCGCCTGACCGATCTGGCGCGCACCGACGCGGTGGCTATACCCGAACTGACTGTCAGCCTCGGACCGCGGATCGCGGTTCGGACTCGCCCGGAGCATGCATGAGTACGCCGACCGCCCCGGATCTCGATCAGTTGATGGGCCAGAAGTATCGCCATGGCTTCATCACGGACATCGACTCCGACACCCTTCCGCCCGGCCTCGATGAGGACGTCATCCGCCGCATCTCGGCCAAAAAAGGCGAACCTCAGTTTTTGCTCGACTGGCGTCTGAAGGCGTTTCGCCTCTGGCAGACCCTGCGGGAGCCGACCTGGGCGCACGTGCACTACCAGCCGATCGACTACCAAGCGATCTCCTACTACTCGGCGCCGAAATCCAAGAAGGACGGTCCGAAGAGTCTGGCGGAAGTCGACCCCAAACTGCTTGAGACCTACGACAAGCTCGGCGTCCCACTGCACGAGCGCGCCCGCCTCGCCGGCGTGGCCGTCGACGCTGTCTTCGACAGCGTCTCTGTGGCGACAACCTTCAAGGATCGCCTGCACGCCGCGGGCGTCATCTTCTGTCCGTTCTCCGACGCGGTGCGCGACCACCCGGCTTTGATCGAGCAATACTTGGGCTCCGTGGTCCCGCCGGGCGATAACTTCTACGCCGCGCTGAACTCGGCCGTCTTCACCGACGGCTCCTTCGTCTACATCCCGAAGGGCGTGCGCTGCCCGATGGAACTGTCGACGTACTTCCGGATCAATGCCGCCAACACGGGCCAATTTGAGCGGACGCTCATCATTGCCGACGAAGGCAGCCACGTGAGTTACCTCGAAGGCTGCACCGCACCGATGCGCGACGAGAACCAATTACACGCCGCGGTCGTGGAATTGGTGGCGATGGACAACGCGACGATCAAGTACTCCACCGTGCAGAATTGGTATCCGGGCGACGAAAACGGCGTCGGCGGGATCTATAACTTCGTCACCAAGCGCGGCGATTGCCGCGGTCGTCGCTCGCGGATCTCGTGGACGCAAGTCGAAACCGGCTCCGCCATCACCTGGAAATACCCCAGTTGTGTGCTCACCGGCGAAGGCTCGGTGGGCGAGTTTTACTCGGTGGCCGTGGCCAATCATCGTCAGCAGGCCGACACCGGCACCAAGATGATTCACGTCGGCGCGAACACGACCAGCACCATCGTCTCCAAGGGAATTTCCGCCGGTCACGCCCAAAACACCTATCGTGGGCTGGTGAAAATCCTGCCGTCCGCGAGCGGAGCCCGTAACTACACGCAGTGCGATTCGCTGCTGATGGGCCCGGATTGCGGCGCCCACACGTTCCCGTACGTCGAGGTGAAAAACCCGACCGCGGTCGTCGAACACGAGGCCACCACCTCACGCATCGGCGAGGATCAGCTGTTCTATCTCTTGCAGCGCGGTCTGTCGCAAGAAGACGCCGTGAACCTCATCGTCAACGGCTTCTGCAAGTCTGTCTTCAACGAATTGCCGATGGAATTTGCGGTGGAGGCTCAAAACCTCCTCGCCGTGAGCCTGGAAGGCTCCGTCGGCTGAGCACGAGTACACCATCATGAACACACTACAGCGCGGGGACGTGATCCTCGATATTCAGGGACTGACGGCGGATGTCGCGGGTCGCAACATCCTCAAGGGCCTCAATCTCACGATTCGGGCCGGTGAAGTCCACGCCATCATGGGCCCGAACGGTGCCGGCAAATCGACCCTCTCGCAGGTGTTGGCCGGTCGTCCCGACTACGATATCAAAGGCGGCACGGCGACCTACATGGGCGAGGACTTGCTCGCGCTCGCACCCGAAGAGCGCGCCCGTCGCGGCGTGTTTTTGGGCTTCCAGTACCCGGTCGAAATTCCCGGGGTCAATAACGTCTATCTCTTGAAAGCCGCGCTGAATGCGCGCCGTCGCCAACAAGGCCTCGACGAGTTGGACGCCTTCGAGTTCATGACCATCGTTCGCGAGAAGATGAAACTCATGAAGATGGACGAGAGCTTCTTGAAGCGCGGCGTCAACGAAGGCTTCTCGGGCGGTGAGAAGAAGCGCAATGAAATTCTGCAAATGACGGTGTTGGAGCCGACGCTGGCGATTTTGGATGAGACCGATTCGGGCCTCGACATCGATGCGTTGAAGATCGTCTCCACCGGCGTGAATAGCCTGCGCCGGGACGATCGCGCGGTGGTGCTCGTGACGCACTACCAGCGCTTGCTGGACTACATCGTGCCCGATTACGTGCACGTACTGGCCGGGGGTCGAATCGTACGCTCCGGCGATCGCACCCTCGCCCTTGAACTCGAAGCCCGCGGCTACGACTGGCTGATTGAGGGGTCGAGCGCGGCATGAGTGCACGGCCCTTCGCCGCCCTCACGCGAGTTCGTGAGGCGATCGGCAGCACCCTCTCACCGACGCGCCAGGAGGCGCTGACGCGACTCGTCGCGCTTGGCCTGCCGACGCCGCGGGACGACGCGTTCCGCTACACCAACTTACGGTTGTTGGAGCGCCGCGATCTCACCCCAGGGCCCACGGCGCCGGCCGCTTGGCCCGCCGATTTACCGATCGGTGCGGAACGTTTGGTGTACGTGAACGGTCGTATCGACAGCGCCGTCACGCGTCTGCCGAGCGCGGTCGAGGTCACGACAACGAGCGATGCGGTCGCGACGTTCAGCGACGCGGCCACCGACCGCATTCGCCTGTGGAATGCGGCGCTGCGCGACAGTCACACCACGCTCGTCGTACCGCGCAACACGCAAGTCGCCCTCGACCTCGTGTTCGTGGCCACCGCGGGTGGCGCCTACCCGTCGCTGACGATTGAGCTCGAGTCCGGCGCGGAGCTTGCGCTGATCGAGTACCACGTCGGGGCTGACGACGCACCGGAAACGGTGACGGCCGCCGTCCTGGAGCTTCGCCTCGCCGCGGGCGCACAACTCACGCACACGCTCGTGCAGTGCGCGCCCGCCGCGGCGGTCATCATCGGGGATGTCACCGCCCACATCGGCCGCGATGCCACCTACCGCCATCGCTCGGCGGTGCTCGGCGCGCAACTGTCGCGCTTCGACCTGACGACGCACCTTGAGGCGCCGGGCGCCTCCACGGCGCTGTCGGGACTGTTTTTGGCGGACCGCACCCGCGAGCATCACTTACGCACGTGGGTACACCACGCCGCCGCCGACGGTACAAGCGATCAGCGCTACCGCGGGGTGGCGACCGACCGCGGGCGCGGCAGCTACGACGGCAAGGTCGTCGTGGACGTCGGCGCCAACGGCACCAACTCCGCGCAGTCGAGCAAGAACCTGCTGCTGTCGGCGGAAGCGACCATCGAAACGCGGCCGCAACTGGAAATTAACGCCGACGCGGTCAAGTGCGCGCACGGCGCAACCACCGGCTCGCTGGACGAGCAGATGTTGTTTTACCTGTTGTCGCGCGGGCTCGACCGCGAGACCGCGCGCGCGGTGCTCACGTACGCCTTTTTAGGCGACGTGCTGACCGATTTTCCGAGCGCGGTGCGCAAAGCCGTCGAAACGCGCGCACTGGGCCGCTTGCCGGCCGCCGATCTGATCCGAGGGTTTGTGGCATGACGAGCGCACCGTACGATCTGACCGCCGTACGCGCAGACTTCCCGATACTGGCGCGGCCGATACGCGGCAAACCGCTCGTTTATTTGGACAACGGCGCATCGGCGCAGCGTCCGCGCGCCGTGATCGACGCCGAGCGTCGGTATGCCGAGGAGTCGCACGCCAACGTACACCGCGGTGTGCACACGCTCTCCCAACGCGCGACCGACGCGTTCGAAGGTGCCCGTGAGCGCGTCCGGCGCTTTCTGAATGCGCGCTCCACGCGCGAGATCATCTTCACACGTGGCACCACCGAATCGATCAATTTGGTGGCCCAGTCCTATGCCCGCCCGCGCCTCGGGCCAGGCGATGAGATCCTCGTCACCCACTTGGAGCATCACGCCAACATCGTGCCGTGGCAGATGGTGTGCGCCGCGACCGGCGCACGCCTCGTGCCGGTGCCGATCAACGACCGCGGCGAGGTGGATCCGGCCGACGTACGCGCCCGCCTGAATAGCCGCACCCGACTGTTGGGTATCGCTCACGTCTCCAACGCGCTCGGCACCGTGCTGCCGGTCGCCGAGATCATCGCCATCGCTCACGCGGCCGGCGTGCCGGTGTTGGTCGACGGCGCCCAAGCGGTGCCCCACCTGCGCATCGATGTGCAAGCGCTGGACGCCGATTTCTACGTCTTCTCGGGTCACAAACTCTACGGACCCGACGGCATCGGCGTGCTGTACGGACGCGAAGCGTTGTTCGAATCCATGCCGCCGTGGCAAGGCGGCGGCGACATGATTTTGCATGTCTCTTTCGACGGCACGACCTACAACGAGTTGCCGTACAAATTCGAAGCCGGCACGCCGCACATGTCCGGCGCGGTCGGTCTGGCCGCGGCGATCGACTACGTGGAGCACATCGGGCTGGAGAAGATCGGCGCCTGGGAGTCAACCCTACTCGCCTACGCGCACGAGCGATTGCAGGCGATTGAGGGTCTGCGCGTGATCGGCACCGCGGCCCACAAAGCAGGCCTTGTCTCCTTTGTGGTCGACGGTGTGCATCCGCACGATTTGGGCACGATTCTCGACGAACAGGGCGTCGCGATCCGCACCGGGCACCACTGTGCGATGCCGGCGATCGAGTTCTTCAAGGTGCCGGCGACCGCCCGTGCGTCGTTTGGCTTGTACACCACGCTCGACGACATCGACCGGCTCGCCGACGCCGTGGTGGGCGCTCGCGACCTCTTCCGCTGAAGGCTGCCATGGATCTTAAAGACCTGTATCGCGACGTCATCCTCGACCACAACAAGCGGCCGCGGAACTTCGGTGTCCTCGCCCCGCCGGCGATTGGCGCAAAAGGCCATAATCCCCTCTGCGGCGATCAACTCACGGTCTACGTGGACCTCGTCGATGGCGTCATTCGCGACGTCAAGTTCGAAGGAACGGGCTGCGCCATTTCGGTCGCCTCCGCGTCCTTGATGACCGAAGCGGTCAAGGGTCTCGACACCGCGGCCTTCGCGCGACTGCACGCGCGCGTCCACGAGGTCTTGACTCAACACGACGCCGAGGTGCCCGCGGATCTTGGCAAGCTTGCCGCCTTGGGCGGCGTCCGTGAATATCCCGCTCGCGTGAAATGCGCGAGCCTGTCTTGGCGCACGCTCGAGTCCGCTCTCGCGGGCGCCCACAACGCCGTCACCACAGAATAATGACCATGCACCATCACGATCGCGAACCGTTCGTCGTTAATGAAGATGTGAAGGCTGTGCTGGTTCCGGCCGGCATCGAGGTCAAGCTGCGCGTCGGCTCGGTGGGTTACATCACGCAGGCGTTGGGCGGCAGTTTCACCGTGTACGTCGAAGGCAATCTCTTTCGGATCGCCGGCGAAGACGCTGCGGCGATCGGCAAGGAGCCGCCGGCGCGGATCGAACTGCCGCCGGACGCGACGGACGCCGACGTCGAAGCCCTCGCCTGGTCACAGTTGAAGACCTGCTTTGACCCGGAGATCCCGGTCAATATCGTCGACCTCGGTCTCGTCTACGACTGCGTGGTCGAACGCCAGGCGGACGGCACGCGACAGGCGAAAGTGCAACTGACACTGACCGCGCCGGGCTGTGGCATGGGCGAAGTCCTCGTTCAGGACGCCAAAGACAAGCTTCTGGCGATTCCGACGATCGCGTCGGCGGACATTGAGCTCGTGTTTGATCCACCCTGGGACCGCGAGATGATGTCTGAAGAAGCCCGACTGCAAATGGGGATGATGTGAGCGAGTCTCTTTGGATCGACGTCGCGGCCGCCGGCGACGTGCCAGCGGGCGAACACCGCAGTTATGTGGCGGACGGATGGTATGTGGTCGTCTACAACGTGCAAGGAACGCTCTACGCGCTCGAGGACCGTTGCACCCACGACGACAATCCGATTGAAGACGGCGTCGTCGAGGGACTGGAAGTGATTTGCCCACGTCACGGTGCGCGCTTCTGCCTGAAGACCGGCGCCGCGCTCACGCCACCGGCCTATGAACCGGTCAAGACCTTTGACGTCGAGGAAACCGCGGGCCGGCTGCGCCTGCGCGCGCACTAACGAGACCCCTATGAAGACACTGTACCTCGCTCGTCACGCCACCGCTGAGCCGCATTCACCGACGGGAGAGGATTTCGATCGCCGTCTGGCCCTGCGCGGCGAAGCCGAAATCACCGGTGTCGCCTCGCGCGCCCGAGACCTCGACTTGGGCTTGGATCTGATCATCGCCAGCCCCGCCGCCCGCACGCTGGCCACCGCCGGCGCCTACGCACGGGCCTTTGGGATGGACGAGGATCGGTTCCAGACTGCCAAGACCATTTACACCACCGACACCGGCCACCTCGCGGAGTTCGTACAGGCGCTGCCGGAGTCAGCCGACCGGATTCTGCTGGTCGGGCACAACCCGGTGATCAGCCGCCTCGCCCGTTGGCTCGCCGACAGCGATGACTTTCCGGAGTTCGTGCCGGCCACCGTCGCGGTGTATGCCATCGATGCCGAACGGTGGGCGCACGTGGACCCGACGCTGTCGCGCCTGATCGCACGCATCGCCCCGGAGCGTTAGCCCCTCACCCGCCGAGGGTAAGCAGCGACGCATTACCACCGACGGCGGCCGTATTGACCGTGACGGTCTGCTCGGTCGCGAAGCGGTGGAGGTAATGCGGACCGCCGGCCTTGGGGCCGGTGCCCGAAAGGCCGCACCCGCCGAACGGCTGCACGCCGACGACCGCACCGATCATGTTGCGGTTCACGTAGAGATTGCCCACGCGGGCGCGCGCCCGAAGGCGCTGGATCGTCGAATCGATCCGCGTATGGATGCCGAGCGTGAGACCAAAACCCGTGGCGTTGATGGCGTCGATCAAGGCGTCGAGCTCGTCGGCGCGCCAGCGCAGCACGTGCAGTACCGGGCCAAACACTTCACCCGTCAGGTCGCTGATGGCGCGGATTTCCACCGCCGTCGGCGCTACGTACTGGCCTTGTGACAGCGTCGCGGTCAGTGCGACTTGATGCGACCACGGGGCCGTCGCCCGAATCCCAGCGATGTGCGCTTCTAAACGAGCGCGCGCCTCGCTGTCGATGACAGGGCCGATATCCGTGTCGAGCAATGCCGGATCGCCCATCCGCAACTCGTCCATCGCGCCCGCAAGCAACGTCTCCACGCGGTCGGCGATCTCCTCTTGGACACACAGGATGCGCAACGCCGAGCAACGCTGGCCTGCGCTGCCAAAGGCCGATAGCACCGCATCGTTGACCACTTGTTCGGGCAGCGCGGAACTGTCGACGATCATGGCGTTTTGGCCACCGGTCTCTGCGATCAGCACGGGAATCGCCCCACCGCGATGCGCCAACGCGCGGTGTATCGCCGCGGCGGTCTCGTTCGAACCGGTAAAGGCCACGCCCGCGATCCGCGGGTCGCTCGACAACCGCGCGCCGACGGTCGCGCCGTCGCCCGGCAGCAATTGCAGCGCCCCGACAGGCACGCCGGCCGCGTGCAAGGCCTCGACGGCCTGCATCGCGACGAGCGGTGTTTGCTCGGCGGGCTTTGCGATCACGCAGTTGCCCGCGGCCAGCGCGGCGGCGATCTGACCGGTCGTGATGGCGAGCGGGAAGTTCCACGGACTGATGCAAGCGAACACGCCACGTCCCCGCAGCACGAGTTCGTTACTTTCCCCGGTCGGACCCGGGAGCGGCGTCGGGCGGGCAAAGTCCAGCCGCGCGCGCTGCGCGTAATAGCGCAGGAAGTCCACGGCTTCGCGGATCTCGGCAATCGCATCCGGCAATGTCTTGCCGGCTTCGCGGCAGAGTACCGCTACCCAACGATCGCGCGCCGCTTCGTACGCATCGGCAGCGCGCTCAAGCATGGCGGCGCGCTCGATCGCCGGGGTGCCCTCCCACGCCGGGAACGCAGCCACGGCGGCCTCAAGTGCGCGATCGGTCTCGTCCGCCGTCGCGCACAGAACGTAGCCGACCACTGATCCGTCCGTCGGGCTGGCAACCGCCGTGCCGCGTTGCTCGATCTCCCGCGCCGACACGGGACGACGTCCCACGACGATCGGCTGAGCGACGCTCGTGCCGATCCCAGCGGCGCCTTGCGCCAACGCATCGAGAGCCGCGCCATCGGCAAAGTTGACGCCCCGGGAATTCGCGCGTTCCGGCCCGAACAAGCGCACCGGCGGCGGAATCCTGGGGTGTGGCGCCGAATGCAGGTTCTCCACGAAGGCAATCGGATCCGCGACCACTTCGCTCGAGGGCAAGCGCGCGTCGACGATGCGATTGACGAACGAGGTGTTCGCGCCATTTTCGAGCAAGCGGCGGACCAGATACGGCAGCAAATCCTCGTGCGAACCGACCGGCGCATAAACCCGGCACGGCACGCCTTCGCGGGCGGGATCCGTGACCACGGCATAGAGCTCCTCGCCCATGCCGTGCAAGCGCTGAAACTCAAACGCCCGACCCTGCGCGCGCGCGCGCTGCAGGATGCTCGCCACCGTCTGCGCGTTGTGCGTGGCGAACTGCGGGTAGATCACGTCGGTGGCATCGAGCATCAGGCTCGCGCACGCCAAGTACGACACGTCGGTGTTCTGCTTGCGCGTGAACACCGGGTAGTGATCGTGACCGCGCTCCTGCGCTTTCTTGATCTCGCTGTCCCAATACGCGCCTTTGACGAGGCGGATATTGAGGCGCCGACCGGCATGGCGCGCCCGCGCGATCAGCCAACGCAACACATCGGTCGCGCGTTTCATGTAAGCCTGCACGGCGAGTCCAAAGCCCTGCCAGCCGGCGAGGGACGGTGCGCCGAGCACGAGATCGATTAACTCCAAGGAGAGTTCGAGGCGCTCGGACTCTTCGGCATCCACGGTGAGCGCAATGCCGGCCTTGGCCGCCCGTTCGCACAAGAGGATCAAGCGCGGGCCGAGTTCGGCGAGCACGCGCTCGCGCTGCGCGTATTCGTAGCGCGGGTGCAATGCGGACAGCTTGACCGAAATCGACGGCAGCGCCTCCGGCGCCAGCTCGCGCGCGCCCATCGCTGCCTGACCGAGCGCATCAATGGCCGCGAGGTACGCGTCAAAGTAGCGGTCGGCATCCGCCGACGAGAGCGCGGCCTCGCCGAGCATGTCGAAGGAGTACCGATAACGAGCACCTTCGCCATCGTTTGCGCGCTCCAACGCTTCTGCGATCGTGCGACCCATCACGAATTGGTGGCCGAGAATCTTCATGGCCTGACGCATCGCCGTGCGCACCACCGGCTCGCCGACGCGCGCCACGAGATTGCGGACGAAGCCGCCGGGATCGCGACGCGTTTCGAGGTCCGGTTGCACGATGCGACCGGTCAGCATGAGGCCCCAGGTCGATGCATTGACGAACAGCGAGCCGCCGTCCAATAAGTGTGCCGCCCAGTCGCCGGCCCGAATCTTGTCCGCGATCAGGCGATCGGCCGTCAGTGCATCCGGGATGCGCAACAGCGCCTCCGCCAGACACATCAGGATCACACCCTCTTGCGAGGAGAGGTCGTACTCCCGCAGCAGGGCATCCATGGCGCTTTTCTTGACCTGCGATGCCCGTACGGCATCGACGAGCGCGGCCGCGTGCGCGGTGATCTGCGCGCGTACGGTCTCGTCCGCGGGACGGGCTAAGGGCAATAACTCCGCCAACACCGCGTCTTCGTCGGCCAACCAAAGGCGATTGATGGCCGCCGCGGGCGTGGCGGGAACTCGACTGGTGGGACGGACGAAGGCGGTCATGGGCAGCTCCTTGGGCGTTCCGCCTACGTTAATGCGGCTTACGGAGCGTTTTTTGCTATCTTTAGACCACTTTCTTAGAGGTTTCGACTACTCATGACCCCCAAATCGGCGCTGGACCGAACGGATCGCCGCTTGCTGCGACTGCTGCAGGCCGACGGGCGTCTGTCGATCGCGGAATTGGCGCGACAGGTGCACCTGTCCGCAACGCCGTGCCTTGAGCGCGTGCGGCGCCTCGAACGCGACGGCTATATCCGCGGTTACGTCGCCGATCTGGACCCGGCGCTGCTCGGCGCCGCGCTCATCGCGTTTGTGCAGATTCAGTTGGATCGCACCACACCGGACGTATTCAATCGATTCAAGGAAGGCGTCGTTCGGCTCGACCCGGTGCAGGAGTGCCACATGGTCGCCGGAGGATTCGACTACCTCTTAAAGGTGCGCATCGCCGACATGGCTGCCTACCGGCGCTTCTTGGAGGACCTCGCTGCGCTGCCGGGGATCGAGCAAACGCATACGTACGTCGTCATGGAAGAAGTGAAATCGAGTCGCTTCTTGCCGATCGCCGACTAAGTCAGTCGCGGAACCGGCGGCAATAATCCGTCAAGATTCGTGCGTGATCGAACGCTAAAGGCGGTGGATCGCGCGGATCGACGCACCGGCAGGCCCCGGCATCGTCTCCCGCCCGGGGTTCTCCCGTGGCCGTGGCCACATACACGACACCCACGGTCTGTCCCCTGGGATCGCGCGCTGGGTCGGAGTACACGCCCAGTAATGCCGAAATCGTGACGACGAGGCCGGTTTCTTCGTAAGCCTCCCGCATCGCGGCCGCTTCCACGGTCTCGCCAAACTCGACGAATCCCCCGGGGATGGCCCAACCGAGCGGCGGAAAGCGTCGTTCGATGAGCACGATGGGCCGATCGGGTCGGTCGATCAACTCGATGATGGCGTCGGCGGCAACGGGTGGCGTGATCGGACGAGTCATTGCAGGGAACCGATTGCGGGTAGACGATGGACTGTAATTGATGCTGCGGAATTGCGCGACGAACGCCTGTGCTTACACTAGCGAGTGACCGAAGGACGCTCAAATGCCCATGACAATGCCACTGCCCGATCCAATGCCCGCCGCCGTATTCGAGAGCCGCTTGCGCATTTCCGTCGGACAGCCATTTGAACAGGGCGTGTGGGATGCGCATCGCCATCGCATCGTCCCCATTCTCGGTGGAACGATGGACGGCCCGCGTTTAACCGGTGATATTCTCCCAGGCGGCGCCGATTGGCAGTCTGTTCGTGTTACCGATGGCGTGGCGCGGATTGATGCGCGATATACCCTACGTACGACCGACGGCACCGTCATCGCGATACATAACGCCGGTCTGCGCCGCGGACCACCAGACGTGATGGCCCGTCTCGCGGGCGGTGAAATCGTCGCACCGGACAGTTACTACTTCCGCACCGTCGCTCAGTTTCACGTCGAATCAGGTCACTATCAGTGGTTAACGGAGCACATCTTCATTGGCATTGGTCGGCGATGGCCGGATGCAGTGGAAATTGATATCTACCGCCTAACGTGACGTCGTGGTCACACCTCAATGAACGCGGGTACCCGGTGGAATAATCGAGGGTGCTCGATTTAATTCGGACATCGCAAACCCGGCGGCAGCTTTGTACTCGGCCATATAAAGAGCTCGGTCCGACGGAGAAATCACGGCGTCGATATCGTCAAAGTGTCCACCGCACAGCTCATCCACTCGCTTGAGCAAGCCAAACGGACCGTCGCCGCGGTTGCGCAGAATGAGCTTCGAGATGGGTGCACACAACCGCTCGTTGTAATTCGCGAGCGCCGCGGGGGTCACGCCGTGCGCACAGAGACAGGCGCCGAGCACGCGGGCGTCGATGATCGCTTGTGACGCCCCGTTCGAACCTGTCGGATACATGGCGTGGGCGGCATCACCCATCAGCGCCACCGGGCCCTCGATCCACGTGGGTACGGGATCCCGATCTATCATCGGATTCTCAAATGCAGCCTCCGCGCCGCGCAACAAAGCGGGCACGTCGAGCCAATCCCACGTCCACGTCGCGAAATGGTTTACGAAAGAGTCGATAGGAACCTGCCGAAACCATCCGGAAGGCTGCTGATCGTCAAAGGTCTCTAAGGTGCGCTCCGCAATCCAATTGATGAGCGATAAACCCGTTGCCGGATTGGGGCTCGAGATGGGGTAAATGACCATACGATGCCGATGGGTGCCCAGACCGACAAACGAGGCGCCTGTACGCAGCGGCTTGGCCCAAGTCACTCCACGCCACATGACACAGCCACCCCAATGGATCGGCGGCTGATTCGGATGCATCTGCGCGCGAACGGCAGAATGAATGCCGTCGGCGCCGATCAACAACTCACCCGCGACTGTCGAAACCGCTCCGTCACGCGCTGTCAACTCAACAGCCACACCGCCATCTGGCAAGCATGCATAACCGGTCACGCGTGCGTCCAGGCGCACAGCTTCGTCGCCCAAACGCTCGCGTACTAGCGCATACAAGAGCATCTGCAATTGACCGCGGTGTACCGAGTACTGCGGCCAGAGGTATCCGGCCTGCAGCCCACGGGCTTCGGCATAGATGTCGTTGCCGTTCAGACCGACGAGGGCCCACTCCTCGGTCGCCACGCCAATCGCATTAAGGTCCGCCGCAGTGATGCCAAGCTCGTACAGTTCGCGCACGGCGTTCGGCTGCAAATTGATGCCCACACCCAACGGGCGCATCTCCTGCACAGCTTCGAGCACAAGACACGGCACGCCGATCTGCTGAAGTGTCAGCGCCGTGACCAATCCCCCAATGCCTCCTCCCGCAACAATCACCGGCCGAATGCTCATCGATTTACAACCTGTATGGAGACATGACGGACGCTAAGGCGGCGCGCCCCAGCGCAACGCAGCATGGGGTAACGCAGTTTGTAATGGGTCTATCTTAAATTTTGCTAAGCCGATCGCCTCATTGGCGCCGCAAAAAATCGCGCTGCACCCGTCGCTCGCGCTTGTCGGGCTTGCCCTCGTTGCGCGGACGGGACAGCGCGTCGAGTTGGTGCACCTCACGCATCGCCGCACGCCGCTCGATACTGCGTTCGGTTTCCGCGTAACACGCTTGCGCTTCCGGGGCCGGACCCCGCCGATGAGGAACCGTAATCACTGTAAATTCCAGTACTTGAGACTCACGAGTTACTTCCAACACATCGCCCTGCACGATCTCGCGAGACGCCTTGGGGCGTGTGCCGTTCAGGAGTACGCGCCCCGAGGCGACTGCTGCCGCTGCTAACGAGCGTGTCTTGTACAAGCGTAGGTGCCACAAGCAACGATCGATCCGCAGGCGATCGCCGCTGCCCTCGCCGTCCTCGCTCACGTCCTCATCGTCGTCACGCCGCCGACCCATGACACCTCCGCAGCAACTGATGTTCAATTATTACCTATACTGCGCGTCTGATCTCCCATCCTTGTAGGCGCTGCCATGGATAGTGCATTCGAATCTCGACTTGCCGCCGACCTTGAGTCGCTGCGGGCACAAGGCTTATACAAAACCGAACGTGAGATCACCTCGCCACAAGGCGCCGTGATCACCGTCGGCGGCCGTTCGGTCATCAATCTGTGCGCGAACAATTACCTCGGCCTCGCGGGCGATGCAGACGTGGTCGCCGCAGCCCATCAGGCGTTGGATGCGTACGGCTACGGCATGGCTTCGGTCCGGTTCATCTGTGGGACGAACTCCATCCACCGGCAGCTCGAGCGGCGCCTCGCCGAGTTCCTTGGGATGCCCGATGCGATCTTGTACTCGTCTTGTTTCGATGCGAATGGTGGCCTCTTCGAAACGATCACCGGCGAGGAGGACGCGATCATTTCGGACGCACTCAATCACGCGTCGATTATCGACGGGATCCGTCTGTCGAAGGCGCGCAGGTTGCGCTACGCCAATCGTGACATGGCGGAACTCGAGGCTCGACTCATCGAGTCACAAGACGCCCGCACGCGCTTAATCGTGACCGATGGCGTGTTCTCCATGGACGGCACCATCGCACCGCTCGCAGCCATCTGCGATCTCGCCGACCGATACGGTGCGCTCGTCGTCGTCGACGATTCTCATGCGACCGGCTTTGTCGGCCGCAAGGGTCGCGGCACCCCGGAGGCCTGTGGGGTCGAGGGTCGGATCGATTTTCTGACCGGCACCTTAGGCAAGGCGTTGGGTGGCGCCGCCGGAGGGTATGTCGCCGGTTCAAGCAAAGCGGTCGAATGGCTGCGCCAACGGTCGCGCCCGTACCTGTTCTCCAATTCGATCCCGCCGGTCATCGCCGCAACGACGTTGTCGGTCATCGAGCGCGTCGCAGGCAGCGATGCGCTGCGTGAGCGGCTGGCAGACAACGCCGCGTATTTTCGCGCGGCGATGACAAAGGCAGGCTTCCAATTGATTGACGGAAGCCATCCGATTATTCCGGTCATGATTGGGGATGCCGCACTGGCGGCGAAAATGGCGGATCGCGTACTGCAACTGGGTCTGTACGTCATCGGGTTCTCTTTCCCCGTGGTTCCCCGCGGGGCGGCACGCATTCGTACGCAGATGAGCGCTGCGCACAGTCACTCGGATCTCGATCAGGCGGTACACGCCTTCACCGTCGCCGGGCGCGAGCTCGGCCTGATTTCTTGAGGGTATCTCGATGAAAGCACTCGTGAAGTCCCGCGCCGAGCCGGGCATCTGGATGGAGAACGTACCGGAGCCGACCATTGGACCGAATGACGTTTTAATTCGCATCCGCAAAACGGCGATCTGCGGAACCGATATGCACATCTGGCATTGGGACGACTGGGCACAGCGGACGATCCCGGTCCCCATGCAAGTGGGACATGAGTATTGCGGCGAAATCGTTGAAATGGGCAGCGAAGTGCGTGGCCTCGCCATCGGTGATCGCGTCTCCGGTGAAGGCCATATCACCTGCGGCTACTGCCGCAACTGCCGGGCGGGCCGGCGCCACCTGTGCGCCAACACCGTCGGCGTGGGTGTCAACGTACCGGGGTGCTTCGCTGAATATTTGGCGCTGCCGGCCTCGAACGTCTTCAAACTCTCGCCCGTCATTGACGACGATATCGCATCCATCCTCGACCCATTCGGTAATGCGACCCACACGGCGCTGTCGTTCAATGTGGTCGGCGAGGACGTGCTGATCACCGGTGCCGGCCCCATTGGCGTCATGGCCGTCGCGATCGCCCGCTATGCGGGCGCACGACACGTGGTGATCACCGACGTCAATCCGTATCGCTTAGAACTGGCCCGCCAAATGGGCGCCACGCGTGCGGTCGACGTGCGGACAGAGTCGCTTAACGACGTGATGAAGGACCTTCGGATGGAGGAAGGTTTCGACGTCGGAATGGAAATGTCCGGGGTCCCATCGGCATTTCGGGAGATGTTACGGACGATGCATCATGGCGGCGCGATCGCCATGCTGGGCATCATGCCCAAAGACACGGGGATCGCCTGGGACGAGATCATTTTCAAAGGTCTCATGGTCAAAGGCGTCTACGGCCGCGAGATGTTCGAAACGTGGTACAAAATGTCGAGCATGTTGCAGAGCGGCCTGAATATTCGCTCGGTCATCACCCACCGACTACCCGTCTCCGAGTACCGGTTGGGCTTTGAGACGATGGCGTCGGGTCAGAGCGGCAAAATTATCCTCGATTGGACGGCCTAACGGCCGGCGCGCCCAGAACGGTCTCTCCTGCGGTAGACTCAAGTCTGTTCAGGACGAGACCCTGCGGCGATGACGCCCGAAATCCCCCCCGATAATTCGCGTCCGGCCGATCCGGTCAGTGCGGTCCGCGCCGTATGGCGCTGGGGGATTTCTTTGTTTGTCCTGCCGGCGGATGAACGGCGGGCTTGGCCGTTTGAGAATGCCGCCCTCTGGCGCCGTCTCGGACTGCGCTGGCGTTCCCGACGAAAGTCCACGCCCGAGGCGATCGTCGACGCTCCGATACACTCGCTCCAGAAGACCTTCGCACCCGCTATCCGGCACTTTCGGCAGCGGGCCACCGGTCTGATCGACCGTTGCGCGGCGCGGACTGAGGCGTGGAGCCGATTTGCCGCTTGGGGACCGTGGACTCTGGCGATGCTGTGTGTCCTTGGGTGCCTTGGATTTGCGGCCACGCCGTTGACGATTCCGGGTCAAGTGGCCTTCGGTGTGGCGTTGCTCACCTGCGCGCTGCTCGTCCGTGAGACGACGGCGGAGGCCACCCTTCCGCTCTTGATGGGCATGTCGATGCTCGCTACATCGCGCTACATCTACTGGCGCGCAACCATGACGTTGGGAACGCCGGGTAGCGCTGAGTGGTGGACCGCACTGGGGCTCCTCTTCGCGGAGGCCTACACGTGGGTGGTTCTGTTCCTCGGATATCTGCAAAACGCCCGCCCACTGAAACGACCGCGCGCGGAATTGCCGTTGGACCCGGCCTCCTGGCCAACGGTCGATGTGTTTATTCCGACGTACAACGAACCGCTGTCGGTGGTGCGACCGACGATCCAAGCGGCGCTCTCGCTCGACTGGCCCACGGAGCACCTCCAGGTCTACGTTCTCGACGATGGTCAACGGCCAGAGTTTCGGGCGTTCTCGGCCGCCGTCGGCGCGACATACGTCACTCGTGAGGATCGTGCGTTCGCCAAAGCCGGCAATCTCAATCACGCGCTGGGCTGCTCCACGGGCGAATTCGTGGCCATCTTTGATTGCGACCATGTCCCGGTACGGAGCTTTCTCAAGGAAACGATGGGCTCCTTTGTGCGGGACCCTCGATGCGCATTGGTCCAGACACCCCATCACTTCTTCTCGCCAGACCCGTTTGAACGCAATCTCGGCACCTTCCGCAAGGTGCCGGGCGAAGGGAGTTTGTTTTACGGCCTGGTTCAGGACGGCAACGACCTTTGGAACGCTGCCTACTTTTGCGGCTCCGGTGCGGTTCTGCGCCGTACGGCGCTGACCGAGATCGGCGGGATTGCACAAGATACGGTCACCGAGGACGCCCACACGGCATTGCGACTGCACCGCGCGGGATATACGTCCGCCTACGTGAACACGATTCTCGCGGCCGGTCTCGCCACCGAGAGCCTATCGGATCACGTCGCCCAACGTGTCCGGTGGGCGCGCGGCATGGCGCAAATTTTTCGCCTTGATAATCCCCTCTTGGGCCGCGGCCTCCATTGGGCGCAGCGCCTGTGCTATCTGAGTGCAATGCTGCACTTCTTTTCGGGACTGCCGCGCCTGGTATTTCTGACAGCGCCGCTCGCGTATCTGTTTTTTGAATTCCACGTCCTCAACGCAGGCACCGTCGTCCTCGCCGCGTATGCGCTTCCGCATCTGTTCCAAGCCGCCATCGCCAATTCGACCCTGCAACGACAATATCGCCATTCCTTGTGGAACGAGGCGTACGAAGCGGCCCTCAGCTGGTACACCTCATTGCCCACGCTCTGGGCGCTCATCCACCCTCGGCACGGACTGTTCAACGTGACCGCGAAAGGCGGACTGATTGAGCACAGCCACTTCGATTGGCGCCTGGCGCTCCCGTATCTGGGCCTAGTGGCACTCAATCTCGTGGGCGTTGTCATTGCCGTTCCGCGGTTCCTCTACTGGAATTCGTTCGAAGCGGAGACCGTGGTCGTCAATCTGGTCTGGACGCTGTTCAATCTGACGTTGCTCGGCACGGTGCTCGGCGTGGCCAGCGAAACACGGCAGGTCCGTCGGGCACATCGTATAGACGCGCGTCTATCGGGGCGCTTGCTTCTCCCCGATCACACCGTCCTCGACGCCACTGTGGTCGACTTCTCCACCGGTGGCCTCCGGCTCATCGCGGATGCGTTGCCCGAGGACCTGCTCAAGTCTCCTTTACTGATTGAGATCGACTGCGCTGGCGGGCGCCAGAGTGCACGGGTTACTGGTCGTGGCATTTTGCGTTCGGGGAATGAAGTGCGCGTTGAGCTCGACCCGATGGATCCACCGACCGAGCGTTTGTATATCGAAGCTACGTTTGCCCATCCCCAGCTCTGGAGCGACTGGCACGCTGACATGCCCCCCGATCGACCTCTGCGCAGTCTCGCGGAAGTGCTGTCGTTCGGTCTTGCCGGCTACGTTCGTGTTGCCGGCTTACTCGGGCAACAAATACGACGGCGCTTACAGCGGCCATCTCCGGCGGAGGCACGTTAATCGTGGGTCCGTTCGCACTCTACTTTTTGCTGAAGATCGGGCTGCATGCAACCGGGCATTTGCAAATCCATCCCGCTAGCAATGTGTTGCTCGCACTCTTTACGTCCCTGCCCGCTCCCAATGCGCGCCTTCGCCTCGCGAAAAATCTCGTGGGTTGGCCGTTGGCGGCAATCTTGCTCTATACCGATTCGTTCCTACCACCGCCCGCCCGAGCGTTGGAAGCGCTGGGACTGATCCGGGGATTCAGTAACGAGTATTTATGGGAACTCGCGGGTCGGCTGTTTGATCCCACCGTGGTCTTTGGTGCGATCGGGATCGTCTGTGTCTATGTGCTGGCAAGTCGCAAACTGCGCGTGGGCAGTTTCGTGATCGCGGCATTGCTTGTAATTTGGGCCATACCGAGCTCGTGGAGCCCGCTACTCACGCCGGCATCGCGCACCGGCAGCCTGACCGCACCCGCCGCAGAGGATCTCGATCAATCTCGCTATTTCGTCAGCGCCGATGCTCTCGATCAAAATGTCGCGCGGTTCCATCAGGAAGAAGCTACGCGACACATCGGATACGCGCAGCGCGCACAGGGAGCGCCGTTTGATATTTTGATCCTGCACGTCTGCTCGCTCTCGTGGGACGACCTCGCCGCCGTCCGATTGCCCACAGAGTCGCTGTTTGCACGGTTCCGTATCGTCTTGACGCACTTCAACTCCGCGGCCAGTTACAGTGGCCCCGCAGCAATCCGTTTGTTGCGCGCGCATTGCGGTCAAAGTACGCAAAAGCGGTTGTACGACTACCCGGAACGCAGTTGCCTGCTCTTTTCCGGCCTCGAGGACGCCGGATACGAGCCGCACTGGCTCATGAACCACGACGGTCACTTCGCGAATTTCTTTGCCGATGTCTATCGACGCGGCGGTCTTTCGGTGGAACCCGAACCCAACACCGACGCCGATATTGCAGCGGATGCGTTCGATGGCAGTCCGATCTATTCAGACTACGACGTCTTATCCCGTTGGTGGGCTCGCCGCCTCCAAAGCGGTAGTGAACGCGTCGCTTTGTACTACAACACGATTTCGCTGCACGACGGCAACCGCTTGCGCAACGCGCCCACGCTGGATGGCGCCGCGAGCTACGCACGGCGCGCGCAGCAATTGTTTACGGACGTCGATCGGTTTCTGCAGCTCATTGAAACCAGCGGTCGGCGCGCGATGGTCGTGCTTGTTGCCGAACACGGCGCGGCCGTACGCGGCGATCGTTATCAGATTGACGGGTTACGCGAGATCCCCTCGCCCGCGATCACCGAGGTACCGGTCGCCATCGCGTACGTCGGACTCGACAGCACGACGTCATCAATGACCACGCGCGTGGATGACCCTGTCAGTTATTTCGGACTTGCCGAACTGGTGCACCGTAACGTCACGCGTAACCCATTCGACGCACGGCGTAACCCGACCGACGACGCCAACGGGCTACCGGGTGGCCCGTTTGTGGCCGAAAACGAAGACGCCCTCGTCGTCCGTGTGGGCGGTCGCTACCTCATGCGGCCACCGGGTGGCGCTTGGATTCCGTGGGAAGGACGTCGCGCTCAATAACTGAGGTAGGGCTGATACGGCGCGAAGGCAGTACCCGGCGCTGCCCCAGGTCGGTAATACACGGACAGACTGACTGGGCGGTAATAATCGGCGCGATCGTGCTCAAAACCGATTCCGACCACGCCGCTGCTGACACGCCACTCAAGGTTTATCGACAAAGCACCCGAAAGGCCGTTCGCCGTTCCACCCGGCGTCGACGGCACGAGACCGGCCGCTTGCGCCGACAAGGTCATGGCCGCATCCAGCGGAAACCACGGCGACGCCGCGTCGTGTCGGTGCGTATAGGTCGGAGCGATACTGAAACGCACCGCACTGTCCGCCGTTAGGCGCAACCATTCCAACGGCACTGCGGCCGTCGTATAACTCTGTGGACTGAAATAGCCACCGTCGCCGTAGGTATACCCGAGCAAATTACGGTCATAGGCTTGGAAGGCGGCGGTCATTCCCAGCGACAGGGCTCCGCCGAACGGTCGCGCCACCGTACGGTCGCCGGACACCCGGACCGCAACCGCGTGGTTCGTCTCGACATGGGTGCCCTCCAGTACCGTGGCCCGGATCGACAACGACAGCGATGCATCACGGGTGTAGTGACCCACACGCGCAGCTACGCCAGAATCCGTCACGCCGCCCCACACGCGGCCGGTGGCGGGATCCGTGCGACCGGCAAACGACAACAGGCTGGATGTGAGCGGTCGGCGGAACCATTCGATCGCGGTGTCCAGCGCGCCGATCGTTGGCGCGTAGCGGATGCCACCGATCCAGCGATGCAATGCAAAGCCCAAGGGCGTCGTGCCAAGATCGACCACCCAGTCGCGCTGATGCCACGCCATGCCGAGCGCCAGCCCCGTGGTATGGGTCGAGGCGTCCGCGAACGCCCCCAAGCCACCGACTGCAACGGAACCCAGACCCGTTGCCGACAAAGCATCCGCGGGAACGCTACCCGCATCGAGCGACACGGCTTGCATCATGAACCCGAGCGAGGACTGATTCGGCAAGACGTGACGCCACTCGACCGGGACGGACACGGTCGTAAGTGCGGAAAGCCCAGCGTCTCCCGGTTTATGAGTCCAACTCAATCCGCCAGACCACGTATCCGTCGGAAGCGCCACATCAGCATTCGGCGGGTTCACCGCGAGCCGAGCCACCAACGACTGTACGCCCTCGCTGCGCGCATCGAGCGGAATCCGGTCCACCCAATCGCGCGCGACCTGCCGATCGCCGAGCGATTCCGCCAGCAAAGCGCGTGCAAAAACCGCATCGGGATCTGACGACGCAAGCGCTTCGATCTGGGCCGCCACGCTCGCAGCCGCTGAGCGATCGCCCGCCAAAACCGCCGCGTGACCGGCACGATACATGTCCCAGACGGACGGTGCCGGCGCTGCCGCGCTCACCCCGTCGGGGCGCGCGTCGGGCGTGACCACGGGCTCCTGCGGCGTCTCATCGGTGGCCGCAACGACTGCGTCAGACGCATCGCGTGACACGGGGGCTGCCTCCGTGCGGTGCGCGCTCGTTGAGGCCGTACGCGCCGTCGGCGCCTGTGTGGGCGCGTTCAGCGGCAGAATCGAGGACAGTGAGATCTCCTCGGTATCCGCCGGCGCCGAAGCGAGCGTCGCTAACGCCCGATCCAACGCATCGTTGTAATCCGTCCGACGGACGTCGGCTCTGCCGCGCAAGGGCTCGAGCAATGTCACCGCGGCGCGCGCGGTTGCGGCGTAGCGCGCTAACAATCGTGCCAAGGCCAACGTATACCGGGTATCCGCGGGATGACGATGGCTCAGCTCGGCGAGACCTGCGATGGCGTCCGACCTGCCGTTGGGGGCCGCTGCGAGCAACTCGTAATAATCGATCCCGAGAATCCCGTTCGGCGCGCCGTCGGGATACAACCGTCGTAGCGCCGATCGAATCTCTTGCGTTTGACCGATCTGCGCTTGTCGGTGAATCGAAGCCAACCCCAGACGGTCATTGGTCGTCACGCGCAGTTCGGTCGCGAGGGTGTGGGACTCGCTGCTCTCTGGGAAATCCTTGTTCAAGCGGTCCAGCAGACTGCGCGCCGCGGCGAGATCCGACTGATCCAAATCCAGTTCCGCCAATAGCAACAAATCGTCCGCGCGTACGCTGCGCATGGAGGCCAGTTTGGTGAGCGCTTGACGGGCGAGGTCCGTGCGGTCGCGCGCCATCCAAGCCCGCGCGCTGCCACGCAGATCATCGGCCACCGGATCGTTCGCGAGTAGGCTCGCCAGCGACAACATCAATGTCGGCACGTCACACTCCCGGGCCTTAGGCCACCGTCACCGGCAATCGCATAACGGCCCTCTTCCGCACCGATTGCGAACAACGTCAAGACATCGGCGTAGTAGCGGCTGCCATCCCCCGCCACGAGCGGCCCCGTGTGCAAGGCCCGCAACACTTGGGTGTACCGCGGGCGGTCCACAATCTTCAAGAAGGGTAAGAGCGCTGCAAGGTGCGCGCGTCCTGCCTGACCGCCTGTGGCGCCCGAGCGTGGATCAAACCACTCCGGCAAGGGCCCCGCCCCAACGTTCGTCGCGAAGGGCCGAAGCCGATCCAATGCCTGCCGTCGGGACGGCCCGTCCGGCTGCAGGGCCGTCCACAGATAGACGCGTATGGCTCCATAGGAACCTCGCCCCAGATCATCCGACAACGACCGGTAGCCGTCGCCGACGACGTACTCGGCCCAATCCGGCACGAAGCCCCGACGCACCGTCGCCGCCAGCAGGCGGTCCTGGGCGTCGAGGAGTGGCCGGTACCGTGGGTCCAAGGCAGACAATCGCTGCACGACAAACGATGGGGCGTAACTCGGGTTCACACGAATGTGGCCGTCGTCGGAACGGAACCCGATCGGTCCCGGCAACATCACGGGCTCACGGCCGTCGGGATAGATCACTTCGTCCGACAGGATGCGCTCCGCCACGTGCCGAGCAGCGACGGTGAGCGCGGCATCGTGCCAATGGCGACCGCCTTCCAACAGCGCGTAGGCCAGCCAAAGATCGGCATCCGTGGCCGAATTCGCATCCAGCACCCCCCAATCACCCGCCGCTCGACGACCCCAGCGCCAGGCCGGCAGACGTGTGGCGAGATCCCCGGCGGCAAGATTGTCGCGCACCCAACGCACGATCGCGTCAAACGTCGCTCGATCGTCGGCCACGAGCGCCAAAAACGCCGTGTAGGCCGCGGCTTCGGACACCGTCGGCTGCTCCGACTGCGAACGATCGATCACACGGCCATCCGCCTGCACGTATGCGGCGCGAAACGTATCCCACGCCGGCCAAGGACAGGCGGCCTGTGCCGAGGAGGCTGACACCGCTGCGAGGGCCAGTGTCAGCACAAGCCGACCCATCAACCTCACTCGCCTTGGCTCTCACTCAGTCGGCGCGCTGCTCTGCGGCGCAATGCACTGACCGCGAGGAACGCAAGCACCGACACCAGCACGATGCCGCCAATGATCGCGAAGAGCGGATGCCGCGACACGGCCGCCCACACTCGACCGCCCCAAGGCAAGTCGCCCACGTAGTAGGTCGTACCCCATCGATAACTGTGCAAGGTTTCGCCCCGCACAACCACGACATCCCCTTGGAATGCCAAGGCGCGCGTCTCCAGGGCTTGCGACAGTGCGCTGCGGGCTGCCGTATCGTTGGCTAAGAGAGCCACGACCGATCGCTGGTGGCCGTACGGTGACGCGAACGCTTCCATCACACCCACACTGCCCGCGGCCGACACGGCCACGTCCGCATCCGGCCCCTCGGTGCCTGCGAGCGCTTTACGCAACTGCGGCGTGCCCGCACCGAGCGTCACGCCGAGCGGTGTTGCCGTCGACCCCAAAAGGCCGTCGCTGGTCGCTGCCATCACCAGGATGTCTGCGTCAGCCAAATCGTGATCGGTCGCGGTCGGGCCGACCACGCGGACGCCCGTCGCCGGCACTCCGCTCCAGCGGCCAAACTGCCCCATCAACTGCAGAAACGACTCCACGGCCGCGTTCCCCGTTCCATCCTTCAGGACGATGACCGTCTGGGAGAGATCGGCGAGGCGCGTGAACGGGTATCCGGCATGCGCGAACAACGCAAGGTTGGGTAAGGCGACGTAGTGACGGAAACCCGTCAGATCGATGGTCGAGTCCGGATCAATCGACGATCGCTGCACATCGGGCATGCGCTCACGGCAAGCGCCTTGCACATGAGAATCCATCGCGAAACGCATCGACAGAACGTTGTCCGCGCCAATCTGGACGCCGGGCAAGGCCAGACGCTCGTCCTCGCCCAGCACGGTTGAGGACACCAGCGGCACCATCAATCGCTGCAGGCCGTCAGCTTCCGTGTCCGGCCGTAAATGGATGACGCGCGCCAAGCGATCGTTGATCTCCACCGTCAATGACGAGGCATCCCGCTCAACCGGGGCGGTGTAGCGGAAATGCAGATCGATCGGCAGTCCGGTATCCCGCCAGGCCATCAAATCCGGCGGTAGACGCAAGTTCAGTCGAATGGGATCGGGCGTGCGTCCATGGACTTCGAGTACCTGCGGCGAGTCCACCAGCTCTGCAAAGCGGACGGGACGGTCGGTCCGCAACCACCGCGGCGTGTCGTAGGGCACGCGCGCCCGCGGGGTCACCGTATGCACCTGTGCTTCGGCGCCCGACAACACCGTGTCGCCCAGCACCAACCCAAGTACTGCCGTGCGCAATTCTGCTTCGTCACGCCCCATAAAGAGCAGCAACTTGCCGTGACGCACCCCCGGGTTATCGAGTACCCGCACGGTCGGACCCGTGACATCGGGCAACGCGAGACCGTCCGGCTTCGTTCGATTCGTCGCAAACACCAGTGCGTGCCGCGCCACCGCGTTCACGTCGCGCACCGGAAACTCGGCGCGTCGGTATTCGGCCAACCGGCCGAACCACGAGGCCACGATGCCGGCATCGCGGACGACCTCTAAGGAAGGCGCGTGCGGCAAGACGACCGGTAGCGACAAGGCGTGGGAGTCGCGACGGTCAAAAAACGGGGCAGGCAGAAGCGCAAGATCATTGGCGAGGTCTATCGAGCGCAGCTCGAGCTCGAGTTCGGATCGGTCACTGATCGTTGCCCAGAGCGCCGTGTGGCCTGGGTCTTCGCAGTCCTGCGTGTAGTGCCCCACCAACTGGAGACGCAGGTGATTAAAGTCAGCAAAATACTGCGGGTTGAGCTCCACATCGCGCGAAATCTCATGCCCCGCCGTTTCGCGTGGCAATGGCAATGCGGCCGCCGGCTCACCGTTCAGGCTGATCCGTAAGTGCGACAACTCCGGCAGCATCGACGGCGAGTAACTGTAGCGAAGATGCAAGCGGGCTTGCGTGACCACCTCATCCCCGCGCGACCCGATCGGCAGTTCGGAGTACCCCGCGATCCCACGCAGCTCAATCGGCCCGCTCGAGCCGAGATCTCGCAAGGTCAGGTGCACCGTCCGGCTGGAGGGTGCGTCGGCAGCGGCGGCGTTGGCTTCCCCGCCGAAGAGGCTGATCGCCAGGCTCGCGCCCAGGACGACCCACGATGGGCATTTCTTCACTCGTGCACCTCTACATCCATGGAGGAGAAACGTTGCTTATTCTTACCGCAAATCACACCCACAGTAGGCGTAAATCCGCCGAGGGTCGTCCAGTGCCTGAAGCGCGCGCAGTTGCCGCTCCGCCGCCGTATAGGCCCGGACGGCGCCCGTGGGCACGGTTCGCCCCGTCCAACGCGCGATCATTCCTTCACCGCTGGCGTCAAACGCCCGCAGCAGTTTCTGCTTCCAGCTCAGCTCTTTTTCCAACCAGGTGATTGCATACTTATCAGCCGGGAGATTGGCGCGAGCCGCTGCCGCGCGCACGGCGGCGTCCAAGTCGCCCAAATGATCCACCAAGCCACGCTGCTGGGCGTCGGTGCCGATCCACACCCGCCCTTCCGCGATCGCTTCAATGGCAGCCGGGTCTTTCTTGCGGGTCGACGCCACGCGACCGACAAAGTCGTGATACGCGTGTTCCACACCCAACTGCATCACGGTCTTGGTTTCCGTAGTCAGCGCTCGTTCGACGTCCAAACTACCGGCCAGTGGCGACGTCGCCACGCCGTCGCTCGCGACCCCGAGTTTGCCGAGCGTGCGCTCAAACGTCGGCACCATTCCGAACACGCCGATGGAGCCGGTGATCGTCGTCGGGGATGCCCAGATCTCGTCCGCCTCCATCGCGATGTAATACCCGCCGGAGGCGGCAACGCTGGAGAACGACGCGATGACCGGCTTGCCGGCCGCTTTCAGTGCCGCGACTTCCTGACGAATGATCTCGGACGCCAACATACTGCCGCCACCGCTATCAATCCGCAGCACCACCGCTTTGACGTCGTCGTCGAAACGTGCGTCGCGCAGCAACCCCGCGTAGGTGTCGCTGCCGATCGTACCGGGCCCACGCTCGCCCGTCACAATCTCGCCTTGGGCGACCAGCACCGCAACCTCACCGCTGGAATGCCGAACTTGGCGCTCCGACTCCGTCGCATCCACGTACGCATCGGAATCAATCGCATTAAACGAATGCGTCGAGGAATCTTCGCCGACAAGGCCCGCGATCTCTTTGTCAAACTCGAGACGCGTCTTCAGCGCCTCGACGAGACCTTGTTGTTGCGCGAGTTTGGCAGCATCGCCATCCGTGGATTTCATCAGCGCCACGGCATCGTTCACGTAGTGATCGAGCGCGCCATCCTTCAAATGGCGGCGACGCTCGATATCGCTGCGGTAGGTGGCCCACAACGGTTTGATCCAGCCCAAGGTCTGCTCGCGATCCTCCGGTGATTGGTCCTCACGGGTGAACGGCTCCGTGAAGGACTTGTGGGTGCCGACTTTGAACACGTTGACCGTCACGCCGAGCTTGTCGAGTGCGTCGCGGAAATAGAGCCCGTAGGCTGCGTATCCGGTGACGTCGATCAAACCCGCGGGATCCAAGTACGCGTGATCGGCTTGCGCCAACAGGTAATACTGATCTTGGCTCACGTACCGGCCGTGGGCATACACCGGCTTGCCGCTGTGACGAAACGCATCAATGGCATCGGCGACGCTGCGGTATTTGGTCAGTCCACCCCCCGCGAGATTTTCCGTCTCCAACACCAACGCTTGAATACGCGCGTCTTTGGCGGCCGTGCGAATCGCCGCCACGACGTCGCGCAACAAAACTTGTGATTCCGCTTGGCTGCCGGAAACCGCGCGTATCGATTGTCCGAGCGCGTCGTCGCTCGACTGCTCCACCAAACGCCCGTCGAAATGCACAACGAGAGCGGCTTTGGAGGGGACCATGGGCAGCGAATGATGGGATGCCGCCAGAATCACGGCAGCGACCGCCAGCATGAGCACGAGGTGCACACCGCGGCGGACCCCGTCGAGGACTCGCCACACGCGAACGAGCACAGTCTTCATCCTGCCCATCACAGATCCTTCTTCTTCAGCGCGCCGTAGTGACCCGATCACACGGTCCGTGCCCGGCGCAGAATGAAAAAGGGCCAGACGCAGTTACCCACGCTGGCCCCATCGGTCGATCAGCCGCACCCCGCTAAGGGTGCCGCCACTCAGACCTTCTCTTCGATACGCGCCGACTTGCCCGAGCGCTCGCGCAAGTAGTACAGCTTCGCGCGACGGACGTTGCCGCGACGCTTTACGCTGATGCTGCCCAGCGCCTTGCTGTACAACTGGAACACGCGCTCGACGCCTTCGCCGTGCGAAATCTTACGCACGGTGAACGACGAGTTGAGGCCGCGGTTGCTGCGCGCAATCACGACGCCCTCGTAGGCCTGCACGCGCTCGCGCTCGCCTTCCTTGACCTTGACCTCGACGATCACGGTGTCGCCGGGACCGAAGTCCGGAATCTCGCGACCCATCTGGGTCTGCTCAATGGCCTGAATGAACTTGTTCGTCATGACTCGTGTTCCTCTCGATACTTGAGGAGGAGCCCGCGCTCCTCACCCGTCAATTCTCTACCCTCTAGCAGGTCCGGCCGTCGCGTCGCGGTGCGGCCCAGTGCCTGCTGCAGTCGCCATCGCCGTATCGCCGCGTGGTCTCCCCCGCGAAGCACATCCGGCACCCGTCGGCCGCGCCACTCGTCCGGCCGCGTGTAATGCGGCCAGTCTAGAAGCCCGCCGGCTTCTGCAAAGGACTCTTGCAACGCCGATTCGGCATCGTTCAGAACCCCTGGCAGCAACCGCACTGTCGCGTCGATCACCACGAGCGCCGCGAGTTCTCCTCCCGACAGCACGTAATCACCGATCGACAGTTCTTCGTCGATGGTGGTTTCCAGCAACCGCTCATCGACACCTTCGTATCGACCCGCCAGCAGCAAGAAACCCGGCAAGGACGCCAATCGCCGCGCCATCGCCTGATCAAACCGTCGACCTTGCGCCGACAAGTAGATCCGCGGGCTGCCCGGCGGAAGTCGCGCCTCGGCGGCCGCTATTGCGTTCGCCATCGGCTCGGCCTTCAGCACCATGCCCGGACCGCCACCGTACGGTCGATCATCCACGGTTCGGTGGACATCCTGCACATAGGTGCGAGGGTCCTCCGTGCCAACGTGGACAATGCCGCGTTCCAGCGCGCGTCCAACTACACCGATCGCAAGGTGCGCCCGGATCGACTCCGGAAACAACGTTACGACCTCAACGGCCAGCCGGGACGAACCCGCACTCACCGTCAGAACTCCGGATCCCAGTCGACCGTCACCCGCTTGGCTGCCCGATCGCAGTCCATCACGTGTTTGGACACCAGCGGGATCCACCGCTCGCGTCCACCGCCGACGACCACCATGACCGGATTGCCAGGGAACTCCAGCAGGTGGTGGACCACCCCGAGCTCAACCCCTTCCGTCGTCACGGCAGTACAGCCGACGAGATCTTCCCAGTACACCTCGCCCGGCTGCGTCGGCGGTAACGCCGAACGCGGCACAGCGATCTCGCGCGTCCCGTAGTACTGCGCCGCTTCCGGGCTTGAGAGCCCCTCCACCGCCACCACGAGCGTGCGACCGTTTCCATGCCGGCGACCCTCGAGGATCTTTACCGGCTCCCAAGTGCCATCGCGTGCCGCGACGCTCAACTCGGGGTACTTCAGAATGCCTTCCGGCGGGTCCGTGTAGGACTCCACTTTCAGCCATCCTTTCACGCCAAAGGCCGCTCCGAAGCGGCCCATGACGATCATGCGATCAGCGTCCTCGGACACCCGAGGGACCCGATCAGGCGGCAGCCGAGGCTTCCGCCGTCAGCTGCTTGCGGTAATCCTCGAGCAGCGACTCGACACGAGCAGACGCCTTCGCGCCCTTGCCGATCCAGGCGTCGATCTTCGCGACGTCGAGACGGAGCTTCGTTTCCTTACCGCGAGCGATCGGGTTGAAAAAACCGACTTGCTCGAGGCTAGCGCCGCCCTGGCGGCTACGGCTATCCGTCACAACAACGTGGTAGAAGGGATCCTTCTTGCCGCCGCGACGCGTCAGGCGAATGGTGACCATCAGCTGATTACCTACTAAATGCTGCAGAAAAACAGTAAGCGCAACCCCAAGGCCACGCCGGAAAGCCGGTCATTGTACTGATAAGTGACGGATTCCGCTAGGGGTCTTCAACCCCCAAATCCGGGAGGCATCCGACCGCCCAATGTCCGCATCAATCCGCGCATTCCGAGCTTGGAAAACTGCTTCATCATCTGCTGCATTTGCATCTGCTGCTTCATCAGACGATTGACATCCTGGACCTGCAAACCCGAGCCTTTCGCGATGCGTCGCTTGCGGGACGCATCAATCAGATCCGGGTTGCGACGCTCTGCCGGGGTCATGGAATTGATCAGTGCAATCTGCCGGCGGACTTCCTTACCCGCCATTTGTCCGGCATTCGGCGCCTTCGCCGCGGCCGCTAGGCCACCGGGCAATTTGTCGAGCAGGGCGCCGACGCCGCCCATCTGCTCTAGCTGCTGCATCTGATCCCTTAAGTCATTGAAATCAAAGCCCTTGCCCTTCTGAATCTTCTTCGCGAGCTTTTCCGCTTTGTCGCGATCGACCTGCGCTTGGACCTGCTCGACCAACGACAATACGTCGCCCATACCCAAGATTCGGGAGGCGACACGCTCAGGATGGAACGGCTCCAACGCATCGACTTTTTCGCCCATGCCGAGGAACAAAATCGGCCGGCCCGTGACCTGGCGGACCGACAGCGCAGCGCCCCCGCGGGCATCGCCATCCGCCTTGGTCAGAATGACGCCGGTCAGGTCTAACGCCGCATTAAATGCCCGGGCCGCGTTCACCGCGTCCTGACCGGCCATGCTGTCGACCACAAACAGCCGTTCGTGCGCGGCAACGGCGCGATCCACCTCGCGCACCTCGGCCATCATTTCGTCGTCGACATGGAGGCGACCGGCGGTATCGACGATCAAGACGTCGTAGACACCCCGCCGGGCGTGTTCAAGGGCCGCCGTCGCGATCGCCACCGGAGCCGCCCCAGCGTCGACTGGGCGGAAATCGGCACCGACTTGCGCCGCCAACCGCTCCAACTGGGTGATCGCCGCCGGACGGTAGACGTCGACACTGGTCAGCAAGACGCGTTTTTTCTGAGCCAATAACAGCCGCGCCAGTTTGGCCGCCGTCGTCGTTTTACCGGCGCCTTGCAGGCCGGCCAGCAAGATGACCACCGGCGCCGGGTGCCGCAGGTTAAGACCCTGCCCCGGCTCGCCCATGGTTTTCACGAGTTCGTCGTGCAGGATCTTGATGAAGACCTGACCGGGCGTCAGGCTCTGCTGAACTTCCGCCCCGAGCGCGCGGACCTTCACCGAATCGATGAAGGACTTCACCACCGGAACGGCAACGTCCGCCTCAATCAGCGCCATACGCACCTGGCGCAGCGCATCGGCGATGTTCTCCTCGGTCAGGCGACCACGACCCGTGAGGGCATTAATGGCGCCGCTGAGGCGCTCGGTCAGACGATCGAACATGGCATCTCCTTCGTGGCGGCGGATTATAGACCCTTCGACGGCCTCTGCTTCCCGCGCCGCGCCTGCTGTGCAATCATCGTCGGGGATTTAATGGGATACCCGTGTGACCTCGATCCTCCCGCTCCTGCTTTACTTGGCTGCTGGCGCTGTCTTGCTGCGCTCCGTGCGGGCGCACACAGGTGACCGGCCACCGCTCGCGCTGGCGCTGGCCTATCTGGGCGTCCTGATCCACGGATCCATCCTCTTTCGCGCCATCGACGCGCCCCCGGGTCTCGCGTTCGCGATCACCGACAGCGCCTCGCTGGTCGGTTTCGTCATTGCGGTTACGACCAGCGCGATCGCCCTGCAAGGCGGCTTGGCCATACTCCCCGGGCTGTTCTGGACCTTGGCCGGACTGCTCGCCGTCGGCACAGGCCTCATGGCGGGGTTTCACGAAACGCACGGCGAGCAGTGGCAAATCTCGCTGCACATCGCTTGTGCCGCCCTTGCCGCCGGCTGGTTATCGATGTCGGCAGTCATCGTCGCGTGCCTCTACTACCAAAATGCGCGCCTGCGCAGTCGCGCGCCACTGGGCGCACTGGCGCTGCTGCCGCCGGTGGAGACCTTGGAGAAGACACTCTTCCGCGCCTTGGGTGCCGGCTACGTCGTCCTCACCGTGGTCCTCATCACCGGTTCGTTCTTTGTGCACGACCTCGTCGCACAGCACCTCGTGCACAAGGTCGCGCTGGCGGTGATCGCCTGGGGCGTGTTCGGCGTCCTGCTGATCGGGCGCGTTCGTTGGGGTTGGCGTGGTCGTAAAGCACTACGGTTCACGACCGCCGGTTTCGTCATCCTGGCGCTCGCCTATTTCGGCTCGAAATTCGTCTTGGAAAATGTGCTGGGCAGGCACTGGGGCTGAATGAGCCATCACTCTCCCGGCCCGGCACTCGCCGGCCTCATCGTCTCGGTCCTCCTCTCCGCATTTTTTGCCGCGACCGAGACCGCGCTGATGAGCATCAACCGATATCGGTTGCGACATCGAGCGAAGCAAGGCCATGCGGCCGCGCGTCTGACTGAGCGCCTCTTGGCACGACCCGATCGACTCATCGGCGTCGTGCTGCTCGGCAGCACGCTCGCGAACGTCGCCGCCGCGAGCATCGTGACGGTCATGACGCTCAATATGTTTGGGGAGGAATGGTTGGCGGTCGCGAACGGCGGCCTCACGCTCTTGCTGCTCATCGTCTGCGAAGTGGCGCCGAAGACCTACGGCGCACTGCATGCGGAGCGCATCGCGCTGCCCTCCGCGTACCTGTATCGCCCGCTGCAAGTACTGACCTACCCCTTTGTGTGGGTGATCAATGGCATCTCCAACGCCCTGCTGCGCCTCGTCGGCGTGTCCGCAGAAGCGGTTGCCACGCACTCGCTCTCCGCCGACGAACTGCGCACGGTCGTTGCAGAGGCTGGCGCGTTGATCCCGATAAAGCACCAGCAAATGCTCGTGGGGATCCTCGATCTCGAGCGCATCGAGGTCGAGGAAATCATGATTCCCCGTGCCGATATCGTCGGCATTGATTTGGAGGACGATTGGGAGCAAGCGCTGGATCGGCTGCGCGAGTCACCGCACACGCGATTGCCCCTTTACGAAGGCGATCTCGATCATATCGTTGGCATCTTGCACATGAAGAAAGTGGCCGGGCAGTTGGCGCGCGGCGACCTGACGCGCGAGCAATTGATCACGCTCGCCCGCGCACGCGAACCGTACTACATCCCCGAAGGCACGACGCTGACACAGCAACTCGTGGCGTTTCAAGAAAACCATCGTCGTCACGCCTTCGTCGTCGATGAGTACGGCGACGTGATCGGTTTGGTGACCATCGAGGACATCCTCGAAGAGATCGTCGGCGAGTTCACGACGCTACCCCAGGCGCTCAAGCGTGGCGTGCACGCCGACGAGGACGGCAGCTTTGTGATCACCGGGACCACGACGGTGCGCACGTTGAATCGCACGCTCGGCCTGTCGTTACCGACGGGCGGACCGCGCACGGTGAGTGGCTTAGTCCTCGAGCATCTCGAAACAATCCCCGAACCCGGCACGTCCTTTCGGCTCGAAGGCCATACGTTCGAAGTTCTGCAGATCGCCGACAACACGATCCGCACGGTCCGCATCCGACCGCGACGCCATTAACCGATCAGGCACCGAGGCTCGGCCGCAGCGTCACGGACAATGCGATGTGACCCACCGCAACGCCGACGGTATTGCGGAGCACCGGCTCGTAGAATGCCTGCAGCGCCTCGGGCACCGGCACACGCAGTTGCCGCAACACCTCACAGACGATAGGCGCGACAACCGCGCCATTGCCGTCCTCCACCTTGATGGCGATCCCAAGCGCGCCCGTGACCATCGGCAAGTGCGCCGTGCGCTCGGCGCGCAAACCCACCGCGTAACAACCGTCGGCGCCGACTTTACCGATGAGTCCCCCGGCGAAGGACTGCATCAGCGCCGTGCAAAACCGACCGCTCCCGGCGACCAGTTCCGGGTACTGCGTCATCGCTTGGTACAACCGGGCCAACCGTTGCGTCCGTGGGGTGATGGCACCGGCAGGCGTTCGCGCAGTCGTGTCCGCCGCGTCCGCCAAGACGGCGTACAGCCGTGCCAAGCGCTCGAGCGGCAGCGACGGCGTCGGTAGATTGCACCCGTCGATCGCCCAGTCGATGTCGGAGGACTCCATACCCACCAACGACGCCAAAACAGCACCAACGCGCTGTTGCAGCGGGTGATTGCGCGCTTGGTAGTTCGCGGGCGTCCCGGTGAGCGCGCGCGCCGCGACCGCCATACCGATGTGTTTCCCCGAACAATTGCTGCACAGCGGGCCCGGCACCAGATCGCGGCGTATCCAGTCTCGCGTCACGGCGTCGTTTAACGAAGGGTGGCCACCGCAACACAAATCCGCTTCGTGCAGTCCGGCACGACGAAGCATGCCCGCCGCACGCTCCAGATGCAGAGGCTCCGCGCTGTGGGAGGCGCACAACAACGCCAACTCCGCGGCATCAAAGCCAAAATCATCGCCGTCGGAAGCTTCCAGCACCGCCAGCGCTTGTGCGGGCTTCGCGGTAGATCGGATCCACGTGAGACGGCGCGCATCGCCACTCTCATACAGCAGACGCCCCGCCGCATCGGTGACCGCGATATGTGCGCAATGACGGTTTTCGGCGCGATCGCCACGCATCACCGTGGCGGCAAAACCGTCCGCGCCGACGCCGCCGGCGCGCGACTCAGTCACGCGGCCCGCGCCCGCCAACCGCAGACTCGCGTAAGGCATCGAGCGCTTCGGCGAGGCGTTCGACCCCCACCACCTCTAGACCGTCGATCCCTTTGCGCGGCGCATTGGCGCGCGGAACGATCGCTCGACGAAACCCGTGTTTGGCCGCCTCACGCAGGCGCTCTTCGCCGAAAGGAACGGGTCGTACTTCCCCGGCGAGACCGAGTTCCCCGAAGGACACCAAGTCCTGTGGCAGCGGTCGATCGTCCAGACTTGAAACGGCCGCCAACACCGCCGGCAAATCAGCGGCGGTCTCGCCCAAGTGCACGCCGCCGACGACATTGATAAAGACATCGTGAGCCGAGAGCGCCACGCCGCCGTGGCGATGCAAGACGGCTAACAGCAAGGCCAACCGATTGCTCTCGAATCCCACCGCGACCCGCCGCGTGTTCTGCGCGCGCGCTTCGTCGACCAATGCCTGCACTTCCACCAAGAGTGGGCGTGTGCCTTCGCGTGCCACGGTGACCAGACTGCCGGCCACCGGGGCCGGATGACGGGAGAGAAAGATCGCGGAGGGGTTTTTCACCTCACGCAAGCCCCCTTCCTCCATGGAAAAGACGCCGATCTCATTGGCCGCACCGAAGCGGTTCTTCACGGCCCGAACGACCCGAAACCGGCTGCCGGCATCGCTCTCGAAATACAACACCGTGTCCACGAGGTGCTCGAGCACCCGCGGACCGGCGATCACCCCTTCTTTCGTGACGTGCCCAATTAACAGCACCGCAGTGCCCGATTGTTTGGCGAATTGGACGAAGCGTGCCGCGGACTCGCGCAATTGCGACACCGAGCCGGGACTGGACTCGACCTCCGCCGTGCCCATCGTCTGGATCGAATCGACGACCAGGACGCGCGCCTCACGCGCCCGCGCCGCGCCGATCACCGCCTCGACGTCGGTCTCTGCCAACAAGCCGAGCGGCGCATCGTCCAACCCGAGACGGCGGGCGCGGAGACCGACCTGCCGCAGACTCTCCTCGCCCGTGGCATAGAGGACCGCCGTGTCGCGCGCCAGTGCCGCCGCGGCCTGCAGGAGCAACGTCGATTTGCCGATACCCGGTTCGCCACCGATCAGGGTGACCGAACCGGCGACCAGTCCACCGCCCAGCACACGGTCGAATTCGCCCGATCCCGTCGGCGTACGCGGTGCTTCCGCGGTGGCCACCGAGCCGAGGGTCTCGGCGCCGCCCCCCGCTTCTATAAGGGGTCGTGCGGACGCGCGCGGCGCGCTCTTTGGGGCGGAATGGGCCGACAGCGTGTTCCACGCCTGGCAGGCAGGGCACTGGCCCTGCCACTTTGGGGTGGCATCGCCACAGGCGCTGCAGACATAAACGGTGCGGGTCTTGGTGTTCACGGCAGGATGCTATCAGCCTAGGTCATCACCGGATATGTGGAGCAGGTCGCAAACTGACCTCGGGGTCGTCGATAGACTGCAGTCCGGACTATGTAACACCATTATGTACGCACATCCCCTCTTCAGACCCCTCGCCGCCGCTGCCGCCGCCGTCATCCTGAGCTTCCTGTTGGCGGCTGTATTGGCGCCGGGCGGCTATGCCGCGCTCGAAGGGCTGCCGCTTGGACTACTGCAGCGCGCCGCTAACGCCGACCGCAGCGGCGTGGCCGCCTGGGTGGTCGTGGACGGCGCCGACAAGGATCCCGGGCGCGCCCGCAGCCAGATTGCGCGCGCGATCGATGCGGCGCACGCGGCCGGGGCGCGCGCCATCGTCGTCGCATCCCCGCTCAGCGACCCGGTCGGGAGCGCGGACCTGCGCGCCGCGCGGGCCCTGCTGGACAGCGCAGACGCCGCGGGCGACACCGCGATGCGCACGAAAATCGAGAGCTGGCTCGCCGACCTCGACCACGACGCGGACCTGGAACGCTCGATTCGAAAGGCCGGTAACGTGGCCCTCCTCGCCGCCCCCACCGGCGCCCCGTTGGAGCGCTTCGCGAGCGCGGCGGTCGCGATCGGCACCGAACCGACCGTGAACGCCGACGCTGACGGCGTCTCTCGGCACGCCCGACTCTATCGCACCGACACCGGCCAACCGTCGTTGGCGTTTGCGGCGTGGCTGATTGCCCACCCCAACGGCGTCCAACCGTTCCCGATCAGCGACCCGCAGGCCATGTCGGTCGCGGCCGCGCCGTTGGGCACCCAGGGCGGTCGGTGGCTACCCACGTACGGTCGCAAAGCCGGGACGACCGGCGGTCTGACCCGCATCAACGCGCACGACCTGAGTGCCGAGAGCGCGCGCCTGCACGGCCGACTCGTCGTCATCGGCGGGACAGAGACCACCGTCACGGTCGCCACGGGTGACACGCTCGCGCTGGGCGAAGCGATTGCCCAGCGGCTCGTCAGCCTCGAACAGCACGATTACGCAACGGTCCCGCGTTTGGCCCACACGTTTACGGCACTTACGTTATTGGCCGCCATCCTGTGGGGCGCCTTGCTGGCGCCGGGTCTGAGGGGCCCGGTTCGGTGGGTCACGGTGGCTGTGATTGTCTTTGGCGCTTGCCTGTTGGAGGTCGGATTACTGGCGGCCTTGCGCGTCTGGATCCCGCTCATGGCGGCGAGCCTTACCGTGCCGCTGGCCACGTTAGCCGCCACCCTCGTACCCGAACGGCCGCGCAGCGTGCCCGCAAGCGGCGCGCCGGTCGTTCCGCTGCCGCCGACATTACCGCGGATCACGCGCCCGCCGCGCCCGCGGCAGGAACCGCCGAAGCGCCCGGATGTACCGGCCGCGGACCCTTTTCTCACCGCGAACATCACCGGGCCCCAGAACGTCAAGCCCGGGCGGAGCAACCCGCCCGTGCCCACGCCGATGCCCAGTGGACCGATGAGTCTGAAGGACATCCAGCGCATCCTGGAGGCGCGCCGCGAGGAACCCAGTCGGGCGGAAGTCGCCGACATGCTGCTCGGGCGTTCGAAACGCCCACCGAAGCCGAAGCTCGGCCGGTACGAAATCGATCGAGAATTGGGCCACGGCGCGATGGGGACGGTCTTTCTGGGTAAAGACCCGACCATCAACCGCACGGTCGCCATCAAGGCGATTCCCATCGTCGAAGAGTTCTCCGAAGCCGATCTTGCGGACGCACGCGATCGATTTTTCCGCGAAGCTGAGATGGCGGGTCGCTTGCAGCACGCGAGCATCGTCACGGTCTATGACGCCGGCGAGGACGGCGGCATCGCCTGGATCGCCATGGAGTACGTGCAAGGCCAGCCGCTGTCGGATTACACCGTCAAAGATCGCCTCTTGCCGGCCCATAAGGTGCTGGAGATTTGTGCGCGTATTGCCGATGCGCTGGATTACGCCCATGCGCAGGCGGTGGTGCACCGTGACATCAAGCCGGCGAACGTGCTCTTCCACGCGGACACGCTGGAAACCAAGATCACGGATTTCGGGATTGCCCGCCTGACCAATTCCAGTTCGACACGCAGCGGCATCGTGCTCGGCACGCCGTCGTTTATGGCGCCCGAGCGCCTCGAGGGACGCGCTGTCACCGGCCGATCGGATCTGTTTGCACTCGGCGTTTCGCTGTATCAGCTATTGGCCGGCGAACTGCCGTTCCGTGCCGAATCCATGGCCGGACTCATGGAAAAAATCATCCATACGCCGCACCCCTCCTTGCGCAGCGTGCGTCCGGACCTGCCGGTCTGCGTCAGCGCCATCGTGGACCGGGCGCTGCAGAAGGATCCGAACGACCGATTCCAAAGCGCGGGCGAGATGGCTCGTTTCCTGCGCGCCTGCGCCAAAGCATGCGCCACGCCACTGAAATGACATGATGAAGACCAAGATCCAGAGCTTTGCCGATACCGATACCGGGCGTGTGCGCGAACACAACGAAGACGCCATCGGGATGGATACCGACATCGGTCTCTACGTCCTCGCGGACGGCATGGGCGGCTATAACGCCGGTGAAGTGGCCAGCGGCATCGCCGTACGCACCATTTTGAATATGCTCCGCGAGTCCTACGCCGCCTACCCGTTGGAAGGGGTCGATCAGCAGACGGGGCTCATGCGTCCGAGCATCATGCTGCGCGACGCGGTCCTGCGTGCGAACAAGATCATCCATCAGACCGCCAAAACCCACGCGCAGTGCGACGGCATGGGCACGACGGTGGTGGCCGCCCTGTTCTACAACGATCACATCGTCACCGCGCATGTTGGGGACTCCCGGTTGTACCGGTTACGCAACGGCAGACTCGAACAGCTGACCGCTGACCATTCCTTGCTCCAAGAACTGGTGGATCGCGGGATTTATTCCCGGGAAGAGGCCGCCCGGGCGACCAGCAAGAACTTCGTGACACGCGCCTTGGGGGTCGAGCCCACCGTCGATGTGGACGTGCAGGAACATCTGGCCTTGCCGACCGACCGGTACCTGATGTGTTCCGATGGCCTCTCGGACATGGTGACGGACGATGAAATCGCCCATCTGGGCGACCATTTTGGGTCGGACCTGCGCTCAATGGGGCAATCATTGGTCATGCGGGCGAACGATCACGGGGGCCGAGACAATATCTCCGTCGTCCTAACGCAAGTCGTCGAGCCTTTTCCCGCGCAGCGCGGCATACTTAACAAAATATCGGGATGGTTCCGCTGACGCGCAGCCGAGGATAGAGGACGATGGCTCGCCTGACCCTTAGCCTGGATGGCCAAACACTCGCCGAGTTCAACATGACTCGGGAGCGCTACACGATCGGTCGATTGGCCGATAACGACATCCGCATCGACAGTGCGGCCGTCAGCGGCCATCACGCGCTGATCATCAATATCCTCAACGACTCGTTCCTCGAGGACTTGAACAGCACCAACGGCACGTATGTCGGGGGTCGATTGGTCCGCAAGCACGCATTGCAGCACGGCGACGTCATTACGATCGGTCACCATCAATTGCGCTTCGTGGATGCCGATGACGCGGATGCCGATCGCGAATCCTTCGAAAAGACCATGGTCTTGGCGCCGTCCGAGGCAGCCGCCGAACAATTGCGACCGAAGAGCGAACCGACCCGTCCCATGACAACGGTCGGGCTCAAGCCGGAACGCGCGAGCACGGCGCACCTGCAGGTGCTCTCAGGCTCGCAGGCCGGTCGTGACTTCGAGGTCGTGAAAGCCGTCACCATGATCGGCCGATCCGGCGTTCAGGTGGCCGCGATCACCCGCCGCGCCGATGGCTACTACCTCATCCACGTGGACAGTCGGCGGGCGAATGACTACCCGCTCGTGAATGGGGCGCCGATCGGCGGTACGGCGCACCGCCTCGCCGACAACGACATCATTACCGTTGCCGGCGTCAAAATGGGCTTTCTGCTGAGCTAAGCGTCTCAGCGCCCGGACGGGCGACCGCCACCGCCGCTGCTACCGCCGGAGGAGCCGCCGGAACCGCCACCGCGACCACCGCGGAAACCACCGCGGCCACCACCGCCGCCCGGACCGCGACCGCCGCCGCCGCGCGACCCGCCGCCGCCCGATCGCGACGAACCACCGCCGCCGCCAGGCGATCGCGCCGGTCCACCACCACCACCACCACCACCACCGCCGCCGCCGCCGCCGCCGCCGCCGCCGCCGCGACGATCGGCCTTGGCATGGCTGCGCGCACGATCTTCGGCTTTCTTGGCACGAATTGCGGCAATGCGTTCTGCCAGCGGAATCTCGAGCTTCGCTTCCGGCTTGGCGTGATAGTCAAAGTCCGGCAACGTGATCCGTGGGATCCGCTTGCCCAAGACTTTCTCGATCGCACCGACGTCACCCTCTTCGTCCCGAGCGACAAAGGTAAAGGCATCGCCCACCGCTTCTGCGCGGCCGGTCCGGCCGATGCGATGGATGTAGTCCGCCGGGACGAGTGGCACGTCGAAGTTAACGACATGACCCAGCGCCTCGACGTCGATGCCGCGCGCCGCGATATCGGTGGCCACGAGCACGCGCGTCTTACCGTCCTTGAAGTTCGCCAGCGCCGCCGTGCGTTGCGTCTGCGAGCGATTACCGTGGATACGGTCGGCGGAAATACCACGCTTGGTCAGAAACTCTGCCAACCGATTGGCGCGATGCTTCGTCCGGGTAAAGACCAACACCTCGTTCATCGCGCCACGCTCTAGCAAGGTCGCGAGCAACTCTGACTTCAGTTCCTGCGGCACCGGATACAGCGCCTGGGTGATCGTGCTCGCCGGGCGGGATTCGCGCTCAAGTGCGATGGTTGCCGGATTGTTCAGCAACTCACGCGCGAGCGTCGCGATCGGGCCCGGCATGGTGGCGCTGAAAAACAAGGTTTGCCGCACTTTCGGCACGTGCTTCAAGACACGGCGTATGTCGGGTAAGAAGCCCATGTCGAGCATACGGTCGGCTTCGTCGAGCACGAGCACTTCCAGAGCACTGAAGTCCGCATAATTGCCGGACTGCAAATGATCGAGCAGACGACCCGGGCAGGCGACGATGACGTCAACCCCGCGACGCAATGCCGTTTCCTGCGGGCCCATGCCCACACCGCCGAAAATCGCAGCACCCGTCACGGCGGTGTGTTTGCCAAGATCCTTCATGTCTTCGAGGATCTGAGCGGCCAGTTCGCGCGTCGGGGCGATCACAAGGGCGCGGGTCTTGCCGCGCGGGCGATCCATCAGTCGATTGAGAATCGGCAGCATGAACGCTGCAGTCTTGCCACTGCCGGTGGCGGCGCACGCGAGCAGATCGCGACCGGCCAAGGCCGGCGGGATGGAATCTCCCTGAATCGAGGTGGGGCGCACGTAACCGAGTTCTTCGGTCGCCTTCACGAGGCTTGGGTGCAACTGCAGATCAGCGAAAGTAACGGTCATCAGTAAACCTTAGAAAAACAGGGGCACCCGGCATGAAGCCGGGTGGCGAGGAGCATACAGGGATGTGTCGGGGGACGCGGAACTATCAGACCGCGCGCAACCACCCGTAGCGATCTGGCGAGAGTCCCTGCTGGATGGCCACGAGCGCTGCTCGCAGCCGCAGTGTGTTCGGTCCAACGTCACCCGAACCCACGGTCGTCGTCACACCGCCCTCTCGAACGAGAGTGCCCACGCCCGACAGTACGGCCGCGGTACCCGACAGTGCGGCTTCACCGTCCTTCACCCAATCCAGCATTTCAGCGACGCTAAAGACGCGCTCTTCGATCCGATAGCCCAGATCGGCCGCCATGGTCAGCATCGAGTCACGGGTCACGCCGTGTAAGAACGCCGCGTCGAGACTGCGCGTCAAGATATGCCCGTCCCGAATCAGCAAGAAGTTGGCCGCACCCGTCTCCTGCACTTCGCCACCCGGGGCGAACAGGACTTGATCGGCTTGATAAGACTTCCGCGCTGCCAAGGTCGGGCCGAGTGCGGCTGCGTAATTTCCACCGGTCTTCACAACGCCCAAGTGCGACGCACACCGCGTGGCGTGCTCTTCGACATAGATCTTGAGCGGCCGTACACCACCGGCGAAATAATCCCAGACTGGGCTTGCGAGCACCGCCAACAGCGCTTCCGTGGAGGGCGTGGCCGCGGCCCCGATGTTGGGGGACGTCCCTAAGAGCATCGGCCGCAGGTACAACGCGCCGGGCGCCTCGGGCACCGAGGCGCGATTCTGATCGATGACGCTTAAGACCATCGATTCGAGCAACGCAGGATCGAGATCCGGAAGCACCAAGCTGCGTGCGCTTTGGCACATACGTGCGATGTGACGGTCGAGGCGGAACACGTGCACGCTTCCGTCGGCCCACTTGTACGCTTTGAAGCCTTCGAAACATTCGCTGGCGTAGTGCAAGACGTGCGCGGCCGGGTGTATCTGCAACGGCGCGACCGGGCCGTACTGCGGAACGCTCCACGCACCGTCTCGGTACGTCGCCGTGGCCATGACCGGGGCGAGAATGCTGCCAAACGGTGCAGTCTGCGGGTGGGTGCTCGTCATCGTAGTCATCCTCGGATCAACTGCACGCCACGCGTGCAGACAAACAAGCGTTCGACGACGCCCCGTGGCGGGCACCGGCGCCGTCTCTCAGCGGCCAGTCTATCAAAAGCCGGCCGTCATGCTGCGGTGCGCCGTAAGATCCGCTCCTCAGCGGCGCGCGTTGATAGCGTCCCGCGCGGCCTGCAGTCGATCCTCGACCACCTGCCGATCGGCGGGGGCGTTCCAGTCCGGGTAGGCCCGCACGGATTCGTGGATACGATCGATCCAGGCCGAGAAATAGTCGGCCGCGGCGGCGGAGTGCACCGGGCGGCCCGCCACCGTCACGTAGACAGGACTGGTTGTCGCGTAGGGGTACAGATCGAACACCGGGTAGACCCCACGGTCCGCTGATGCCCGCAAAATGCACCAACCGCTTTCGGACACGGTGACTGTGCCGTCGACATCAGCTTCCTGGCGTCGACCCGTCAGAGGGATCGCGTGGACCACACCGCCCGTACAGACCAGTTCCAAATGATCGAGCGGCACGAGCGATCGCAGGTGCGCGTGGTAAGACACCTTGCCTGCGCGCGCCAGCGAGACCTCGCCGCCGATGGGCTGCCCACCGAGCGTGAAATCCAGCAAAGGCCCATTGCTCGCAAAACTGCGTCCGGCCTTGAGTCCGGCCAACCAGCCTGACACGTCGCGAGCGCCCCCGGAGGTCGCCACAAAGGTGCGGTTCATGCCGACGGGGCCACGCAAGGACGCGAAGTCTGCCATCGCATCCGTGCCGCCGGCAGCCGGAATGCGGTAGCCCAAATCCAACAATTGGTACCACACCCCAGCCGTAATGCGGTGATCGCTAAACCCGAGGATTTCCATGTAGTCCACACGACCCAAGGCCACGTCGACCGGCAGCTCGTTGGTCAGGGGTTCACGCGCATCAAAGGGGTGCACCGGCTCATCAAACGGATGGACATAGCCCACCAGCGCGCCGCCCGCGTGCGCCCGATCGGCCACATCCAGGTTCATCGGCAAAATGCTCGCCGCAGCGGTGTTCGGATAGCCGGCATATCCGGGAATCAGCGTGGTCCGTTGCAGGCCGATGAGGCCCAAGTGACCCCAATAACTCGTGTGGTATTCCTGACCGTGCCAAATCGCGGTCGCATCATCGGAGACCGGATCGAGCCCACGCCCGGAATACGCGATATCGGGGAAGCGCTGCTCTTTATTCACAATCACGGCATGAACGAGGTTGAGGTCTTCCGCCTCCGCCTGGAACTTCAAGTGCGCGGGATCGTTACGGTAAAGACCGGCGTAGTTCATGTGGACGTGCACGTCGCCGGACACCCATCGGCCTCCCGTTGTGTCCAACGACCACGGTCGACCTAACTGCATCACCATTGGCACCGTCGCGCCCGCGCGATCGGACACGTCGAGCTGTGCGCTGGCCAGCGGCCGCGTGAACCCTTTCAGCACCTCCACGGTGACGTTGCCGGCGGGCACATCAATCACATCGTCGCCGTGGGAATGAAAGTAGTGCGCCTCAAACGGGCGCTCGGCGCGATCAAACCCATCGTCCGCCGATATCCACGCACCGGCCGGTGCATAGGTTCGTCCCGCGGCGTCGGTCACCGACACACGCGCGGCCACCACTTTGCCTTCGGCATCGCGGATCTTGAGGTGTAAATGCACGACAGGGGCGCGCGTCTGCCGATCGGTGATCTCCAAGCGCCGCTGCGCGCCCGTCGCCGCGTCCTGCAGCCACAACTCAAGCCCTCCGGCACGATTCGAGATAAACGCGATCGTCCGTCCATCGGGCGACCATCGGGCCCCCACAGCGTCGTCGTCTCCGTACGACAAGGGGAAAGCGTCCGCGCCTCCAGCAGCCGGCAACACCCACAACTGATGTGTATTCCGGCCGAGGTACGAGCTGTACAACAACTTGCTGCCGTCCGGTGAAAACTCCGGCCGCGCACGCCAGTTGGTCTCCTCGTAGTGAATCTCCGTCCCGATGGCGCCCGGTTTCGCCTCCATCCGTACGAATCCGCCCGTGCCGTGCACGTGTCCGCGGTTCGACACAAAGACAATGCTGCGCCCGTCCCGCGTCCACGTCGGATTGATGTCGTGGTCATAGGCGCTGTAGTAATAGCGCCGTAGCGGACTCTGAACGTCATCCGTCAACGCGACGGTGTGCTCGAGTCCTGCCGGCGTCAGATCCGCCATATAGAGGTGAAAGTGCCCATTGCGGCCCGTCGACGTCCACACCAAGCGCGTGCCATCTGGGGAAATCTTCGGCTCGACATTCACGGCGCCGGAGTGCGTCAGCAGTGTGGTGACTCCACTCGCCACGTCGAGCCGCGCCAGTTCGAGAGCGTCGTGGCGATAGGTCACGTACACAATGCTGCGACCGTCCGGCGACCAATCGGGCTGGTAGTCATAGCCCGGTCCATCGGTCAATTGGACCGCCGTTGTCGTATCCAACCGTTGGCGCCACAACGAACCCGCCATCGAATAGACGACCTCGCGCGAATCCGGTGAAAACGTGACCGACGAGGGCCCCCCGGTTAATTGGGGTAAGTACATCTCATGGTAGTAGTAGGGGTGTGGCAGATCGATCTGCGTAAACAACGCGCGACGGTCGGCTTCGACCACGGTCGCACACCCGATACCTAAGATCACCCACCACAGACGACCGATATTCCGCGACATGGACTGCCCCTCGAAGTTCCCGGGATCACTATGCGCTGCCCTCCGGGGTTGCACAATCCATCGCGGGCGCGAGCGTAAGCCCACCCCCGCCCCGCGCCGCCGGTGACGGCCGTTCCGATGTCGACCACCGCGTAAGGCGCTCCGGCTGCGGTAGGATCGGTCAATGCGCCGCCTACTACAGCTCGTCGTTCTGATCAGTGCGTGGACCCTATCGGCCCGCGCTGCCACGCCGCTGCACGCGCTCGAGTCCGCCTATGCCGACTGGCGCGATGCCCATCACGCGCTCGACACCCTAGAGGCCGGCAGTCTGCGCACCGTCGATGGGCTGGGGAAGGATGCCTGGCGCAGTCGGCGGGACGCCGCGTTGCGCCGTTTCCACCGCGCACCGCGGCCGGACGGCCTCAACGCGGCGGACCGGCGCGCACTCGAGCTCATGACTCACGACGTCGATGGCGCTACCGAATCGGAGGATCTGCTGGCCCGCGGGGCCGATGACGATAAAGGGTGTGCGCATGCCGAGGCGGCACGCACGGAGCACGACTTGGTCGCGGCGCTCTACGACTGCTTTTCGACGCTCGGCAACCATTTGTCCTTTGAAGGCCAGGTGCTCACCCGCACCGATGGCCTCGAATTGCTGCATGAATTGCCCGAGAGCCCCCGCCGCGAGGCGTTGTTTCGCGCCTATACCCCGCTGTGGACAGCGATCAATGGGACTGACGAACCGGGCAGCCCATACCGACGACTGCTCGCTGCCGTCGCGGCTGAACGTTCTGCCACCGGCGATCGCATCGACGACGCGGCGCGCACCTTAGGGACCGACCGCGCGACGGTCAAAGCGTGGCTCATTGCCGCCCTGCGCGCTTGGTCGACGGCGACCGATCCGACGGAAGTGGAGCCCTGGGATTATTGGGTGGCGCATACGTCGGCGACCCAACCGCTGGATGCGCGCATCACCGCAGCGACAGTGCCGCGCATCGCCGCGGCTTACTTTCACGACCTCGGCGCGGATCTCAGCGGCCGGGATGTGTTGCAAGATCTGGCTGTGCGCCCCCACAAGGCGCCCTTGGCGTACACCGACTTCATCCGTATCGGCCGAATGACGGGCCACGGGTGGCGCCCGGCGCGCGTACGCGTCAGCGCCAACGTGGATCGGGGCGGGCTGTACATCACAAACGAAATTATTCACGAGAATGCGCACGCAGCCCACATGATGGCGCTGCGCACTCGACCGGCCTTCTTTGATCTCGGCGATGCCGTTTTCTACGAGGCCTTCGCCGATGTGCCCGCCTGGAGTGTCGCATCGCCCGATTTTCAGTCCCGATATCTGGGTGTCGCGATGACACCGACAGCGTCCTACGAAGCGCTGTTCGCGGGCATCATGCTGGATGTCGCCTGGGGACTGTTTGAGCTCGAGTTACTCGACGACCCGAGTCAGGATCCCAATGCGTTATGGACCGCGATCACGCACCGCTATCTGCACATCCGAGCGCATCCCGAGTTGTCCTGGTGGGCGCTGCGCGTACAGCTCGTGCACGAGCCCGGCTACATGATCAACTACGGACTCGGCGCCGTACTGACCGCGGATCTGCGGCAGCGCACGCGCGCAGCCATTGGGCCGTTCGATGCGGGGAATCCGCAGTGGTACGCCTTCACCGCGCAGCATTTGCTGCGCGACGGCGAAGCCGCAGACACCGCAGACCTGGTACGTCGCTTCTTAGGCCGGCCCGTTTCGGTCGAGGCACTGCTCGATGCCATGACGGCCATCGGACCCACCACGCTCGCCCATTGAGGGCGCGCAGTGCAGCCATCAGACGGACGCGCGCGATGCTCAACGCAGAGCGCCGCGCGCGACCTTCGATCAGGCGCCGACGACCTCGGTCAAGGTCGCATCCAAAATCGCCACGGCTTCGTCAATTTCGGCCGCTGACACCACCAAGGGCGGCATGAAGCGGACCGTCGACTGACCGCAGGAGAGCAACAACAAGCCGTTGTGGAAGGCACGATCGATCACGCGATCGCAGAGCTCACGAGCCGCCTTACGGCTCACGCGGTCGGTGACGAGTTCCATGCCGATCATGAGGCCCTTACCGCGCACTTCGCCGATCACCTCGTGACGCGTCTGCAATTCGCGCAGCCGCTGCATGAAGTGCTCGCCCATGTGTGCGGCGTTCTCCATCAAACCACCGCTGACGAGCTCGAGGGTCGCCAACGCGGCAGCGCAGCACAACGGATTGCCACCGTAGGTGTTGCCGTGGGCGCCGCGCTTCCACTGCGACATGATGGAGCGTTTCGCCACAACCATGCCGATGGGCAAACCCGAACCGAGACCCTTGGCCAACGTCATGATGTCGGGCGACACCCCCCAATGCTGGGACGCGAACATTTTTCCCGTGCGGCCGATGCCCGACTGCACTTCGTCGAAAATCAGCAAAATGCCGTGCCGGTCACAGAGCGCCCGAAGGCCGGCGAGGAAGCCATCCGGCGGCACGATATAGCCACCCTCCCCCTGTATCGGCTCGACGAGGATCGCGGCGACTTCCGAGGGCGGCACGTTGCTCTGGAAGAGCACGTCTTCCAGGTACGACAAGACCGCAGCGCCCTGATCCGCGCCCGCTAAGAGCGGTCGGAAATTGTTCGGATAGGGAATGTGGGTCACCCCCGGCATGGTCGGGAAGAAGCCCTTCTGTTGCGTGTACTTCGATGCCGTAAACGCCAACGACCCCATGGTACGGCCGTGAAAGCCCCCCAAAAACCCAATAAAGCGCGACCGACCGGTCACGTAGCGCGCCAGTTTTAACGCGCCCTCGACGCTCTCCGTACCGGACTGCGCGAAGAAACTCATCGCCGGCTCACCCATCGGCGCAAGTTCGGCCATGCGCTCGCCGAGACGCACCTGGTGTTCGTGCCAGTAGTCCGACGAGATATGCAGGAAGTTCTGAGCGGCATCGGTCACCGCGGCAACGACACTCGGATGACTGTGCCCGGTGCTGCACACCGCGATCCCAGCCACAAAATCCAAGAAACGATTCCCATCGACATCCCAGACCTCGACGCCGCGTCCGTGTGACATCACAAAGGGGTAATCGCGCGGGTAACTCGGCGAGACGACCGCAGTATCGCGCTCGATCATCGCGCGTGCTTTGGGTCCGGGCAATTCGGTTTTGATGTGTGGGCTGTGCATACGTCGTTTCCTCAGATCGGCAATTTCACCGCGGCAGCGTGCGCTGCGCGGGTACGGGCGTGCAATTCGCGCAGCGCCTCCAGTTCCAGTGACGAAGGGGGCGCGATGACTTCCACCGCTGCCCCGGTGCGCAACGGCCAACCGCACGCAGCGATCGCCTCGTCGACGGTGACGTGGTCGTAGCGCGCCACCAGAACGAACTCATCGGTGGTCGGATCCGGCCGCATCACGCCGTAATCGGTAATGATCGCCTGCGGACCTCGGCCGGGAGCACCGCGTCGCGCCCGCTCGCCACCGCCGTTCAGAAAACCGGCCGACGAGACGAAATCCAGGGAGGGCACGAAACTGCGCGGCGATTGTTTGAGCACGACGAACACTTGCTGCGCGTGCGTCGCGATTTCCGGCGCACCCCCAGCGCCCGGTAATCGCGTTTTCGGCTGATCGTAGGGGCCAATGACTGTGCTGTTTAAATTGCCGTATCGGTCCACTTGGGCAGCCCCAAGAAAGCCCACGTCGATGCGGCCGCTCTGGAGCCAATAGGCAAAAATCTCGGGCAACGGCACCACGCAGGTGGCGGTCTCGGCCAGTTCGCCGTCGCCAATCGACAGCGGCAACACGTCCGGCCGCGTGCCGATGGTCCCTGACTCGTAGATCAAAACGATATCCGGCGCGTGCAGTAGCCGGGCCAAATTAGCGGCTGCCGAGGGCAGGCCGATACCGACGAAACAGACGGCCCGATCCCACAGCATGCGCGCCGCCGTCACCGTCATCATCTCGTCCGCCGTCCAGTCGCGGCCGTTCATAGAGCAACCCCGTCCGCACGCAACGCTGCGACGAAGGCGGCGTGGTCTTTTGAGCCTAGGACATAGCGCGCGATCCACGCGGTGAACCGCTCGCGATCACGCGCGATCTCATCCCACGCGATGTAGAACGCATTGTCGCGCGCGTAGTACCCACGCGCGTAGGAGGGCCATGCGCCGCCCGGCACACAGGCCACGGCCGACACCACCCACGACGGCAGCACCACACTGTTCATCGGCGCATCGAGCGTATCCACCAATTCCTCGACCGTCACAACCAGACGCTTCGCGGCGAGCGCCGCTTCTTTTTGCGCGCCGACGATGCCGTGGATCAGCACGTTACCCTCGCGATCGGCCTGTTGCGCATGCAGAATGGTCACATCGGGAGTGAGTGAGGGCACGGTCGTGATCTTCTCACCGGTGTAAGGACACTCGACCGAACGGATGGTCGTATTGACCTTCGCAAGATCCGTACCGAAATAGCCTTTGAGCAATCCGAAGGGCAAGCGGCTGGCACCGGCAACATAGGCGGCGGCCATACCCGCGTGCGAGTGCTCGTTCACGGCGAGCGGTACCGGCCAGCCCTTCTCGATCGCGTCGCGCACGCGGTGCGCCGACCCAACACCCGGGTTGCCGCCCCAAGAGAACGTCAGGCGATCCGCGCATCCTGCGCCGATCATCTGGTCGTAAATGAGGTCTGGCGTCATACGAATCAGGTGCAGATGCCGACGCTGTTGGCGAATGATCTCGTGGCCGGCGGCAAAAGGGATCAAATGGGTGAAGCCTTCGAGGGCAACGGCATCGCCGTCACGCACGTGTTCCTCGATCGCCTCACGCAGAGTCAACGACGGCAGCATTTATTCCACCACCGTCTGCGACTGCTCACGCAAATATTGGGGCAAGTAATAGAACGAGCCGATCGCCTTTCCGGTGGAGGTCGAACCCTTCCAGCCCGCGAACGCCTGATATCCGGGCCACGCACCCGTCGTCGCACCTTGCGGACGATTGACGTACACGGTGCCCGCTTCAATGTGCTCGAGGAAATAATCGACGTCCGCCTTCGAACCGTAGACGCCGGCGGTGAGTCCCAGGGGTGAGGCGTTCGCCAACGCGACGCCCTCCTCGACCCCGGACACCCGACAGACCATCAGGATCGGCAAGAACATCTCTTCCGCGTACAGCGGATGCGACGAGGGCGCCAGCGCAACGGTCGGGGCCACATAACAGCCGTGCGCCAAGGCGCCGTCCGTCAATCGGCGGCCGCCGGTGAGGATAGTTCCGCCATCGGACGCGAGGCGGTGTGCGTATGCTTCGTACTTCTGGACGGCGCGCGGCGAAATCACCGGACCGAGCCAATGTTCGCGCTGCGTCGGATCACCCACGACGATCGCCTCGGCCGCTCTGACCAGACGGTCGATCAGATCATCGGCAACGGCGTCGGCGACATAAACGCGCGATGCAGCCGAGCACTTTTGTCCACCGAGGCCAAAGGCCGAACGCGCGATGCCCGTGGCAGCGCGATCCAGGTCCGCCTCGGCCGTCACGATGACCGCATTCTTCCCACCCATCTCAGCGATACACGGACGCACCCAAGCACCGCCTGCCATGCGCCGACTCAGGTCCATACCGACGCTGTACGAACCGGTGAACGTCACCCCGGCGATCCGTGGATCATCGACGAGCGCGTTCCCGACCACATCACCGCTGCCCGCCACCGCGTTGAACACGCCAGCGGGATAACCGGCATCGCGCATCAAGTCGGCGAGCAAGCGCACGGCCCACGGGGTATCACTGGCCCCCTTCACCACGACCGTATTGCCGGTGACCAAGGCGGCAGCCGTGGGTCCGGCGGCCAGAGCGAGCGGAAAATTGAACGGCGCAATAACAGCCCACACACCGTGGGGTTTGAGCACACTGCGATTGTGCGAGCGCCAGTCCGTCAGAGGATCGTCGGGCAAAGCCCGGTCGTAATAGCCTGAGCGGACGTACTCATCGGCATAGCCGCGGAAGAAATCGGCGACTTCAGCGGCTTCGGCCAAGGCTTCCAAACGGTTCTTGCCAACTTCCAACGCCAAGGCTGCCGCAAGGTCATAGACCCGCTCGTCGATCAGATCGGCCACCCGGTACGACAAACGGACGCGCTCCGCGGCTTCGCAAGCCCGCCAGGCCGGATACGCCGCCGCCGCTGCCGCGACCGCGGCATGCACGTGGTTGGCATCGGCCGTGGCGAAATCGCCAAGGTGGCTACCGTCGATCGGTGAGCACTTACGAATGCAGCCGCTACCCTCAACGTCCGCCCCATTGATGTACAGCGAATGGGCTGCGCCCAAGGACCGCCGCAGGGTTGCCACCGACGCCTCAAAGCGCTCGTGCATTTCGGCCGGCGGATTAAACATCGTGGAATACGTCAGCTTGAAACTCATGACCAGTCGAACTCCGCCAGCAAGCGATCGATCAGATCGATCGCGTCGTTAAGATCGCGCTCCGCAATGACGAGCGGTGGCGCCAGAATAATCAGATTACCACGCACGGCGAGGGACACCCCCAGCTCGAGCGCGCGGGCGACCAATCCGCGCAACGATGCACTGACGCCGGGCCAAGGCACGTGCAACGCACGACTGTCGCGATCGCGAACCAATTCAATCACCGCGAACAAGCCGTCGCCGCCACGCACATCGCCGATGACCGTGTGCCGCTGCGCCAGCTCGCGCAGGCGCTCGAACATCGCTCGACCCAGCGACCGCGATCGTTCGATCAACTGACCATCGGCATACGCGGCCAACGCCGCGACGCCCGCCGCGCAGGCCAGCGGATGACCGCAGTAGGTCAATCCCGTGTAGAGCATCTCGTGCTCCAATCGTTCGGCCACTTCCGCCGACAGGACGACCGCACCGAGTGGGACGTGCGCGCCGGTCAAACCCTTCGCCAGCGTCATGAGGTCGGGCCTGCCCGCCTCGCCATGTCGCTGCCAGGCAAACCATTCACCGCAGCGACCGAACCCGCTCATCACTTCGTCGGCGATCAAATACACACCGCGCTGCCGCGTCTCAGCGCGTAACTGCGGCCAATAATTGGGTGGCGCCACAATACCGTTGGTGCCCGCGTTCGGCTCCATGAGTACCGCGGCGACATCGGCCGCACCGTGCGCATCGATCGCCTCGGCAACGGCGCGTGCCGCAGCATCGCCGCAATCCGCCGGTGCGGTGGTCCCGAATGGACACCGGTAGCTGTAGGGCGGCGGCACGCGCAGCACCCCGAACGCGTCGGGATCCACCTGCGCTTGCGTCCGACTGTCGCCGGACAGGGCCATGGTTGCGTAGGAGGCCCCGTGATAAGAACGCTCACGGGCGATGACACGACCCCGCGGCAAGCCGCGGGCTTGCCGGGCGAATTTCACCGCATGCTCGTTCGCATCGGCCCCACCCAACGTGAAATACACCCGCCCGCCGTCGAAACCGGAGCGCTCCAACAGGCCGCGCGCAAGGGCCGCCCGAGGCTCTGCGCCCCACGCGGCCGTGACAAAGCACAATTGCTCCGCTTGGCGCTGTATGGCGGCGACGACGGCCGGGTGCTGATGGCCGAGATTCATGCACTCGGCCAGACTGCTGAGATCGAGGTAGCGTTGCCCGTTATCGGCAATAAAGTGCGCCCCTTCACCCGCGACGATCGTCGGCGCATTCCAGTCGGCCTGGACGCACCAGCTGTGCAGCACGTCGTCGCGTTCGTTGGTCATGATGCGCTAAGCAGCCCCCGGGAAAATGACCCCCATTGTCCCGTGCCGCCTCGGCACACTCAAGTCGGTTCTCACCGCAATCGTTGGCAGCCGTGGTCTAGGTCGGCCGCCACGCCAACAGCACCGACACAATCTCGTCTAACGTCGCCATGAGCGCAGCCGCTCGAGGCGGAGACCACGACGTGGATCCGGCGTCGAGGTAGGTCAGCTGACCGATCTCCAGTTGGACGGCGTGCACGGGACCCGCGCTCTGACCGTAGTGCCGCGTGATATGGCCGCCTTTGAAGCGGCCATTCAGGACCGCGCTGAAGGGGCTTTGCGACGCCACCGCGTACACCGCCTCCCCTAGCCCCGCGCCGCAACTGCGGCCGTCATTGGTCCCGATGTTGAGATCCGGCAGTCGGCCCGGGAAGAGACGCGGCACCTCGCTCTCGATGGAATGCGCATCCAGCAACACCGCGTAGCCGTGTCGCGCGACCGTGAGATCCAGCAGTTGCTGTAAGCGCGCGTGGTACGGCGCCCAATACGTCTCCCGGCGACGCTGTATCTCCGTCGCAGTGGGCGCCGCCGTCGCGTACAACGACTCACCCGCAAAGGTCGCCGACGGGCATAAACCCGTCGACACTTGCCCTGGGTAGAGCGCTGCATCATCCGGTGGACGATTAAGGTCTACCACATATCGCGAACAGGTCGGCTCCACCCAGCTGACACCGAGCGCCTGCGCGAACGCATACAGCTTCTCGACATGCCAATCGGTGTCCGGCACATCGAGCGCGCGAGGCGTCATCCCGGCGGCGATCTCCGCCGGGATGTGAGTGCCTACGTGCGGGAAGCTGATGACCAGCGGCGCCGCGCCCTCGATGGAACGGATCATCGGCCGAGCATCGGCAAGTCAAGCCCCTGCTCGCGCGCGCAGTCGATCGCGATCTCGTACCCGGCATCCGCGTGACGCATGACGCCCGTACCCGGATCGTTCCACAGGACGCGACCCACGCGCCGCGACGCGGCTTCGGTCCCGTCGCACACGATCACGACACCGGAGTGCTGCGAGAAGCCCATGCCCACGCCACCGCCGTGATGCAGCGACACCCACGTCGCGCCACCGGCCGTATTGAGCATCGCGTTCAGCAGTGGCCAGTCCGACACTGCATCGGATCCGTCCTGCATCGCTTCGGTTTCGCGATTCGGGCTCGCCACCGACCCGGAGTCGAGATGGTCGCGGCCGATGACAATCGGGCCCTTGAGTTCGCCGTTGGCGACCATTTCGTTGAATGCCAACCCGAGGCGGTGACGCTGACCGAGTCCAACCCAGCAGATGCGCGCCGGCAAGCCTTGGAACTTGATGCGCTTACCTGCCATATCCAACCAACGGTGCAGATGCGGATCGTCCGGAATCAGTTCTTTGACCTTTGCGTCGGTCTTCGCGATGTCTTCCGGATCGCCCGACAGTGCCACCCAACGGAAGGGGCCGATGCCGCGACAGAACAGCGGACGTATATACGCCGGTACAAAGCCCGGGAACGCGAAGGCATCCTGACAACCTTCTTCGAGCGCAACCTGGCGGATGTTGTTGCCGTAATCGACCGTCGGTATTCCCATGCGGTGGAATGCGAGGAGTGCCTCCACGTGGACGCGCATCGACGCGCGGGCCGCCCGCTTGACCGCGTCCGGATCCGACACGCGCTGCGCTTCCCACTGCTCGACGCTCCAACCGATCGGGAGATACCCGTTCACCGGGTCGTGCGCCGAGGTTTGGTCGGTCACGGCATCGGGACGCACACCCCGACGCAGCAATTCCGGCAGGATTTCAGCGGCGTTACCGCAAAGGGCGACGGAAATCGCCTGCTTCTCTTGCGTGGCCTTGGCGATGATCGCCAGTGCGTCATCGAGGTCCTTCGCTTCGACATCGATATAGCCGGTGCGTAGCCGCATCGCGATACGGCTCTTCTGGCACTCAATCGCCAACATGCAGGCACCCGCCATCGTGGCGGCCAGCGGTTGCGCACCGCCCATGCCACCGAGGCCGGCGGTCAGAATCCACTTGCCACTGAGATCGCCACCAAAGTGCTGGCGTCCCATCTCAGCGAAGGTCTCGTACGTGCCCTGCACAATGCCCTGGCTACCGATGTAGATCCAGGAACCGGCCGTCATCTGGCCGTACATCATGAGGCCTTTACGGTCGAGTTCGTTGAAGTGCTCCCAGTTCGCCCAATGGGGCACGAGATTCGAATTGGCAATCAGGACGCGTGGCGCGTCTTCGTGGGTGGGAAACACACCGACCGGCTTTCCCGACTGCACGAGCAACGTTTCATCGTCGCGAAGGCGTTTGAGGACTTCGACAATCTTGTCAAAGCATTCCCAGTTACGCGCAGCACGACCGATACCGCCGTACACAACCAGTTCGTCGGGACGTTCTGCAACGTCCGGGTCCAGGTTGTTGTGCAGCATTCGCAGCGCCGCTTCCGTCAGCCACGAGCGGGCTTCGAGCGTCGTTCCGGTGCGGGCGCGCAGTACGCGGGTGGGATCCTTGCGGCTAGCAGTCATGTCAGTGATCTCCGTGTGGATACAAGTACTCAAAATCAGACGTCGTAAACGCCGCGCAGCTCAAACCGGCTGCCAGCGTGATGAAGACGGGCAAACGACGCGGGCTGGCCGCGCGACCACGTGGTCCGCTCGATGAGCAGCACGGGCGAACCGAGTGGTACGCCGAGCAGGTCATCGATCCGCGGCTCGGCACCGATCGCTCGCACCACGTGCTCGACGCGCTCGAGCGGCGCGACGGACATGAGATGTTCGTTCGGTGTCGTGGTCGCAAAATCGATGGATAGGTAATCCGGCGCCACCGCAGGATTGACCCACCGGTCCTCGACCTCGAGCGGGCGATCATTTTCGAGGTGCAGAATGACACTGTGAAACAGCCGCTGCGGCGCGCCCGCGCCGAAGTGCTGCGCGACCTCCGGCGGCGCCGCGGTCGCCTCGACCTGCACCGGCACCGCGCGATGCACATGGCCGCGCGATTGGATGTCAGCGGCCACATTGCGTATCTCCAACGGCTGGCTCGCGGCCGGCAAATCCGCCACGTAAGTGCCGCGTCCGGGTTCCCGCGACAAGACACCGGCGACCTCGAGTTCGCGTAACGCACGATTGACCGTCATGCGCGAAACGCCGAGCTCGCGGACAAACTCGTTCTCGGACAGCACCCGCGCGCCCGGACGCCATTCGCCGGCGCGAATGCGTTCCGTGACGTAGTCCTTGACGCGTTCGTAGAGCGGTTGCGCGCTCATGCCACGCCCACCGCCTTCAAGTGCGCGAGACTGGAGCGGTAGGCGGTCTCGATGGCGCTGCGCGCCCGATGACGTCCGCTTTCGACGACCTGCTCGCCGCCGACCCAGACATCCGAGACCGCACCGGGACGCGGCGCGAAGACGAATGCGTCGACCAGTGCCGCCGGCATCGTGCCCGCGTACTCGACGCGATCCGTGTCAATCCGCACAAAATCCGCCGGTGCGCCTGCGACCAAGCCCGCGGCGGGATAGCCGAGCGCGCGCGCGCCACCGGTCACGGCCGCGTTCCAGAGCGCCGTGCCGACGTGCGGTTCTCGCGCATCGGTCGCCAGGACGCGGCGTTGCCGCAGCAGGCGAAGGTTGTACTCGGCCGCACGCAACTCCTCGCGCGGATCGACCGAGACGTGGCTGTCCGAGCCGATCCCAAACGCGCCACCCAAGGCCAGGTACTCGTCCAGCGGGAATACGCCGTCGCCGAGGTTTCCCTCGGTGGTCGGACACAGACCCACAACGGCGCCCGACTGCGCCATCCCCGCAAGTTCGGCGGGTGTCACATGGGTCGCATGAACAAGACACCACCCAGCATCCACGCGGCCGGTCTCCAGCAACCACTCCACCGGTCGACGACCGGTCGACGCCAAGCAATCGGCGACCTCGCGTTGCTGTTCGGCGATGTGGATGTGGACGGGCAACGGTTGGGGGCGATCGCGGACCGCGTGTACCACTTCGGCGAGGGCATCCGCCGGCACCGCACGCAAACTGTGCAGGGCAATACCGGTGGTCTGACGATGATCGTCCTCGGCCGCGAGCGCTTGCACTAAGGCCAAAAACTCCGGCGTGTCGTGATGGAATCGCCGTTGCGCCTCCGCCAGGGGACGACCGTCGAAATTCCCTTGTTGGTACAGCGTCGGCAGTAACAGCTGGCGGATCGCGGTCGTCCGCGCGGCGACTCGGACGGCCTCGGCGAGTCGCGCCTTCGCGGGATAGCGAGAGCCGTCGGCGGCGTGATGCACGTAGTGGAATTCGGCCACGCTCGTGTAACCCGCCTCGAGCATTTCCGCGTAAAGCAAACTGGCGATCGCCTCAACGTCCTCGGGCCGTAAATGCTCGACGAAGCGATACATCACATCGCGCCAACCCCAGAACGAGCCTTCCGCGCTCGCTTGTACTTCGGCGGAGCCGGCCATCGCACGCTGAAACGCGTGGCTGTGCAGGTTCGGCATCCCCGGCAAGACGAGACCTGCTCGACTCGGTCCATCGCTGTTCACCGCCGGGCGCACGTCCTGAAAGCGGCCATCCGCCGCAATTTCCAGCGTGACGTCTTCGACGATCCCCTCGGGCAACAGCGCGCGCTCGAATCGCAGGTGCATGACGACTCCGTGCCTGTATATACAGGTTTGTTTGGCGCATAATACCCGCCTTCAGATTCCATGCAAGGGGGGCCCCATGTGGGACCAGCTCTGGATCGATGTGACCCTAGCGACGGCAGCGCCGGACGGGGACGGTTTTGGGCTCATTGCGGACGGGGCGATCGCGCTGTGCGGCGAGCACATTGCGTGGGTGGGGTCGGCCGCTGATCTGCCGGTGGTTCTGCCCGAAGGTTGCCGCGTACACCGGGGCGGTGGGCGACTGCTCACCCCGGGCCTCGTCGACTGCCACACACACCTCGTCTTCGGCGGCGAACGATCGCTTGAGTTTGATCTGCGCGCACAAGGCGTCGATTACGCGACGATTGCGTCGCGTGGAGGCGGCATCCGCTCAACGGTCGCACTGACCCGCTCGCTGTCGGCCGACGCATTAGCCGACGTCGCATTACCCCGCGCGCGAGCGTTGTTGGCGGATGGTGTCACCACCATCGAAGTGAAGTCGGGCTATGGCCTCGATACCGAGTCGGAATTGAAGATGCTGGAGGCGGCCCGCTGCGTCGGCGAACGGCTCGACGTTGCGATCGAACCGACATTACTGGCGTTGCACGCCCTGCCCTCCGAACGCAGTCAGGAGCGTGCGCGGTACATTGATGAGGTGGTTCAGGAACTACTGCCTGCCGCCGCTGAGCGCCGCCTCGCGCGCGCGGTAGACGTATTTTGTGAGCGCATCGCGTTCACCCGTGACGAGTGCGCTCGGGTACTCGGCGCCGCGAAGGAGCTTGGATTCGCGGTCAAAGTCCACGCAGACCAACTCACGGACGGCGGCGGCGCTGCCCTCGCCGCCGAGTTCGGTGCGCTGTCAGCGGATCACATCGAGTACACCGGCGAAGCGGGTGTGGAAGCGTTGGCACGCAGCGGTACCGTTGCGGTCGTGCTTCCCGGCGCCTTCTTGATGCTCGGTGAGACGCAACGCCCACCCATTGCCGCCTTACGCGCCGCGGGCGTACCGATTGCCATCGCCACCGACCTCAATCCGGGCAGCTCGCCCCTCAACTCGCTGACGCTCGCCACCACGCTAGCCCGCGCGCAGTTCGGCCTGACCGCCGCCGAAGGCTTTCACGGCGTCACCGTCCACGGGGCACGAGCGCTTGGCCTGAACGACCGTGGCCGCTTGGCAGCCGGACTGCGCGCCGACTTCGCGCTCTGGGACGTGGCTCACCCGCGGGAACTGGGCTACTGGCTGGGCCGACCGAATTGTGCGTCGGTGGTCCGGAGTGGCCGCGTGGTGGCAACCCGTCACGAGGCGTGCTGAAGTAGCATCCGCGCTGGCTTTTGAGGTGATGGATGATGACCCGTACGCTGCGTCTGGATTTCTCGAGCGACAACATCGCCGGCATCGACCCGGTCATCTTGGAGAGCATTGCTGCCGCCAATGCGGGCACGGTGCACTCCTACGGCGCCGATCCGCATACCGACGGCTTGCAGGTGCAGATGGATGCTCTCTTCGGTCGAGCGGTAACGGTACTGCCCGTCGCCACCGGAACCGCAGCGAATGCCATCGCGCTCGCCACTCTCGCCAAGCCCTACCAGGGCATCTATTGCCCGATGACCGGTCACGTGAACACGGATGAGTGCGGCGCGCCCGAGTTTTACAGCGGCGGCAAATTGCTCGGACTGCCGACCCCGGACGGGAAACTCGTCCCCGGTCAGGTGCGCGAGGCCGTGGCGTTCGCCCGTTCCATGGGCGTGCATCACGTGGACCCGGCGGCTGTATCGATTTCGCAGGCAACAGAATGGGGCACGATTTACACCCCGGACGAGGTACGCGCGCTCGCCGATGAGGCACACGATCTCGGCCTCAAACTCCATATGGACGGGGCGCGTTTTGCCAACGCCGTGGCCACGCTCGGGTGCTCGGCCGCCCAGATCACGTGGCAGGCCGGCGTCGACGTGCTGTCCTTTGGGGCGACGAAGAACGGTGCGTTGGCCGCCGAGGCCATCGTGGCGTTCGACACAACATTGGCACGCGATCTTGAATTCCGCCGCAAGCGGGGGGGCCACCTCTGGTCCAAATTACGTTTTCTCAGCGCGCAACTGTTGGCCTACGTCGCAGACGACCGATGGCTGCACAACGGCCGCGCGGCAAACGCGGTCGCCGCTCGCTTGGCAGAGGGCCTCGCAGCACTGCCGGGCGTCCAGATCTTGATGCCCGTTCAAGCCAATGAAGTGTTCGTTGCGATGCCACCGGCGTTGGTGTCACGCCTGCGGGCGGCCGGCTACGAGTTCTATGACTGGCCGGCACCCGCGGGCGTCACCGATCCCGTCGTTCGCCTCGTCGCCGCCTACGACATGCGACTGGAAGACGCCGAGGGATTTTTGGCCGCTGCCCGTCCCTGACTAGGGGATCGTGAGCCGCCCGTAACGCCGTAACACATCCTGCAGCGCGGCATGGGGGATGGCGAGTGCGTAGTGCCCATCCTGTCCCTTGAGGTCGGTCGCGGCCACCATCGCGTTAATGATGGCTTCTTCGGTGCTCTCGACCGTGCCGATGAATACGGGATCGAGATCATCATTACCGATAAAGCGAGCGACATTCTCCGTCGCACCTTTGACGCCATCCGCATTCGCGGTGGAGAACGCCACAAAGATATCGCCGGACCCGTTGCCCGAATACGATCCGTTGCGAGCAAGGCCAAGGGACGCGCGACGTGCGAGGCGTTTCAGTTGGTGCGGCAATAGCGGCGCATCGGTCGCTACGACGATGATGATGGAACCGGTCTCAAGATCGTGCGCATCTTCGGAATACACACGATGCTCGCGCAGGTGCTGCCCGACAGGCACGCCCGCAATCCGCAACGTGTCGCGCATGCCGTAATTGGCCTGCACCAAGACTCCAACCGTATAGGTCGACTTTCCGACGGTCACGCGGCGCGACGCCGTCCCGATGCCACACTTAAACTCGTGACAAATCATGCCGGTGCCGCCGCCCACGTTCCCTTCGGCAACGGCTCCGCTGCGTGCCGATGCGATGGCGTTGTCGACGTGTTCGGCGCGGACGTGGAAGCCATTAATGTCATTCAGGTAGCCATCCCACGTCTCGGCTACCACCGGCAGCGACCACCAGTAGCCAGAGTTGTCCGCATCGCCGTGACGAACGCGCCAAGCGATCGCGGCATCCCTCACCACCCCCACACTGTGGGTGTTCGTGAGCAGGACCGGGCCTTCGAGCATCCCTGACTCTTCAAGCCAGGTGGTGCCGGTCATCTCCCCGTTGCCATTCAAACTGAACCAAGCCGCGAAACTCGGCAGAGAGTCAGTTTTATCGCCGCGTGGCAGAACTGCCGTTACGCCGGTGCGAATTTGATGCTTGGAATCGGTCTCACCGATCAGTGTGGTATGACCAACCGTCACGCCCGCCACATCGGTGATGGCATTGTACGGCCCCGGTTGCCCGTCGAAGGGGATACCGAGGTCGCGTGCGCGCGGTCCCGCCGCGGCCAAAGTGGTGTAGAGGCACGCCGCTAGCAGGAGTCCAAAACGCATATTAGACCTCGATAGTGGGAGTCGGTGTTCCGTCGGGAGGTAGCAGGTCGGCGAGTTCCGCTCGCGTTAAATTACGCCAACGGCCGTGCCCCAGACCTTCAAGTTGAATGTTGCAGAACCGAACGCGAACCAGGCGACGGACCGTGTAGCCAAATGCATCGCACATCCGCCGAATCTGGCGATTCAGCCCTTGCGTCAAAATGATTCGGAACACGTTTTTCGAGACGCGGGTACAAACGCAGGGCGCCGTCACCGTGTCGAGTATCGCGACGCCCTTCGACATGGCGTCAATGAATTCATCCGTGACCGGACGATCAACCGTCACCACATACTCTTTCTCGTGGTGATGTTCGCGTCGCAGCAACCGGTTGACGATGTCACCGTCATTGGTGAGCAAAATCAGACCCTCGGAGTCTTTATCCAGTCGGCCGATCGGGAATACGCGTTCTGTATGCGCAACAAAATCCACGATGTTGTGATGAACACTACGGTTGGTTGTGCATTCAATACCGACCGGCTTGTGCAAGGCGATATAGACGTGCCGAGTGGGCGCACCCACCTCCTCACCGTCTACGCACACCCGATCATCGGGCCGGATACGCGTGCCCAGCGTCGCAACGGCGCCATTGACGGTGATTCGCCCAGATTCCACCCAGGCGTCGGCCTCACGACGCGAGCACAGGCCTCGTTCGCTCAGGTACTTGTTGATCCGCAATGCGGTGTCGTCACTCAACGGAATGGACCTTCGCCGTAAGAGTCGGCTGCCAGATTTTCAAAGCGTGTGTACTCACCCAAGAAGGTCAGGTGCACCTCGCCGGTCGGACCGTTACGCTGCTTGGTGATGATGATGTCAGCGATCCCTTTACGCGGGGTGGAAGGTTCGTAGACCTCTTCTCGATAGATCATCAAGATGAGATCAGCATCCTGCTCAATCGCACCCGAGTTATGCGTCACGATTCCATCAGCCAACCAGGATGCGGGACCCGGAACGGTCAGGTCGTAGACGTCTTCAGACCCGGCCGGCACGACTCCCGCGCAAAGATCCCAGTCGATGGTAGTCGGTTCGCCGTCTGACACCGGGAAAACAGCGACCGAATCGCCGATAGACAATGCCGACACGGTGCGCCATCCGGTCGACGTGAAGATCCGATGTTCCGCCGTTGCCCTGAGCGATCGCCCACTGGCCAAGCGCACATCAAACACCGGCTTCGTGCCAACCTTCCAAACCAAATCGGTTGCCGCCGCAACCAGTTTCTGCTTCTCGTCCATTGCCCAAACGGTTGGCGTTTGACCAACAAGGTCCCGGATCGGCACTCGGCTACCGTTCGTCAAGCAGACTAGAGTATCGCCCGAGACGCACTCACGAAGATCCGACATCACCGGTTTCTTCTCGGTGCGCTGCTCAACACTGCGATTCAGCTGTGAGAGCGCAATCACTGGACACTCCAACTCTTTCGCGAGTGCCTTGAGTGAGCGCGAGATCTCCGAAATTTCGGTCGCGCGATTTTCTTTACCGCCCGCCACGGTCATGAGCTGCAAATAGTCGACGACAATCAGTCCGACGCCGTGCTCACGCTTCAAGCGTCGCGCGCGCGCGCGCACTTCCGTCGGGGTCAGGCCGCCGGATTCGTCGATATAGATCGGCGAGTTGGAGAGAACTTCGGTCGCACTCGTGATGCGCGGCCAGTCTTCCGTCGACAATGTGCCTTTGCGCAGATTGCCTTGGCTGATGCGCCCGAGCGACGAAATCATACGCATGGTCAGCTGTTCAGCAGACATTTCCATCGAGAAGATGGCCACGGGCACTTTACGATCTATCGCTGCATTTTCAGCAATATTGACCGCCAGCGTGGTCTTACCCATCGATGGTCGACCGGCGATGATGACGAGATCGCCGGCGTGTAGACCCGTCGTCATCTTGTCCAGCTCGGCATAGCCCGTGGAGACACCACTGAATGCGTCCGGGTTCTGATGCAGGGCATCGATGCGATCAATGGTCTTCGGTAGAACTTCGCGTACAGAGATGAAGCCGGCTTTCGCGCGAGCACCGCGCTCGGCAATCGCAAAGACTAATTGTTCGGCTTCCTGCACCAATTCGATGGGCTCACGGCCCTGCGGGTTGAGCGCGCCCGATGCAATTTCCCCGCCCGCATGGACCAAGGCACGCAAAAGGGCGTTGTTTCGAACAATATTGGCGTAGGCGCGGACGTTATAGGCGCTCGGCGTATCACGGGTCAGCCGGGCGAGATAAGCGAGCCCGCCCACCTCATCAACAACGCCCTTATTCGACAACGCTTCGGACACCGTAACGGCATCACACGGCTTGCTGTCGTGTACAAGACCGGCAATGGCCTCGAAGATGAGCTGGTGGTCACGTCGATAGAAATCAGGGGCCGCGATCAAATCGGCCACACCATCCCATGCGGAGGCGTCGAGCATGAGCCCGCCGAGCACGGCCTGTTCGGCCTCTACGGAATGAGGCGGAACGCGTAACCCGTCCGTGGAATCGGACGAACGGTATTGAGAATCCGAATAAGACATCGACGACCTCGGGTCCGGAGCATCCCCCTGGGAGGGAGATTCTAACCCGGGTCAGGCGCCCCGGTACGGTCATTGGACCGAACCGGGGTGCCCACAGGATCAATCCTCGGCCACCACCGTTACGGTGATGTCGACATTGATGTCCGTGTGCAGGTGGAGCACGAGAGCGTGCTCACCAACAATACGGATCGGACCGTTCGGCATGCGCACTTCGGCACGCGTCACCGGGTAACCGGCCTTCGTCATCGCTTCCGCGATGTCGTTGGTACCGATCGAACCGAAGAGCTTGCCTTCGCTGCCCGCCTTCGCGGTGACTGTGAGCTTGTAGTCCTTCAGCACCGTCGCGCGGCCTTCCGCATCCGACAGGTCCTGAGCGGCCTTCTGCTCGAGTTCAGCACGCATCGCCTCGAACTTCACAACGTTCTTCGGCGTGACGAGCGTCGCACGGCCCGTCGGGAGGAGATAGTTGCGACCGTAACCCGACTTCACTTTGACGCGATCGCCAATGTTGCCGAGGTTGGCCACCTTCTTGAGGAGGATCACTTCCATGGAAGCACCTGTATGTCTTGAGTCTGTGTAGGACTGAAAAGGCCCGGGGCATTCACTGCGGTCACTGAAGGACTTTGCTGCTCAATCCCAGCCGCAATGCGGTCGGGAAATAACAGCGGTCATTCAGCGCGTGCGGTGCGCGTCCCGGTAACCGTCTCAGTGCTGATCCGTGTACGGCAGCAGCGCGAGGAAGCGCGCGCGCTTCACAGCAGCAGCGAGCTGACGCTGGTAGAACGAACGCGTGCCGGTAATGCGGCTCGGAACGATCTTGCCGGTCTCGGTGATGTAGTTCTTAAGGGTCGCCAGGTCCTTGTAGTCGATCTGCTCGACTTCATCGGCCGTGAACTTGCAGAACTTCTTGCGGCGGAAATAACGGGCCATGTTGATCTCCTTCTCTTATTCGCCGCGCATCGGGCGGTCGTCGCGATCGTCACGATCATCACGATCGCCACGGTCATCGGGCTTCTCATCGCCGGCCTTCGCCATCGGCGACGGTTCGGTGACGGCAGCGTCCATACGCGTCGTGAGGTGACGGATGACCGCGTCGGAGAAGCGGAAGGAACCCTCGAGTTCGGCCAGCGTCTTGCCGTCGCACTCGATGTTCATCAGCACGTAGTGAGCCTTGTGCACCTTCGAAATCGGGAACGTCAACTGACGACGACCCCAATCTTCCAGTCGGTGTACCTGACCGCCGCCCGCCGTGATCATGCCCTTGTAGCGCTCGATCATGGCCGGGACCTGCTCGCTCTGGTCCGGATGGACCAGAAAGACGATCTCGTAATGTCTCATGGTGTCTCCCTATGGGTTTCAGCTGCCGGCCGAGACTGCCGATACAGCAGGAAAATCAATACGTTAAGCAATACCTCACCCGCCCCGAGGGGCAGATGAGGGCGCGTAGTCTAGGGGCTTGGGGCGTAAACCGCAAGTAAAACCCTTTTCCCTCAGATGCTTAACGCGCGCCGCGCTGCCGCAACGCCTCGTACAGCACCACGCCCGTCGCGACCGAGACGTTCAGACTTTGCACGGCGCCGAGCATCGGCAGACGCACGACATGGTCACAGACGTCACGGGTCAGTCGCCGCATACCGGTCCCCTCGGCGCCGAGCACCAAGGCCAGCGGCCCCTTCAAGTCCACTTCGTAGTGCAGCTTGTCCGCCTCACCGTCCGTGCCGACGACCCAGACCCCCTCTTCCTTCAGCGTCCGCAAAAAGCGCGCCAAGTTGGTGACCTGCACCAACGGCACGGTTTCCGCCGCGCCCGCGGCGACCTTGCGGACCACCGGGGTGAGCCCGCTGGCGCGATCGCGCGGGACCACCAACGCATCGGCACCGACCGCATCGGCGGTTCGCAGGCACGCCCCCAGGTTGTGAGGGTCCTGCACACCGTCCAAGACCAAAATCAGCGGCGCCTTCGCGGCAACGTCGAGCGTCCGTAAAAATTCGTTTTCGTCGACCGATTTCGCGGGCTCGACCCGGGCGACGACACCCTGGTGGACGAGCCCTGGCAGCAGCCCGTCGAGCTCGGCCACCGGACGCTGTTCGACCACAATCTTCGCATCGCGGGCCGCATCGACGAGCGCTTGCACGCGGCGATCGCTGCGCCCTTGCTGTACCGTGAGGCGCCGCACCGCGGTAGGACGCCGCGCCAACACAGCGGCGACCGCGTGAATGCCATAGACCAGTTCATCGCTCATCCGCGTCTCCCGCGACCCGGCTTGGGACCTGCCCGCCGAGCCGCCTTTTTCTTGGGTGCCGTGACCGTCACAGCCGCCCCTGCCTTGCCGGACTTCCCGGCGCCTTTCTTCTTGCGCGCTGCCTTGGCTGGCTTGGGCGTCACGGCCGGTGCCTTGCGACCGTGCGCATCGCGCACCGTACGCTTACCTTTCTTCGCCGCCTCCTTACCCTTCACAGCCACTTTCGCGGCCGTACGCGCCTTGCCCTTGTGGCGAGCAACCGACGCCCCCGGGGCCGCCGGCGTGTCCGCCGACACGGGCCGTCGCCGCGGATGGTAGGCGGTCGCGACCCGTTCGACGAGTTCGAAATCGATCTTTCGCTCCGACGGATCGACGCGAGCGACGCGAACCACTAACAGATCACCAATCGTAAACCGTTCACCCGATCGCTCAGCGACCAAGGTGCGACGATCTTCCTCGTAGCGGAAGTAGTCCCGGCCAAGGTTGGCCACGTGCACCAGACCGTCGACCTGCAAGCCGGTCAGCTGCACGAACACGCCGAAATCGGTGACACCGGTGATTACCCCAGGGAAAGTTTCACCGACCCGGTCACGCATGAACTCGCACTTCAGGAAGGCCGTGACGTCGCGGGAGGCTTCGTCGGCGCGCCGTTCACGTTGCGACGTCTCCTGTCCGAGCACCTCCATCTCGGCTGCCGAGTGCTCGAACTGATCCGCGGTACCGCCGGCGAGCACGTGGCGAATGGCGCGGTGCACCAACAGATCCGGGTAGCGACGAATCGGCGAGGTGAAATGCGCGTAGGCCTCGAGCGCGAGACCAAAGTGGCCGATGTTCTCGGGCTGATAGACCGCCTGAGCCAGTGAGCGAATGATCATCGATTCCAACAAGGCCGCATCCGGGCGATCGCGCACTTCGCCCAGCAGTTTGGACAGCGTCGCCGGATCAATCTCGCCATCGGTCTCCAGCAGCAGTCCGCGGGTGGCCAGGAAGCGTTTGAGCTCGAGAATGCGTTCCTCATCGGGGCTTGCGTGCACGCGGTAGAGCGTGGGCATGCCGTTCTTCTTCAAGAACTTCGCCGCCTCCACGTTGGCCGCGATCATGCATTCCTCGATGAGGCGGTGTGCATCGTTGCGTGGATAGACCTTCAGATCGGCCACCCGACCGTCCTCGCCCACCACGACCTTCACCTCGCCGGACTCGAAGTCGAGGGCCCCGCGCACCTCGCGCTGACGGCGAAACGCTCGGTAGAGGTCGTACAGCGATTCCAAAGAGGCCAATACGGGCGGGCTCAATCCGCGCCGCACCGTGACATCGCGATCGACAAGCGCTGCGGCGGCCGCGTCGTAGGTGAGTCGAGCCTGGGATCGCATCACAGCGGAGTAGAACCGCGTGCGAGTCACCTTGCCCTCGCGAGACACCGACATATCCGCCACAAGACACGCCCGCTCAACGTCCGGCATCAGCGAACACAGATGGTTCGAAAGCTGCTCGGGCAGCATGGGCAAGACGCGATTGGGGAAATAGACGCTGGTCGCCCGCTCCCGCGCTTCGCCGTCCAAGGCCGTACCGGTACGCACGTACTGGCTAACATCGGCAATGGCCACCACGAGGCGCCATCCGGTGCGCGTCGGCTCGGCGTAGACCGCATCGTCGAAATCCCGCGCATCCAGACCGTCGATCGTGACGAGCGGCAAGTCGGTCAGATCCTGGTAGTGGCCCAACTGGGCGCGGTCGACCGTACGACCAAATTTACGCGCCTCACGCACGACCGCGGCCGGGAACTCGTGGGGCAACTGATGGGAGGCGATGGCCAGTTCGACCGCCGTCTGCGCAACGCCCTCCTCGGGCAGTATCCGCGTGATCCGGCCTACCGGTGCAGCGTGTCGATTGGGCGGCTCCACGATGGACGCGACGACGAGGCTCCCGTGACGGGCGCCGTTGGATTCGCTCGGTGGGATAACCACCCGATGGCTGATCCGGCGGTTGTCGGCTTCGACAAAGCCCACGCCGCGCTCTTGGTAATACCGTCCCGCGACTTGCAGGGTGCGCCGTTCCAGCACTTCCACCACTTCGCCCTGTTTACGGCCTCGCGCATCCACGCCCACGATGCGTACGGCCGCGCGGTCGCCGTGCATCACGACGCGCATCTGGTGCGGCGGTAGGAACGCGTCGCCCGAGGCGTCATCGGGAATCAGAAACCCGAAGCCATCGCGATGCCCGACGACCCGACCGCTCTTCAGAGCAACCCGATCCAGCACCACGTACTCGTCGCGGCGATTGCGCAGTATCTGACCGTCGCGGACCATGGCGGCCAACCGCTTTTCGAGCGCAAAGCGCATGCCCCGCTCGTTCAGCCGGAGCGTCGCCGCCAACGCATCGACCCCCATGGGGGCGTCGGCTTCGCGCAAAATACCGAGCAGGTACTCGCGACTGGGGATGGGCTGCTCATAGCGCGCGGCTTCACTGGCGCGATTCATATCCGCGTCCCGCCAGTTCTTTTGCTTATTTTTCATCGATTTCCTCTCTGGCAACGCCATTGCGCCGCCTTGCGTTGCTCCGCCGTTTAGACGTCGGAGCCCATTTCAATTGACAGTGGCCACGCCACTGCGTACATTCCCGCGCCTCGCTCCCCGGCTCTGACGGGGTCCGCGCCGTGCCCAGGTGGCGGAATTGGTAGACGCACTAGTTTCAGGTACTAGCGGGTAACACCGTGAAGGTTCGAGTCCTTTCCTGGGCACCATTTCTCCCGCCATCGATGTAACGATGGCGGGTTCCCGGTCGCCGCTGTTACGGCCCCCGGCCGAGACGTCGATGATCGCCACGCTTACGTCAGGATAGACCGCATGCGCACCGCCATCGCTCTCGTTGCGACCTCGTTGATTATCGCCGCTTGCGCGGACGCGCCGACTCCGGTTGCACCGAAGGCGCCCGCCGCCCCGGTTGCGCCCGTCAGCGCCGCTCCCGCCGTGACGCCGTCCGGCAGTACCGTCAGCCCTGATCTGATCAAGAAAGCCGCCAGCGTCGGTTATTACCCGCGCACCCGCAGTGGCCTCGCGGTCTTCTGCCGCAAGGACTCTGACATCGGAACGCGTATTCCGACGGAGAAATGCGTCAACGAGGATCAGATCGAAGAGACGGTTCAGCGTCTGCTCCAGGCCCAACAGGACCTGCAGCGCGGTCGTATCTGCGGCTCCGCGTCCTGCGGCGGCAACTGAACGAACGCCGCCCTCAATCGAACGGGTGCCGGCGGATGATCGTGTGCTCACGGTCAGCCCCGGTGCTCACGATGTCGAGCGGCACGCCCACGACCTCTTCGATACGCTCCAGATAGGCGCGAGCCGTCGCCGGTAACTGGTCGTAGGAGGTCACACCCACAGTGGACTCCTTCCAACCCGGCACGTCTTCGTAGATCGGTTCGCAGTCCGCGTACTGATCCGCGAACAGAGGCGGCTCTTCGCTCGTGACGCCGTTGATCTTATAGCCGGTGCACAGGCGGATCGTTTCCAACCCGTCCAAGACGTCCAGTTTCGTGACGCACAGACCACTGACGCTGTTGTGAAGCACGGAGCGGCGCAATGAGACGGCGTCGAACCATCCGGTCCGGCGCGCACGGCCGGTGACCGCCCCGAATTCGTGACCGACCCGCGACAGGTGTTCGCCGTATTCGTCGAACAGTTCGGTCGGGAACGGGCCCGACCCCACGCGCGTCGTGTAAGCCTTCGTAATCCCAAGGACATACGAAAAGAACAACGGACCAATGCCAGTGCCAGTACCGGCATTTCCGGCGGTCGTATTGGACGAGGTCACGAACGGATACGTGCCGAGATCCACGTCGAGCAGCGCGCCCTGCGCGCCCTCAAACAAGATGTTCTTCCCTTCGCGGGTTAGGTTACGCAGCAGCAAGCTCACGTCATCGACCAACGGCTTGACCCGCTCGCCCAGCGCCAACGTCTCGTCCAAGACTTGCTGGAAGTCGATCGTTTCCGCATTGTAGTAGTTGCGCAGCATAAAGTTATGCAGATCCAGAACCTCGCCCAGCTTGGCCGCTAAGCGTTCGCGCTGAAACAGATCGGCGATGCGCAGGGCTCGGCGCGAGACCTTGTCCTCGTACGCCGGGCCGATGCCGCGGCCGGTGGTGCCGATCGCGTTCTCGCCCCGTGCGCGCTCGCGCGCCTTATCCAGCGCCACGTGCGACGACAGGATGAGTGGGCAGGCGGGACTGACCTTCAGTCGGTCGAAAACAGGAACGCCGCGCTCGACCAGCATATCGGCTTCTTTGAGGAGCGCGCTGAGCGCGACCACGACGCCATTGCCGATCATGCACAGGGAGCCGTCACGCAAAATGCCGGACGGGATCAGCGACAACACGGTCTTCTGACCGCCGATGACGAGCGTATGGCCCGCGTTGTGCCCGCCTTGGAAACGGGCCACCGCCGAAGCGCGCTCCGTCAACAAGTCGACGATCTTTCCCTTGCCCTCGTCACCCCATTGGGTGCCGATCACGATTACGTTCTTGCCCATTTTCATTCCGAGTGGCGCACCGTTAGGCACGCAGACCAAAGAGGATTAAACAACCCGCCAGCATCAACACGAGGCCCATGATACGCAATTGAGGGCCGCTCAAGTCGGCGACCTTGCGTAAGGACCGTTTCGCCGCCTCCGGGTTCAGAAACGGCAGGAGCCCCTCCAAAACCGCGACGAGCGCCAGCGCACGCCCCAGATCGATCCAGTTTACAGACAGGCTCATCGGGCGCCCGGGTCCTTGAGGTACTTGAAAAACTGGCTATCCGGGGAAAGCACCAGCACATCGCCGTCGTGTCCGAGCGTTTTTCGGTACGCCTTCAGGCTGCGATAGAACGCGAAGAATTCCGCATTCTTGCCGGCCGATGCGGCATAGATCGCGGCCGCCTTGGCATCGCCCTCGCCGCGCATTTTCTCCGCGTCGCGCGCCGCCTCGGAGAGGATTTGCGTACGCTCGCGATCCGATTCTGCCCGGATTCGGATCGCCTGCTCCTCGCCTTCCGCCCGTAACTGCGCGGCTTGGCTGGCAAAATCTTGCTGCATGCGCTTGAACACGGAGTCACTCACGTCGTCCGGCAGATCGATGCGCTTTACGCGCACGTCAACGAGCGCAATACCCAATTGCTTGGCGCCGTTGGCGGCCGAGACCTGCACGTCACCGATTAACTCGCTGCGTTCCGCCGCCACCACTTGTTGGATCGTACGACGCGCGATCGTGCCCTTGAGACCGTCTTTGACGATCTCCGCCATGCGCGCAGCCGCGACTTCTTCCAGACCGCCCGTGGCCCGGTAGTACTGTGCGACGTCCGCAATGCGCCACTTCACGTAGAAGTCGACGTTGAGGATCTTCCCCTCACTCGTCAGGAACTGCTCGGACGGATAATTCCGCGTCAACAACCGGCGGTCGAACGTCTCGACCGTCTGCAGCAAGGGGATTTTGAAGTGCAGACCCGGCTCGTAATCGGAGCGGACGAGCTCGCGCAGCTGCAGGTTGATGGCGTATTCCGTCTCCTTGACGATGAATGCGCTCTGAGACAGCACCAGCACTAACACGGCCACCGCGGCGAGCAGCAGTAACAATCGCTTGTTCATCCGCGGCTCCCTCGTGAGCGTCCCCGACCGTCGCCGGGCTCTCCGGCAGCCGGTGCGGGCGTCGGCACCGGAGCACCTGGCGATACTGTCACGTCGGGCAAGGTCGGTTCGCGCTTAGGCTCAGGGACTTTTTTCTCCATGAGCTTGTCGAGCGGTAGATAGAAATTGCTGCCGTTACCCTTGGCATCGACAAACACTTTGCCCGTGTGCGCGTAGACATCTTCCATGGTCTCAAGGTAGAGCCGCTGCCGGGTCAATGCAGGCGACTTCTCGTACGCTTGAGCGAGTTGCGCAAATCGGGAGCCCTCGCCTTCGGCCTCAGCCACGATCTGTTGCCGGTAGGCTTCCGCGTCAAGCAACTGTCGTTCTGCCGTACCGCGTGCTTTGGGCAAGATATCGTTCCGATAGGTTTCGGCTTCGACGCGCAGACGGTCTTTGTCCTCGCGCGCTTTGATCACGTCTTTTTGCGACGGCGCCACCTGCTCGGGTACCGCCACATCCTGGAGATTGACGCCGATCACCTCGATACCGGCGTGGTACCCGTCGAGCGTGTGCTGTATGAGCGCGCGTGTTTTCAGCGCAATCTCTTGGCGTCCCTGCTCAAGCACCAATTCCAACCGAGTCTGCCCGATGACTTCCCGGATCGCGCTTTCCGATGCTTCCGACAACGTCGACTGCGGATCCACGATGTTGAAAACGAACGCACGCGGATCGTAGCGACGGTATTGCACGGCGATATTGATATCGACGAGCGCCGCATCCTGCGTCAACATCCGGGAGCGGTCGGAGATACTGAGTACTTCTTGGGTATTGACGATCTGGCGCCACTCGATCGGCCACGGCAGGTGGTAATTCGGTCCTTCACCGGCGATTCGTTCGTAGTGCCCGAAACGCGTAATCACCGCTTTTTCCGCAGGTCCGACGAGATAACAGCCGGACGCCGCCCAGATGCCGAGCGCAATCGCCAGCACGACGCCGATGGACGTCGCCTCGCGACCCGATGACGGGGGCTCCGCGTCGGGCTCCTTGCCGTCACCCGACCGTTTTCCACCCAATAGCTTGCGCTTCAGTCCCTTGAGGATCTCCAAAAGATCCGGTGGGCCGGCCTCGGGTTGGCGATCCCAGGGATTGCGCGAGCCGCCATTCGGCGAGCCGCCGGAGTCATTAGAGGACATGGATGAGCGATTTTCCGTGGGGCGCCCGAAGTAGGTCGGCGCCCTTTTAGACGATGATTTTAGCGGAAATCGTGCTGGCCGGCACGACCGTTGGACGCCGTCGCCAGACCTTCGCGCTGGCAGAAATCGTCCAAATCGCGTTCGGCCAACTCGACCTCAATGCGCCAACCACCGTCGTCAGCGACGGTTTCGCCGAGTACCGCTTCGCGCCGATACAGTTCTGCGCGCGCGCGGCCGTGTCGCGGCGACAGTGTCAGAACGGTCCGTACGAGGCGTGTGCCAAAGCGCTCGGCGAGCGCGTCGCGCAACAGATCGAGGCCGAGACCCGTGGCGGCGGAGAGCCAGACCCGAACGATGAGACCTTCTTCATTGCGTTCGACCCGTGGGGATTCGCCCAGCAAATCGACCTTGTTGTAAACCTCGATCTGCGGGATGTCCCCCGCGCCGATACCGGCGAGCACTTCGTTGACGGTCTGTACCCGCTCCGCACGCTCCGGGTCCGCCGCATCGATCACGTGCAAGTGCAGGTGGGCCTCTCGAGCTTCCAACAACGTGGACCGGAACGCAGCGACCAGTTCGTGCGGCAGGTCCTTCACGAAGCCCACCGTGTCGGCCAACACGATTTCCGGGCAATGCGGCAACTTCAGCCGGCGCACGGTCGGATCGAGCGTGGCGAATAACTGATCGGCGGCGTAACTATCGGCGCCGGTGAGCGTATTGAAGAGTGTGGATTTACCGGCGTTGGTATACCCCACCAACGCGGCGCCCGGAATCGGCACTTCCTTTCGGGTCTGACGGCCGGTATCCCGCTGCAGCGCCAAGCGCTCGAGGCGGCGATTCAGCGTCCGGATTCGATTGTTGATGAGGCGTCGGTCGGTCTCCAGCTGGGTCTCGCCCGGACCGCGCAGACCGATACCGCCTTTCTGGCGCTCCAAATGCGTCCACCCCCGCACCAGCCGCGTGGCAAGGTGCTTGAGTTGGGCCAGTTCGACCTGCAATTTGCCTTCGTGACTGCGAGCGCGCTGCGCAAAAATATCGAGAATCAGCCCGCTGCGATCGAGCACACGCCGTCCGGTCAGCTTTTCAAGATTGCGCTCTTGGCTGGGGGACAACGCGTGATCAATCAGAATCAGCTCCGCGCCGACCTCCTCGGCCTTCGCCTTGAGCTCGTCGGCTTTGCCGCTGCCCACGTAGTACCGCGGGTCCGGGGTCGCGCGCGACCCTGTGACCACGGCCACAGGGAGCGCGCCCGCGGACGCCGCGAGCGAACGGAATTCCTCAATATCCGCCGGACTCGGCTGTGTGCCGACTCCAATTCGGCAGAGGAGCGCGCGCTCCCCGCTCTTCGGGCGATCGAACAACGATCAGTCCTGACGCAGCCGGCGCCGCAACGTCATGGTCATTCGACAACCGGATCCGCGGTCAGCTCGCCCAGTTCGCCCGTCGTCAGGCGCACGTTGCGTGCCGGAACGATCGTCGAGATCGCGTGCTTGTAGACCATTTGGCTCACGTTGTTACGCAAGAGCACCACGAATTGATCGAAGGAGTCGATGTGACCCTGTAATTTGATGCCGTTGACGAGGTAAATCGAGACCGGCACGCGCTCTTTGCGCAGAGCATTCAGGAACGGATCCTGCAGGGACTGGCCTTTGGCCATATTATATCTCCTTGAATTCTTTATAGTATTTCCGCAGCCGGCGCCCTGGATCCTCCAAGGTCTGCGATCGACTGCGAAACGTCTCACCCTCTATGGGGGCTGCGACCTCAAAATACTAGCACAGGGGTCTTAGCACCTCGCGTGCACCGCACCAATTCTCGATGAATTGACACAACTTGTCGGTTGCGTCGTATTCATCCGGAGAAATCCAGGTGGCGTCCGGCTCGGATCGCAACCAGGTGTACTGCCGCTTAGCCAGTTGACGGGTCGCGACGATGGAAAGTTCCCGCGCGGTGGCCAGATCGCACTGCCCGTCGAGGTGCATCCACAATTGACGGTAACCGACCGACCGTAACGCCGGCAGGTCCGCCGACAGATCGCCACGCGCATGCAAGGCGCGAACCTCCGCCAGAAAGCCCGCTGCGAGCATGCTGTCAAACCGTTGCGCGAGGCGCGCATCCAGCGTTGCCTTTTCGGGGGGCGCCAATACCAAGCGCAGGTAATCGTCCGGCTGAGCCGTTTTGAGCGACTGCTGTTGCAAACTGCTGAGCGTCCGACCGGTCAGTGCGTGCACTTCCAGCGCACGTTGGATGCGCTGTGCGTCTTGCGGCGCGATCCGCGCCGCCGCCGCTGGATCGATGCTCGCCAATCGCGCATGCATGCCCGGCCAACCGAGTGTCGCAGCGTCCGCCGAGAGGGCGGCGCGGACCACCGGGTCGGCCGCCGGCAAGGAGGCCATACCGGCTTGCAGCGCGCGGAAATACAGCATGGTTCCGCCCACCAACAGCGGCCATCGTCCGCGTGCCCGGATCTGCGCCATCAGGGGCACGACGTCTCGCACGAATTCACCCGCCGAATACGGCACAGACGGATCGACGATATCGACCAGATGATGCGGATGTCGTGCCAACACGCTTGGTGGCGGCTTTGCACTGCCGATATCGAGGCCACGATAGACCATCGCCGAATCGACGCTGACGATTTCCAGCGGTAGCCGCTCGGCCAACGCCATCGCTGCGTCCGTCTTACCGGCACCGGTCGGCCCCATGAGCAAAATCGCCGGGCCCACGTCAGCGGCCTCGCAGAAACAGACGATCGAGTTCCTCGAGTGTGAGGCGCACCCACGTCGGGCGTCCGTGATTGCACTGGTCCGCGCGATCTGTCTGCTCCATCTCTCGCAAGAGCGCGTTCATTTCCATCAGCGTGAGGCGCCGATGCGCACGAACGGCGGCGTGGCAAGCCATGGTCGCGAGCGCACGTTCGCGAAACACCTCGATCGCCAACGTACTTCCCAGGTCGGACAGTTCACGAATGGCATCGCGGACAAGTCCACCGATGTCCCGACTGCCTAAAGCGACCGGTGCCTCACGCACGGCAATCCGATGCGGTCCGACCCGATCCACCACTACGCCCAGATCCGCCAACGCCTCGGCTTGCTCCGCCGCCTGATCGGCCTCAGCTTCAGAGACCTCGATGATTTGCGGCACCAAGAGGGTCTGACGCGCCGGTCCGCCGTCAGACAAATCCCGTTTCATCTGTTCGTAGATGACGCGCTCGTGGGCAGCGTGCATGTCAACGAGCGCGAGACCGTCGGCCGTCTCAGCGACGATATAGATACCGTGCAACTGCCCGACGGCGTACCCCAACGGCGGCACCGCCGTCGGCGGAGCCGCCGACGCCGATCCGCCCACGCCCACGCCCGCGGCCGCAGGCTCGTCCGTGACCGCCGCCGACGTCGCGAAGCGAGACCAATCCAATCGTCCGCCTATGGCGTCTTGGGTTCCGAAGGACATCGGCGCTTGATAGCGCGGGGCAGCGGACAGCGGTGCTGCACCGAACGATGCCGGTCCACCCGGCGATCCGGCCAACGCTGCCGCAGCGATCGGTCCGGGCACCGCAGCCGATGGCCGCGTATCCGCCAGCGCCACCTCGACGGTACGGCGCACAAAATCGTGTACGGTGCGCGCATCCCGAAAGCGGACTTCGAGTTTTTGGGGATGCGCATTGGCATCGACGCGTGCCGGGTCGAGTGATAACGACAGTACATACGCAGGATGGCGTCCGTGGAAGAGCACGTCGCGATAGCCCTGCCGAACGGCATTGCCCAAAAATCGGTCCCGTACGCTGCGGCCGTTCACCACCAAATACTGTTCGTCCGGCTGGGCACGATTGTAGGTCGGCAACCCCACCCAGCCTCGCAAGGTCAGTCCGACCGCCGTGTGCTCGACAAAGACCGCACTCTCAACGAATTCGCGGCCCAACAACGCGGCGAGGCGGCGCTCTTCGCCGGCGCGGTCTGACGCTGCGTCGACGGCGAAGACCCGTCGGCCGTTGTGGGTCAACAGGAAACCCACCTGAGGTCTGGCCAGCGCAATACGCGTCAACATGCGTTCCAGATGCTGGAACTCCGTCGCCGGGCTGCGCAGAAACTTGCGGCGTGCCGGTACGTTGTAGAAGAGATCCCGCACTTCGACCGAGGTGCCCGGCGGGTGCGGCGTAGGCTTCGGGGGCGAGAGATGCCCACCGTCGGCCGTCATTTCGAGGCCGTGCGTCGCCTCCCCGTGGCGAGAGGCGATTCGTAAGCGCGCGACAGAGGCGATCGATGGCAGCGCTTCACCGCGGAAGCCCAGGCTGACGACATGCTCGAGATCCTCAAGACTGGCGATCTTGCTCGTGGCATGCCGCTCCAGCGCCGTGGGCAGTTCGTCAGGCGGTATCCCGGAGCCGTCGTCGCGAACGGCGACGAGCCCAATTCCGCCTTCCTCGACGGCGACCTCAATGCGACGAGCGCCAGCATCCAGCGCATTTTCGACCAGTTCCTTGGCCAATGACGCCGGGCGCTCAATGACCTCGCCGGCAGCGATCTGATTGACGAGATGCGAGGGAAGTAAACGAATCGGCACGCGGTTACCCTACGGTTCTGCCGCAGTGTATCAGCGCACGCGGTCAGCGCGTCCGAACGTCGGGCTCGTTCTCGGCGTGCAGCGAGGCCAGGCGGGTGCCTGGCAGCGGGGATTCGTGGAAATAGTTGCGGATGCCGGCCAAGATCGCCCCCGCCAATTTCTGCTGATAGCGCTCATCGCGCAGCCGCTTTTCCTCGCCCGGATTGGTGATGTAAGCCGTCTCGATCAGCATCGAGGGTATATCCGGCGATTTCAGCACGACGAAACCGGCTTGTTGCACCTTCGTCTTGCGGATCTCACCCACCGTATTCAGTTCCGACAGGACCTTCTCGGCCGCGACCATACTGGCGCTCATGGCGGCCGACTGCGACAAGTCGAGCAGCACCGATGCCAAGACGTTGTCCTTATCATCCAGCGAGACCCCGCCGACCAAGTCGGCGGCGTTCTCGCGATCGGCCAACCATTTGGCCGCCTCGTTCGTGGCACCACGCGCCGACAGCACATAGACGGATGCACCCGACACGCTGTGATCGGGCACGGCATCCGCATGGACGGAGACAAACAGGTCGGCCTGCGCACGACGGGCGCGATTGATGCGCTCCCGCAACGGCACAAAACGGTCATCCGGCCGGGTGAGGACCGCACGCATGCCCGGTTCCGCATTGATCCGACCCGCCAATTCACGGGCAATGGCGAGGGTAACGTCCTTCTCATGGGTGCCGTCAGGCCCCGACGCTCCCGGGTCATCGCCCCCGTGGCCTGCGTCGACGGCGATCGTCAGGACTCGGCCGCGGCCGGCAGCAACGGGCACGGTCGACTTGACGGAAACCGCCTTAGCCGATGGGGGAGTCTCGCTGGCGGCGACCGACGCCGAGGCCACTCGCTCGGTCGACGGCGAGGACTCGGCGGGCGCCACCGACGAACCGACTGTCGCGGCGGCGGGCGCCGTCACCGCGGGGGTACGTGTCGCGCTCTCGCCCGCCGATTCGCTGACCGGCGAGAGCTGAATGCGCAAGTGGCCAGCGCCAGCCTCCACTCGATGGGCTTCCGTGCGCGGATCCACCTCGAAGACAAACCGCCAACCGCCCCCGTCGCGGGGTCCGCTGCGGACACGCCGCACGAGACCCACGGCCGTCGGCAGCGCCACGCGGCGGGCGTCAAACGCCGCGGTCGACAAATCCAATACGACGCGATCGGGTGCCGGCAGCGTAAAGAGATTGTTGGCGACCACGCCATCGACCGCGAGGTCAATTTGCGTGCCGCCGGCCACCGTCTTCAGGGAGACGCTGCGGACAGCGGTTGGGCGCGCCGCGGCGTGCGCCGGAGGCAAACTCACACCGAGCGCGACGAGCAATGCGGCGGAAAGGCGTAGCGGTGCGTCCATACTCGAACCGTAACGCCGGAAAAATAAAAAATCAATCGCGTTATAGACCTACGCGCTAAACTTCATCCAATCTCGGTCTTCCACGCGGTCAGCAATGCGGCGCCGACCGGGGTGTGAGCCTGCGCCGATAATTGCCGACCGTCGTCGCGGTAGGCGAGCGTCACGGCAAGATCGGCCCGTTGGGCGACCCACGGAATCCGCTCGGGCCACTCCACCAGTACGGACTGCCCGGGCCCGAGCAGGTCTCTAAAACCCAGCGCCTCGAGCTCACTGTCGTCCCCAAGGCGATACCAATCCAAGTGGTGCACCGTGCCGGAGCCCACGGCATAACTCTCGATCAGCGAATACGTGGGGCTACGCACCGGGCCTGCATGGCCCAGCGCACGCAACGCCGCCCGGACGATCGTGGTCTTGCCTGCCCCCAAATCACCCGCCAGCGTCAGAAACGCCGGTCGGCTGCCTAACGCCCGACCAAGGGCTGCCCCCACGCGGATGCTGTCGGCTTCGTCTGCCAGAAACCGGTTCATGGATTGACTGTCGCCCGCAACGCGGTCAGCACATCGCTCGCCAAGAGCCCTCTCTCGCCGGCATATGCCGAGGCATATGCCGATAAATCCCCTGCAGAAGCATGGACTTGCACCCCGACTGCCGCCACCTCGGCCAACGCGTCGAACGGGTTCGCCTGTTGCGCGGCGAGTCCCGCGATGACCCCGGTCAAGACGTCGCCCATGCCGGCCGTGGCCATACCGGGGTTACCATCCAGGCACACCCACGGATGGGAGCGATCCGGCGACGTGATTAACGTTCGAGCCCCTTTCAGGACGACCGTCGCGCCGTAGCGCTCGGCCAGCGCGAGCGCGCTCCCGCGCCGGTCCGCTTGAACAGCGCGGGCGTCGGTCTTCAGAAGTCGTCCGGCCTCGCCTGGGTGGGGCGTCAAAACCCAACCGGCGCGCTGGGTCGGTTCGGCGGCCAGTAGGTTGAGCGCATCCGCATCGACGATGAGCGGCTTGCCGCAAGCCACCGCCTCCGCATACCAGTCGCGTGCCCACGCCGTTTGACCCAGCCCCGGACCGATCGCGACGACGTCTGCGGCATCCAAGACCGCCCGCACGGACCCACCGGCATCGAGCCCCAGACAGATCAACTCCGGGCGAGCCATCGCAATGGCAGCGGCATGGCCCGGATGGGTCACGACCGTCACAAGGCCCGCGCCGCAGCGTAAGGCGGCTTCGCCGGCCAAGCGCACCGCGCCCGGCATGCCCGGCGCCCCGCCGATGATCACCACTCGACCGTGCGACCCCTTGTGGGCCGTGCGCGCCCGGCGCGGTAAATGCGCCCGGACAAGCGCAGCCGGGATGGGCTCCAGCACCGGTCGTTCCTCTGCGTAGGCGGCGGCCGGGACGCCGAGCGGATCAAGGATCAACGCACCAATCCGGTCGGGCCCTTCACCGAGGTAAAAACCGGGTTTACTCGCCACAAACGACACCGTCTCGGTCGCCCGAACGGACTCCGGTCGCGGCTGACCCGTGTCGGTGTCGAGACCCGAAGGGGTATCCACCGCGAGAATCGGCAGCCCGCTCGCATTCATGGCCTCGATCGCCGTCAGAGCAATGCCGGCGACATCCCGGGACAACCCGGTTCCCAACAACGCATCCACGATCAACTGCGTGCCGTCAAAGGCAAGTGTCTCGGACAGCGTTACCGCGCCGCCTTCGCGCTCAAACTCGTCGTAGGCTCGACGCGCATCGCCGTCCGTGGGGAGCCCTAGCGGCGCCACGACCGTCACGGCGAGGCCTCGCTCGCGTAGCCGTCGGGCGATGACGTAGCCGTCGCCGCCGTTGTTGCCCGGGCCGGCCACCACCAGCACCGAGCGAACCCACGGCCAGCGCGCCGACAGGCCATCCACCACCGCTTGGCCGGCGCGGTGCATCAGGGTAAGGCCGGGTATGCCGGCGGCAATCGCCCGCGCATCCACGGCGCGGCAGCGGTCGGTCGATAGAATCGGAAGCGGGAGTGTGATCATCCGCTGATTATCGCCTAGGACGGCGTCCTATACTGCGCCGCCATGGAACTCTCCACGGCAGAACTCGAGACGCTTGCGCAGGACATCCGGCGGCTCGCCCTTGAACTCGGCTTCGATGCCGTCGGTATCGCCGGCATCGACTTGCCCGACGACGAAGCGCGCCTCATGGCCTGGCTCGACGCCGGTTTCGCCGGCGAAATGCATTACATGGGCCGATTTAATCGGAGCCGTGCACGGCCGGCGGACATCAAGCCCGGTACTTTGCGCGTCATTTCGATCCGCAGCGACTACTGGCCGACCGAAGCGCGGGACGCAGAGGCGACCTTGGCCGACCCACAGAGCGCTTACATCTCGCGTTATGCGCTCGGACGCGACTATCACCGCTTGCTGCGGAATCGATTACAGAACCTCGCGGATGCCATCGAAGCGCGGATTGGACCGTTCGGGCACCGGGTCTTCGTCGACACCGGACCGGTGATGGAAAAACCGCTCGCGCGCAACGCGGGCCTCGGCTGGATTGGTAAGCACACAAACCTGATCCATCCGAAGGCCGGGTCGTTTTTCTTTTTGGGCGAACTGTATGTGGCGCTGCCGCTGCCGATCGATCAACCGACGGGTGAGCACTGTGGTTCGTGCTCGGCGTGCCTACCGGCCTGCCCGACAGGTGCCATCGTCGCGCCTTACCAATTGGATGCACGTCGTTGCATTTCGTATTTGACGATCGAATTGGAGGGCAGCATTCCCGAAGACCTGCGTCCGCTTATGGGCAATCGCATTTACGGCTGTGACGATTGCCAATTGATCTGCCCATGGAACAAATTTGCGCGCATCCCCTCGTCGGATGCGTATCAGCCGCGTCACCGACTCGACGCGAGCACGTTGATCGAGTTGTTCGCCTGGACAGCCGAGGAGTTCGATGAGCGGTTACGCGGCAGCGCCATCCGCCGAATTGGCCACGACCGCTGGCTACGCAACATTGCTGTCGCCTTAGGCAATGCCCCCACGTCGGAGGCGCTGGTCGAAGCGCTCACCGCACGCGCAGCGCATCCGTCAGCGCTCGTACGGGAGCACGTGCAGTGGGCCCTCGCCCGCCACAGCGAGAGCGTCAGCCGCTGAACGGATTGAAGTAGTGTCGACCGCGCCGCGACCGCTTCACTTCCGCCTCTAATTGGGCAAAGTGGCTCTCGTTACCGAGGAAATCGACATCCGCTGCGTTGACGATTAAGAGCGGTGAATCCACATACTGATGGAAAAACCGCGTGTACGCATCGACCAAGCGCTCCAGATACGCCCGCTCCATCGCCTGCTCGTAGCGAATGCCGCGCCGCGCAATACGGTCCATCAGCACGTCAACGGGCGCTTGCAGATAGACGACCAAATCAGGCTTCGGGGCATCGATCGCTAGGCGGTCATACACCTGTTCGTAGAGCGCGTATTCCTCGTCATCAAGCGTCACCCGCGCAAACAACCGATCCTTCTCCAACAAAAAGTCAGAGACTCTAACCGGCGCAAACAAGTCGCTTTGCCGCAATTGCTGTAGCTGTCGCGAGCGTTGAAAGAGGAAAAACAACTGGGCGGGTAAGGCTCCGGTGCGCGGACTGCGGTAGAAGCGCTCGAGGAACGGGTTGTCCTCAGCGTGTTCCAGAATGAGGTCCGCGCCCATGAGCGGTGCCAACTTCTGCGCAAGACTGGTCTTGCCCACCCCGATGGGGCCTTCGATAACCACATAACGATGGTCGGCAGAGACGGTCGGCGTCACGGCGGTCATGGGCGTGCTCCAGCGTCCTCAATATGAGTGCCCGAACCGTCGACCGCGGCCGCTAGATCGCGAACCACTCCCCGACCCGGGATCCAGTCATCCGGTGCGATGTCCCGCAAAGGATACAGAACGAATGCGCGCTCGTGCAGTCGAGGGTGCGGGAGGATTAATTCCTCCGAGTTCACGACCGATGCTCCGTGCGTCAGGAGGTCCAAGTCGATGGACCGCGGCCCAAATCGCTCGGCAGGCGGTACCTTGCCCAAGGTACGCTCCAACGCCAGCAACGTCCGCAGTAAGTCCAAGGGGGACAGCGACGTTTCAAGGACCGCCGCCGTATTCCGATAACGCGGCTGCCCCGGTGGGCCCCAAGGCTCTGATCCGTACTGAGGCGCTACCGATATCACCCGAATACCCGGGGCGACCCGCAACGCTTCCACCGCCGCATCGAGTTGCTGCGCCGGGTTATTCAGATTGCTGCCAAGCGCGATGAGCGCCCGGCTCCATGTCGGCGCCTCATTCCCCAGAAGAATGACCTCCGCCACCGCCCCGACCGCGCCGACGCCGGCGCCGCCGACGTGGCCGCTCTTCATCGGTGTCCGTCGCTTCGGCGGGCTCGCCTTCGTCGCCCACAGGCGCTACCGACCGCGGGGCCGCAGCGACCATGGCCACGCGAGCGTCGTGATCCAAAGTCTGGATTTCCGTCCACCAATCCGCGATCTCCGTCGAGATCAGCCCGGCATCGGCGCGCAACAGCATGAAGTCATACGCTGCACGGAACCGTGGGTGCGACAGCAACGCCAAAGCGCGTCGGCCGTCGCGGCGCTCAAACCGCGGTTGCAGCGCCAGCATTTCCTTCAGCGGCAACGTAAAGCGCTTGGGAACCGCCACGCGGCGGATCGCGGTCTGCACGACCTCGTCGATGGCTTCCGAGAAGGCGAAAGACTCCGGGACACCGGCAGCCACACGGGCTTTCATCGCCCGCAGGATCGGTCCGTACCATAGGACGGCGTACAGGAATGTCGGCGTCACCGATTTGTCGGCCCGGACTCGGGCATCCGTGCCTTCGAGTCCAAGGTGCAGCAGTCGGGCGGCCGGACCTTCCGGATCGCGACGCAACTCGTCCGCCGTCTGCGGCAACAAATGCGGCAGCAAGCCGAACGCGACCAGGCGATTGAGCGAGGCAGCCCCGTGACCACTTAGGAAGAGTTTTGAACACTCATCGAACAAGCGTGCCGCAGGAACGCCACCCAGAAGATCCGCCAACTCACGCATCGGCTCGAGCGTGGCTTCGTGCACCGTAAACCCAAGCTTCGCGGCAAATCGGGCGGCCCGCAGCATACGGACCGGATCTTCCCGGTAGCGCTGTTCGGGATCGCCGATCAGACGTAAGACCCGGTCGTGGACATCCGCGACGCCGCCGGTGTAGTCCCACACGCTGAAATCAGCGATGTTGTAATAGAGGGAATTTGCGGTGAAATCCCGTCGCCAAACGTCACCGTTGATGTCTCCGTAGACGTTATCGCGCAGCAAACGACCGCTGTCGTCCTGAACGCGATTGTCGTCAATCTCGCGGTGATCCTCGTCATCCACCTCGTCCGGCGCCGCCGAGGCACGAAACGTGGCGACTTCGATGATCTCGTCGCCGTAATGGACGTGCGCCAGCCGGAATCGCCGACCTATGAGCCGGCAGTTTCGGAAAACGCGCCGTACCTCTTCGGGGAGCGCGTTGGTCGCGACGTCAAAGTCTTTCGGGTGATTGCCGAGCAGCAGATCGCGGACGGCGCCACCCACAAGAAAGGCTTGGTATCCGGCATCTTTGAGCCGGTAAAGCACTTTCAGTGCCGCCGGAGAGATATCCGCTCGGGAAATATTGTGCTGCGCCCGGGAAAGGATCACGGGGCGGCCGTCGGCGGCCGAACGGGCGTCTGGTCGATTGTCGGAAGTGCTCAGGGCAGAGTCTCTTGTCGTTTACGGGATGTGTCGTATAATAGCAGGCTAACGTAACGACGCCTCATCGTCACGTTTCCGGTGCTCCCATCGTCTAGAGGCCCAGGACACAGCCCTCTCAAGGCTGGTACGAGGGTTCGAATCCCTCTGGGAGCGCCAATTCCGGTCGTGATTATTCTACGCGCTTACCGTACCGCTTCATCCGCCCAGCGACTCAAAGTCGCCCGTACTGACGCTCGAAACGGCTCCGCGAGTGACGGGCCGCTAACCCCAAGCGTCGCGCCGCCCACTCAGCGCCCTACCGCATGCGCTCGAGCGTCCCGTCCTTCAGCACGATCTGGTGGTAGACGCCTACGGCCACGTGCAACACCGCCAAACCGAGGAGTACCCAAGCCAACAGGCCGTGCACATCCCCCATTTGGTGGCCTAGCGACGAACCCTTGTCCAAGAGTGCCGGTAGGCGCAAATCCACTTGGTCTCCGCCAGGCGCAAACATTTGAGTCACTCCCACGACCCACCCTCGAGAATTAGCATTCGCCCAACCTAGGACGGGCACAACGACCATCAGGGCATACATCAAGACGAACATTACACCGGCTAACCGCTGCGATACCGTCCGCGAACCCCTCACCACAACGGGAGAATGGGACCATCGCCAAAGAATGCGCGCCGCTACAGCGAAGATAATCAGAATACCGACCGATACGTGAGCACCCACCCATCCTGTCGGTACCGTGCCGCGTCCCACGTGCGGCATGAACCAAGCAATCACCCACTGGGCGACCAAGAGCAGCGCAACGACCCAGTGGAACCCTTTCGCCACTCGCCCGTAGGCAATCGTTATCGTTGATTCGATCATCGTCCTTACCCCCTCTTATGACGTATTCGCACTCGCAACAGCGCATGGGCTGCACGCGGTGGCTGGAGATCGCGTGTCTCTTCGCGCATGGATGGAATCGATCAGTCCTCTAGCAGCGCAAAATCTGCTTTTGTAACCGCGCAATCCGGACAACCCCAGTCTTCCGGGACATCCTCCCAACGGGTCCCTGGCGGAAGTCCATGCTCGGGGTCGCCCACCCGTTCATCGTAGATATACCCGCAAAATTGGCAGAGATATTTGCGAAAATCGTCAACCATTCGCGGCGACTCCTCGTGCATCTTCACGCTCTAAGTCAGTCCAGATGTCGCGGACCCACTGGCGTATCTGCAGTGCCTCTATCCACCGATCCGACAGTTCCATGCGCTGCCCATCGGTTATCGCGTACGGCGGCGGACCCAACTCACACAAAAAGACGCAGGTCGCGTTCTCATCGTTACGCGAACGCCAGCTACGCAAGCCGTCTTTCCATAATTGCTTGAAGAGAGCGACCCACGGTGCATGTTGCGGAAAATCGATCTGCACTTGGATTTGTTCACGAGAGGCTACTCGCCCCTGGAAGCAATCACTGCGATCGTGGATACGCTGTAAGAATCCGGCATCGCGAGCGCTTAACGGCAGCATGAACTCCCGTTCCAAGACGAAGTGAGACAGATCTGCCGTGAGCTTCAATTCCGGTATGGCATCGATCACTTCCAGGGTGTAATACAGGTCATTCAACAGACTGTCCCGGTGGGTTTCGAATAGCAACTCCATACCCATCGACGCCGCAAGATCCATCCAGCGGTAGATCAACGGAATCGCCCCGGCGACGCTCACCGGAGTCACTTGGCCGATAACATTAACCTTCGTCGCCCTTACGTCACGGGCAAAGTCGAGCAGCGTCTTCATATCGCTACTCTGCCGAGGGAAGAGGTTCACCATGCTCTTGAGCCCGTGACGCTCGTAGTACGGCAATGTCGCTCGGTACTTATCCAGGTCGCTCACAGCCGGGTCGACACACACGCCGTCGTATCCCGCCTCGGCGATGAGCTCGAAATTGCGCTCGTGGCCCCGTTCCGGGACTCCCGGCGTTCTGAAATCCATCGCCCAAAGGGATTGATAAATCTCAAGCTTCTGCACTAGCCCATTCCTCTGTTTAGAACGACGTCAAGAACGAGACTGCATTTCCGCCGCTCACATCGCCGCTACGCGCGAGTTGCAAATAAGCCGCGCCTTCTTCACTCGTCGATTCTCCCACCACCCGTGACACACGGTAGCGATGGAAACTCTTCAACGACGGCCAGAACGGGATGATCTCTGAATCATTGTCGCCGTACATTTCGCGATGTAAGGCCGGCAGACGAAACCACGGCACGATCGGCTTGGCGTGATGCGCGTTGTGGTAACCGAAATTCAGAACCAAGAGATTGACCCATGGGTACCGTAAAGACAGCGGATTGCTGAAGGTGTGGGCCTGCTCATAGCGACGATCGCCGCGATGCGGCAACTTCACATCCTCGAAAAGGACCGGAATGCCGCCGTAATCGTGCTGCAGCGCATCCATGAACCGCAAGATGGTAATCATCAGGAGATACGCGACCACATAACCGACCGCCGCACGCGGCGAGACCCATGCCAGCGCGGCGAAAAGGGCCGAGCGAATCGCGATGACCGCTACATTACGCCACCGCTGCGCGCGGCGGGCGGGAATGATGAACGCGCTGAAAACCATGATGAAATGCATCACGAGGTCATGCGCGGGAATGTAGAACCATTCGAAACACTGAACAATTCGGGCGCACAGCGGGTGCGTGTTAAACCACTTCCTCGATTCGAACCACATCACGTCAGCGTTGTCGACGTGATGGCGAAAATGTTTAACGCGTATGTCTTCGTACGTGCCGTAGCAACTGCCGGTAATCCACGTCAGCACGGTGCCCAAGCGCGCATTGTTTGCGTTGCTTGCGAATATAGAATTGTGACCGCACTCATGCAGCATATAGGCCGCAATCGTCATCGCGTGGCCTAGCCACAAGGTACCAACGAGGGAAACCCACAGCCCCCCGTGAATGAGTCCCATCAACCCAGCGACGTAGCCGATAAGGACGTACAGCAACGCAAGGCTGTTGTAGACCGCGCCTTCGGTATCCTTGAATCCCAAAACACTCATACTGGCTTCCCAATTCACGAACGAAACGGGACCGCACCACGCGGGTTGGCCCAAGCCCCACTCTTGCGACGTATTCTTTCATACTCCGCCCGGGCGGTCTGCGGCGACTGCCGGATTTGACCTCTTGCCAATAATTTGGCGAGACTCACGGGTCTGCCGTGCCCGCCGGATGGAGGCGAAAGCGATGACCCTGGCTGACCCCTATCACTGGATACTAGACGCTGCCCGAACGACCCCCGACGCTCTCTGCCTCGAGGACGATTCAGGGCGCCGGCTGTCCTATGGCGAGACCCACGCATTAGTAGGTCGCCATGCAGCGGCCTTGGGTGCGTTAGGCGTAAGAGTCGGTGACCGTGTCGCGTTGCAGGTCGAGAAATCCTTGGACGCCGTCGTCGTGTACCTAGCCTGCCTACACAGCGGCGCGGTGATTCTGCCACTCAACACGGCCTATACGACCGCAGAGCTTGAGTATTTCCTGACGGATAGCCAGCCAACGTTACTGTTGTGCCGGCCCGGGTCCGAGGGGGCCGCGCTCGGAGCGGTGCACCAGGCGGGCGACTGCCGCATCGAGACGTTGGGTGCAGAGGAAGACGGCACATATCTCGACGTCGTCGCTGCCCAACGGGTTTCGCCGGATCCGGTGTCCGTTACCAATACCGCCTTGGCCGCCCTGCTCTATACGTCAGGCACTACCGGACGGTCTAAAGGCGCCATGATCACCCGCGGCAACTTGGTCTCCAATGCGGCGGCGCTGGCGACGACTTGGCACATGAGCGCTCAGGACCGACTCGTTCACGTCCTTCCCCTCTTCCACGTGCACGGACTCTTCCTCAGTCTGAACGCGCTGTTCGCCGTGGGTGCATCGGTACGGCTTCACCGCCGGTTTGATCCGTCCGAAACACTCCAATCGCTGGCCACCGGATCGGTCTTCATGGGCGTTCCGACCCATTACACGCGCCTCCTCGCATCCCCTGTGCTCAACCCGGACGCCGTACGCGGCGTGCGTTTATTTATTTCTGGTTCGGCACCGTTGCTTGCAGAGACGCATCGCGAATTTGAGGCGCGCACCGGCAAAGCCATTCTTGAGCGGTACGGAATGACCGAGACACTCGTCAATACGTCCAATCCCTACGATGGCGTCCGCAAGCCAGGTTCTGTCGGGCTGCCTCTGCCCGGTGTCGAGGTTCGTATTACCGACACGAACCCCGCGACTGAGGGCGCGGAGATTGGAATGATCGAAATTCGCGGACCAAACGTGTGCGCCGGCTATTGGCGCTCACCGGAGAAAACTCTCGCTGACAGAACTCCGGATGGATTTTTTCGAACCGGGGATTTGGGGCATATCGATCCCGACGGGTATTTACACATCTCCGGACGCGCGAAGGACCTGATTATCAGCGGCGGCTACAACGTGTATCCGAAGGAAGTGGAATTAGAGCTTGATGCATTACCCAGTGTCGGCGAGAGCGCTGTCTTCGGGGTGCCGCACCCCGATTTCGGTGAGGGGGTCACCGCCGTGGTGACGCTCGAGCCAGGAATGACATTTGACGAGAGCGACGCCATCAGTACGCTCAAGCAAACGCTCGCGAGCTATAAAATTCCGAAACGAATTTTCATAGTCAAGGAATTGCCGCGAAATACGATGGGCAAAGTCCAAAAAGTTTCTCTGAAGGCAACGTACGCCACGATTTACGGCCATCGCTAATAGGCGGCATGTGACTTCACGCCGCTATCGCGCTCTGTAGTTCCCGGCGTGCCCCATCAACCTCTACGAGCGAGGTGCGGGACTGGTAGTCGAGGATCATCCGATATTTGGGGTTCCGTCTCCCTAATAGCCCCGCGCGAGGCACAAACCAGCGGATCCATCGCAGCGACGGCGGAATACGCCTAACGCCGTAGTACGCCTCCGGCGGGCAAAGGCCTACGTACTCGATCAAGCAAACGGCCGCAAAGAAGACGGCTCGCCCTTGTCCATCTTTGCAATGCAACAGTACCTTTCTACCGGCAAGGCGCTCCGCATCGGCATATTGCAAGAACACCCGTATGGCGTCGTCCGAAGGCGCCCGACCGCACGGAATGTTCACGTGGCGGACGCCGGCTTGCCGGAGCGCCTCAGCCTCCTCTGCGACTCCCGAATCTCGCGCACCGCGGAAATCGAATACCGTCGCAACCCCATACGTCGCGCAGAACCGAATAAGCCGAGCGGCAGGCATCGCGCCCGATTGAAAACACCATCCGGGTATCACCTCGACCCATCGCCGTCGCAACACAACCCAATACCCGTAATACAGCGCGCAACCAGCAAGATAGGCGCCGAGCAACCACATGCAAAAGTGGACCCACACGTTTATTGCTCCACTGCTAAAAGGTGAGCGGCGCGTCCCTCTGGGGTACAGGCCTCAGGTTCCGCGGCGAGAGATTCCGATGCATTCATCGATTCCACCAATACATCGCGCATGAGCAGATGGCGCACTATGTTTCCGTTACGGATATCCCGCCATTCATCGGAACCGAGCCGCCCATGAACCAGAATGCGGGCCCCCAACACGCGGCAGCCGTCACACCCAACGGGCGCATCCAGCGGCGAACGGGCAATAAAATAACGGTGCGTAGCGAGAGCGGCTAACGGGAGATGCCAATCAAGGTCATAGCTGCGTACTGATGCCCGAGGCAGCATGAATCGATAGGCTTCCTCACTTACCACAAAGTCACAAGGGGCATAGACGGTCGCGCCGGCTACTGCATTGCGCGCGGCGTCCGAAAACGGTCCCGGGGGTGCGTCGTAGGATCGCAGGAAGAGCCCCATGGCGAGCATCAACGCGACACTGCCGCCCGCTGGACCAACCACCGTCCAATCTCGCCGCCACATACCAACAACCGCCAGTAGCAACGCAACCGTACAGGCCATCCAGAATCCATTACTGACCTGCAATGGACTCCCCGCCTCACCAGCGGCAGCGGCCACGAGCACTAAGAATGCGATCGAAACGCCGATAACAAGTACCGACGATATCGCCCCATAAAAGCGCGGAATCGCCTCAGCTCGGTATGCGAGAAGAACCGACATCGCGGGCAGCGCTGGTAATAAGTACCGACCGGACCGTTGGCTTGGGATCGCGAACATCACAAACAAGATGATCACCCATAGCCACAGGGTGCGCTCCGCGCTTGACCATTCTCTGCGTGACCGCCAGCCGAGAATTATGAGACCAAGCAGAAGCGGCGCCAATGCCCCGCCATCCAGCAGTAACGCACCGAATAAGCCGGGAATGCTGGAACCTCCTCTCCACATATTCGTGAAGTACGAGCCGGCGCCGAGCTTGCCTACATTTTCCCCGATCACGAATTCCCGCCAAATGGCCAAGGGATCTGAATCGAGTAATGGCCAGATCGCGAAACAAGCCCCCGCTATCAGGCACAAAATGCCCAAACTTAACAGGCGTTGAATCCAAAGATCCGATCGCCGCTCGGACACTGAAAGCAAATACAGCGTAGCGATGGGTGCAATCAGCACAAACGACTTGTACAGGCAAGCCAGACCCAATGCGCAGCCCCAGCACAGCAAGACCGTCCAATGCGGCGTACGTGCTGCGGGCGGTCGGAGGGCCATCGGAAGCACAATCATGCTCAGCCAAAAGCTTTCCGGAGCGTCTGTCAGCAACGGGCGTCCGTAGCGGTAGACGGAGTAGCAACCCAGGTAAAACAACGCCGCGACCGCAGCTTTACTGGGATTCCGAGTCAGCCGTTGCGTAACCAACAGAGTTAACAGCGCGGTAGCCATCGTATACACCAGCGATGGCAAGCGCAGCGACCAGAGGGTCCACGATCCTGCACCCGAAATCATTGCCTGCCAAAACAGCAACGGCGGTTTCGTATTTCGAGTGTGAAGGAGATCCGAGGTGAGTGGCAGCCAATGGCCGGTTTCGAAAGTCTTTCTGGCTATATGCAAATAGACATGCTCGTCGCCGTTCGATGGAATATCGACACTGTCTAGACCGAAGCCGTACGTGAAAACCGCGAGCACCAATAGCAACCAAATCCACACTGCGCCGCGACCCATTAGCCCGTTCATCGGATCGCTCGCTCCAGACGTACCCGCCGGGCAAACGTGACCGTATTGTTCAAAGCGAAATTAATCGCCGCGGCAGCGCCAATCGCCCAGAGATTTGCTGGTGCGTAATGCATGCCGTAAGTCACGAAAATCTTCGTAAGTGCGAATTGCACCCCAATAGCGACGCCACTGACACAAACGTACGTGACAAATCGGGGAATCGTCTCCAAAACCGATCGGCTTGAAATCCGATCCGACCAGGTCCAAAGCTGATTCCAATAGAAATTGTTGATCGTCGCCAGCGAAATCGCGGTGACCAGCGAATAATTGAGCCGGACCTGTGAGTCCTGTATCTCAGCGAATAAGGATTCCTGACCCCACCAAAGCACGAGTTGGTTAATAACCACGCCACCGACACCAACCAACGCGAACTTAGCCCCACGGATCAGCAGGAAATTGTTTTTCACTTCAGATCCTCTTGCAGGATTTGACGTGCGGCCCGAATGACATCGACCAGTTCGATACTCTGGAGGCAAACATTATTGCCGTCACAAGGCGTATTTCTATGGTTGTAGGCCGTCAAACACGGAGAGCAAGGCAGCCTGCGGTATAGCGCGATGCCTCTTTCGCATAACGGAGCGTAGAGGTCTGGCGTTTCCGGTCCGAATAACGAAATGACGGGCAGTGGAGTAAGCGCCGCGAAGTGTCCCGGTCCACCGTCGTTTGAGATTAGGAGCTCGGCGTGATGAAACAATTCAACCAAATCCGCCAGGCTACGGGTGTATCCCGCCAAATTTACACAGTGAGGAGAGCCTGCAGCGGCAACGATTCCCTCAGCAAGAGTTGAATCCTCGGGCAACCCGATGATAGCTACCGCATATCCATCCTCGACGAGTGCTCGCGCACAACCCTTAAAGCGTTCGATCGGCCAGCCACGAATCGGCAATATCCCCGATCCGGGATAGAGCATGACGAGTCGCCGGCCGACCAGTGCCGGGAAATCCGCTTTCAGTCGGAGGCCTGCTTCCGCGACGCGCGCGCTCGAAAGCTCGAGCTTCTTGATCGAAGGGCGCTCTGGTACCTCGGCATTCTTGCTCACCGGTACGGCGACACTCTCAATCGAGCCTGCAAGCACCAAAAACTGTGAGGAAATATGCCGATACGGGTTATAGGGTACCGGTCTATTCACCACACTGCCGCGATACAAGCCCTCTTGGGTCATACGATGGAACCCCACTCGAACGGGGGCTCCCGACAACCACGAGAATATGGCGCTTATTCGAGCGAATAACTCGCAATCAATAACGACGTCTATCTTGGCTCGACGCAATTTTCGTACGGCCTGCCAAGACGATCGCAAGAATGCCGTGAGACTACGATCGTCGATGGTAACTACGGCGTCCGGGTCAAACAATTTCAGCAATTCAACGACACCGCGATTCTTGCGCAACAGTAAAACGTGCAGGCGAACTCCCGGATATCGCTGCTGCAGATCAAGAATCATCGGTTGGGCGCAGACCATGCTACCCATTTCCGAAAGCAGAATGATGAGGATGGCTGTCGGCGGGCGGGCTCGCGGCGGAGATCTCAACCGATCAAAAAGCGATAGCGCGCCAAGAATGGGTACGCCGAGATATCGATCGATCCATCGTTGCGCCTCGATCTTCATGGCCTTCAATCACCGACCGTCGTAACGCCTAATTTGGCGACACAGTCCGACAAACTGAGACACGCGTCGGTTGCCGCTTCAGGCAATTCGGACTTTTCTGGACAGACCAGATATCGGCTAGGGATACCCGCGGCCACCCCAGCGGCAACGTCTGACTCCTTATCGCCTACGATGATCGATTGAGAAAGGTCGATGCCGATCTCGCGTGCGGCCTGCTGGATCATCCCAGGCATCGGCTTGCGGCAATCGCATTTTATTGCATGCGGCTCCATGGACGCCGCCGGCAAATGAGGACAGTAATAGGTTCCGCTCAGATGAACGCCGTGCGCAGCGAGTTCGCGCTCGATGCGATCTGTCAGTGCCAAAAACGACGCCTCAGAATAATAGCCGCGAGCGATGCCGGATTGATTGGTGATGACGATCAACGCATATCCCGCTGCTTCAAGTGCCCTCATCGCCTCGACGACGCCGGGCAGGAACTCAAAGTCGTCCCAAAGCCAAACGTAGCCCCGATCCACGTTAATAACGCCATCGCGATCCAAAAACGCGGCTTTACGCAGCGACATGTTTTTCCCTGAGCGCGCTTGTCATCGACGCGATGCCGGCTTCGATGGAGCGAAATGAGCCGGGATAACCCGCTGCTCTTAATGCGCCCAGATTGGCTTCGGTGAATGCCTGATAGGCGCCGAGCAAATGATCCGGGAAAGGCACATACTCAATTTCTCCGAAACCGAGCTGCTCTATGACCACTCGAGCTACATCGTTGAAGGGACGGGCCTCGCCGGTTCCGAGGTTATAAATCCCCGAGCGATCCGGTGCTCCGAGAAACCAAAGCGCGGCGTTGACGCAATCCCGAACATCGACAAAGTCCCGCCGCTGCTCCCCGGGCCCATAGCCGTGTGAGCCTGAAAACAGTCGTGCCTTCCCGTTGCTCAACACCTGATTAGCAAAGTGGTGCGCGGTGCTTGCCATGGACGCTTTGTGGTCTTCCCGAGATCCGTAAACGTTGAAATAGCGAAGCCCGACGATGGGTGCGCTTCGGCTGGCGATCATACGGCGCACATACTGGTCAAATTGCCATTTGGAAAAGGCATACGCATTAATTGGCAATTCGCACCCGGGCTCTTCCCGGAAGCCGTTTAGCCCGAGTCCGTACACCGAGGCCGAGGATGCGTACACAAACGGGATACGTCGTTTCTGACAAGCCGCGAGCAGGCGCTTTGAGTATTCGTAATTCACTTGCATCAAGTAGCGTGCGTCCCATTCGGTGGTCGCCGAGCAAGCTCCTTGGTGTATGACGGCCGAAATATTCTGCAAGTCGCCGGCGACCTCAATTCTCTTTATGAAGTCATCTCGATCCAAATAGTCTGAGAATTCCCGCCCTGCAAGATTGTGGATCTTGCGGCCGTCGGTAAGGTCATCGACGATCAACAGGTCGGTTGAACCGATCTCATTGAGAATTTCGACAAAATGGCTTCCGATGAAGCCTGCGCCTCCGGTAACGACGATCACGGGCTCACACTCCTGATTCTCGCGATTAGACGGGTCGATGAATGTCCGTCGAGAAACGGGAGAATGCGAACTTCACCACCGGCAGCCACCACCGCAGAGCCGCCAGCGACCTCGTCGGGGCGATAGTCGCCACCTTTCACAAGCACGTCGGGAAGCATCTCCCGAATCAGGCGTTCCGGGGTGTCCTCGGCGAACGGGACGACCCAATCAACAACATTAAGCGCCGCGAGCATAGCAAGCCGATGATCCAAAGCATTGACCGGACGCGTATTTCCTTTCAGGCGGCGGACCGAATCATCGTCATTTACGGCAACCACCAGCCGGTCCCCCAATCTTCGTGCGGCTGACAAGTACGACAGGTGCCCCGGGTGCAACAGATCGAAACACCCGTTCGTCATCACTACGCGTTCGCCGCGGGCACGGGCCGCCGCAACGGCGGAGCGCAGTTGTGCTTCACTGACCACGCCACGCGCGTCATCGTCGCGATGGTCATCTAGGGCGCGACACAGCTCATCCGGCGTCACCACGCCCGCCCCCAATTTCCCGACGACGATGCTCGCAGCGACATTCGCGAGGGCAACCGCGGTCTCCAACCGTTCGCCGACGCCGAGCGCGACGGCCAGCGTTGCAACAACCGTGTCGCCAGCGCCGGTTACATCGAATACTTCGCGTGCCAGTGCGGGCAGATGCAATGCATGGCCGACTGCCGGTACCAGCGATACGCCGAGTTCTCCGCGCGTGACGAGCACCGCGCCGAGCTCGTATGCCGCGCATAATTCCCGCGCTCTTTCCTCAATCGCGACGACAGTTCCGCACTGTCCGACCACGGCCTGGAATTCGCTGAGATTGGGGGTAATCACGGACGCGCCTCGGTACCGAGCAAAGTCAGCCCCCTTTGGGTCGACAATGACGGCGCGGTGAGCTGTACGCGCAGCCCGAATCAGACTTTCAACACTCCCCAGCGTGCCTTTCGCATAATCTGAGAGTACAACGACATCGCAATCGTCCAGTCCCCGGACGAACTCCGCGTGCAGGATCTCGAGATCCCCGCGCTGGAAGTCGTCCTCGAAATCGAGTCGGATGAGCTGCTGCTGCCGGGCTATGACGCGCAATTTCGTAATGGTGCGTGCGCCGGGGATCCGAATCAGTCGATGGTCGACGCCTCTCCCGTCGAGAAGCTCTTCGAGCTCATCCGCCGCCTTATCCGGTCCAACCAATCCCAGCAAACGAACCTGGGAGTTGAGGCCCGCGATATTGGCAGCAACGTTAGCTGCCCCGCCGGCGCGCGGATGCTGATCATCGACGCGCACCACGACGACCGGGGCCTCCGGTGAGACTCGGCCCGCCTGACCTCTCCAGTAACGGTCCACCATGACGTCGCCGACCAGCAGCACTCGCGCGTGACGCGCGTGCAGCAAAGTGGTCGCCAACGTTCTGAGAGAATCAGGGGACATCGCCAAGCCTCTCCTTTTCGAAGCCCAATGCAGCCTCTACGCCCTCGCAAATTACGTGGCCAATGAATATGTGGGCTTCTTGAATCCGAGCCGTGACATCGGAGGGAACGATCAATTCCACGTCGCAACAGTCGTACAACTGCCCGCCGTCCCGACCGCCCAACAGCACCGTCCTAAGGCCCATCGCGCGAGCCGTCTTCACGGCCTCGATGACATTCGGTGAGTTCCCGGATGTCGATATCGCAATCAAACAATCGCCCGATCTACCCAGTGCGGTGATTTGCCGCGCAAATACCTGTGTAAATCCGTAATCATTTGAGACAGCAGTGAGGATGGATGTATCGGTTGTTAGGGCGAGCGCAGCCAAGGGGACTCGGTCGGAGACAAATCGTCCGACCAACTCGGCGGCAATGTGTTGGCAGTCGGACGCTGACCCGCCGTTACCACAGAGCAGTACCTTGCCCTGGGCTCGTAACGTATCTGTCACGATGGATGTCGCCTCCGCTATTGCGAAGGACAACGATTCCAGTGCAGCAAATACCGCGAGGTGCTCGTTCAGGCTGTTCGTAACGACTTGTTGCGTCATAGGCGAATATTTCACTTCCGTGGACGCGAACCGTACGGGGAAATCGTGACAAACGGACTACATCGATGGATAGAACGCAATATTTCGTGGATACCCTAAGCCGCCGTGGGGAAGCGCCCGCTTACTCGAAATGTGAAAATTCTGTTACGACCTTCGCTAAGGCATCACGATGGTGAATCTCAGACACAAAAGGGTCGCTCAATTTCGTATTCACCTCCTTGTCACCGGCACTGTTGCGGCGGCGGCAACTCTGATGGCCATAGGTATATCGGGTGTGGATATCCGACTGGTCCGATATTTTCATGACCATCGAGGAGCGCTTTACGGTGCGGCGGAGGTGATTTCGTGGGCGGGTCAAGCGGGCTGGTATTTAGTGCCATCGGCAGCGGGATGGTGCGTCGGCCGAGCGCTGCGGTGGGACCTTTTGAGACGCCTCTCCGGTTTTTTATTCGTCAGCGTGGCCCTTTCGGCGCTGACTACCGACGCTCTAAAGTGCGTTTTTGGTCGGGCAAGACCTTGGCTGTTGTTTTCGGATAACGAGTATGGCTTCGCGCCGTGGAACTTCTCGGCGGCACACCAATCTTTCCCCTCTGGGCATGCGACGACAGCAATTTCAGCAGCCATAGCCCTCAGTTGGATTTTTCCGCGGGCACGCTGGGGGCTTTTGGCTTTTGGTTTCGTCGTCGCACTCTCTAGAACCGTCGTCTATGCACACTATCTCAGCGACCTTGTTGCCGGCGGGTTAGTGGCGTGGATGATTGTCTGGAGTTTACGTCACTGGTTTTGGCGCGATCTCACGCGGGGTTATCGAGAGGTTGTGGCCAACGCTGACGTCAATTTGAACGGCAACTCCCCGGTTACGATGGATATCTAGCCGTATCGGTGTGCTCACCCAATCGAAACGTTGTTGCGCCCGTTCATACCAGTCTTTACGCCGCGCATTTGCGACGATGATCGCGTCTCGCCCGATATAGTTCGCGACTGGATACTGAATGCCGTAGTGGTGGGGATCATCGCATAGGCAGACGACTGGCAAAGTTTCCCCGAGGGCGTAATCGACTTTCCCCGCGTCGACAAAGCTTTGCACCACGATGACGGCGCCGGGGTGATCAGTCTCTAAACGGTCAACCGTCGGTTTGATCTCCTTCCAATCCAGCAACTCCGTTAGGGGATCGTTCAACGGGAAGCCCGGTAGCCAACGATCCCACAGTCCAAAACGGCCATCGCTGATCGCAAAGAAGAGGAGGAATGCGAGGTATCCGAACGAACCTTTTGCCCACGCCTGCCATCGATGACGTCCAACGGGCGCCTGCTCTGCCTCGGACAGGAGGTGACCGACCATGGGAAACGCGAAGAGCCACGCAATCATCGGCCAATGCGGCAAGACATGGGCCCACAGCGAAAGGACTGAGAACACGACGATGCCGGGAAGCGCTAGACATGCAAACCAGAGAACTTCGGGGTCGCGTGGCGGCCTCAGCACTGTGTTCAGCGCACGCAGACTCAATGCGGCGGTCCACGGCCCAACATAGAGAACGCTCGCGACGAAGAGCGCGAATGCCTGACTCGGGTGCCATCCCTCGAACGAAGCTCTACCGCCTTGGAACGCGAAAGAGGCCCAGTGGTGCGTAGCGTTCCAAATCAGTACCGGTGAGAAGACCGTGAGGGCTGTCATCAACGCACACCACGGCTTTACCGTGAGCAATCGCTTCGGCTGTTGGCCGATGAGGAACAGCAAACACCCGAGCACAGGAACGATCATCAGGTATTTCGAGAGCAGGCCGAACCCCACCGCGAGCCCGCACAATAACCAATTCTCCAACCGATCATCATCCAGCGCCCGTCGGAAGCTTAGCGCTGCGGCGAGGGCACTGAATACCAACGGTCCATCGGGTAGAACCCAGCCCGACGATCCCACCGAAAAGAACGGCGCGGCGGAGAACGCAAGGATTGACCATCGCGCGGCGCCGATACCGAAACTACGGCGAGTCAGCAGGTAGAGCATGACCGTTGAGCCGATTCCCAACAGCATAAACGGCATCCGCGCGATCCACGGGGCCTGGGAACCCAAAAGGCGGGTTACCCCGCCGACTAACCAAAGATGCGCCGGTGGGTGATCGTAATAACTCAGCGAGAAATGTTGCCCCACCGCCGTGCTATACGACTCGTCGACGGACAATCCGACGCTGATGGCGAGCAGTAGGCGCAGGGCAAAGGTGGCAGCGATCAATAGTGCAACCCACACCCATTCCTGTTGCCAGGGACCCAGTGGGACACTCCGCGACCCGGATGCAGAAGTCATTCCGAGATTCATCGTTCGGCACCCTTCAACGGAAGCCCTAAAGGGCCGAGGCCATCTTAAGAACGTTTTGTGACAAGATACGGGCTGCTATAACCTGGGTTTTTCGTGCACTTCACCGGGCGGGGGGAATCAGCTCATCATGCAGATGCAGTGGCTTCTATACGGAACGGTTGCCCTCGCCCATGTGGCCGCTCTGGCGGCCTGGGTACGTTCCACTCGCCACCACCGGCCTTCCTCTCGGCCGCAGCTCGGCGACGTCTTGATCGGGGTCGTCGTGAACTTTCTTGACACTCTGGGCATCGGGTCGTACGCCCAAATCACCTCGCTGTTTAAGCTTCGGGGGCGGCCGGACGACGATCTCATACCCGGAACCATGAATGTGGGCAGTGCGATTCCGTCGTTTTTTGGCGCTTTCCTCTTCATGATTTCCGTGAAGGTGGACCCCCTACTGCTGTTTTCGATGATCATCAGTTCGGGTCTTGGCGCTTGGATCGGAGCGGGCTTTGTCAGCCGCCTGTCGAAGCGCCATATCCAACTCGTGATGGGCTGCGCTCTTTTGACTGCAGCCGCTTTTCTCGCAATGAGCCTCATCGGCATCATGCCCCCCTCCGGAACGGCAATGACCCTCACCGGGTGGCGTTTTGGCCTGGCGGTGACAGCCAATTTCATCATGGGTGCTTTGATGTGCGTGGGCATCGGTAACTACGCTCCCAGCATGGTGTTGTTGTCGTTCTTGGGCATGCACCCCATCGCCGCGTACCCCATCATGATCGGCAGCGATGGACTCATCATTCCGGTCGCAAGCATCGGTTTCATCCGCTCCAGACGCTTTGACCATGCGGTCGCCGTTGGCCTAGTCCTCGGGGGGGTCTTGGGCACTTTTGCGGCGTTCCCCCTGGTTGAGGCCATTGGAGGGCACCTGGACCTAATGCGCGGGGTCGTCATCGGGGTCGTCCTATACGCGGCGACGTCTATGCTCCGGGCTGCCCGACGTCCGGGCGCCCCCCCCTAATCGAACCTTCGGAAGCACGGCTTCGGTGCCCGGTCATCAGGCATTCAAGCGACCGTGGTATAACCCTTGCTCCGATAACCCGAAAACTCCGTATGAATGCCCTACCTTCGACACACGAACGCGCCCGCCTGCGACGCTCGCTCGTTCAACTTGCGAGCCTCTTGGTTTTGACATTGCTCGCGTGTGGTCTCGTCAGTCTTTTCGCGTTGTGGTCGATGGAGAAATTGCACTCCAACGCGGAGACGCGGCAAGCCGTGCTTTTGCGAGCAGCCAACGAAGCGCGCAGCGCCCAAGTCTCGTTTAAAATTCAAGTGCAAAGTTGGAAGAACATCTTACTTCGCGGCACCAATGCCGCGGACTTTGCAGTTGCCGAGCATGAATTTGAAGCCTCCGAATCGGCGGCGGACTTCAGCCTGAGGTCGGTCATGCAATGGGCCCAGACGGTCCATGACGATTCCCTAACCTCTCGAATTGACGACGCGATCGCCTTGCACGCGCAGCTCGGCTCGAAATATAGAGCCGCAATGCCGGACTCCAGTCTCACTGGCGCCATTCGCGAACGCGCTGATAGCGTCGTTCGCGGCATCGACCGCCCACTGAATACAGCCTTGGATCAGCTCGTCAACGACATGCTGGCTACCGACGTCCGCCACCGAACTCAAGCGCGCGACGAGGACATGATTCGCTTCGCCACCCTCTCGAAGGCCATCTGGATCTCCCTAGGCCTGTCGCTGCTGCTCATCGCCGTATTGCTTTGGCGGATGCTGCGAGATCCGGCGCTACGCGCATGAGTGCGGCGGCAAGCGCGCTCGCCGGCCTCGGTGTGTTTTTTGTCGGGATGCGCCTGATCTCGACCCATTTAAAAGACCTCGCATCCGGTGGTATTCGCCACGTATTGACCCGTGCGTTTCATCGACCGGGCGTCACGCAGGTCACTGGGCTTATGGCAGGCGCCATCACTCAGTCGACCAGTGCCGTTACGTTCATCGCAACGGGGCTCGTGAGCGCGGGCGCCCTGTCGTTAGCCGTCGCCGTCACGATGCTTGCCTGGACGAACGCCGGCACGTCGGCACTGGTCTTGCTGGCGTCGTTGGACGTCCACGCGGTAGCCCTTTATCTGCTCGCGATCATTGGCCTTGCGTTCTTTACGGGACTCGATCACGCGCCACGCTACCGGCACTTTGTGTATGCCGTTTTCGGGCTCGCCTTGCTGCTGTATGGTTTGACCTTAATAAAGGGCTCTGTCGCTGCCGTCCGTGATGATTTTTGGGTGCGCGAATTCGTCGAGTTTGCCGCATCCGCGCCGGCTGTTTCATTGCTGTCCGGCTATGTATTAGCCATCGCACTGCAGTCATCGTCCGTGGTCACGGCATTGGCTCTGCCGTTGGCAATTTCGGGCCTCGTCGACTTGCACGGCATGACAGCACTTATACTTGGCGCATGCGCCGGCTCCGGTACAGCAATCGTGCTCATCTCGTCGGGCCTCGAGGGGCCTGCTCGACAATTGGCCATGACACAGGGGCTGGTGCGCGGGCTGGCCTCGTTACTGCTACTGCCATGGGTCCTACTGGAGAATCACAGCTATTCGATGGGCCCTGCGAGCCTCGCGAGCGTTTTCACGACGTCACTACCCACTCAAGTTGGTGTTGTGTTTCTGGTGGTTCAGATCGTCGGGATTCTAGTAGCGTGGCTATTGCGCACGCCGATCGTACGCATTGCGCAGTATTTCGCCCCGTTATCGCCCTCAGAAATGCACTCCAAAGCCATCCACCTGTACGACGAGGCGGCGGCAGATCCGGGTACGGCACTTGAATTGTTGCGTCTTGAGCACGTCCGGCTCGTGCAGAGTTTGCCGGACTTTCTAGAGGATCTCCGAAACCCCTCTGACCGAGCGCTCGACGCACTGCCATTGAAGGAGAGATCGGCCGCGAGTGCAGCGCTGGTCCATCGCATGGAAGAATTTTTGACGGAGATTTTGCGCGCCAATCCCGACTTTTCACCGGAGCATATTTTTGATGAACGTCGCCGCCTCGCCGATCTAAAGGCCTTGCAAAAGACGCTCGCGAGGTTCGTAACGGAACTTGCCTCGGTTCCCGAGTCGGAGCGCCCCCCCTTCACCCGATCGCTCGTGGAGGGTTTGCACGCACTCCTCATGGTCGTGAGCGAGGCGTGCGGCGTAGACGCTGTCGAAGCAAGGCAGTTATTGGAAACCTTGACGGAAGAGCGCGGCGCTCTCGTCGATCGAGTGAGACAAGAATTGTTAAGCGGCTCTGTCGGTCTCAGCGATCGCGAGGCGATACTCTCGGCCGTGCTCCTGTTAGAACGAATGCTATGGATGCTCCGGGAACGATCGCCGTTACCCGCAGGCGTCGGCGAGTCGGTACAGAGCGTAGATCTGAGCCTGCACTCTTTGGAGAGTGATACGCTTCATTAGGATCGCCAAAGGACACCCGCATGCAATACGTCGGCCGACTGCTTTCGGTATTCGTTGTTCTTTTTAGCGCACTGGCGTCCGCCGATGAACGGCCCTTCGACCTCTTAATCACGAATGCCCATGTGGTTGATGGCTCAGGCAGCCCTTGGTATCAAGCCGATGTGGCGGTCCGCGGACAAACTATTGCAGCGATCGGTCATTTTCCCCGTGCGAAAGCGCGCCAGCGCATTGACGCACACGGGCGAATCGTCGCACCGGGCTTTATCGACATGCTGGGCCAGTCGGAATTCACCATTCTGGTGGACCCACGATTGCCGTCGAAAATTTATCAAGGAATCACAACCGAGATTACTGGCGAAGGCGGGTCGGCAGCGCCACTGGCCGGCGTTGCGGCGGACGATTTGCGCCGCGATCTTGAACATTATCGACTGACGCCTGATTGGAAAGACTTTTCAGGTTACTTTGCGCGGCTTGAGCGGCAGGGCATGGGTATTAATCTCGGCTCTTACGTCGGCGCAACGACGTTACGAAAAATCGTTATTGGCGACGACGATCGCCCCGCCTCTCCGGAAGAATTGGTTCGGATGCGAGAACTGGTTCATGAAGCGATGCTGCAAGGCGCTCTGGGTGTCTCGTCGTCTCTGGAATATGCGCCGGCCCCCTATGCGAGCACTGAAGAGCTGATTGCATTGGCGCAAGAAGCGTCTAAGAGCGGAGGAATTTACGCCACTCACATGCGATCCGAGGGCGACGGAATCGATGCGGCATTGTCCGAAACGTTTCGCATTGCCCGCGAAGCCCAGGTGCCGGTTGAGATCTGGCATCTGAAGGTTGGCGGCAAGGCCAACTGGGGACGCATGCCGGCCGTCGTTGCACGAATCGACGCTGCACGCGCGGAGGGGCTGGATGTTGCAGCGGACACCTATGCCTACACAGCCTGGTTCAATGAAATGTCGGCGTTCATACCGCCCTGGGCACACGACGGCGGTAATGCCAAGTTAATCGAACGATTGAAAGATCCCGTGACCCGTGCGCGGATAAAAGCAGACCTGAACCAACGGAGCGCTCAGTGGGATAACGAGTGGCAGGAGGTCGCGGGCCCAGAGGGTATCCTCGTTGGCGTCGTGCACAATCCTGAGCTGAAGGCCCTCCAGGGAAAGACGATCAAGGAAGTCGCAGATATGCGGCACGTTGATCCGATGGATGCGCTCTTCGATTTACTCATCGCCGATGATGCCGCCGCCGAATGCGCCGTATTTGGAATGGATGAAGCGGACGTTGCCCTAGCCTTGCGCCAGCCCTGGACGAGCATCAATAACGACAGTTCCGGTGCTTCCACAGACGGGCTACTGGGCTCGTTTCACCCCCATCCCCGCGCCTTCGGTACGTTTCCGCGCATCCTGCGTAAATACGTCCGCGAAGAGCACCAACTTTCCCTCGAGGATGCCATCCGGAAATTCACGGCACTGCCGGCCTCTCGCCTGCGCCTCAACGACCGAGGCCTCGTCAAGACCGGCTTAGCAGCCGACCTCGTGATATTCGACCCGGCCACCGTCACTGACCTCGCGACGTATGCGCAGCCCAACCAGCTGTCGAAAGGCATGGATTGGGTCATCGTTAACGGCGTGCCGGTGATCGCAGACGGGAGTATGACCGGCGCGAAACCGGGCCACGTACTGCGGGGTCCGGGCTATATTGCGAAGGTCGGCCATCACGCTGCGTTCCCTAAGGAGCCCCAATGACGCCTGCCTTTTGGTGTGTATTGATCGCCGGTTTACTGCCGTACGTCGCCACCGGTATCGCCAAGGCCGGCGGCGGCTATGACAATCGGCAACCGCGTGAATGGCTCGCCCGCCAGACGGGGCGTCGCGCGCGAGCGAACGCGGCGCAGAAGAACTCCTTCGAGGCGTTTCCGTTCTTCGCGGCGGCTGTGCTTGTCGCGGCGGTAGCGCATGCTAATCAGGCGCGCATCGATCACTGTGCGGAACTCTTCGTTCTCTCGCGGGTCGTTTATATACTCGCGTACATTTTCGATTTCGCCTTACTCCGTTCCCTTGTCTGGACTGTTGGCATAGGGTCGGTCATCGCTATTTTCTGCGCCGCTTAACTACTGATCATTGGAGCCATTCATGTCCCGTCGCATCGTCGTCATCGCTACCCTGCTCTGCGTGAGTCTCGGCGTAGCCGTTGCTCATGAAACCCATTCCAAGGCCGAGCAAGCGAACTCTTATCGCCACGGCTTGTACGGCGCGATTGCCTGGAACTTTGCGCCTCTGGGCGCCATGGCCCAGGGAAAGGCGCCGTTCGACAAGGCCGACGCTGCGACCCGCGCGGCACGGGTCGCCGCACTCGCTGAGATGCTCCCGGAAGCGTTCCCCGAAGGCTCTGCGATCAAGGGTCAGAGCGAAGCCAAGGCGGCCATTTGGGAGCATCGTGCGGAATTCGATGCATTACTCAAGAAATTTATCATGAAGAGCGCTGCGCTCAGTGAAGGCGCCAAGACGGCAGACCTTGAGAAGCTCAAGACGCTGGTCGGTGACACGCGGGCTGTCTGCAAGGAATGTCACGATAAGTTTAAGGAAGACTGATCACATCAGTACATCCGGTAGCGGCGGCGCGTACGCGATCAACGCAGCGAGCGCGCCGCCGCAGATGAGCAAGAGGCATACCGCTCGGACCCCACGATGCGTCCGGATCGCCTCGCTTAACGGCACGCCCAACCGACGTCCGGTCCACATCGGACGAATGAGGTCTTCTTTCAGTACAAATTTATAGAAGAGCACCGCTGCGATGTGCAGTCCGACAGCCACGAGCAAAACGGTGCCAATGCGGTGATGCCAACGCGTGAACCCGTTACTGGTCGCATGACTGATCCAACCCGCCAACGGACCCGCCGAATCCATTTCGTCGTTCGAATAGAGTCCCAAGACGGCTTGCGCGCCGACCAACCCTAACAATACGACGATCATCCAGGCGCCACTCGGCGTATGCCCCACCACCTGCGGGGCGGGATGCCGTCCCAGGGACTTCAAATAGGAATACACGGACAGCGGACCGCGGAGGAAATCTTCGAATCGTGCGTAACGGGTCCCCCAAAACCCCCAGCAGACGCGAAACGCGACGAGAACCAAGGCGGCCATACCGCAAGCCCGGTGGACCCAGAACGGGATATGCTCATAAAACCACTGAGAGACGAAAGCCCCGGTGATACACAGGACGAGCAACCAGTGAAACAGGCGTGTCGGAAGGTCCCAAATCAAGGCGCCGCGGGACGATACTCCGTGCTTGTCACTCATGGTGATACCCACTCCCACTACAGTGTGCGCATGATTGCACGTCCCTATCGACTTTTGCAGAATCACCGACAGTACGACCTGAAGGTCTCAAGCAGACGCCATCCATGATCCTCTTCGAACGGGTATCGAAGCAGTACGGCTCTGTGCCTGCGTTAACAGAGCTGGATCTGCAGATCGAAGCGGGTGTCACCGGCTTGCTAGGCCCCAACGGTGCCGGCAAATCCACGACGTTAAAGCTGGTGGTCGGCTACCTTGGTCCGTCCGCCGGTCGCATTCGCGTGTGCGGACATGATCCGCGACTGGCCACCACTCGAACGGAGCTCGGATACCTCCCCGAGGGCGCCCCGCTACCGCCGGATGCCACCGTCATTGAAATATTAAATTTTGCGGCAGAGGTCCGGATCCGGAATCGCGAGCTTCGCGGGCCCGCCATCGATGGGATGTTGCAACGGCTCGACTTGGGCTCTGTGCGGTTTCGCGCGGCCGATACGCTCTCGAAGGGGCAACGTCGCCGAGTGGCTCTCGCCGCAGCCGTTTTGGGTAACCCAAGGGTACTGGTGCTGGATGAGCCGACCGATGGTTTGGATCCCAATCAGCGCGATGAAGTCCATGCGCTGATCCGCGAGTTAGCGCCGGATCGCACCATTCTGATCTCGACGCACATCCTCGAGGAGGCCGAACGACTGTGCGGGCGCGCCGTCATTATCGCGGCCGGTCGATTAGTGGCGGATGACGCCCCCAGTGTTCTGGCCCGTAGCGCTCGTCACCACGACGCCGTGCGCCTGGAGTGGTCCGGTGACCCGGATATCGCGGACATGGTCCGGCGCATTCGAGCGCTTGCGACCGTGCAGGACGTGGAGTTGGAAGCCGCTCATCGTACGTTGACCGCCATCGCTCAACCCGGCGCAAAACCGTTTGGGGATGTGGCAGCCCTCGCCGCGCGTCACGAATGGCCGATTGAGGTGCTGCGTCATGAAACGGGCCAACTGGAAGACGTCTTCCGTGCCCTGACGGTTGGCGGAGTCGCTTCATGAGTGCGCTCGTTGCCGTCCTGCGTCGCGAGTGGCAAAACGCATTCGCGACCCCGCTGGCGTATCTTTTCATTGCCGCCTACGGCGCCCTCACCACCGTTACGACATTCGAGTGGGGTGACTTGTACGGTCGCGGACAAGCCGACCTCTCGGCATGCTTTGCGCTACAGCCTTGGCTGCTCGTCTGGCTTGCGCCCGCGCTATCGATGCGTCTTTGGGCCGAAGAACGTCGGCATGGAACGGCCGAGCCACTGCTCGTCCTGCCGATACCGCTTTCCACGCTCGTCAACGCCAAGTGGCTGGCAAGCATGGGCTTGATCGCTCTTGCGCTGTGCACGACCCTCCCCCTATGGGCTACGGTCGCCTACCTGGGCCATCCCGATCATGGCGCCATTCTGGCCGGTTACTTCGGCAGCCTATTGCTCGGCGCGGCTTTACTGTCGGTCGGCTCGGCCCTCTCGGCCGCGACGCGGCACCCGGTGACGGCGTTTCTCGCGACCACGGCCGTCGGCATCACCCTACTGATGGCCGGTCATCCGGTGATGGCCGATTATCTGCGCGGGCGAGTACCGTCGATCCTGCTCGAAACGCTCACGGATATCGGGGCGCTCGCCCACCATCACGCGATCGTCCGCGGCGCGATCGGGCTTGATGATGTGCTTTATTTTGCGGGGATCACCGCAGTCGGCCTCGCTGCGACGGGCATTGTCCTGATGGCCGAACGCGGGCTACCGTTGGTGGTCTTCCGACGAACGTGGCGACCGGGCACCGCTCTGCTGGCGCTGGTGGTACTGCTCTGGACCGGTGCGGCCCTCGCGCCGCGGTGGGTTGGGCGGGCGCGCCTCGACTTGACCGAGGAGCATCTGTACACACTCGCGCCCGCGACGCGGCAGCTGCTCGCTGGACTGGACGCCTCGGTGACACTGACGCTGTACGCCTCAAGTCGCACGTTAGACGGCGCGCCGGCCTATGCGGTAGAAGCGCGGCGAGTGCGCGAACTGCTCGCGGATATGACAGCACGCGCCCGCGATCGACTGCATTTCGTCGCGATCGATCCGGCGCCTTTTTCGGACGACGAGGACCGCGCTGCGGAAGCCGGTCTACGTCCGCTCAGTTTGGGCGAAGCAGGCGATAATTTGTGGCTAGGCTTGGTCGCAGAAAGTGGCGGCAGACGAGCGGTCGTCGATCTGTTCGAACCGGCCGAGGCGCCCTACCTCGAATACCGCATTGCGCGGCTTATTCGGGAAGTGTCGCGACCACGACGTCCCCTCGTCGGGTTGCTCTCCACGCTGCCCACCGCGCCCGTTGCCCCGGACGACACCCGCCTCGGACACCCAGCCTGGGCCATCGATGATGCGTTGCGCGATCAGTATACGATCCGAGATATCCTCCCAGACGAAACGACCTTGCCGCCGGCGCTGGATGCGTTGCTCATCCTGCACCCGAAGGGCCTTTCGGCGAGCCTCGTTCAATCCATTGATCGGTATTTAAGCGGTGGTGGGCGTGCGTTGATCGCCGTCGATCCGGACGCGCAATTCGACGGTCAGTTGGACGATTCTGGAGTCGGCGTCGATCACGCGTCGACGCTCGAACCGCTCTTGCGTACGTGGGGCGTGCACTTCAACCCAGAGCTTGCCGTCGGTGATTTGGATAACGCCTTGCTCGTGGGCGCAGGTCGCGGTGATCGACCGGTCAGGCACTTGGGTTTTCTCGGCTTTGGAGCCGGCAATCTCGCCCGCGACGATTCCCTGACACGAGGCTTACACCGGCTTGACTTTGCCACGCCCGGTTTTCTGGAATTCACGCCGACCGCGGGTTTGACCATCACGCCACTGGTGCAAACCAGCGTGACCAGTGCGCCGCTGCGTGTCGCCGATCTGGCGTTCGGGGCCACGCCGGAGACCCTACGTCACGGGTTTCACCCCAGCGGCCGTCGGTACACGCTGGCAGCGCACTTGCACGGGCCGCTGCCCTCCGCGTTCGGGAGCCCCTCCACCCACGCCGCCGACGTGGTCGTCATCGCTGATACCGACTGGCTCGCGGACATGATGTGGATCCGGGACGAAGCGGCCGGCGACCATCACTACCGCGAACCGTGGGCGAATAACGGCGACTTTCTCCTCAACATCGTTGACGAACTGACCGGGGGAGATGCGCTGGTTGGGCTTCGCGGCCGTGAGCCGAAGGCGCGTCCGTTTACGCGGCTTGAAACGCTGCGCACACAGGCTGACCGGCGTCTGGCCGCGCAGATGGAAGCGTTGGAACGACAACTCTCGGACGTCAACCGGCGGTTGGCCGACTTAACCGGCAGCACGCCGGGGGCCGGACCGACGAATCCGCAGCAACAGGGCGAAGTGGCGCAGGCCGAGCTGGAGCGTCGGCGACTGAATCGGGCGCTGCGCAGCATCCGTCACGAAATGGATCGCGATGCCGCCCGATTAGGGCGCCTGCTGTACGGTCTGGACGTCGCTCTGCCGATAGGGTTCCTGCTGACCCTCGGCATTCTGGTTCTGGGTCGACGGCGCGCGCGAGCGAAGGCGTGACAGATCGTCCGCCGTGGGCGAGGATGCGTACCGATGAAAGACCTTAGAAACAGTGCCCGCTCCGCAGGGCTGCTCCGCCAACTCGGCGCCGCCGTTTACGACGGACTGCTGATCGCAGCCGTCTTCATGGTCGTGACCTTCGTGGTTTTGCGGCTGACCGGTTACGATCCGATGCGCACCCGGGCCAGTGTGCTGGCCCAATCCCTGCATCAGGGCGTGCTGATTCTGGCCTTAGCGTTGTACTTTGGTCACGCATGGATTCGCCGTGGTCAGACTTTGGGAATGAAGGCCTGGAAGATTGCGCTCGTCCGAATCGACGGCCACCGGATCGATTGGCGTACGGCGTTGATGCGCCTCTCGATCGCAGCGCCTCTGTGGCTCATCGCGCTGGCCGGCATGCTCTGGTACATGCCCTCGCATCAGCCACGCGCGCTGTTAGCCATGCTTCCGCAGGCATTGAGCCTGTTACTCCTCTACACACCGCTGAATAAAACCTTACCCGATTGGGTAAGCCGCACTCGGGTTATCCGCGACTGATCCGTCAGCGTGTGCGCGAAATGGCCACGACGGTGATGGCAGTCAGCGCAGCAAGCGGCGCCCAACCCACCAAGAGGGGGGATAAGCCGTACACGTCGCCGCTGTTCTCCAGCATTCGGTTCACCAGCACGTAAACAACGCCGATACCGATCCCGATAGCCATTCGCGATCCCGCACCCGAGGAGCGCAGCGGACCAAACACGAACGGCACCGCCAGAAGCGTGAGCATGACGGTCGACAACAGACGCGCTACCCGCGACCACAGTGCGATCTCCCAGGTTCTCGACTCCAGACCGTTCGCCTTCAAATGCGCGACATAGCGATACAGGCCACGCACCGGAAGGACGTCCGGATCCTGTACCGCGGCACCCAAAAGATCCGCACTGATCGCCGTTTCGAAGCGATGCGACGGTTCGCGAGTGGCCGTGGTTCCGTGCTCGTGCAATTCGATGGATTCGTAATCACCGAGCAACCAGCTGCTATCGGCCGCCAACGACGCCTTGGACGCCCGGCGTACCGCAACTAACTCCTGATGACCGTGCGAGTCATTGGCCAAGTCAAAAACATACACCCCGCCATAGATGCTATCGGCGCCTTGTTCTTGCACGCTGACGATTCGACTGCCGTCCTTGAGCCAGATGCCCGTACGACCGGCAAAGCTGAAATTCGAATACTTTCCGAATATCCGGACTTCATTGGCATACGTTTCGAGCGGTGGCGCTAGATACTCCGCCACCACTACCCCTGCCGCACAGAGCAAAATACCCGCCGCCGCAACGGCCGCTGCGATACGAACCACCGACACACCTGCCGCGCGAATCACGATTAATTCGCTGCCACGCGCCAAATTCCCCAGTCCGAGGAGTGCACCAATCAGCGCGGCGATCGGGAGCAATTGGCCGGCCTGCTTCGGCATCTTGAGTGCCGTGACCGCGAGTGCATCCGCCATTCCGAACGTGCCGACACCCACATCCGACTGCTGTTCAATAAAAGAGAACAGGCCGCCGAGGGGCACAAGCACCACGGTGACCAGCAGGGCAAACCAGAGCACCTGTCGAGCGATGTATCGGTCGAGCAAATTCATCGGGTCGCCCACGTTGGCGGCGAACGTCGCCACCATAAAACGGCCGCGATCAACAGCATCAGCAGATGCGGCCACCACAAACCAACGGACGCGGGAACAGAGCCTTTTTCAAGCCACGTACGCGCCGCTGAGAGCAAATTGGAATAAATGAAAAACACAAGAATCACGACGCCTATCCGCGCGTAGCGCCCCTGCCGCGGGGCCAACTCGGAGAGCGGTATCGCCAAAAAGGCGAGCACAAGAACCATCAGCGGTAGCGAGAGTCGCCACTGATACTCGGCGACCGCCTGCGGCGACGGATCGTGACGCAGATCATCCGTTGCGCGCGCCTCGACGCGGGTCAGACCACCCACCGCCGCGTCCATCCGTACGGGTATCCCATGCTCGGCAAAGCGCACTCGCCGCATACTCGGGTTGCCGGGGCTGCCATCGAAGCGCTCGCCCTCGTACAGTACGAGCGTATGTACCGATCCATCCGCAGAGATGAGGTGCCGCGCCCGATCCGCCAGCATCACTTCGACGTGATCCTCGGCGCGACGCTCAACGAAGACTTTGTGCAGTGTTCCGTCGCGATCGGCGGACTCCGCGTAGAAAACAGCCCCGCCGTGGGCAAACGAGTGGAACTTCCCCGGCTCCATCAGACCAAACTCGGCAGCCTGAATCGCCGCTTTTTGCATCGATTGAGCTCGGGCGAAAGCACTCGGCGCAAGGTCCAGAACGGCCCACGCGCACAGCAACGTGATCAGGCCGGCCAATACCGCCACCGGGCGCAACAGGCGCCACGGACCGACCCCACAGGCCTGCAGCGCCGCCATTTCAGACTCATGGTACAGCCGGCCGAAGGCCAAAGAGACGCCCAGCAAAACGCCAACGGGCAGCAATAATGTGCCATTTTGCAAAGACATCAGACCGATAAGGCTGAGAATGATTTCCTTCGGGTAACCGCGCTCCGCAGCCTGTCCGAGCACTTGGGCGAGCTGTTGGCTCAGCAGGATGGCGTAAAGCACACCGGTCACGGCAAGCCACGACAGGGTCACTTCCTTTAAGACGTAGCGGTCAATCGTCCGCACCGAAATACCACCCGTAGCGAACCGCCGCTATCCCCGGCAAGCCCTTGAAAGTACACTCTCCGTCTGGACGAGCGACGGCCGACTGGCCGCGACCCGTAAGGTAAACCCAAAGCCGCGCGCATAGAAGGGCGGACCGCCCGAAAGGCGAACCGCCCACAGCGCGCGCCGGAGAGAGACTCATGGAATTTAAAGCCGAATCCGGCGCTGCCCGCCGTACCCGTACCGATTGTGCCGTTGTCGGCGTCCACGACGGGGGTCGTCTGGCCGGTTCCGGCGCAACCCTCGATGCCGCGCTCGACGGCCGTTTGAGTCGAATCGTAGCCGGCGGAGATTTCGCTGGGCGACTCGGTGAAACCCTCCTGCTGCCGGATTTGGGTAAAGGTCCTGCCGCGCGAGTCCTCCTCGTCGGACTCGGGTCGGAAAAACAGTGGTCGCGTCGCAACTACCGGAAGGCACTGACCGCTGCGGCGAATGCCGTCTTGAAGACGCCCGCGAAAGACGTACTCGTCACTCTGGCGGACGCTGACGTGCCGGACACCGACGCCTACTACCGTGCGCGCTTTGTGGCCGAACAGTTTCTGCACTGTGCCTACCAGGTCCCCGCGATCCGCTCGACCCCGAAGTCGCGCGCCCCTCAGGTCGCGTCTGTTCGTGTGGTTGTTTCGCCGACCGAACTCGCCGACGGTCGCCGTGGCGTCCGCGACGGTGCGGCGATCGGCGCCGGCGCCGGCTTGACCCGTACTCTGGCCAATCTGCCGTCCAACGTGTGCACCCCGTCCTATTTGGCCCAAGAAGGTCAGCGTCTGGCCAAATCCCATCGCACCATACGCTGCAAAGTATTGGGCGAGCGTGAGATGCGCCGGCTCGGCATGGGATCGCTGCTGTCGGTGACCGCCGGCTCGGCGGAGCCTCCGAAAATGATCGTCCTCGAATACCGCGGCCGCGGCGCGAAGGCCGCCCCAATCGCACTCGTCGGGAAAGGCGTGACTTTCGATACCGGCGGTATCTCGCTCAAAGACCCTGGCGGCATGGACGAGATGAAGTTCGACATGACAGGGGCCGCGTCCGTATTTGGGGCCATCAAGGCGATGGCCGAGCTGGACGCTCCCATTCATGTCGTCGGGATCATCCCGGCCGTTGAAAACATGCCGTCCGGTACGGCCACGAAACCCGGCGACATCGTGACGTCGATGGCGGGCCTGACCATTGAAGTCCTCAATACCGACGCGGAAGGGCGTCTAATACTGTGTGACGCACTGACGTACAGCCGCCGCTACAAGCCCCGCGAGGTGATTGATATCGCCACGCTCACCGGCGCGTGCGTTGTCGCGCTGGGTTCGCACAACAGCGCCGTCATGAGCAATCACGACGGTCTCGCCGAAGGGCTCGTCGCGGCTGGCCGCCGCTCCGCCGATACGTGCTGGCGGATGCCCCTGTCCGAGGAATATCAGGAACAGTTAAAGAGTAACTTTGCGGATATGGCGAATGTCGCCGGCCGCGACGGTGGCGCAATTACGGCCGCGTGCTTCCTTTGGAAGTTCACGGACGGTTTGAAGTGGGCGCATCTCGACATCGCCGGCACGGCCTACGTCACCGGTGCCGCGAAAGGCGCGACGGGACGTCCCGTTCCACTGCTCGCTGACTACCTGCTCGCGAACCTGGGGTAGTTGTGGCGGTCGAGTTCTACATTTTGGACGGCAGCGACCTACGCGCCCTCGACTACGCCGTCTGCACCCGCATCGCCCAGTGGGTGTCTGACGGCCAGACCGTGTGTGTAGTGACCGATTCGGCGTCAGCCGAGCGAATGGACGCGGCTTTGTGGACGTTTAGCGATCAGTCGTTCGTGCCCCACGAATTGGCCGATCGAGCCGACGTGCGCGCGGGTCTGCCGCCCTTACCCCCGGTGGTGATCACCACCGGACGCTGTCTACCCGCCGATATACTCGTGAACCTCGCGCCCAATGTGCCCGACGGTTTCGAATCCTTCTCCCGCATCATCGAATTTGTGGATGCGGACCCTACCCGCCGCGACGCCGGTCGGCGCCGGTTTGTCGCGTATCGCGACCGCGGCCATCCTCCTCAGACACATAAAGTCGGCAGTTGATCCATGGACAAGACCTACACCCCCGGTGATATTGAGACCCGCCTCTACCAACGATGGGAGGCCGAAGGTCGTTTTAAGGCGAATGGTACCGGCACTCCCTACGCGATCGTTATTCCGCCTCCCAACGTCACGGGAACGCTGCACATGGGGCATGCGTTCCAAGACACCATCATGGATGCGCTCACGCGCTATCACCGCATGCGGGGCGATGACACGCTCTGGCAGCCGGGAACCGACCACGCGGGCATTGCCACGCAGATGGTTGTCGAGCGACAACTGAATGCGGAGGGGAAGACACGTCACGATCTCGGCCGCGAGGCGTTCATTAACCGCGTTTGGGAGTGGAAAGAACAATCTGGCGGCACGATCGCCCGCCAAATGCGCCGTTTAGGCGCAAGTGTCGATTGGTCTCGTGATCGTTTTACGATGGACGACGGGCTTTCAAAAGCCGTGACCGAAACGTTCGTGCGCCTTTACGACGAGGGCCTCATCTATCGCGGCAAGCGGCTCGTCAATTGGGATCCGGTACTCCACACGGCTCTGTCAGACCTAGAGGTGTTGTCCACCGAAGAACAGGGCAGCCTCTGGCATCTGCGCTATCCGCTGGCGGACGGCACAGGCCATCTCGTCGTTGCGACGACACGGCCTGAAACGCTGCTCGGCGACACCGCCGTAGCCGTACACCCGGAAGATGAGCGCTACGCGCACTTGGTGGGCAAATCGATCCGATTACCGCTCGCCGACCGTGATATTCCCATCGTCGCCGATACCTACGTGGAACGTGAGTTCGGCTCGGGTTGCGTGAAAATTACCCCCGCGCACGACTTCAACGACTACGAACTTGGGCTACGCCACAACCTTCCGCTCATCAACATTTTCGATCGCAACGCGGCGCTAAACGACGCCGTCCCGGAGCGCTATCGAGGTCTGGATCGCTTCGAAGCGCGTAAGCGCATCGTGGTGGAAATGGAAGGTCTAGGACTCGTCGAAAAAATTGACGCGCATACGTTGATGACGCCACGCGGAGATCGCTCCCAAGCAGTCATCGAGCCGTGGCTGACCGATCAGTGGTACGTGCGTATCGCTCCACTTGCCCAGCCGGCGATCGAAGCCGTTGAGAGCGGTCGAATTCGGTTTGTTCCCGAGAACTGGGATCGCACCTATTTCGAATGGATGCGCAACATCAAAGACTGGTGCATCAGCCGTCAGTTGTGGTGGGGCCATCGCGTACCGGCCTGGTACGGACCCGACGGCGCAATTTATGTGGGTCGCAATGAAGCGGATGCGCGCGCACGGCACGACGTGCCCGACTCCGTGGTATTGGTCCGCGATGATGACGTCTTGGATACGTGGTACTCCTCGGCTCTCTGGCCCTTCTCGACGATGGGTTGGCCGGACGATACGACGGAGGTCAAGAAGTATTACCCGACCGCGGTCCTCGTCACCGGATTCGACATCATCTTCTTCTGGGTCGCCCGGATGATCATGTTCGGACTGAAGTTCATGGACGACGTACCGTTCCGTGAAGTCTATGTCCACGGCCTGATCCGGGATAACGAAGGCCAAAAGATGTCGAAGTCGAAGGGCAACGTCCTCGACCCGATCGACCTGATCGACGGCATTGATCTGGAAACGCTGGTTCAAAAACGGACGACCGGACTGATGCAGCCGCACCTCGCGCCTGGCATCGAGAAGTCCACGCGCAAGCAGTTCCCGGAGGGCATCGCATCCTACGGCACCGATGCACTGCGCTTTACGTTTGCGTCACTGGCCACGCTCTCGCGCGATATTCGCTTCGATGTAGGCCGCATCGAGGGTTATCGAAACTTCTGCAATAAGCTGTGGAATGCGGCGCGCTACGTCAGCATGAGTGTCGAGGGTCAAGATCTCGGCGATGGCAGTGAAGCGCCTAGCCTGGCCGATCGCTGGATTCGCTCACGGCTCGCTGCAATGGTGGCGTCGGTGGATCAGGCTTTTGCGACCTATCGCTTCGACTTGGCAAGCCAAGCGCTCTACGAGTTCACCTGGTACGAGTTCTGCGACTGGTACCTTGAACTCAGCAAGGCTGTCCTTCAGTCCGACACCGCCGATGAGGCGAGCAAGCGCGCAGCGCGCAGGACGCTGATCGAGACATTGGAGACGATCCTGCGTGCGCTGCATCCGCTGATGCCGTTCATTACGGAGGAGATCTGGCAGCGAGTAGGCCCGATGGCCGGCCGTGAAGGCCCCACCATCATGTCGCAACCCTGGCCCTCGGCCGAGGGGCGCGATCCTGCCGTCGAGGAGGAAATGCGCTGGACCCAAGGCGTTATCCTCGGTGTTCGGCAGATCCGCGGCGAAATGGATATCGCACCGTCGAAGCGCTTTGAGGTACTCCTTGAGAACGCCAGCGCTGCCGATTTGGCACGACTCGAACGGACGCGGCACTTCATCGAGCGTTTGGCAAACCTGTCAGGACTGAGGCCGCTCGCGATGGGTGAGACCGCGCCAGAGTCGGCCGTCGCACTGCTCGGTGAATTGCGGATTCTCGTCCCCATGGCGGGGCTCATCGATGTGGCAGCAGAAGTGACGCGCCTTGAAAAGCGCATCGCGAAAATTCGGCAGGACCTTGCCAAGACCGAAGCCAAACTCGGTAACGCCAACTTCGTCGCCAATGCCCCCGCTGCGGTGGTGGATCAGGAACGAGGCCGTATCGCCGATTTCACGCGCGAGTTAGGCAGCCTCGAAGCCCAACTGGCGCGTGTAAAAACGCTCGGCGGCTGAGATGTGGGCGTTCGCGATCGTGCTCGCATTAGCGGCTGGCACGATCGCTGCGATCGTGCTGCCGTCGTTCCTCCGGGAGCGCCGGCGGCGCGTGTTGCGAACTCCGGATAACGATTTGCTGCGCGCGCGATTAGCGCGCACCCGCGCGTACAAGCGACTGCCGGCAGACCTGCGGCCACGCCTCGAAGAGCAGGTGCGCGTCTTCCTCGGCGAGCGCGAATTTATCGGCTGCGGCGGGTTCAAGATCACAGAACCAGTAAAGATCACAATCGCCGCGGATGCGTGCCTGCTGCTGTTGGGGCACAACCGTCACGTTTATGACGATTTACGGGCCATTCTCGTGTACCCGGACGAGTTCGTTGTGCCGGAACTGTGGGAAGAGCACGGTGTCGTCACGGAAGAATCCCGCCCTTTGTCCGGGCAAAGTTGGGACACCTCGCGCGTCATCCTTTCCTGGAAGGATGTCACGGAAGCCGGCCCTGGCTATAACGTCGTCGTGCACGAATTCGCGCATTACCATGACCATGCGATCGGATTCACCGCCGGATCCGGCGGCGATCGCTGGCAATCGGTGGTCGAAGCAGCTTTTGCCACGTTGGCCGAGGCCGAGGCCGAGGAACGGCCGTGTGTACTCGACCCCTACAGCCTAGAGAGTGACGCCGAATTCTTCGCCGTGGCCAGCGAAGCCTTCATCGAAGAGCCGGAAGCGCTACTGGAAGACTTTCCGGATGTCTACGCGGAATTACAGAACCTCTATCAGCTGAACCCCTTGCGGTGGATCGGCTAATTTCGACAGCAACGTCGCGAGCCGACCGGGCCTCGCACGCGCAGACTCTCTACCCCGCTGCGACCGGAGCGACCACCCCTTTACGGTGCGATCGCCAGATGTTCGCGGGTTTCTCGGAAAGTAATGCCAGGCCACCGCTCCATCGTGAGTTCCAGATTCACCCTCCCCGGCGCGAGATAGACCAGTTCTCCAGCGTGATCCAGCGCGAGGTATTCGTAGCATCGCTCGCGAAACTCAGCGAGTTTTTTGGGATCGTCGCATTGAATCCAACGAGCGGTCGCAACCGAAATGCCTTCAAACACGCACTGCACGGAGTATTCGTCCTGCAAGCGGAATGCCACGACCTCGAATTGCAACTGACCGACGGCGCCGAGGATCTGATCGTTGTTTCGTAGAGGGCGGAACAGCTGTGTCGCGCCCTCCTCACAGAGTTGCGCCAAACCTTTCTGCAACGCCTTGGCTTTCAATGGATCTTTGAGCACGGCGCGCCGGAACAGTTCCGGCGCAAAATTCGGGATCCCCGTAAACGTAATTTTCTCGCCTTCGGTAAAGGTATCGCCGATGTTGATCGTACCGTGGTTGTGCAGGCCGATAATGTCACCCGCGAAGGCTTCTTCGGCCGTCTGTCGATCAGCTGCCATGAAGGTCAGTGCGTCAGCCACTCGAACTTCTTTACCCAATCGAACGTGACGTAAACGCATCCCGCGCTCGTAACGCCCGGAGCAAATCCGCAGAAAGGCGATGCGATCACGGTGCGACGGATCCATGTTGGCCTGGATCTTGAACACGAATCCCGAGAATTTCTCTTCGGAGGCGTCGACGAGCCGACTCGTGGTCGGGCGTGGTTTAGGACCTGGCGCATGCGTGACGAACGCAGCGAGAAGTTCCTCGACGCCGAAATTGTTGATTGCTGAACCAAAGAATACCGGCGTCTGACGGGCCGCCCGGTAGGCCTCGAGATCAAAGGCGGGAGTGGCGCCGCGAACGAGCTCCACCTCTTCGAGATACGCATCCCGGCCATCACCCAGAAATTCGGCAGCTTCCGCCGACATCAAGCCGTCGATCACAAGATTCGTGCCCGCACGTCCGCCTTCGGCTGCCTCGTAGGCGTAGATCCGATCCTCCACGAGGTGATAGATCCCCTTGAGCGCCCGACCCATGCCAATTGGCCAGGTAATCGGCGCACATTGCAGTCCCAGCACGCGCTCGACTTCATCGAGCAAATCGATCGGTTCGCGACCTTCGCGATCCAGTTTATTGATGAAGGTCATGATCGGTGTATCGCGCAGGCGACACACCTCCATCAGCTTGATCGTGCGCTCTTCAACACCCTTGGCACAATCGATGACCATCAGCGCGGAGTCCACTGCCGTGAGCGTACGGTACGTGTCCTCAGAGAAGTCTTCGTGTCCCGGGGTGTCGAGAAGATTGACGATCCGGTCGCGGTACGGGAACTGCATGACCGACGAGGTCACCGAAATGCCGCGCTGTTGCTCCAGACGCATCCAGTCCGAGGTGGCATGCCGGGCCGCCTTGCGTCCCTTGACGGTACCGGCCATCTGGATGGCGCCGCCGAACAGCAACAACTTCTCGGTGAGAGTGGTCTTACCCGCGTCAGGGTGAGAAATGATCGCAAAGGTACGCCGCCGACCGATCTCGGCGGCGATGGGGTTCTCTGTCATGGGAGCCGGTCACCTCAAGGGGTGCCCATGGTAGCCGTTCGGGCGACGCGGCGCATGGCCCTAGGCTCGCGTTGAGCGAGCGCCGTATTGCTGTCAGGATCGGACGGGTACACTCGGGTCAACGTCCTATTGAGGCCTGCAGCGATGATGAACACACGACTGGGTACGACCGGACCGCACGTATCACGAGTAGGTCTCGGGTGCATGGGGATGTCTGACTTTTACGGCCCGGCCGACCGCAGCGAGAGCTTGGCCACCGTACGTGCAGCCTTGGACGCCGGCGTGACCCTGCTCGATACCGGCGATTTCTACGGGATGGGTCACAACGAGTTACTCCTGCACGAGGCGCTCGCGGGTCGACGCCGCGACGAGTACCTGCTGAGTGTGAAGTTCGGGGCCTTGAGGGATCCCTCGGGCGGCTGGAGCGGCTACGACGCCCGCCCGGTGGCCATCCGGAATTTTCTTGCCTACTCACTCAAACGCCTCGGCACGGACTACATCGACATCTATCGACCGGCGCGGCTGGATGGCGAGGTGCCCATCGAAGACACGATCGGCGCGATCGCTGACCTCGTCAAAGCCGGCTATGTACGACATATCGGACTGTCGGAAGTCGGGGTTGAGACGTTACGCCGAGCAGGATCCGTCCATCCCATCTGCGATTTGCAGATTGAATACTCGTTGCTCAGTCGCGGGATCGAAGCCGCCATCCTGCCGGTCTGCCGGGAACTCGGGATTGGCATTACGGCGTACGGCGTCTTGGGACGCGGGCTGATCAGTGGGCATTGGTCCGCCGACCGCACGGGCACCGCGGACTTTCGGGCGATGACACCCCGCTTTCAGGCCGCGCACGTGACCCATAATCTCGCTTTGGTCGAGCGCATTCGGGCTGTGGCCCACGATCTGGGACTGACCGTCGCGCAAGCTGCCATTGCGTGGGTCGCCGCGCAAGGCTCGGACATCGTGCCGCTCATCGGCGCCCGGCGGCGCGAACGACTCACCGAATCCTTAGCGGCCGCCGACGTGACGCTGTCCCCCGATCAATGGGCCCGCATCCAAGCCGTGGCGCCCCCGGGCGCCGCGTCCGGGGATCGCTACCCACCGCATGCCATGGCCCACCTCGATAGCGAGCGGCCCGGACACTGACGAGCCGCCCCGGCCGCTCGCGCCGGTTCGTTGGGCTGTACCGGGCCGCCTCACCCTTCGGAGATTTCGATGCCGCTCACGCGTCGTTCCACCAATCAGCTTCTGGCCGCCGCGCTGGCAGCCCCGCGGCTTAGTTGGGCGGCCCCGCAACGCAAAACACCGTTTCGCTATGACGTCGCCGTGATCGGCGCCGGTGTGTTCGGGGCATGGAGCGCGCACCACTTGCATCGATTGGGGTACCGCACACTGCTCGTGGACGCCTACGGCGCCGCCAACAGCCGTGCGACCTCAGCGGGAGAGTCACGGATCATCCGAACCAGTTACGGCGCTCAAGATTTCTACTCGGCATGGGCGTGGCACTCCCTCCCCCAATGGCAAGCCTTAGCGCGCCGTACCGGGCAAACAGTCTTTGACCCGACCGGTGTGCTGGCCTTCGCCGAGGAAGGTAACGCGTTCATCGAAGCGTCTTGGGCGGCACAGCAACGATTGCACATTCCCTCCCAACGATGGACGCACGCGGAACTCGTCCGGCGGTACCCTCAGGTCGCCTTCGGCCCGCGCGAGGTCGGCCTTTTTGAGCCGCACGCCGGGGTGTTGTATGCGCGCCAAGCCGTCCGCGCTTTGGTCGCCGATTTGCGCCGGCGCGGCGTCGACTATCGGCAGGCTGCCGTTCAAGCGCCCAGCGGTGCAACCGTGCGGGCCAGCGTCTTGACTGTCGATGGGGAGACCATTTCAGCCGACCGTTTTGTCTATGCCTGCGGCCCGTGGCTGAAGAAGCTCTTTCCCACCGAGTTGGGGGGTCATCTGCGCGTTGACCGGGCGGAAGTGTATTTTTTGGGTCCCAACGCCGGTGACGATCGATTTGAAGGCACGCGGTTCCCGGCTTGGATGGACTGCAACTCGGATGCCGATGCGTGGGGCATACCCGCCGTTGAAGGGCGCGGTTTCAAATTAGCCGTCGATCACCTCGTTCAACCGGCGGATCCCGACCAACAAGATCGCACGCCCACGGCGCCGTTCCGCGCCGCCGTACTCGACTACGTAGCGCGACGATTCCCCGCTCTGACCAAAGCGCCGATCGTTGAAACACGCGTGTGTCAGTATGAAATGACCGATAACGAGGAGTATCTCGTCGACCGTCATCCCCACTACGAGAACGTGTGGTGGGCCGGTGGAGGGTCTGGGCACGGATTCAAAAATGGGCCAGAGCTGGGCCGATACGTAGCCGACCTGCTGTCGGGCAACCGGCGTGCGGAGCCTCGCTTCCAACGCACCACCGCGGCGCGATAAATCGACGTGGCACGCGCCGCAACGCGGCGCGAAGGGCTCCGTGATTGACCGGTTGGGTCTGCGCTACCCCAAGCGCGCGGCGCGCACCCGCGCCATCGCCCAGGCATCAAGATCCAAGCGGTGCACGAGCGCGTCTTCACGTCCGCCCACTGCCTGATAGTAGCCGCGTCGAACACCGACTTCGGTGAACCCGAGCGAGCGATAGAGCAAAAGCGCGGGTCGATTCGATGGACGGACTTCGAGAAAAATCCATGAATTGCCGGACGCGCGCGCCTCTTCCAGCAGCCACTCCATGAGCGCACGGCCCATCTGCTGGCCACGCTGATCGGGACGCACGCACACATTGAGAACGTGCGCTTCCCCCGCACCCGTTGCCATGATGGCGTACCCAACAATCTCGCCACCCAGGTCCAACACACGACAGCAGTATCCCGCGCGGACACAATCCCGGAAAACGCCGGCCGTCCAGGGGAAAACATACGATTCCCCCTCGACAGACACCACGTCGATCAGGTCATCCTCGGTCATGCGTCGATTGATCAGCGTCGGCGTACCCCGACTAGGCACCGCGGCCATTGGCGACCTCCAGCGCAAACTTCAGGTCCGCCCACGCTTTGCGTTTTTCGCCGGGTGTACGCAGCAGATAGGCGGGGTGATACGTGACCACCACCGGTCGGTTAGCCTCGCCAAGGCGATGTACCTTGCCGCGCAACTGTGCGAGCGGCAGATCCACACCCAGCAGATTTTGTGCAGCCACTCGGCCAACACACACAATGAGATCCGGGGCGACCAATTCAATCTGCTGCTGGAGATTCGGCAAGCACTGCCGCACCTCCTCCGGCGAGGGATCGCGATTACCCGGCGGGCGACACTTCAGCACATTGGCGATGTACACCGTTGGCCGCGGGTGTCCGATCGACTGCAGCATGGCATTTAATAGCTGGCCGGCCCGACCCACGAACGGTTCGCCTTGACGATCCTCATCCGCGCCCGGCGCCTCGCCCACGATAAACCAACGCGCCCCCGGATCACCGACGCCAAAGACCGTTTGCGTGCGGCTTTCGCACAATGAACATCGGCGACACTCAGCGACCGCCGATTGCAGTTGCGCCCATGAAAATCCGGCCGTCTGCGGCGGCGCGGGCGCCATTTCCTTCGGTGCAATCGGGGCCGACTCGACCTTCGGACGAAGCGGTCGAACGACAGCGCTCGGGCCCGGCACAGGCGCGGTTGGCGCAGCCTCGACCACCCCGTGCAGTTCGGGCATCGCCGGCGCAGCGGACTCTATTGAGCGATCGCCTGCCCCGCCCCGCCGCACATACCGGTCGACACCGAGCGCGTCCAGCACAGCCGCCCGACGCCGATCCATCAAGGGATCCCCGCACCTTCGACGGGACGGCGACGCAGTTTACGGATCACGGCCATCAGCGGCGCGGACAGCGCAAAACCACCGGAGACAACGAGGAGAACGATCTGCGGATGCAGGGAGATCACCACAAAAAACAAGGGCACCAAGATCGTGTAGGTGGCCTTGACGCGACCGGTGAGTTTCACGCTCTTGAAGCTCGAATAATAAAAACGGCTGGTCATGAACACGCCGATCAGAGCCGTCACGCCAAAGGACGCCACGAGCGCCGACAATCCACTGAACGAAAAATAATGGGCGCACCAAATGAAGGCCGCCACCACCGCGGCACCGGCCGGCGACGGTAGGCCTTCGAAGAATCGCTTGTCGACGACCGCGGTGCGCGTGTTAAAGCGAGCGAGACGAAAGGCCGTCGACGCCGCATAAAAGAATGTGACGAGCCAACCGATGCGCCCCCAAACCAAGTTGTACTCCAACAACTTGGCGACGCCCCATTGGTAGACCACGAGCGCCGGCGCCAACCCGAACGCGACGAGATCGGACAAACTGTCGTATTCCTTACCAAACGCCGATTCGGTGTGCGTCCAGCGTGCGACCCGACCGTCGAGGCCGTCAAAAATCATCGCGATGAAGATCGCGACGGGCGCGCGCTCAAAGTTGCCATCGATCGCGGCGACGATCGCGTAAAAACCGGAGAACAGCGTGCCGGTGGTCAGCAGATTCGGCAGCAGGAAGACACCGCGGCGAACGGGACGGACGGGGGGTTTAGGTTCAGACATGCTCCGATGATAGGGCCCTACGGCGGCATCAACAACCGCATCGGGCGGTTTGGCCCGAGCCTGTTAAGATACGCGCCTGATTTCCATCGTATTGTCCGAGGCCCCGACCTATGCGCCTGTCCCTGTATCCGTTGCCGAATCTCAAGGAAATGCCGGCCGAGGCCGAGGTCATCAGCCACCAGCTGATGCTGCGAGCGGGCCTGATCCGCCGCGTGGCCGGCGGGCTTTATACCTGGCTGCCCATCGGCCTGCGGGTGCTGCGCAAGGTCGAAAACATCATCCGCGAGGAAATGAATCGGGCAGGCGCGCTGGAACTGCTCATGCCCACCATACAGCCGGCGGAACTGTGGCAGGAATCCGGCCGCTGGGAACAGTTCGGTCCTGAGTTGCTGCGACTCAAGGATCGCCACGATCGTGGCTTTGTGTACGGTCCCACGCACGAAGAAGTCATTACCGATCTCGCCCGACGGGAACTGAAGAGCTATCGTCAGTTGCCGGTGAATTTCTATCAGATCCAGCTGAAGTTCCGGGACGAGATTCGGCCCCGGTTCGGCGTCATGCGGGCGCGCGAATTTCTCATGAAAGACGCCTACAGCTTCCATGCGGACGCAGCCTCGCTCGACGAGGGCTACAAGTTGATGTACGACGCCTACACACGGATCTTTACCCGTATGGGGTTGAAGTTCCGGGCGGTACTCGCAGACCCGGGCGCGATTGGCGGAACGGGATCGCAGGAGTTCCACGTCCTCGCCTCCTCCGGCGAGGACGCCATCGCATTCTCCGACGGGGATGATTACGCCGCGAACATCGAGAAGGCCGAAGCGCTGGCGCCAAAGACCGCGCGGCCCGCCGCTACGGAAGCCATGCGAGTCGTCCCCACACCGGGCGCAAAGACGATTGCCGACCTGACGGCAGCGCTCGGCGTCGACGCTACCCGCACCCTTAAGACACTCATCGTGGATGCCGCCGACGGCGGGGTCGTTGCCCTGGTGGTTCGTGGCGATCACGAGCTCAATGCAGTGAAGGCACAAAACCTGCCGGCGGTCGCCAGCCCACTGCGGATGGCGTCGGCGGAAAAAATAGTGGAAGTCCTGGGTTCGGAAATTGGCTACATCGGTCCGGTGAATTTGCCGTGCACCGTGATTGCTGACCGATCCGCCGTGGCGATGGCGGACTTCGTTTGTGGTGCAAACGCGCGTGACGCCCACTTGGTCGGCGTTAACTGGGGCCGCGACCTGCCCGAGCCTGCGGTGGCGGATTTGCGCAATGTGGTCGAAGGCGACCCGAGCCCCTCCGGTCAAGGCACGCTGTCGATCGCGCGCGGCATCGAAGTGGGACACGTGTTCAAATTGGGCACGAAGTACAGCGAGGCGTTGGGCGCCACGGTGCTCGACACCAATGGCGACAGCCTGCCGATGCTGATGGGCTGTTATGGCATCGGCGTCACTCGAGTTGTTGCTGCGGCGATCGAGCAAAACCACGATGAACGTGGCATCGTTTGGCCGGATCCGATTGCACCGTTCCACGTCGTCTTGGTGCCGATGAACTACCAGCGCTCCGAACGGGTCCGCGACGCGACCGAGACGCTCTATAGGGACCTGAGTGCCGCCGGTATCGAAGTCCTACTGGACGACCGCGATGCTCGACCCGGCGTCAAATTTGCCGATGCCGAGCTGTACGGGATTCCGCACCGTATTGTGATCGGAGAGCGTGGGCTCGATGCCGGCACATTGGAATACCGTCATCGTCGTGCGGAGGCCAACGAGGACATGCCGCTGGCAACCGCCGTCGCGTTTATTCAGACACGACTGTCGACCACCGGCTGACGCTTCGTTTGAGTGTGCGTTCAGGGCGCACGGGAGCGCGTTGAGGACTGTTCGTGGCACGGTGTCCGCCCGGGCGCCGTGCCCGGGCGATCGCCGCCCGGATCCCCCGCACAGCATTCCGCCGCATTCCGGAAAACATGCGATCATCTGGCCCGCTTGGACAGAGTGCGACCGGATCAGCGGCCGCTTCCATTGCCGACGTGCGGATTGAGGGACACCCGAGACTATGGCCCAGATACTGGTCCTCTATTACTCCCGTAATGGGTCTACGCTGGAGCTTGCGCGACACGTTTGCCGAGGCGTTGAAAGCGTCGCCGGCGCGACCGCATTGCTGCGCACGGTGCCCGCGGTGACGACGGTTATTCAGCCCCCGGCGGACAGCGTGCCGGCCGACGGCCCGCCGTATGTGACGGCGGCCGAGTGGGCCTCCGCCGACGGCTTGGCGCTCGGCAGCCCCACCCGATTCGGCAATATGGCCGCGCCCATGAAATATTTCCTCGATGGCACCAGCGCCGCTTGGGCCAGCGGAGCGCTCGTCGGTCGCCCGGCCGGCGTCTTTACCTCCACCAGCACCCCGCACGGTGGGCACGAGTCGACATTGCTCACGATGATGCTGCCATTGCTGCATCACGGCATGCTGCTCGTCGGCTTGCCCTTTACCGAAGCGGCGCTGTCGCGAACGCGCGGAGGCGGCCCCTATGGCGCTGGCGCTGTCGCCCACGGCAGCGGTACCGGCGTTGGCGAAGACGAAAAACATTTAGCCCAAGTGCTTGGGCGTCGCATCGCGACGGCAGCGATTCGACTGCAGGGAGACCCTCGCGTATGAGCCGCTCGTCCAGAGCCCTTGGCGGACTGACGCTGTTATTGATCGCCGAACTCGGTGCGTGGGCCTTTTTACGCTATCGCCCGCAGACCGCGGCGCTGCTGTTCACGGTCGGGGCACTGCCCTGGTTGGTGCTGCTGCCGCGGCTGACTCGAGGCGATCGTCGCGGCGCGCTGTGGGCGGTCCTCCTCACAGCACCGTATCTCGCATACGGTTTAATGGAAATTTTGGCAAACCCCGGCGCACGGGTGTTGGCGGCAGCACAAGTATTGCTTTCGTTCGCCGTGTTCGTGGCGTCGATCGCGCACTTGCGACTCAGTCGTCCGTCAGCTTGAGCACGGACCGGACAAACGGCACCGTGAGTCGTCGCTGATGCGACAACGACGCCGCATCCAAACGATCCAACGCGTCAAGCAACGAACCGAGATCCCGCGGCAAGCGGTGGTACAGGTACGCGCAAACATCGTCCGGCAAATCAATTCCGAGCGCAGCCGCACGCGTGCGTAAGGCGCGGCCCTGCGCCTCTTCGTCCAGCAGCTTCACTTGTAAGATCAGACACGCGGCCAGCCGTGAGGCCAGATCCGGCAGCGCCACCGTGAGTCCGGCGGGTGCGCAGCCCGCCGTCATCACCAAATTGCCGCCTCGCTCTAAAATGTCGTTATAGACGTTAAACAAGGCACGCGCCCATTCGGGGTCGTCCACGCGGGCATCGATATCATCCAAACACAGTACGTCTAACCCATCGAGGCCACTCAACATGCCCGGTTGGCACCAGCTCTCGCCGAGCGGCAGATACGCGACAGTTCGCCCCGTAGCGGCGGCTCGAGTGCAGATGGATTGCAACAGATGAGTGCGCCCACTCCGGCCTACGCCCCAGAGCAGTGTGGGTGCGAGTCCACGCTCGCGCGTACGCGCCTCGCACGCCGCGAGTATTGCGGCATTGGGTCCCACCTCAAACTGCTCGAAAGTGGCGGCAGCGCGCAATCTCACGCCCAATAGGGCCAACTGTTCCATCAGCCGCCCTTCCGGCGTGAGCGGACTGCGTCACGCGCATAGGTCAACACGTAGTCGAGGCCGCTGATCACCGTGGTGACGAAGACAGCCGCACCGAGTGCCATTGTGGTGGCCTGTGGCAGTATCGGCCACTGCGCACGTGCGATAACCCACAGCGCAAAGACCAACTGCAGAAGCGTGTTGAGTTTGCTGATTGCGGTGGGTCGGCCTTCGATGTACCCAATCCAATACCGATACGCCGCCGCACCGAGCACGATCACCAAGTCTCGCACCACGACCGTTGCAGTGAGCCACAGCGGCACTCGCCCAAGCGCCGTTAACGTGATGTAAAAACTCACGAGCAGCAACTTGTCGGCGATGGGATCCAAAATCTTGCCGAGACGGCTCGTCCAACCAAACGTTTTGGCCAACCAACCGTCGAGACCGTCAGAGACCGCTGCGAACCCAAAACCGGCCAACGTGAGGTCATAACGTCCGGCCACGAGGGCCAGCACACACGGCAATACCAGAAGGATCCGAAGCAGACTGAGTGCGTTGGGTAACCACGACAACTTCATGGGCGGTACACCATATCAATCTCCCGCGAGCCACCGTCTTCGCTGAGTTCCCAGTGAGCGTTTTCGCGCAATGACCTGCGCAGTCCGGCCAAATCCAAAGGACCCGTCACCCGTAACTTGATTGTCGAGGCAACAATCGAATCGACCGCGACGGAACGCACCGACGGTAACGCCCGCAGGGCATCTGTGACGGTTGCAAAGGCGCGCAAATCGTTGACGCCGTGCACCACCACACCAATACGACCGCTCTCACCGACCGAGACGGCCAGCGCAACGCCCAGGCGATCCGCCAGCGCACCGATCACATCCGCGACCCCGCCGGTGGCGGTGCCAGTGCCCCCCGGACCGACCCATACCCCGGAGGTCGTACCGCCAGCGAGGCGTAGCACCAAAACGGCTTCCGCACCGGCCGGCCGACCGAGGGCCTGCAGGGCTTCAGGGCGACCCTCGCGAACCTCGGCCGACGGCTCGGCGTCGGTGTCGGAAAGCACCACGGGCAGGCCGCGTAGCGTCGCGGCCGCCTGTATCTCGCGCTTTACCGAAATCGAGCCAGAGCCCGCGCCATCCAACACCACGAGGGTCCGTGGACGATCCCTGCCCCAGACGTGCTGGCCGGCCTTCGCGAGCGCCGCATTCACCAGCGCCGGATCAAAACTGACCGTCACCTGCCCGGCAGCGACCGAACGAAAGGTCTGAACGTATTTGGCGGCCTCGGCGAAGAACGGCTGCAGCGCAGGGTCGGCACTCGCTGCACTGCGCCCGGTGACCCGCACCGCCACCTGACGCAGAGCCTCGGCAGCCGCGGCCGACCGCCCCGCTTCGGTGGAATCGCCAGGGACCGCGCCGTCGTAGAGTCCCTCGACCGGCACGGCGCAGGTCGTCTGCAGCGGTGCGAAGGCGGCCAAGGCCCACAGACAAACGGCGACGACGGATCGGTAACGCATTGATATCCCGCAGTTAAAGTCCCATTGCACGCTGTTCGGCGAGGTTTGGGCGCGCCATGTAAAATACCACAAGCTATTCACTAGACCGGCGAGCAACATGACCGAACAGCGTACCCCCGTGACCTACCGCGATGCCGGTGTCGACATTGATGCCGGCGACGAACTCGTCGAACGGATCAAGCCCCACGTGAAGCGCACTCTGCGCCCTGAAGTCATGGGCGGCTTAGGCGGATTCGGCGCGTTGGTCCGCGTGCCACTGGATCGATACAAAAAGCCCATCCTGGTGTCCGGCACCGATGGCGTCGGAACCAAGCTGCGCCTCGCGATCGACACGCATCGCCACGACACCATCGGTATCGATTTGGTGGCGATGTGCGTCAACGACGTGGTGGTTCAGGGCGCTGAACCCCTGTTCTTTTTGGATTATTACGCGACAGGCCGCTTGGACATCGCGATCGGTGAACGTGTCATCGCCGGTATCGCCGAAGGCTGTGCCCAGGCTGGCTGCGCCTTAGTGGGCGGGGAAACGGCTGAAATGCCCGGCATGTACGGCGGTGATGACTATGACCTCGCGGGTTTCTGCGTGGGTATCGTCGACGAAGACCGATTACTGGACGGATCATTGACCCGCGACGGTGACGTTCTGATTGGTTTAGCGTCCTCGGGCCCGCACTCGAACGGCTACTCGCTGATCCGTCGCCTGATCGCCCTTTCGGGCGCCGACGAAACCACTCAGGTCGGCGGTCGACCGTTGTACGACCAACTGCTCGCCCCAACCCGAATCTACGTCAAATCGCTGCTGAAGCTACTCGGTGAAATTCCAGTCCACGGTCTGGCACACATCACCGGTGGCGGTCTGCTCGACAATATTCCACGCGTCGTCCCGGACGGATTGGAAGTCGTCATTCACCGCTCAGGCTGGCAACGCCCCGCCGTATTTGAGTGGCTGAAGGAAACCGCCGGTATCGACGAGACAGAAATGCATCGCACCTTTAACTGCGGCATCGGTATGACCGTGTGCGTCCCGGCCGAGCACGTGGAATTCGCGCTTGCCAGCCTGCGCGCTTCCGGCGAAACGGCGTCGGTCATCGGTGAAGTGCGCGCCGGCTCCGGCGGCGTCATTCTCGCCTGAGATTTGACGATGCAACGAGTTGTCGTGCTGCTCTCGGGCAGTGGCAGTAATTTTGCGGCAATCGCCGCGGCGGCACAGGCGGGAACGCTCCCGATACAACTCTGTGCTGCCGTGTCGGATCGCCCTGCCGCCTACGGCCTTGAGCGCGCCCGCGCGCTCGGCATTCCCGCAGTGGCTGTTCCGACGGCGAACTACCCCGACCGACCGGCGCACGATCAGGCATTAATGGCCGCGATTGATCGATTCGAGCCGGACCTCGTCGTGTGCGCGGGGTATATGCGCATTTTTACGGGACACTTTGTACGGCACTACACGGGGCGGATGATCAATATCCACCCTTCGTTACTGCCGGCCTACAAAGGGCTGCACACACACCGACGTGTGCTCGCCGACGGCGGATCCTCCCACGGTTGCAGCGTGCATTACGTCACCGAGGAACTTGACGGCGGTCCCGTGGTCGGACAGGCGGAGGTTCCCGTGTTGGCGACCGATACCGAAGAGACATTGGCCGAGCGCGTCCATCGTGCAGAGCACAAACTCTATCCGGAAATCATCGGTTGGCACGCGATGGGCCGCCTGACGTTGACGCGCGATACCGTGTATCTGGATGGGGCCCCACTGACCGAGCCCGTCCGATGGAGTTATCCCGATGCTTGATTTCCGGCTCTCTCTCACGCGGCGCATCGCCGCAGGCTTGCTGTGTCTGCTCGCCACGACGGGCGCGTGGGCCGACGACTTGCGGCCGCACGAAATCACCTACCACACGACCTTTAAAGGATTCAGCGCCGGCGATTTGCGTCTATCGCTCAGCCGCGACGTTGCTGCCGACAATTGGGTCTACGAAACACGCGCTTTCCCGAGTTTTCTCGCCAGTCTTATCGTTAACCCGGAGTCACTGGAACGCAGTTGGTTTCGTGTCACCTCCCAAGGCGTCCAGCCGAAGCGCTATGCATTGACGGACGGCGGGCACGACCAAGCACATCAGAGCGATTTGACCTATGACTGGTCGCGCAATCGCATTTCTGGAAAAGTGGATGGCAAACCCTACGATGCCGCCCTTGAGCCGAACCAACAGGACGTGAATACGATCCGGCTTGCGCCCGTGGTGGATTTATTGGCTGGCCGCGAGCCGGGCGAATACGCGTTGCTCGATGGGCGCGAGGTGAAGCACTACGTCTACCCCAAACAGGGGACAGCCAAACTGCAAACGGAGTTGGGTGAATTGGATACGGTGATTTACGAAAGCCAGCGCAAAAATTATGACGGCACGGGCCGGACGTGGCGTTATTGGTTCGCCCCATCACTCGGTTGGCTCCCCGTGCGAATCGAACAGCGGGAGGACGGTCGAGCTCGTCTCACCTTTACGGTGCGCACCTTAAAGTGGACAGGCGCAGCCGCGCCTGCCCACCCGACCGGGGATTGAACAACGGCGTTACGTTTTGGGCAACGTGACGCCGGTCTGGCCCTGATACTTTCCGCCGCGGTCCTTATAGGACGTCGCGCACACTTCATCGGACTCGAAGAACAGCATCTGCGCGACGCCTTCGTTGGCGTAAATTTTGGCGGGCAGCGGCGTCGTGTTCGAAAATTCAAGGGTGACGTGCCCCTCCCACTCCGGCTCCAACGGAGTGACATTCACAATGATGCCGCATCGGGCATACGTGCTCTTGCCGAGACAGACCACGAGCGTGCTGCGTGGAATGCGGAAATATTCGACCGTTCGAGCCAGCGCGAATGAATTCGGGGGAATGATGCAGACATCCGACTGAATGTCGACAAAGCTCTGTGGATCGAACGCTTTCGGATCGACGATGGTCGAATTGATATTGGTAAAAATCTTGAATTCGTTGGCGCACCGCACGTCGTAGCCATAGCTCGACGTGCCATAGGAGACGATGCGTTTACCGTCGACGTGGCGAACCTGTCCCGGCTCAAAGGGCTCAATCATTCCAGCCGCAGCCTGCCGGCGGATCCATTGGTCGGACTTAATACTCATGCGGGTCCCCTGAAAATACGTGAGTGCCGTCAATCATCGCTGACGGAAAGATTCGGGAATGCAGCGGCGGCAACGACACTCGTTGCCAGACGGGCGGCTACGCGGCGCGCCATCGCATCGTAGGCGAGCGCCAGTGCACCGGCGGGTTCGGCGACGACCGTTGGCCGACCACCGTCGGACTGTTCGCGAATGCGTATGTCGAGCGGCAAACTGGCGAGCAATGGAATGCCGTATTCAACGGCCATGCGCTCCCCACCGCCCGCACCGAAAATATGCTCGGCATGCCCGCACTGCGTGCACACATGCAGGGCCATATTTTCGATCACGCCGATCACCGGAACGGCGACCTTGCGGAACATCATGAGCCCCTTGCGTGCGTCGAGAAGCGCAATATCTTGAGGAGTCGTCACAATGACCGCGCCGCTCACCGGGACGCGTTGTGACAGTGTCAGCTGGGTGTCTCCGGTCCCCGGCGGCATATCGACAATCAAATAGTCAAGCTCACCCCATTCTGTGCCCGTCAGCAATTGCATCAGCGCCTGGGTGACCATCGGTCCACGCCAAACCATGGGCTGCGAGGCATCAATCAAGAACCCGATCGACATTACCGCCACGCCGTAGGCCCGTAACGGGTCGAGCAATTTGCCGTCTCGAGTCGTCGGCTGTTCGCCCGCAAGCCCCATCAGGAGCGGCTGCGACGGGCCATAGATATCCGCATCAAGGATGCCGACCCGAGCCCCCTGGGCGGCCAGGGCCAGAGCCAAGTTCGCGGCCGTCGTGGACTTGCCCACGCCGCCTTTGCCGGAGGCGACAGCGATCACGTTGAGGATGCCCGGAATCGGCTTGATGGAGCCCTGAGCCGCCGCCGCCGAAATCGTCGCGTTGAGCGCCAACTGGACGCGACCGGTGAACCCGGCCGCGCGCAGAGCGGCCTCCACCACGGGCGCCAATTCTCGCTCGTAGCCCCGGACCGGGAACCCGAGCGTAATGTCAACGCGGACTAGGTCCGGCGTGCCGGTGACGGCGCGAACCGAGTCGCCGAGCGGGCGCTCTGAGGCGGGGTCGACGGCGGCGCGGGCAGCCGCAAGCAGTGCGGGGAGATCCATGGGTACCCGGGGGGTAACGGAATTGGGTCACGCATTCTAGCGAACCCTGCCCCCGTCCGGGGGCTTTGCGCCCCCCCTGTGGCATACTTGGGATCGTGAAATTCTTGAACTCTCTGCGCGGCGAGCGGCTGATAACGGACCTGAAGTCGATCCAGGATCCGGATAGCCCTGCTTTCCGTCGAGCCATTCAAAAGCTGATCGCGCTCGGTATCGACACGATCCCGATGATCATCGAGGCGTTGCCCGCGGCCGATCGCCGGGAAACGCTTGCCTATGTCGAAATATTGAGCGCGCTCGCCGAGTCACGCTCTCTCGGAACCCTGCTCGCTGAGTTGGCGCACCCCAATCCGCGCGTCGTCTCTGCCGTGGCTTGGGCTCTTTCCAGCTCGCGCGCCTTCCCGGCGGTGCAACTGCTTGAGGCACTGAAAAACCCCGACATCCCGACCGGCGCGCTGATGGATGTCATCGCCGCGCATAAGACACGGATCCCATTGCGGGACCTACTGGGCGCCGCCTACGCCATGGAGTCGCGAGATCGAACGGCCATTTTTCGAATCATCGCGGACGTCACTGACGACAACGCGGTGCCGGATTTGCTCGCCCGATTGGAAGGCAAAGATGTCGCCGTCCGAATTCACTTGATGGACATTCTGGCGCGCTTTGATCGTCCCGATGTCACCGATGCATTGCTTGCGCAGTTACGTCACGGCTCAAAGCTCGTCCGCCTTGCCGCGCTGGCGACTCTCCTCAAGATGTCGGTCATTACGGATGTTCGGGCCATTGCCCCGCTCATCGCCGACCCGGATATGGACGTCGCCAATAAGGCCATCGAGTTGCTGATTCGGGCTCGCCATGCCCAGACAATCCCGCTGCTGATCCCGGCGCTAAAGCACGAGTCGGAGTACGCGCGCCGCGCGGCCGTCGAAGTGTTAAACGAAATATGCGATGCGGCATCGATCAAATATCTGCTGGAAGCCATCAAGGATTCTGACTGGTGGGTCCGCAGCCGGGCCGCTGACGCCCTCGGTAAGATAGGCGGCAGCCGAGTGGTCGATGCGGTCATCGCATTGGTTAATGACCGCGATGACGAAATCCGTAGAACGGCTATCGAAATTCTCAATTTGACGCATGACGAGCGGGCCGTCGATTACTTGATCAACGCAACCCGCGACTCCGATTGGTGGGTCAGTGAACGCGCCGTCGACGCTCTCGCGGCAATCGGCAACCGAAAAGCACTTCCACGTCTCGTGGAAATGCTGCAACAGAGCGCTCACTCCATCCCGTCGGTGATCCGCGCGCTGATCAAACTCGGCGACGCCTCTCTGGTGCCCTCACTTATGACGGTCCTGCAACGCCCCGAAAGTGAAATTCGGATCGAGACGCTGCATGCCTTGGGCCTACTGGCCGACGATACGCAACGGGAGACCGTGCAGGCACGCATCCGCGCCGTCGGCGAGCTGACCACGGATCAGACCGTCTCCGCAGCAGCCGCGCGGGCGATGCAGACGTTGGAAGAGCGGCATCCGGGCACGGCAGCACGCAGTGCGGATACTGCACACACACTCGCACCCGGATCTCGAACGCTGCTGGAAGCTGCGGACTTGCGTGAACTCGCCGCGCAGGCGGACGCGCTTTCACAGCGACTCGACATCAGCTCCCTCAGCCCAGGGGATGTGCTCGACGGCCGCTACAAATTCCTCTCCAAGATCGGCAAAGGTGCTTTCGGCACTGTGCTGCTCATGGAAGACGTGATTGTCGGCGAACGCCTCGTCCTCAAATTCCTCAACCCCTCGTTCGCCCAAGACGAGGACATGCTGCAGCGTTTCACGCGTGAATTGCGGATCAGCCGCATGATTACGCACCGCAATGTCATCCGAATCTATGATTTCCTCGCTATCCGTGGGAACTATGCGATTTCGATGGAGTACTTCCCGAGCCACACACTCGCCGCCGAGCTGACCGGCGAGACGCCTTTGCCCGTCGCAAAAGCGGTTCGCTACGGGATCGATTTGTGCCATGGGATGACCGTTGCCCACCAGATCGGTGTCGTCCACCGGGATCTAAAGCCCGCGAACATCCTCATCAATGACGAGGGCCTGTTGAAAATCGTGGACTTTGGCGTCGCAGCCGCTCAACGCGAAGGTGATGCTCAATTGACGAAGACGGGCTACGTGATCGGCTCGCCCAAATACATGGCACCCGAGCAGATACTCGGCAAAGCCATTGACCCGCGGGCTGACATCTACTCCACCGGTGTTGTCTTGTATGAAATGCTGACGGGCACTGCCCCCTATACGCGGGGAGACCATATGGCGATCATGTATCAACATGTGCAAGGTAAGGCCCCAAGCGTCGCTGAGCGCAATCCGAAGGTACCCGCATTGCTGTCGTCCGTAGTCACACGGGCCATGGCCGTCGACAAATTAAAGCGGTACCAATCGATGGAAGAACTCAGTCTCGACCTTGAGCGTTGCATCTGAGGAGACCGGATAATGGCCCGCATTGATGCCTTCCTAAAATTGGGCAGTGCGCAAGGCTGCTCAGACATACACCTCGCAGTCGGTGTACCGCCGATGCTCCGAATGAATGGCGACCTCGTTCCCATTCGATTCCGCGACCTCGGCGCATCTGAACTAGAGGGATACATCGACGAAATTCTGAGCCGCAAGCTAGCAGAACAATTTCGTACGGGTCACGACTTGGATTTTGCCCATGTCACCGAAGACGGTGGCCGATTCCGCGTCAATGTGTTTCGCAAAGAGACGGGAGTCGGCGCCGTATTTCGCGCGATACCCACCAACGTGCCGTCCCTAGACAGCCTCGGCCTACCGCCCATCGTTCGGCGGCTGCTCGATCATCATCAAGGAATGGTGCTTGTCACGGGGTCCACAGGACAAGGCAAATCCACCACCCTCGCCGCAATGATTGATGAGCTCAATCGGACCCGGCGCCTAAACATCATCAGTCTCGAAGACCCTATTGAGTTCGTGCATACGAGTCGTGAGTCCCAGATTATTCAACGTGAATACGGCACGCATGTGCCTTCATTCGCGGAAGGTATCCGAGCGGCGATGCGCGAAGATCCGGACGTGATTTTAGTCGGCGAAATGCGCGACGCGCAGACGATCCGCATGGCCATGACCGCTGCAGAGACGGGCCATCTCGTTCTCGGCACACTGCATACAACGAGCGCTGTTAAGACCATTGATCGGATCATCGATGCACTTCCCGCTGAAGAACGCGAGCAGACGAAGAGTTTTTTGGCACAGAGCCTCATCGCAGTCATCACTCAGGTTCTCGTCAAACGCGCCGATAGCCGGATTCGTCGGGCCATCTGTGAGGTCATGGTTATGAATCGAGCCATTGGCAAACTCATTCAGACAGACCAAACACATCAGGTACCCGCACAACTGCAAACGGGCCGGGATCTTGGCATGCAGACGCTCGATCAGGCACTGATGGCGGGTGTGTTGGCGAAGGAACTGGACCCGGATGCTGCGTATCTCAATGCACTGGATCGACGGCCGTTTCAGCGGTTTGTCACCGACTCCAACATCCTGCCGCGCATTGACTTGCCAGGAGCCTGATCATGGCCCGCATCGACGAATATCTGGCAGAAGTCATCAATCGGAAGGGTTCTGATCTGCATTTTATCGCTGGAGACTTTCCCAGAATCCGAACCTACGGGGAACTTCAGCCATTACGTAATGAGCAGCTCGACGCGGCTTATGTGTTGGAACTGCTACGCGAAATCATGCCGCAAAAGGCCATCACGCGTTTCGAAGACCACGACGGCGCGGATTTTGCCTATCAAGTCCCGAATCTCGCGCGATTCCGCGTTAACGTGCTACGCCATCTTAACGGCGTCGGGGCTGTACTACGTGTCATACCCTCGAACGCTTTGACGCTCGATCAACTCGGCATGCCGGATGCAGTGCGCAATCTGTGCAGTACGCAAAGCGGGCTGATTCTGGTCACTGGCAAAACGGGATCCGGTAAGTCCACGACGTTGGCCGCGATGATTGACGAGATCAACACCCATACGCGCGGGCACATTCTCACGATCGAAGACCCGATCGAATTCGTGCACCGCCGCAAGAACTGCCTCGTCAGTCAGCGCGAAGTGGGCACGCACGCACCCTCGTTCGCCGCCGCCGTCCACTCGGCTCTGCGTGAAGATCCAGACGTCGTTCTGGTGGGCGAAATGCGTGACCTTGAAACCATTAGCATTGCGGTCACAGCGGCTGAAATGGGGGTATTGGTCATGGGCACCCTGCACACCAACGGCGCGGCCGCGACGGTCGACCGGATCGTGAATGCGTTCCCCACGGACAAGCAGCCCCATGTCCGGACCATGCTTTCCACGAGCCTCCGGGGCGTCGTATCGCAGCAGCTCATCCCCCGGTCGGGCCAGCCCGGGCGAGTCGCGGCGCTGGAAATTCTCATCAATACCCCGGCCGTATCCAATCTCATCCGGCAAGGTAAGTTGGACCAACTGGAGACGACCATGCAAAGCGGTAGCGCCCATGGGATGCGCACCATGGACAGCGCGATCCAGCAGCTGCTCGACGCACGCGCGATCAGCGGTCGGGAGGCCTACCGTAAAGCCATCAATAAACAGCGATTTGAGGCCGTTCGGGACGCCCCCTGAGCACGCTGCGCCCCTGACTGGCATAATAGGCGGCCGTGGATTTTGGTGCCCTAAGCCCCATGCGTCGCATTCTCGTCACCAGCGCCCTGCCGTACGCCAACGGCCCCCTACACTTCGGTCACGTCCTCGAGGCTGTCCAGACGGATATCTGGGCGCGCGCCATGCGTATGGCCGGCCACGAATGCCGCTACGTCTGTGCGGACGATACGCACGGAACGCCGATCATGTTGAAGGCCCAGTCCGAAGGCGTAAGCCCCGAGCAGCTGATTGCCGGCATTGAGGCAGAGCACCGGGCTACCTACCAGGGCTTCCTCATTGACCATGCGTTCTTTCACTCGACGCACAGTGACGAAAATCGACGTTGCACGGAGAAAATTTTTAAAGCGCTGGACGCTGCGGGCTACATCAGTCGCCGCTCGATCCGTCAAGCGTATGACGAAACGGCACAGATGTTTTTGCCGGATCGGTACGTCAAGGGGACCTGCCCGCGCTGTGATGCACCGGACCAGTATGGTGACAGCTGCGAAGTGTGTGGCGCGACGTACTCACCGTCGGACCTCAAGAATCCAGTATCGGTTCTGAGCGGCACGCCGCCGGTCGAGCGTGAATCAGAGCACCTGTTCTTCCGGTTGGACGCCTTTGAAACGATGCTCCGGGAATGGACGCGTTCCGGAGCCATCCACGAGAGTGTGGCCAATAAATTAGAAGAATGGTTTAGCGCGGGTTTGCGCGATTGGGACATCTCCCGCGACGCCCCCTATTTTGGCTTCGAGATCCCAGGCCACCCCGGCAAATACTTCTATGTGTGGCTCGACGCACCAGTCGGCTACATGGCGGCCAGCTTGGCTCTTGCACAGCGGGACGGACTGAACTTCGATAGCTGGTGGGCACCTGACAGCGACGCTGAGCTCCACCACTTCATCGGCAAGGACATACTCTATTTCCACACGTTGTTTTGGCCGGCCGTTTTGCAAGGTGCCGGATACCGTCGCCCCACTCAGGTGCATGCGCACGGGTTCCTAACCGTGAACGGGCAGAAGATGTCGAAATCACGCGGCACTTTCATTACCGGTCGCCGCTATTTGGATCGATTACCGCCGGAACCGCTACGCTACTATTTCGCCGCAAAGCTAGGTCCGGGTATCGACGACATGGACTTGTCGCTCGACGATTTCGTGACTCGATTTAATTCCGATGTCGTCGGCAAATTGGTGAATATCGCCAGTCGCTGCGCCGGATTTATCGCACGCGGCGGCGGCCGCTTAGCGGCGGCACTGCCGGACCCAGCGCTCTACGCCGAATTTGCGGATGCATCGTCGCGTATCGCGGCGTTGTATGAATCGCGTGACTTCATTGCAGCGATTCGCGAAATTGCGTCGCTGGCGGATCGTGCGAATCAATACATCGACACTCAAAAGCCGTGGACGTTGGCTAAGGATCCTGCGCGCGCCGAGGATGTCCTCGCAGTCTGCACGCAAGGCATCAATCTCTTCCGCGCTCTGATGACGTATCTGGCGCCGGTATTGCCGTCCATGGCTGAGCGAGCCGGCCGCTTCCTCGGCCAGCCGGTGACGCGTTGGCAGGACGTCGCGATGCCGCTGCTGGGGAGTGAATTGGCGGCCTATGAACCGCTTGCAACCCGTTTAGACCCTAAGGTGGTGGCCACTTTGATCGAAGAAACTTCCACGGCGCCAGCGGCGACCGCACCGGTGACCAGCGTCACACCACCCGCCGCTGTGAGCAACGCATCGCGTGCCGACACGGCGCCTGTGGCTGCATCGAGCACGCCGTCCAGCAGCAAAGGCGAAATCACCATCGATGATTTCGCGAAGCTGGACCTGCGCGTGGGCAAAGTGCTGGAGTGTGGTCTGGTCGAGGGATCGGATAAGTTGCTGCGCTTACAAATCGATCTTGGGAATGGCGACGTTCGCCAAATTTTCTCCGGCATCCGTGAGTCGTATGCCCCCGACACCATGGTCGGTCGGCATGTCGTCGTGATTGCCAATTTGAAGCCACGAAAGATGCGCTTTGGCGTATCGCAAGGCATGGTGTTGTGCGCCAGCAATGACAATCCCGGCGTATTCCTCGTCTCACCGGACGACGGTGGAACGCCCGGCATGACTGTCACGTGAGGCAATGACGCCGACGCTCGCAGAGCGCCTTGACGCGATACTCCCGCAGACGCAGTGCACGCGCTGCGGCTACGCAGGGTGTCGTCCCTACGCCGACGCGCTGGCGGCGGGACTGACCCGCCCGGATCGATGCCCACCGGGTGGTACGCCCGTCGCCGAGGCCCTGGCCGCCGCATTAGGCGTTCCCGCATTGCCGATCGACCCAACCGTGGGCGCGGAAGGGCCTCCCCGTGTGGCGCTGATCGATGAGTCCGTGTGCATCGGCTGCGCCAAGTGCCTGCCCGCGTGCCCCGTGGACGCGATAGTCGGCGCGCGTAAACGCCTGCACACGGTCATTGCGGCCGATTGCAGTGGTTGCGAATTGTGCCTACCGCCCTGCCCGGTGGACTGCATTACGCTCGTCACACTGGATGCCCCCCCGCTCGACGGAACGCTCTTGATGCAACGAGCTGCGCACTATCGACGTCGATTCGGCGAACACGTCAGCCGAGAGAGTGCTCGCGAGGCCGACCGTCGGGCGCGGCTTGCCGCGCGCTCGCTGGTCGGTGACCCCCCATGACCCCCGCGAAGCGCCGTGCGCTGTTCGCGAAATTGCGCGAACTGGACCCGGAGCCCAAGACGGAACTGGTCTATTCAAGTCCGTTTGAACTGCTCATTGCCGTCATCTTGTCGGCTCAGGCAACGGATAAAGGCGTCAATATCGCGACAGCCAAACTCTTTCCGGTCGCAAATACTCCGCAGGCGATCCTGGACCTCGGCCTTGAACGGTTAAAGTCGTACGTCAAAACCATTGGCCTCTTTAATGCCAAGGCCGAGAACATCATGGGCACCTGCCGACGCTTGCTGGAATGCCACGGCGGCGAGGTGCCACACGATCGGGCAGCGTTGGAAGCGCTCCCCGGCGTCGGTCGGAAGACGGCGAATGTGGTCTTGAATTGCGTCTTTGGTGAACCGACCATGGCCGTCGACACACACATCTTCAGGGTGGCGAACCGCACGGGTCTGGCGCCGGGGACAACGGTGCTCGCCGTGGAGAAAGGGCTATTGGCAGCGGTCCCCAAGGAGTTTGCACTCCATGCGCACCACTGGCTGATCTTGTTAGGCCGCTATACGTGCAAGGCGCGCCGGCCGGAATGCTGGCGATGCCCCGTCCGCGAGGAATGTGGGTATCGGCCGAAGGAACAGGATCCGGCTCGGATCAGTGCGCAGCGCCGGTCTGAGGGCGCAGGACCGGCTTCAAGCCGAGGTCGTGCAAAGCGCGCTTGAGCTGATGGACGCCATCGGCATAGCGCCCTTCGTGGCAGGCCGCCTCGCCGAGGTCCCGAGCCCGTCGTGCAGAATCGGCGCGTTTTGACGTCCGGTGCGAGGTCCACGCCACGTCAAACTGCCCCAAGAGATGATCACAATCGGCGCCCGTCAGGGGGACGGGTGGCGTCGGCTTTACGGTGGCAATCGCGACCGTCGGCACGGCGGCGATGACCAGCATTGCGGCGAGAGCGCCCCACGATGACCGATCAGCCATGCCTATCCTCCCGATGTCACCGGACAGGTGACCTTGGAACGAAGGTTAGCCCAGACCGAGCACGGGAACCTTACGGCGGGGTTAAGAGTCCTTAAGGTTTCGAAGCTGACTAGCCTGTCGATCCTTTATCCTTGTCCTGGAAGGAGATCGTATGAAGATTTTGCTCGTCGAGGATGATCATCGCGCCAGCGACTACCTTGCCAAGGGCCTACGGGAACTGGGCCATGCGGTCGAGCAGGTTTTCGACGGCGAAACCGGCCGCACGACCGCGCTCGCCGGTGGATTCGACGTGCTGATCCTCGACCGAATGCTCCCGAAATTGGACGGTCTTGAGATCGTCAAATCGCTGCGCAGCGCCGGCAGCACTGTGCCGATCCTGATTTTATCGGCATTGGACGAAGTCGACGAACGGGTACAGGGACTGAGGGCTGGCGGCGATGATTACCTCGCCAAACCCTATCACCTGGAGGAACTGGCTGCCCGAATCGACGCGCTCGCGCGACGTCAAAGCGATGCCGCACCGGCCGGGCGACTCAAAGTCGCTGACCTAGAACTCGACGCACGTGCCCGCAAAGTCACCCGTGCAGGCCGCAAAATCGAATTGACGGCTCGGGAGTTCCAGCTGCTCGAATTCCTCATGCGGCATACCGGGCAGGTCGTCACGCGAACCATGATTCTCGAGGGAGTCTGGGACTACCATTTTGACCCTAAGACGAACGTGATTGATGTGCACATCAGCCGCCTGCGTCAGGCTGTTGATAAAGGACACGATGTGCAGTTGCTGCATACCGTCCGCGGCTCGGGCTACACCCTGACGGATGACCCCTGAACGTATGCGTTTACGTCCATTTGCACGTTCCTCCATTGCTCGCGTCGCCGTGCTGCACGGCTTGCTCTTGGCCGTCTCGATGATGGCCGTACTCGGCGTGGTCTACCTATGGACGTCGCGCATTCTCGCCGTCGAAGGCGACGAATTGGTATCCGTCGAGGCGCAGTCCCTCTCGGCCGATTTTCGCGAAAAGGACCTCGACACATTCGTTAGCGAAATCATCGATCGTGCGGAAGATCCCTGGATCCGTGGCGGTGTCTATGAGTTGCGCGGCCCGCGCGGAGACTTCCTCGCTGGGAATGTGGTCGTTCTGCCTGAATTGAACCCCGACAAAGCCGGCTGGGCCGAGTTCGACGTCGACGTCATGCGCGGTGAGGCCAGTGTCCCGCGCCACGTACGGGGCCGGGTTTTGAAATTGGAGAACGGATTTCGCGTACTCGTGGGTCATGACGTACAAGATCGTCTCGCCTTTCGCGGGATTATGTTGCGCAGTCTTGCGTGGGCCTTCGTCATGGTCGTGCTGTTCGGTTCGCTCGGCGGTTGGTGGCTGGGTCGACGTATCTCTCGCACGGCGCAGGCGATTACGGAGAGCGCGGGACGCATTGCCCGGGGTGATCTGGGGGAGCGTCTACCGATCTCTGGGAGCGGTGATGAGATTGACGCCCTCGTCATGCGGTTCAATGACCTGTTGGGACGAGTAGACACACTCACCGGAACGATGCGCGCAGTACTCGACAGCACTGCGCACGATCTGCGAGGCCACTTGAATCGCATTCGCGGCGCTGCGCAGGACGCCTATCATGCGGCCGCCGATACCGCGCAACGGGACGCGATGGCGACGGTCCTGGCGGAGATCGACCGACTCTCGGAAACCCTACAAGGACTGCTGCGAATTGCACTGGCCGAATCCGGGACCGCGCCGTTAGAAGTGGTCGACCTGTCACAGGTCACCAGTGACCTCTTAGAGTTTTACGAACCCGTGGCTGCCGAAGGTCAATTATCGTCCCATATTGAAGAAGGATTGCGGGTGCGTGGTCATCGCCAATTGCTGGCGCAAGCTTTGTCGAATTTGTTGGATAACGCTGTCAAATACGGCGGCACGGCGCCGATACACGTACGACTGACTCGGATCGGCGAAACGGCGCTATTGGAGGTTCGGGACGGCGGCAGCGGTATTCCCGAGGACCAGCGAGAACTTGCCACTCAACGCTTCCGTCGGCTGCGCGGGAGTTCCGGCATGCCGGGCTCCGGGCTCGGTCTCAGCCTCGTCGCCGCTGTGGCCCGTCTGCACCAAGCGACATTGCAGTTGGACGACGCGCAGCCCGGTCTGCGCGTCTCAATCCAGCTGCCGTTGGAAGCCTGACGCTATTTCTTTTTGGGCAGATAAAGGTCAGTCAAGGTCCCTTCAAACGCCTCGGCCGCAAAACACAACGTTTCCGACAACGTCGGATGCGGGTGAATGGTTAAGCCGAGGTCGTGCGCATCCGCGCCCATCTCAATGGCCAATGCCGCCTCCGCAATCAACTCACCGGCATTCGAGCCGACGATACCGGCGCCGAGGATACGATGGGTCTCGGGGTCGAAGATCACTTTGGTAAAGCCCTCATCGCGACCCAGCGCCAGTGAGCGACCGGAAGCTGCCCACGGGAAGACTCCCTTACCGATTGCGATTCCTTTGGCTTGCGCTTCGGTTTCCGTCAGACCCACCCACGCCAATTCAGGGTCCGTATAGGCGACGGCCGGTATCACGCGTGCGTCGAAATAACGCTTCTGCCCCGCAGCGACTTCTGCCGCTACCTTCGCTTCGTGCGTGGCCTTGTGCGCCAACATCGGCTGACCGACGATGTCGCCTATCGCAAATATATGCGCCACATTGGTGCGCTGCTGCTTGTCCACCGGAATGAACCCACGTTCGTCCACCGTGAGGCCCGCGGCTTCGGCACCGATCAGGCGACCATTCGGCCGGCGTCCAATCGCAATGAGGACGCGATCAAAGGCTTGTTGCGCAGGCGCATCTTTGCCTTCAAACGACACCACCAACTCCTCGCCGACCGCGATGCCGGTGACTTTGGTGCCCGTCCATATCGCGTCGTAGTGCTGGCGGAGGCGCTTCTCGAGAGGACGAACAAGGTCTCGATCGCAGCCGGGCACTAGGCCCGGACCGAGTTCGACGACAGTAACTTTCGAACCGAGGGCGCTGTAAACGCACGCCATCTCCAGTCCGATAATGCCGCCACCGACCACGAGTAAGCGCGCCGGGACGTCGGTCAGTTCCAGAGCGCCGGTCGAATCAATGATTCGAGGATCGTCGGCAACCCCAGGCATACGGACAGGCTCAGAGCCGGCCGCGACGATGCATTGATCGAATCCCACCACGGTCCGACCGTCCGGCCCGGCGACCTCAATGCGATGAGGCGAGAGAAAGCGGGCTTCGCCGCGAACAATCTCGACTTTGCGCTGCTTCGCAAGACCGTTCAGTCCCTGCGTCAGCTTTCCGACCACTTTTGACTTCCACCCTCTCAATCGATCGAGATCGATTTTTGGAGGACCAAACGTGACCCCAAGTTCTTCCATCGCCGCGGCTTCTTCAATCACATTCGCCGCGTGCAGCAATGCCTTTGAGGGAATACAACCCACATTGAGGCAAACGCCACCCAGCGTCGGCCAGCGCTCAATCAGACCGACGCGCAATCCGAGATCGGCTGCGCGGAACGCGGCAGTGTATCCACCGGGGCCTGCGCCGATCACCACCAACGGGAAATGCACATCCGCAGTGGGCTCATCGCCGCGACCAACGGGGACAGCCGCGGCGGGCGCAGCCGGTGTCTTCGACATCGCGACAGGCGACGGATCGGCAGCCGGAGGGGATGCGACGGTAGCGGCCGTGACATCGTCGACGACCGCAATGATGGCGCCTTCCGAGATGCGATTTCCGACGGCGACACGCACCTCTCGGACCACTCCACCGTGCGACGCCGGAACGTCCATGGTGGCCTTATCGCTCTCGACAGTGACGATAGGATCGTCTTTCGCAACACTCTGCCCGACTTCCACCAGTACAGCGATGACCGGGACGTCTTTAAAGTCGCCCAAAGGCGGGACGCGTATTTCTATGCTCACGGAACCGCCTCGATGAGCCCAGGAATATGCTCAAGCGCCTTGGCCAAATCGGTGGTGAATCGTGCCGCACTCGCACCATCGATGACGCGATGATCGTACGACAGCGACAACGGCAGCATGAGTCTTGGCATGAACGCAGCGCCATTCCACACAGGCTTCATGGCCGATTTTGAAACACCCAGAATGGCGACTTCCGGCGCATTGATGATCGGTGTGAATGCCGTGCCGCCGATCCCGCCCAGACTTGAGATCGTAAAGCATCCACCCTGCATGTCGGCGGCGGTCAATTTCCCCGAACGCGCCTTCTCCGACAGGCTCGCCAGGTCTGCGGCAATTTCGTAGACGTCCTTACGGTCGGCGTCCCGCAGCACGGGGACCACGAGACCGTTCGGCGTGTCGGCAGCAAACCCGATGTGAAGGTACTGCTTCAAAATCAGATTCTGGCCGTCCTCATCCAACGAGGCGTTGAAGCGCGGGTGTTTCTTGAGCACCTGCACGCACGCCCGAATGATAAACGCGAGCGGAGTGAGCTTAATGCCCTTCGCTTCGGACGGCTTCTTCAGCGCGGCGCGCGTGGCCTCGAGTTCCGTGATATCCGCTTCATCGTATTGCGTTACGTGCGGGATATTCACCCAACTGGCATGCAGTCGAGGGCCTGAAATTTTTTGAATGCGCGACAACGGCTGAATTTCGATCGGGCCATACTTCGCGTGATCCACTGCCGGAATTCGCGGCAAGGCGCCACCGCCACCAACGGTACCCGTCGAAAGCGTTTGCTTGACCCAATTCTTAACGTCGCCGTGCGTGATGCGGCCTTTCGTACCCGTACCCGACACTTTACCCAGGTCGACGCCCAGTTCGCGGGCCAGCAATCGCACCGACGGACCGGCATACGCGCGCGAAAAGCCCACTTCTTCCACCGGCGCTTTGCCCAATTCGAGAACGCTGCGTTGCGCTGGCGCAGAACGCGAAACGGCCGGAAGAGCCGGCGCAGGCGCCTTCGCGGCCGGCACTGTGCTCGGTGCTGTCGGGACCACAGCAGCCACCGCCGGTACGGCAGGCGTGGATGCAGTCGCCCCTGAAGGGGCCAGTTTCACCACGATGGTGCCGGATGCCACCTTGTCGCCGCGCGCAATCAGGACCTCAACCACCTGACCGGCGGCCGTGGACGGTACGTCCATGGTGGCTTTTTCGGTTTCCAGCGTGGCTAGCGGCGTGTCGACATCAACGACATCGCCTACCTTCGCCAAGACCTCGACGACATCAACGCTCTTGAAATCACCGAGTGCCGGAACGGCGACCTCGATCAGGCCTATATTCGGCGACACCTCGGCCGCAGAGGCTGCAACGACCGGTGCTGCCGCTGTAGCTTGCGAAGGCGCCGTCGACACGGATGTCGGTGTTGCCGCTTCCACGGTCACGACAGCGCTACCGGATGCAACTTTAGAACCCCGAGCGATGAGTACTGCCGTGACCCGTCCGGCGACGGTCGACGGCACATCCATCGTCGCCTTCTCAGTCTCGAGAGTCGCCAACGGAGTATTGATTTCCACAACGTCGCCGACTTGGACGAGGACCTCAACGACGTCGACCGACTTGAAGTCCCCAAGGTCCGGAACAGTGACCGAAATTTCTGATGACATGGTTCAGGCCGTCGCAGGGTTGGGCTTCGTGGAATCGATCCCGTACTTCTGGATCGCAGCAGCCACGACTGTCGCGTCGACCTTCCCGTCATCGGCGAGCGCCTTCAGGGTAGCGATAACGACATGGTGTCGATCCACTTCGAAATGCGAGCGCAACGCAGCGCGGGCATCCGACCGTCCGTAGCCATCGGTTCCCAGAACCACGTACCGGCCAGGGACCCACTCACGGATTTGGTCAGGCACGATCTTCATGTAATCGCTGGCTGCAACGAACGGGCCTTTTTGCCCGGTAAGAAGCCCAGCGACGTACGGAACTTTCGCCGCATCCATTGGATTCAATCGATTCGTGCGTTCGACCGCCAGCGCTTCACGACGAAGTTCCGAGTAACTCGTCACCGAGTAAACATCCGCGGCAACACCGTGTTCTTGCTCGAGAATATCGGCCGCAGCGCGCACTTCACGCAAAATGGTTCCGGAACCGAATAGCGTAGCGCGCAGCTTCCCCTTGCGACGCTCTAACGGGTACATGCCTTTCAGGATGCCGTCCACGGCGCCGTCCGGCATCGCAGGCTGCGCATAGTTTTCGTTCATCACCGTGAGGTAGTAGTAGACGCTTTCCTGGTCCGCATACATGCGACGCAGGCCGTCCTGCACGATCGTCGCAAGCTCGTAGGCATACGCCGGATCGTACGACACACAGTTCGGAATCGTGCTCATCAACAGGTGCGAATGACCGTCCTGGTGTTGCAAGCCCTCGCCCGCCAGCGTCGTGCGACCGGCCGTTGCACCGAGTAGAAATCCCTTCGCGCGCAAATCGCCGGCGGCCCACATGAAGTCGCCGACGCGCTGGTAACCGAACATCGAGTAATAAATATAGAAGGGCACCATCTGGGTACCGTGGTTCGCGTACGCCGTGGCCGCAGCGATCCAAGAGCACATCGCACCGCCTTCGTTGATGCCCTCTTCGAGTATCTGCCCCTTCTTATCCTCGCGGTAAGAGAGCAGCTGATCGGCATCCTGAGGCGTGTAGAGCTGGCCAACCGACGAATAGATACCGATTTGACGAAACAGGCCTTCCATACCAAACGTACGTGCTTCGTCAGGAACGATTGGAACGATGTGCTTACCGATGTTCTTGTCTTTGAGCAGGATGCCCAAGAGACGAACAAACGCCATGGTGGTCGAAATTTCCCGGTCGCCACTCGACTCCAGTAACGGCTGAAACGCTGCCAGCGGCGGCACTTCAAGGGCCGGCGCCGTCACGCGGCGAGCCGGAAGTGATCCGCCCAAGGCACCACGACGCGCCTTCAAGTACGTCATTTCCTCACTGTCATCGGCTGGGCGCTTGAACGGCAAACCCGCGATTTCTTCATCGGAGACCGGAATATTGAAGCGGTCGCGGAAAGCCCGTAGAGCTTCTTCGTCCAGCTTCTTTTGTTGGTGGGTCGGGTTCTGCGCCTCGCCGGCTTTGCCGAGACCAAAGCCTTTCACCGTCTTCGCCAAAATCACGGTCGGTCGACCTGCGGTCGTCATGGCTTGCGCATAGGCATTCCAGACTTTCACCGAGTCATGGCCACCGCGGTTCAATCGCCAAATCTCGTCGTCCGACATGTTGGCGACCATTTCCTTGAGTTCGGCGTATTTGCCGAAGAAATGTTCGCGTGTGTAAGCGCCGCCTTTGGCTTTGAAATTCTGGTACTCGCCGTCAACGCATTCCTGCATCAACCGACGGAGCAAGCCCTTGTGATCCCGCGCTAGCAATGGGTCCCAACGAGAGCCCCAGAGGACCTTGATGACATTCCATCCAGCGCCGAGGAATGCGGCTTCCAGTTCTTGGATAATCTTGCCATTGCCGCGCACTGGACCGTCGAGCCGCTGCAGATTGCAATTGATGACGAAGACGAGGTTGTCGAGCCCTTCGCGCACGGGCATCGTGAGCGCGCCCATGGATTCGGGCTCGTCCATCTCGCCATCGCCGAGGAAGCACCAAATTTTTCGATCCGTAACCGGCACGATGCCTCGGTGCTCGAGGTAGCGTTGGAAACGGGCCTGATAAATGCCCATCATGGGTCCAAGGCCCATCGAAACAGTGGGGAACTGCCAGAAATCCGGCATCAACCACGGGTGCGGGTAAGACGACAGGCCATCGGCCGACGCTTCCTTACGGAAGTTCCGCAACTGATCCTCGGACAGCCGGCCCTCAAGATACGCTCGCGAATAGATACCGGGGCTGGAGTGCCCTTGCATAAACACGAGGTCACCCGGGTGCTTGTCGGTCTGCGCGCGCCAGAAATGATTGAAGCCTACTTCGTACAAGGTCGCCGACGAGGCGTAGCTCGCCAGGTGACCACCGTATTCAGAACTCTGCTTGTTAGCCGCGACGACCATCGCCATCGCATTCCAACGTATGTAGGCTTCCAACCGGCGCTCGAGCGCCCGATTGCCCGGGTACGGCTGCTCTTGGGCCGTTCCGATCGTGTTCACGTACGACGTATTAGGCTTAAACGGGAGATGAGCGCCGGCGCGTCGCGTATGGTCGATCAGACGCTCGAGCAAAAAGTGGGCTCGTTCAGGACCGTAGGCTTTGAGCACGGAGTCGATCGACTCAAGCCACTCTTGGGTCTCAAGCGGATCCTGATCGAATTCGGTTTGCGCTTGCGCGTTGACGTTATCGGACATCGGAGTGTGTCGTCCAGACGAAGCGACGCGCTTCGTTTCAAGTGCACTATGATCCCGTTATTAGACCCTATGGGTCAAGAAGAGGTTTGCCGTGAAGATCATCCCAAAGCCTGATTTTCCTAGATTTTTTCGCAGTGCAGCAAAAATTTCGGCGTCATGGATGAGCGATATTCAATCATTGATTGCATTAGTCGACACTGCCCGTTTGGAAGCACTCGATGACTGGCCGAACGGTGCAACAATTCGACGTGCGATCGATGCACAAGGTGCGGTAGCGGGTAGCGTGGTGACCGTCCTGCTCCCAGGCACACGGCCTATCCCCGCTGTCATTGGCCTCTTGAGCCACACGCCCTCCCCGTTTGCTGCTCTGACGCTCGCCGCGCGGCTCGTCAAAGGAATCGCGCCGTACCGTCCGGGCGAGATCGGTATCGCCGTTGCAATGCCGCCCGATCACGAGGCGATGGCCACTGACGCGCTAGTCTCGGCGCTGCTCGCCGCAACCGAAACACAACCCAACGCCAAGCAAAAGCCACCGCAGCCGTGGCGACCGACCGCGGTCCGAGTGAAGGGTGCGTCGGCCGAGCGATCACTCGCGACGGAGGCAGGGGCCCATACGGCACGCTGGTTGACGCAATTACCACCGAACGTGCTGACGCCGGGGAGCTACCGAAAAGCATTGGCTACGTTGGCACGTCAGCAGGGGTGGTCCCTGAAGACCTACGATGAGCAGCGCCTGCGCAGGCTCGGCGCTGGCGCATTTCTTGCGGTCACGGCCGGTAGCGCCCGGCGCGACGCCGCCATCGTCCACCTCAGTTACCGCCCCGCCACACGGTCACGGCGCGCGCCCATCGCGCTGGTCGGGAAGGGCCTCTGCTTCGACACCGGCGGTCACAATCTCAAGTCAGCCGGCTCCATGCTGACGATGCACGCCGATATGGCGGGCAGTGCCGTGGCACTGGGCACCCTGCTGTCGCTCACAGCGGCTCGCTATCCTCACCCTGTCGACGTCTGGCTCGCCTTGGCTGAAAACCGGATCGGGCCACTGGCCTATACTCAACAGGACGTTGTGACCGCTCTGAACGGAACCACCATTCAAGTCGCACACACCGATGCAGAGGGCCGTATGGTGCTCGCCGATACCCTTGCGCTGGTGGCCAAATCCAAACCAGCGGCCATCATCGACTTTGCCACCCTGACCGGGGCCTGCGTCAGCGCACTGACGGAACGATTATCGGGCTTTTTCACCAATCAACCGCTACTGCGCGACATCGTCGAAGATGCCGGACATCGCTCCGGCGAGCGGATGCATTACTTTCCAATGCCGGAGGATTTCGACGAGGATCTCGACAGCCCGACAGCGGACGTTGCGCAATGCTTGATCGGCGGCAAAGGAGACCACATCTACGCCGCGAGGTTCCTCTCACGTTTCGTCCCAACCGGTACACCGTGGATCCATTGCGACCTGTCCGCTGCCGAACGAACGGGCGGCCTCGCACACGTCCCGCACACGGTCACAGGCTTCGGCGTACGATTCGCGCACACATTGCTCGAATCGTCGTCCTTTCAGAACGTTCTCGCGCCTTAAGGAGGCGCCCACATGAAGATTTCGATACTTCGACCGGATGATTGGCACCTCCATTTACGCGACGGTGCCTCACTCAGTGCCGTCGTCGCCCACACGGCGCAACGATTCGGACGCGCCATGGTGATGCCGAATCTCAAACCGCCCGTAACCACCGTGGCAGCGGCGGCTGACTATCGCGCGCGCATTCTTGCAGCGCTACCGGCGGGGAGTCGTTTTCAGCCGCTCATGGCGCTGTATTTGACCGATGGCACCACGGCCGATGAAATCGCCCGCGCCAAGGCCAGTGGATTCGTTCAAGCGGTGAAGTACTACCCTGCCGGCGCTACGACGAACTCTGACGCGGGGGTCACGGGTCTCGAGCGAGCCTATGCCGCGCTCGAGGCGTTAGAGGCTCACGATTTGCCGCTACTGGTGCACGGGGAGTCCACGGACCCTGCGGTCGACGTGTTTGACCGGGAGGCTGTCTTCATTGATCGGGTACTGGTGCCTGTGCGTGACCGATTCCCCATGCTTCGGATCGTCTTTGAACACGTCACAACGCGTGAGGCCGTGGAGTTCGTGCAATCTGCCGGCCCGCGCGTGGCCGCCACCATTACGCCGCAACACCTCCTACTGAATCGCAACGCGCTGTTCCAAGGCGGTATTCGCCCTCACCACTACTGTCTGCCGGTGCTGAAACGCGAGGTGCACCGTACAGCACTCGTCTCCGCCGCCGTGTCCGGTAACCCTCAGTTCTTCCTCGGCACTGACAGCGCCCCCCACGCGCGTCATACGAAGGAAGCCGCTTGTGGCTGCGCGGGCATTTATTCGGCGCATGCCGGGATCGAACTGTATGCAGAGGCATTCGATCACGCCGGGGCGCTGGACAAGCTCGAAGGATTTGCAAGCCTGCACGGCGCGGATTTCTACGGCTTGCCGCGAAACGCCGACCGCATCACGCTGACACGCGAACCGTGGTCGCCGCCTGCAAGCTACGACTTTGGCGATCACGAACTGGTACCCTTCCGCGCCGGCGAATCAATCGCTTGGACCTTGCAAGACGCTTCCAACTGATGAACGGATGACGATGAACGACCACTACGAGATGAAGGAACGGTTCCGCGGCTTCTTGCCGGTGGTCGTTGACGTGGAAACGGGCGGGTTTCATGCGGCGACGGACGCATTACTGGAGATAGCCGGCGTCATCCTGACGCTCGATCCGGATGGCATGTTGCGCCGATCGGAAACCTGGCGCTTTCACGTGCAGCCATTCCCGGGCGCACGCATGGATCCGGCGTCGTTGGCGGTAAACGGCATCGACCCACATCATCCTTTACGCCCAGCGCTGCCGGAGCGCGACGCGTTGGGTCGGCTGTTCAAAGAAGTGCGAACGGCGATCAAAGAGACGGGCTGCACGCGCGCCATTCTCGTTGGCCACAACGCCGCCTTTGATCTGGCGTTTTTGAATGCGGCGATTGCACGCACAGGGATCAAACGCAACCCGTTCCACCCCTTCAGTTGCTTCGACACCGCCACGGTGGCCGGCGTCGCGTACGGGCAGACCGTGTTATCGAAGGCTGTGGTCGCTGCGGGTCTGGAATGGGACCGAGAATCTGCCCATTCCGCACGTTATGACGCTGAACAGACGGCAGACCTTTTCTGCGACGCCTGTAATCAATTCAAGCCGATCTACGATCTGGCACGCCGACGGATGGCACGCGCACTGGAGAAGGGCGAAATTAAAGAGTCCGCCAGTGACGGCCACATGGAGCCGTCACCGGAGCCCGAAGACGGCTGATTAGCGGACGGCACCCGCCTCATCAAGCACTTGCTTCAATTCGCCCGAGTGGTACATCTGCAGGGCGATATCGCAACCGCCCAGCAATTCGCCCTTCAGGTATAGCTGTGGGTACGTGGGCCAATTCGAATGCCGCTTCAGCGCTTCGCGCAACTCCGGATCCTCGAAGATGTTGACGGCATGAAAGTTCGCTTGGCACGCGTTCAGTGCCGCCACTGCCTGCGCCGAAAACCCACACTGCGGGAAATCCGGTGTGCCTTTCATGAACAGTACGACGGGGGCAGCGCCTAAATGGGCCTGAATACGCTCGGCGACGGTAGTCTCACTCACGATCTGACACTCCAATAGTTACTGTTCGATTGACGGAACGATCGGCGCCGGAATCCGGGCTTGTCGCTCCTGCGCTGCCTGGACCACGGCCCAACGGCGTGCCGGATCCATCTTCAGCCACCCGGTAATTTCCTCGAGCGTCCGAAAACAGCCAATGCACCAACCGTCGGATCCGAGGCTACAGATGCCGACGCACGGTGATTTGGGGCTTAAGGAATTCATTTTCAAGGAAATCCGAGCCAAAGCGCGGAACAGCGCCCGGGTTGAAGGGGTTGCGGTAAACACCTATTCTACCTAAGCAAGGCGGGAAGGGTCACCGTTACCGCAAATCCATCTCTCAAGGGGTTAATACACCAATGAATCCGCTCAATACCATCAAAGGCTCGATCGTCGCCGGCCTTGTGCTGGCGTTCGCGATCGCCTACTTCCTAACAGGCAACTTGGACTTCAATCACCTCGCTGTGACCCGTTGGCTGCACATCATGGCGGGTGTCATGTGGATCGGGTTGCTGTACTACTTCAACGTCGTCCAGGTACCGGGCTTGGCGGCCGCCGCTGCCGATCAAGGCGGCCCAGGCGGCGCCGGTATTTCGAAGTACATCGCTCCCCGCGCCTTGCTGTGGTTCCGTTGGGCCGCCGTCGTCACTTGGCTGACGGGCGCGGCTTATCTGACGCACACCGGCGTCTTGCTGAAGGCGTTCACGCTGGCTGAAGGCTCGCGAGTGATCGGTGTCGGCGCGTGGCTCGGCACTGTCATGCTGTTCAACGTGTGGGTCCTGATCTGGCCGAACCAGAAGAAAGTGTTGGGCTTGGTTGCCGCCACGGATGCCGAGAAAGCCACGGCGCGCCGTGTGGCCTTGCTCGCCTCGCGCACCAACTTCCTCCTTTCGATCCCGATGCTGATGTGCATGGGCGGTCAGAACCACGGTCTGCCGTTCTGAAGAATGTGTCTGGCGCGCCCCTTCGGCGCGCCAGACATGGGACCCCAACCGATCCTCGGTTGGGGCTTCCCCGGTGATGTTTCGCGGCGGTCCGGGTAACCTATCCGGATGAGCCATACTCCCCCCCCCGACGTTGAACAAGTTGTTGCCCGTTGCCTTGCTGAGGATATCGGCGAAGGCGACTTAACCGCGCAGCTCGTGCCTGCGGAGGCGCGCGGCCACGCCCGCGTTATCACGCGGGAAGATGCTGTGATGTGCGGCCGCACGTACGTCGACGCGGTCTATGCTGCGCTCGATCCGACCCTCATCGTACGGTGGCACGCTGAAGACGGCGACGCCATTCATGCCGGCCAGTGTTTGTTTGAAGTGGATGGCCCGGCTCGCGCCCTATTGACCGGGGAGCGTAGCGCCCTCAATTTGTTACAGACCCTGTCGGGGACTGCAACCGCTGCTCGCCGGTATACGGCGATCGTTGAAGGCACCGGCTGCCGAATTTTAGACACACGCAAGACGTTACCCGGATTACGTCAAGCTCAGAAATATGCCGTACGTTGCGGTGGCGGGCGCAATCACCGGATGGGCCTTTACGACGGCATTCTGATTAAAGAGAACCATATTGCGGCCGCGGGATCGATTGCCGCAGCCGTCGCCGCGGCCCGTCATCTCTCCCCATCGATTCCTGTCGAAGTCGAAGTGGAAACGTTGGAAGAACTCGATCAAGCCTTCGCAGCCGATGCCGACATGGCACTTCTGGATGAATTCAGCCTTGATGATTTACGAACCGCCGTCACCCGTAATCGCTCGCGCTCGCGGCCGCTAGGCCTAGAGGCGTCGGGCGGCATTGATGTGGATACGCTGCGTGCCGTCGCCGAAACTGGGGTCGACTTCATCTCGATCGGCGCAATCACGAAGCACGTCCGCGCAGTCGATCTGTCGATGCGTTTGTCTGTGGCCTAGTAAAAATCTGGACCGTCTATTTACTTAACGATCGGGACTGAACGCGGAGTCCACTGAGGTTGCCTGAATGCGCTGCGGGTGCCCGACTCCGTAACCTTGCGCGTAATCGACACCCAAATCGCGCAACATGGCGATGATCTCTTCGTTTTCTGCAAATTCCGCGATCGTTTTCTTGTTCGTCAAATGGCCGATCTCATTGATCGAGCGCACCATTTCGCGATCGATCGGGTCTCGCAGAATCTCTTTAACGAAACTTCCATCGATTTTGAGGAAGTCGATGGGGAAATGCTTGAGATAGCCGAAAGACGAAAGTCCAGTGCCGAAATCGTCCAGCGCAAATCGGCAGCCGAGTTCACGCAGAGCGTGGATAAATCGCGTCGCTTGCGAATAACTGGCAATAGCGGCCGTTTCGGTAATTTCGAAACAAATACGCCGCGCGTCAATGCCGGTTCGATGAAAACGCTCGATCACGAATGGCAAGAATTTATCGTCGGCCAAGCTTTGCCCCGACAGATTGATCGAGCACAGAGCCAATTTTTCGCGTTCATCGGCTTCGGAAACGAGCCAACGGAACGTATTTTCAACAACCCAACGATCGATAGACGGCGTAATGCCGTAGCGCTCGGCTGCCGAGATGAAGTGATCCGGCGTGACGACTTTGCCCTGCTCGTCGCGCATTCGCAGCAAAATTTCGTAGTGGCGCCCGTGCTCGGTCATTTGCAGCGGTAGAATTTCTTGGCGATACAGCTCAAAGCGCCCGTCTTCCAACGCCGTCGTAATACGTGCCGCCCATTGCATCTCACGGCGACGCCGCATTAAATCGAGATCGTTCTCTTCAAAACAGTGAACACGATTCCGGCCTTGTTCTTTGGCCGCTTGCGCCGCGGAATCCGCCGCCGACAGCACCGAAGCGGGATCGTTGTTGACCCCGGTCAGTGGCACCACGCCAATACTGGTGCCCAGGCGGAAGGTTCGCTCCTCCCATTGGAAGCGATGCTCTGCGACCGCTTCTCGGAGCGTTTCCGCGATTCGTAGCGCTTCGTCGAGTGAACACGCCTCCAGCAGTACGGCAAATTCATCCGCCCCAAGTCGCGCCAACGTGTCGCGCCAGCGAATCTTAGATTTCAACAGCTGCCCGACCTGAGCCAATAGCGCGTCGCCAGCGCCATGGCCACAGGTGTCATTGACGATTTTGAACTGATCCAAGTCGATGACGCACAAGGCATACGAGCTTTCACGTGCTTTTGCACTGGCGAGCGCCCGCTCAAGGCGCTGTTCGAATTCGTGCCGGTTGACCAATCCGGTCAGGGCATCGTGGCTGGCGTGATAATTCAGCTTCCGATTCAGCTCGCGCGATTCGCTGACGTCGTGGAATACGAGCACGCCACCGATCACGATGCCGTTGCCGTCTCGAATGGGTGAGGCGGTACTCTGCAGGTAGAGTTCATTACCATCGCGACGAATAAACAACGCGGGACGTCCCGATTTTACGGAGCGCGCGCGGCGCACGGCAGCGGTTAATGGGCTCTCGATGGGCTCACACGTTTCTTCATGAAATGCGCGAAAAATTTCTTCTACCGGCCGACCGATCGCTTCGTCAAGACTCCAGCCGGTCAACTGCTCAGCGATCGGATTAAGATATTCGATGCGCGCATGCTCGTCGGTCGTAATCACACCGTCGCCAATGGCGCGAAGCGTAATCTGGGCTCGTTCCTTCTCCCGAAAAAGCGCATCTTCGTAGAGGCGCTGCTCGGTGACGTCCAGCTCCACACCGGT
>Ga0208105_1000007_pt1 | contig 174494 bp, 158 predicted proteins | sample CryBogCBE16Jul07_FD_184574 | JGI IMG/M metagenome (GOLD analysis project Ga0208105, IMG submission 184574) | Freshwater microbial communities from Crystal Bog, Wisconsin, USA - CBE16Jul07 (SPAdes) | ecosystem: Environmental > Aquatic > Freshwater > Lake | place: Crystal Bog, Wisconsin, USA... | reverse complement strand
TATCAATCCCGCGACGCACGCCACCATCGACTAAGACCGGCACCCTGCCTGCCGCGGCACGCACTACGCCAGGTAACGCATCGAGCGTGGCAGGTGCTCCATCAAGCTGGCGACCACCGTGATTTGATACGACGAGTGCGTCGATCCCCATGCGCGCCAGACGATCGGCGTCTTTGGGATGCATCACACCCTTAACGATCAGTTTGCGCGGCCAGTTATCACGCATCATCTGCAATTGAGTCCAGTCAAACGCAGGATCGTAATTTTTGCCGGCAGTAGATGATAGTTTTTGACCACCTCCCGTATCGCGTTTGAGTTCCTTGATGTTTTCCATCTGCGGCACACCTTTGAGCAACATGCTGAGCGACCAGAAAGGCTTGGTCGCAAAATCCAACACATTGCGTGGTGTGTACTTGAAGGGAAATTGCAGGTGGTTACGAAAATCCCGCTCACGCTTACCACCAACAGGCAGATCGACCGTGATCATGAGACCTTCGTAGTCAGCAGCATGGGCGCGAGCAATGAGTGCTGCAAGCTTTTCCTTGTTGGACAAAATGTATGCCTGAAACCAGAGACGACCAGGTGCTGCGCGGGCAATATCTTCGATGGTGGTGGTCGCCGAGGTCGACAAGGAGTAAGGCACGCCAAGCGCCGCCGCCGCGCGTGCAATCGCAAGGTCAGCGCCATGACGGCCAAAATTCAGCGCACCGGTTGGTGCGATAGCCAGGGGCATGGCAGATGGCCCACCCACTAGCTCACAGCTAGTGTCGACTTTGGATACGTCATTGAGTGCTTTGGGCAGGATACGTGTGCGCTTGAAAGCCTCCAGGTTGTCTCGCAAGGTGATTTCCTGCTCGGCACCGCCATCGTAGAACTCAAAGATCGCCCGAGGCAATCGTTTGCGCGCGAGCGTTCGCAGATCATCAATGCTGAATGCGCTCGCGGCAATGCTATCAAGGCTCATGATTAATCGGCCTTATCGGCAGTGATACCAGAAGCTTTGATGACTTTTTCCCAACGCTCGTTGTCTTTCTCGAGGAAGGCTCTGAACTGCTCGGGCGAATCCCCAACAGAAATCGCACCGAGTTCTTTGAAACGTTTTTGCACCTCAGGTAAGTTGAGTGCTTGCAGTAGCGAGGCGTTCAGTTTTTCGATAATTGGCGCCGGTGTATTTGCCGGTGCGAGCAGACCCACCCAGGGGGCGGTTTGCTCAAATCCCGGAAAGCCCGAGGCATCCATGGTTGGCACACCTGGAAACTCTGCAAGCGGTTGGGCTGAGCCCACCGCAAGTACGCGCAGCCGCTTGTCTGCAACATGCGCGGCGATGCCAATCGAGGGGTAGAACATGAAAGACACCCGGCCAGCCATTACTTCAGTTAAAGCAGGCGCATTACCGCGAAAAGGTACGTGCAACATTTTTGTACCTGAGGCGGTCGCCATCATCGCTGCGGCCAGATGCGCCGAGCCACCATTGCCGGCGGAGCCATAGCTGAAGGAGTCGGGCGTGCTTTTAGCTTGCGCAACCAATTCCTCGATATTTTTGTAAGGAGCGTCGTAGGCTGTGACAAGCACGAGCGGCAAATTGGCAGCTAAGGAAATTGGTACAAAACCCTTGAGCGGTTCGTAGTCGGCTTTTTCGTTGAGCAGTAAACGATTGACGTTATGCGATAGCGAAGCAAAAAGCACGGTATAGCCGTCTGGTTTCGCTTTCGCTACCTCGCGTGTAGCAATGAGTGAATTTGCACCGGTGCGATTTTCAACCACAACGGACTGACCGAGTGTTGTCGACATATGTTGCGCGAGGATGCGACCGATCACATCGGTTGGACCGCCTGCCGCAAAACCAATCAGCATCCGTATGTTCTGTGTAGGATAGACAGAGCTTGTTTGAGCCTTGGCGACATGCGGAACAAATGCTGTCAGCAGGGTACCCATCAACGCAGAAGCTATGACTGCAAAGCGGAAAAAAAATTGTGGTTTAGAGAGAAGTGCTTTGGAATGAGGTGTTTTTTTCACGTTGAGTTCTTATTTTATGGAGGATTTATCACGCAGCCTGTGGAAAATAGCGATCCGCCATCACCTGGCAGCGCTTGATAAAGCGTGGTTCATCAGGAGCGTAATCTGCCACAGCGTTATGGATGGTACCCATGTTGTCCCACATCAGTACGTCGCCGACCGTCCAGAGGTGGCGATATCTGAATTGTGGTTGCAATTGATGTTCAAACAAAAAGTTAAGAATCTCGTCACTTTCAGCCTTGGGCAATTCATTGATCTGAATCGAGTAGCCAGGATTGGCGTACAGGACTTTTTCACCCGTAATCGGATGGGTTAGAAATACAGGGTGTGACACGGGAGGCTTGGCTTTACGTTGCGCTTCAGTTAGTGGCGCACGCGTACTGCCAGGTTGTTTACGCATGTTTTCCCAGAATTTATTGAAATCATGCAGGATAGTTTTGCCTTCGAGCTTTTGTTTGAGCTCCTCAGGCAAGGCCAGATAAGCAGCGCGCATGTTTGAAAATTCGGTGTTGCCAAGAGGCTGACCATTGCGGTGTGGGATTTCAATGCCGTAGAGCACATTGGTAAACGCAATCATCTTGCTATAGGACATATCGGTATGCCAGTCCTGTCCGGCATCACCCAAACCAATTGGTTTGCCATCGACACGCTTGTTTGAAAGGATCATCACCTCGGGCAGACCCGGCTCTTGATAAATATTGGCCACATTGATTTCAAGTGTGCCAAATTTGCTGCTGAAATCTCTGAGTTGCTGGGCAGTCAAGTTTTGTTTTGGGAAACAAAGCACACCATACTGACCGAGCAGACCTTCGACTTTTTTGAAGTTTTCTGGTGTTAGTGGCTCTGAAAGATCCAGATTTTCAACCTTCGCGCCTAGGCCCTGACCGCTGGGGGTAACGTTAAGCATGGTGCTGTCCTTCACTTGGCAGTGTTTTCAAAAGATGTGGCAGTCTAGCGGGTTATGACTGTTTGGAATAGAATCAAACTGTGAAATTATTGTTCTCGATATGAGAACAATGCTTTTAGCCAGGCCCGATAGGTTGCACGAATCAAGTTGGTACAAATGCCTGTGGATAACTTGTATCCTGTGGATAAGCTTTTGCCCTATGGATAACCTTTACCCTGTGGATAACTAATCCGCAGTTATTAAAAAATGCGTATTTATACGGAAAAAGAGGCTCAAAGCGGTGGATAAGTTACGCGCTATCGAGGTTTTTATAGAGGTTGCGCAAGGGCTGAGCTTTTCCAGAGCCGCACAGTCTCTGGGAATGGTGCGCGGTAATGTCACCAAGCACGTGGCCTGGCTTGAGCAGCTCATGGGCGTGCAGCTGCTGACCCGCAGCACAAAAAGCGTCAGCCTGACAGAATCAGGCCTGTCGTTGCTTGAAAACGGTCGCGAGCTGTTAGATCGTGTTGAATCTATGGATGCAGCGTTGCGACTGTCCGTCAAAGAACCCAAAGGCATGCTGCGCTTAGGTGCCCCACCCTCTTTTGGCGCTTATCACCTGGTTCCCATCATTACGGCGTTTTCCAAGGCACACCCGGAGATTCAAGTGGTGTTGTATCTGGATGACGGCCGCAGCGATCTGGTGGCCGAGGGGCTGGATATGTCGGTGAGAATCGCCTCGACCTTGAAAGACACGGCTCTGGTTGCCTCACGGCTGGCGGTCGTGCCACAGGTGCTGGTGGCCTCGCCCGCCTATCTCGCACAAAGGGGCTATCCTCGCGTTGTCGGCGAGCTGGTCGAACATGATTGCATGGTGCATGCTCTTAAATCCCCAACCAATATCTGGACTTTTACTGGGCCAGCTGGAAAGACCAGCGTAAGAGTGAGGGGTACGATTCGCGCTAATTACGGTGAGCCCTTGCGCCACGCCGCCCTGCTCGGACAAGGTATTTCGATGCATCCAACCTATATGGTTAAACAAGACCTGTCGGCAGGGCGCTTGCAGACTGTTTTGCCCGAATACATGCCAGTCGGGGTCGATATTTATGCGGTATTTCCCAGCCGCAAGAATCTTCCCGTCCGGGTCAGGACATTTCTGGATTTTCTGACCGAATGGTTTCGGCGTCCAGATTGGGACACCTTTCAAAACCTGCCGTAAACTGTCTGTATTGCGTAGTTTTGCGTCTGGCGTCGGTTGGTAAACTAGACAATGATGGCGCCTCGTGGGTCCGGTGGTCGGACTTTTTATGAATAAAGTAGTTATTAAATACGGAGATCGGCATGGCATCGGTCAATAAAGTAATTCTGGTTGGCAATCTCGGACGTGACCCGGAGGTGCGTTACACCCCAGATGGCGCAGCTATTTGTAACGTGTCGATCGCAACGACGAGTAACTGGAAAGACAAAAATTCTGGCGAGCGTCGCGAAGAAACAGAATGGCACCGCGTGGTGTTTTACAACCGTCTGGCCGAGATCGCAGGCGAGTACCTGAAAAAAGGTCGTCCGGTATATGTCGAGGGGCGACTCAAAACCCGCAAATGGCAAAACAAGGAAGGTGTTGATCAATACACCACTGAGGTTGTGGCCGATCAGATGCAAATGCTTGGCGGCCGCGACGGTGGCGAGGGCGGTATGGGTGGTGGTATGGGGGGTGGCGAAAACCAGGGCGCGCCTCGCGCCTCGGCACCTGCACGCGCACCCCAGGCACAGCGTCCTGCAGCACCCGCTGCAGGTGGCGCGAACCTCGCAGACATGGATGACGATATTCCGTTTTAAATATCTTTGAAGACTTAAAAGCCCGGTAGATTATTAAATAGCTACCGGGTTTTTTACTTTTATCTCATTCGCTTTTATGCTTTTCAGAACAAAGGGGAGACAACAATGGATTTAGGAATTAAAGGGCGTCGCGCGATCGTGTGCGCCTCAAGCAAAGGACTCGGTCTTGCCTGTGCGCAGCAACTCGCACGCGAAGGCGTCGATCTCGTGATGATTGCCCGAGGCCAGGAGGCGCTTGAGGCTGCGGCGCAAAGTATCCGCCAGGAGAGTGGTGTTCAGGTCACGACAGTCGCTGCCGACATCACAACGCCAGAGGGACGCGCAAAAGTATTGGCGGTGTGTCCAGACCCAGATATTTTGGTCACCAACGCAGGAGGCCCCAAGCCTGGCAATTTTCGCGAATGGTCACGCGAGGACTGGATCAGTGCGGTGGATGCCAATATGCTCACGCCGATCGAAATGATCCGTGCAACAGTCGACACAATGATTGAGCGCAAATTTGGACGTATCGTCAATATCACCTCGGCTTCAGTCAAAATGCCGATTGAAATCCTTGGTTTGTCCAACGGTGCGCGTGCGGGATTGACAGGCTTTGTCTCAGGACTCGCGCGTCAGACCGTTGCGCACAATGTCACGATTAATAATTTATTGCCAGGACCCTTTGCGACGGATCGTCTGTTGCAGACTGCAGAGCGGCTTGCGCGAGACAGCGGCAAAAATATTGAGCAAGTCATGACCGCCAGAAAAGCAGCTGTCCCAGCAGGAAGGTTTGGCGAGCCTGACGAGTTTGGTCAGGCGTGCGCCTTTTTATGTGGAGCAAAATCCGGATTTATCTGCGGACAAAATCTGGTGATGGATGGAGGAATCTATCCCGGTACGCTTTGACAAAGCTATTTCGCGTGGAGTTGCTTGTCCGACGGTAGGCTGCGGTAATAATTTGCGACCTCTCCGGGCAAGGTAACCCACGTTTGATCTTTGAAAGACAAAATGTGCTGGAGTGCCTGACGTAATTTAGCCAGTCTGAAAGGCTGCCCCATAATGAATGAGTGCAAAGAAATCGCACAGACCAGGGGGGCGGTCGCCGAGCGACGCAACATTTCTTCGAAATTGGCAACCATATTGTCGCAATACTCGTCGGCTGAGTTGTGACGGTAGGCAATAGCGGGCTGGTCGTTGAGCTCGATCGGATACGGTACTGCCAATATGGGTTTATCTTGCGCGCTGACCCAGAAAGGCTGTTCGTCGCAAATACCCCAGTCCAGCACGTAGTTGTAATTAGCCTGGGACAGCAAGTCAGTGGTAATTAAACTTGGTGTGAGGTAGGGACTGAGCCAGCCTTGAGGGCGTTTACCATCGGCTTTTTCCATCAGCGCGGTGACTTCCTGAATCATGGCCCGCTCGGTCGCCTCATCCATCTCGATTTGTTTTTCAGCATTCGAGCGGCCGTGTGCAATGAGCTCGTCACCGCGATCACGATGTGCCTGGATGAGCTCGGGGCAGTGCTCGTAGTTTTCTGTGTTGACGATCACACCGACATTGAGTTTGAGCTCGTCAAACAGCTCAATCAGTCTCCACTCACCGATCCGGTTGCCGTATTCGCGCCAGAGCCAGCTGCGCTGACTCCAGGGTTGTGTTTGACGATCCAGATCTACACCACACTGCACGCCGTAAGGGAAGTGTTCAATATTGACCGCGATATAGAGCGCAAGTCGTTTGTCGTCCGGCCAGTTGAAAACAGGGCGGTGTTTGATGGCGGAGTATTTAAATCTATTATGTGAGGGGAGCATGATGATCCAATACAAAACATACAGACAATCAAAAAGACGGCAAAATAAAACTGCTTCATCATAAGTGAGAAACTTCATAAACGAAACGAAAACTTTGTGCTAGATTGTTTCGATTCCGCATGCAGTATCCGTCACAGGTAAAAGATACAAATGACACTCCCCGCCGCTCAAAAATCTTTTCGCTGGCCAAATGACTCGCACCTTGCACTCTCGATCGTGGTCAATCTCGAAGAAGGCGCAGAGCAGAATATTCTTGATGGAGACAAGTATCCAGAGCCTGTCGATGAAATGGGTATCGCCCTCAAACACCCTGTTCGTAGCCTGATCAACGAATCGAATTACCAGTATGGAATTAAGCGCGGTGGCCCACGCGTCCTCAGACTGCTTAAAGAAAATAATATCCAGGCAACTTTCACGGCCTGTGCGCTCGCGCTTGAGCGAGCGCCCGCTTTGACGCAAGAGATCGTCGCGGCAGGGCATGAAATCACCTCGCATGGCTATCGCTGGGCACATCAGTTCAGTATGAACGAGGAGCAAGAGCGCGCATATATCCGTCAAGCGCGCGAATCAATTGAAAAGACGACCGGCCAGACCCCGGCAGGCTGGTTATCAAGATATCTCACGACGATGAATACCCGCAGACTCCTGATTGAGGAGGGCTTTACCTATCATATGGATGATCTGAGTGATGACCAACCGTTTTGGGATCAGCACGACGGCAAGCCTATCATCGTGATGCCCTATCAAATGGACAACAATGATATGAAAATGTGGTCGGAGCCCTCTTACACGCCGGATCAGTGGTTGAAATACGCGATGGATAATCTGGACTGGGCTTTGCGAGCGGGTGCCCAGGAGGTCAACATGATGTCACTCGGTGTGCACCTGCGCATTATTGGCAGACCCGGCAGGATTTGGGCGCTGGAAAAATTTCTTGAGTATGCGCGTGCCCGCAGTCAGGAGCCGCACGGCCCCTGGATTGCAACGCGTAAAGAGATCGCAGAGCATTTTGCGCAAGCGGTACCGTTTAACGCTTAAGGACTGACACCTTCTTTGCCAGCATAAAAACCGTTCTCAGGCGGATAGTTGCTGACAGTCCACGCGAGTCCGCCTTTGGCGACCCACACAGCTGTTGCAATCTTGGCAATCGCCACTAACGCGTCCAGATCAAGATCGCGCATTGTATTGCGCGCCTGCGCAGCGACGAGCAACTGACCGATGAAGTTACCCTCCCAGAGCATGGGTGCATAGAGTGCGGAGCCCATGCGAGAGGATTTAAGGTACTGGCGAAACGCACCGTGCTCATCGGTATTTTTCAGAATCAATTTTTGCCGAGTTTCATAGACATGACCTGGATGGCCGCCATCGATCGGGATCATCAGGCGTTGTTGTTCTGCAGGAAAACCAATACTGCCAGTCAGCATGTGATATTTTTTATCAGGCGTTACAAAAAAAGCTCCCGCCACCAGGTACTGATGTTCACCAGTCTTGAGCGCACCGGGTTTTAAGTGCGCCTGCCGATCCCCCAGCGTTTCATGGCAAGCTTTCATTAACACGGCAATCGCTTGCTCCGGGCCGGTTGCATCCAGCGCAGCCTGGCCTGCCTGAGCAATCATTGAGAAGAGTGTTTGAGAAATTTCTATATTTGAATTCATCAGCGTTTATCCAGCAGACGTATTGGTTTTTGACGAGACTCGACTCCGGTCAAAGAGCTAAGAGACTTGGGAGGCGCGATTTCTACAAGCACTTCGACACCGAGCTTACGTTTCAAAAGTTCTTTAAATTCACCGACTAAAGAGTCACTGGTTTGAACAGTACTTTCAATTTTTACCAGTAAGTCCTCACGACCTTCCTGATTGCGCGTCAGGACACAGACATATTCTCCATTGAAGCCAGGAGACCCCGCAAGCATGGATGAAAGCGCCTGAGGGAAAATATTTATCCCGCGCAACTTGACCATGCTGTCACTACGTCCAAGAAAACCAGCCATGCGTCGAAACGGTAGGTTCAGCTCGGACGCACCTGGCAGGAGTCGTGTGACGTCGTGCGTATTGAAACGGATAATTGGAAAAATATCATTACCGTACAGGCAGGTCACGATCAGGTCACCCGGCGCACCCTCACTCACAGGCAGCGCCGAATCCACATCACAAATCTCAACCCACTGGGCATCCTCCATGATGTGCAGTCCATCATGGTCTGGTCCCTCGGCAGCAATCAGTCCCGTGTCGCCAACACCATACCAGTCAAAGAGCTCAACCCCTCCCCACGCGGCAGATAAATCATTGCGCGCATCGTTCGAGAGGTGGCCGCAGATCATGCGCACAGGGATATCTTTGCCGGGTAAGAGACCTTGCTCCTGTGCAACGTCAGCGAGTCGCTTGATGTAATCCGCAAAACCAACGATGACGGTCGCACCGAAATCACGCATGAACTCTACTTGTTTAACCGAAGGGGTCTCGACACCCGTGCCGGCAGAGACAAACAAAGCCTTGGTGTAGTGAATCACCGCTTCACGGATGTAATGCCCGCCATTGACCAGACCGTGGCCATACACAGAATGCACAACATCGCTCTCGCACATCCCAGCCAAAAGGTAGGCGCGAGCGAGCAATAAGTTTTGTACTTCGCGTGAGCGTGGGCTAAACAATAGTGGCTGGGGCTTACCTGTTGTCCCACTCGTGGAGTGAAGCACCATCGGCACTAATTTTCCATCCACCGGGATATCTCTGCCGTGATGGTCGCCAAACGGGGGTTTGCGCTCCACCGACTCCATAATTTCCTGTTTGCTAAAACTTGGTAATTTGCCGAGATCGTCGAGCGAGTTGATATCTGCGGCAACGATACCTGCCTCACCCCAAAGTTTTTGATAGAAGGGAAGTTGCCAGGCACGTTTGAGTTGCTGAGCGAAAAGTTTTTCCTGGCTTGCGCGCAGTTGCTCACGAGTCATACCGACAAAACGATTGAGAAAATCTTCACCGACAGGAAATTCGGCCCTCAGGTTTTCTATATTGATTGCATCGAAATAGGAAACATGTCGCATAGGCAAGACACCTTTTATTGGGCGATCGCTTTTGCTGCAGCAAGCGTATGACGATCAGTAAATCTCGCAGCCGTAATGGTGAGTCCCAGAGGTAACTCACCAGGTGCGCGCGGCACTGGAATATTGACGCAAGGCGTATGTAACAAAGACCACAGGCCATTGAAAATCATCGAGCCGCTGCCCTGCGTGCCCAGAGGCGCAACCCCCGGCGTGCTAGGCGTGACAATAGCATCGAACTGGTCAGCAAGCGCATCGAATAGGGCCCGACATTGCGCGGCCACATCGTAGGCTTCGCGCAGTTGTTGACGCGTATAGCCCGCCGAATTTTCAACTTGCGCGCAAATGTTTGGATGCAGTTTTGTTTTGTCCTCGCGATACTGTGCGAAAAAACTTGCGCGCCCTTCGCTGAGCATGATGAGTTTTTGTAGCTCTGGAAGGCGATTGAAGATCTCCGGCAAGACCAGCTCAGTGACGCGCGCGCCAGCGCGTTGGAGTCGTTCAGCGCATTGCTCAAGTGTTAGCCGGGTGGAGGGTTCGGCCTCAGACCAGACGGGGCTTCTACAGATGGCGATATGCGCGCAAGATAGTGAGACCTCGGGCATTATTTCAGTCTGCGGGTCCAGCACATCATTGAGCAGAATCAGGTCGTCGACACAGCGGCCAAACCAGCCGAGCGTATCCATCGAAGGAGAAAATATTTTTGCACCTTCAGGATTGACCACGCCCCAGGTGGGCTTAAAGGCATAGATGCCGCAAAATGATGCAGGCCTGATCATTGAGCCACCGGTTTGGGTACCAATCGCCAGTGGGACGTGAAAGTCCGCCACTGCAGCGGCCGAACCGCTTGAAGAGCCGCCGGGCGTATGAAGAAAATCATGTGGATTGCAAGTCGGTGCGAGGCGCCCCGAAGACGCGAATTCAGCCGTTTCTGTTTTTCCGAAAATCAATGCACCAGCCTGACGCAACAAACTCACGCAGGATGCATCAACTTGGGGAGCGAAATTTTCGTAGAGTGGCGAGTTGTATTGCGTAGGCATATCTTTGGTGAGCAATACGTCCTTGATGCCGATCGGTAAGCCATAAAGCGGGCCATGAGGGCCGTTACGATCCATCTCACGGGCCTGATGCAAGAGGGCTTCAGGATCAATATATGACCAGGCGTGGAGCGAAGGCTCGCGCTTGGCCTGCCGTTCGAGGCAGCTGCGAACCAGAGACTCCACAGAGATCTCCCTGTTTTTTAAACGCCCAAGCAGCGCACTCGCAGTCAATTGCTCCAGGGATTCAGTCATATGCACACGCAGCAAAAAGTATCAAAGAAAAAATCAATGTACATCTTTACTATCCAAAGATGTACATATATTATCGTTTGAGCTTTATTACCAAATGACCTCTCTGCAATCAGTTTGACTCGCAATACATTTCTTTGTCTTTAAGACCTGCCTTAATAACAAGCTGTATTTTTATCGAGTGCCAATCTTGCCGCTCGGTGCGCACCTGAAAGGAGTTTGCTTTGTCTATCAATACCAATAAGCCCGCTACGCGTTCCAGCTCTAAATCCGTCAGCCGCCGTAGCTTTACCAAAGCCGCTGTCGCTGGGGCTGGTGCAGCCTTGTTCGCCCCCTCCATACTGCGTGCCCAGGGTACGGGTGTGATCAAGATTGCAAATATTCAAGGCATCACCGGTCCGTCAGCCGCCTATGGGATTCGCTCCAGAGATGGGTCGATACTCGCCCTCGAAGATATCAACAAAGCGGGATTCAAAGACGCAGCAGGTAAATCCTGGACGTTCGAGATGGTTCATTCCGACATGGCCAACGACCCACGACAGGCAATCACGCTCTTTCGTCAGGCCGCTAGCGACCCCTCTATCAGCGCCGTGATTGGACCTGCTAACTCGGTTGGCTATGTACCCATGGTGCCGGTAGCAGGTCAGGTCAAACTGCCTTTGGTTGGTGGCGGCTCTGGTGCTCCAGTAAAAGAATGGACGACCTATGGCTACCGTGTGAATCCTGTTTCAACAACAGCGGTTCCGGTGGTTTTGCGAAAAATTACTGCCAAGCACAATATTAAACGTCTCGCGGTGATTTACGACCAGACCCAGGATGCGCAGGCAGGTGATGCAGAGGTATGTAAAACCATGGCCGCCGAACTCGGCTATCAGGTTGTTGCCTATGAGGCTTTTCGTAGTGGCGACCAGGATTTCTCGGCGCAGATTTCAAAAATCCGCAGCACCAAACCCGACGCCCTCTATATTGCCTCTACAACAGGCGACGGTGTCAAGGTAACGTCCCAGATTAAAGAGTCCGGTCTTGATCTGCCAATGATGACCGGCTTTGGATCGTTTCAGGATACGGTGTACTGGGATGGTACAAAAGGCGAGATCAAAGGTGGTTACACGCACCTTGCGCAGGATCTGAGTGCACCGACGCCTCAGCTCGAAAGCTTTCTCAAACGCTATAAAGAACAGTTCCCAAAGCTTGAGGTCACATCCTTTTCAACCTATGGCTACGACGCGCTTTATACGATTTATGAAGCCGTGAAAAAAGCAGGCTCTGCGGATCGCGACAAAATCGCCGAAGCCTTAACCTCGTTGAAAATTACGACACCGCTGGGTACTAACGTTACCTTTAAAAACCCACCTGATGGCAATAATCTCAGCCCCTCGGTGGTGGTCATCCAAGTGACAGGGCGCGGCACCTATACGGTTGTTTGAGATGAGCACACCTATACTGGGCGTTGAGCATTTGACCAAACGCTTTGGTGGCCTGATCGCAGTCAACGATATTAGTTTCAACGTTGATCGCGGTCAGGTTGTATCGATTGTCGGTCCGAATGGCGCGGGTAAAACAACCCTGTTTAACCTCATTACCGGGATTACAAAACCTGATAGCGGTGTGGTGAGCTTCAATGGGCAAAACATTACCGGAGTAGCGCCGCATAAACTCGCGGGTATGGGTGTTGGCCGTACGTTTCAAAACATCAGGTTGTTTCAAAACCTCAACGCACTCGAAAACGTCATGATCGGTCGCGTAGCCAAGACACAATCAAATGTTTTTGATGCCTTGGCATGCACCGGACGTGATCGGCGCGAGCGCGTTGAAATGGTCGAGTCCGCCGAAGCCTTGCTCGACTGGGTTGGTGTTGGAGCGAACCGTTTTCGCATGCCTTCAGAGTTGCCCTATGGCGACCAGCGGCGTGTCGAAATCGCAAGAGCTCTGGCACTGAACCCTCAATTACTGATTCTCGATGAGCCTACCGCCGGTATGGTGTCACGCGAAGCGCATGACGTGATCGATTTGATCCATCGTCTTAAAGAGTCGGGCGTCACACTGATGCTGATCGAACACAATATGAATGTGGTGATGAATACCTCCGATCATGTGGTGGTCATTAGTTTTGGCCAGAAAATTTCAGAAGGCACGCCCGCGGAAATCCGTTCTGATGAGCGAGTCATCGAAGCATATCTGGGTGTCGATGAAGACGCTCCCGCACAGGCTTCGCACTCAGGGGTGACCGCATGACAGCACCTTTGTTGCGGATAGAAAATCTGGCTGTTTCTTACGGCGCTGTGCCAGCTGTCAATGGCGTGTCGCTCGAAATCAATGCCGGTGAGCTTCGGGTTATTCTGGGGGCGAATGGTGCTGGCAAGACCACCATCATTAAAACCATCATGGGTCTGCTTGCACCCAAGTCGGGCGGGATCGTTTTTGAGGGGCAACATAATTTGCTCGCACTCAAAACTCATAAAATCCACGAGCTTGGAATCGCCTGGGTTCCAGAAGGTCGACAGCTCTGGAACACCTTATCAGTCCTGGATAATTTGCGACTGGGCGGCTGGTGCGTGGAGGACAAGACGCTGGTCGAGAAACGCATCAACGAAATGTTTGAAAGATTCCCCAGGCTCGGTGAGCGTCGCGACCAGGTTTCCGGTTCTTTATCGGGCGGCGAGCAGCAGATGGTCGCGATCGCGCGAGCGCTTGTTTCCGGACCCAAGCTGATTCTGATGGATGAGCCCTCTCTTGGTTTGGCCCCGCTTGTCGTGCGTGACGTGTTTACGCTCGCGCGCGAAATTAACCAGATGGGGATCGCGGTATTGATGGTTGAGCAAAACGCGCGGCAAGCACTCAAAGTCGCCAGCTGGGCTTACCTGTTAGAAACCGGCCATATCGTTGAGAGCGGACCCGCGCAAGAAGTGGCGGGTAAAGACTCTGTCCGGGAAGTATTCCTCGGCGGAAGCTACTAACCAAGTTAAATCGCTCAGTTGGAGAGATCGTGGATTTATTCCTGCAACAAGTTGCCAATGGCCTGATTATTGGAAGCACCTACGCAGTCGTTGCGTTAGGGTTCGCACTAGCGTTTACCGTATTAAGAGTGATTAACTTTGCTCATCCGGAAGTCTTCATGGTGGGTATGTTTGCCGGCCTGGTTGCGGGAGCGCTGTATCCCGCCGGCGGATTTTTATTCGCGATTCTGATGGGGGCGCTGGCGGCAGGAGTTGTTGGTTTCCTGATTGAGCGCACGGTGATTAAACCGCTGCGAGGCCGGGATGTGCTGTCGACTTTGATCGGCACACTTGGCGTAGCCATCATGCTGCAAAACGGAATGGCGATTATCGCGGGTCCTGATCCTGTGGCTTATCCAACATTGCTACCCCGCAAGATGGTTGATATCGGACCCGTTGTGTTGACGATGCGCCAGCTCACAAACTTCGGGGTTTGTATTTTGCTGTTGGGATTTGTGAGTTTTTATGTGCGTGCAACTAAACTTGGCCGTGCAACGCGTGCGATTGCCGAGCGCCCGGATGTTGCGGCAGCGTTTGGAATCAATGTGGGTCTGGTTTGCACCGTCACCATTGTGATTGCCTCAATGATGGGTGGAGTGGCCGCAGTTTCTGTAGGCACACTGTATGGCTCGGCCTGGGCCTTTGTCGGGTTGCTCTATGGCTTGAAAGCTTTTACCTGCATGCTTGTGGCGGGTAACCGGTACTTCGAAGGTGTGATGGTGGTAGGTCTCGGGATAGGTATTATCGAAGCGCTCGTGACAGGCTATATCTCCTCGAGTCTTAAAGATGCCGTCGCATTCTTTGTGCTGATCGGTGTCCTGTATTTCCGTCCGAATGGTTTGTTCGGCTCGTACTCGCAATAAGGGCCGCCCACTATGTACAGTTTTCTTGAACCCATTTTTATCTTTACCCTGCTGAGCATCATGCAGGTGCTTGGCCTCTACATCACAGCCATGTCGGGGCAATTGTCGATGGCAACAGCCGCGATTGCGGGTGTTGGCGCTTACTTGTCCGCCATTCTGACTGTGAAAATGGGCTGGGGTTTTCCGCCCGCCATCCTGATGGCTGGACTGGCTGGTGCAGTAGTCGGTGTCGTGCTTGCTTTCATCACACTGCGTATGCGTGATTTCATTCTCAAGCTGACTACCATTGCCTTTGGTGAAGCGCTGGCCGTTCTGGCTTTTAACTGGGATTACATTGGTGGGGCGAATAGTTTTACGGGCATTGCACCGCAGACGACGATTGTGACTTGTCTGGTTGGAACCCTCGTGGCGCTTTATGTGACCTGGCGTTTTGATGGCTCGAGACTGGGCTTTGCGGCGCGCGCCATTCGTGACGATCCGATCGCAGCCACAGCCATGGGTGTCTCGCTCGGACAGTTGCGTTGTGTGACCTTTGCACTGGGCGCAACCATTATCGGTATCGCCGGTGCGATTCAGGCCCACTACGTGCTGGTGGTCAGTCCGCACGACCTCGGTTTTTTTGTTTCCTTGAATTTCATTATCTTTTTACTGTTTGGTGGCATCCAAACTATGTGGGGTCCCGTGTTGGGGGCAATTTTGCTGACTGCGTTGCCAGAAGCCTTGCGCTTTGCAAAAGAATACAGGCTCATCGTCTACGGTTTGATTATCGTGCTGGTCATTCTTAAACGGCCCCAGGGTTTGATGACTCGCACGCCGACTGGACGCGCAAAAAAACTATTTGGGTTCATTATTTCACCCGAACGCCCCCCTCAGGCACCCGCGCATGTCAAGCACGAGTTCAACACAGAAGCTGGTGCGCAACCCAAAAGCTAACTGAGTCTTCAGGAGACAGCCCAGATGCAATTGCCCTATCACGGACGATTCAAGTATTCGCCGATTACCAAACGACCTGATTATTCGTGGCCAGAGGGTAAGCGTCTGGCAATTTATTTTGCCATCAACACCGAACATTTCGCTTTTGGCGGTGGTTTGGGTCATGCGCTTTCCAACGAACTGCCGCAGCCCGATGCGAGGACTTTTGCCTGGCGAGACTATGGCAACCGTGTTGGCGTCTGGAGACTCTACGAGTTGCTTGATGAGCTCAAGCTGCCCGCCTGTCACCTGGTGAATACGACGGTGTTTGATTACGCCCCTGATGTAATTGAGCCGATCATTGCACGAGGTGATGAAATCATCGGCCATGGCCGCACGAACGCTGAGCGTCATGGCCAGTGGTGGGAGGCCGACGAGGCACGCATGCTTGCCGAAGTGCGCAGCAAAATCGAAGCTGCAACAGGTCGCGCGCCCCGAGGCTGGATGGCTCCCTGGATGTCGCAAAGTATTCATACGCCTGATTTGCTACAAGAGGCGGGCTACAGTTTTGAGATGGATTGGCCTTGCGACGATCAACCGATCTGGATGAAAACCAGAAATGGTCGTCTCATGTCTATGCCTTATTCACTCGAGATCAACGACTCGCCGCAAATTCTCGTGCGCCACCATACGGCCGAAGATTTCGCAACGATGATTGTGCATCAGTTCGAAGAAATGCTGCATCAGTCGAGCCGACAACCCCTGGTTCTGGGTGTCGCACTGCATACAATGATTTTTGGACAGCCTCATCGGCTCTATGCGCTGCGTAAAGCTCTGCAGCATATCGTTAATCATGCTGAGCGTGACAAGGTCTGGATTACCCGTCCTGGCGAGATTTACGATCATGTTTGCTCTTTGCCTGAAGGCACTATTGTCTGACGGGTGAGCGTTACGCCCGCCCGATTAAACATTCATCCCGCAGTCTTACAGCAGTATCCTGCCTAGCGCCATGGCTACGCCGGCCTGGGCGGGCTCAACCACGGGAATGCCGAGTTGCTCCTCAAGCCAACCTCTGTGCTCAGCCATGCCCGCGCAGCCCAGTATGACGACATCGGCCTGATGCTCGTCTTTAAGTTGTGTGCCGACACGCAATAAACCAGCACGGGTCCGGACCGAATCAGATAGTTCTACGACCTCCATGCCAAGAGGTAGCTCTGCGGCCAGTCGTTGCGTGACGCCCATGGCGCCGAACATACGCATATGTCGCGGGATGGACTGGCGCAAGATCGCGATCACTCCGAATTTTTGTCCTCTGGTCATGGCCGTCAGCACCCCGCATTCACTGATGCCGAGTACGGGTTTGGAGGTTGCCTCGCGCACGGCGTGCAAACCAGGATCGCTAAAGCAGGCAATGACATAGGCTGCCGCCTGAGCCCCGTGCTCGAGATCAAGTTTACGCACAAGATTGACCAGAGGCAGGGTCACTTTTTCGACATCCATCTGGCTCTGAATGCCTGGCGGGCCTTCGGCGAGTGTCAGACTTTTGATAGTAGGTCCACCGCTAAACCTGAAACAATCCAGACCCCGGTCAAAGGCCTCGGTGACGGCTTCGGTCGAATTTGGATTGATCACAAAAATGGTCTGCTTCATCGGTCACCCCTTGCCTCTGTCTTGCGATCCTTAAAGATTAACAGATGTGAATATCTTGACTTGTCCGGCAGCATGATTAAGATTGATACACAGACCTTAACCAAGCGAATCGCATGACCTTTGATCTCACTATCCGTAATGGTCGTATTTCGACTGAAACTGAAACTTTCTTTGCTGATCTTGGCATAAAAGATGGCGTCATCGCAGCCATTGCTCCCGAGCTCGCTGCTGGTAAGCGCGATATTGATGCCGCGGGTCGCTGGGTCTTGCCAGGAGGCATAGACAGTCACTGTCATGTTGAACAGCTCTCGGGTATGGGCATGATGTGCGCCGATGATTTTTATAGCGCAACCGTGTCCGCAGTGTTTGGTGGTACGACCACGATTATTCCTTTCGCTGCACAACACCGGGGCAATCATATTCCTGACGTTGTTGCCGATTATGCCAAACGCGCAGCCTCCAAGGCAGTGATTGATTACGGTATGCATCTGATACTGGCTGATCCGACCGAAGAAGCGTTGAGCACCCATTTGCCAGAACTCATTCGTAATGGGATTACTTCATTTAAAATCTACATGACCTATGACCGGATGCGGCTCGATGACTACCAGATTCTGGATGTCCTTGAGGTCGCGGATCGTGAGGGCGCGCTAGTGATGGTGCACGCCGAAAATAACGACATGATTCGCTGGATTGCGCGCAGACTGGTTGAGCGAGGCCTGACAGCACCGAAATACCATGCGGTCGCGCACACGCCACTGGCCGAGACCGAGGCGACCAACAGAATTATTGCCCTGGCTAATCTGGCCGATGTGCCCTTGCTGATTGTTCATGTATCAGGTCTCGAAGCGATACGCGTGATTCATTCCTCGCAGGCTCTGGGTATACCGATTCATGCGGAAACTTGTCCGCAATATTTGTTTCTGACCGCACAGGATATCGATTTGCCAGGCACGGAAGGTGCGAAATTTTGTTGCAGCCCTCCACCACGCGATGAAGCCTCGCAACAAGCCGTATGGGAGGCTTTGATTCAAGGTACGCTGCAGATTTACTCTTCTGATCACGCACCTTACCGTTACGATGAAACGGGCAAGCTCCCCAAAGGCGAAGCTACGACTTTCAAGGACATGGCCAATGGTGTGCCGGGCATAGAGGTTCGTATGCCATTGCTATTTTCAGAGGCGGTGATGACAGGGCGCATGAGCATCGAGCGCTTTGTGGCAGTGACCGCGAGTAACCATGCGCGCACCTACGGGATGTATCCGCAAAAGGGAACTCTCGCAGTCGGTAGCGATGCGGATCTGGCCATCTGGAACCCGGAAAAACGTGTCGAGATCAGCACAGAAATGTTGCATGACAGAGTGGGTTACACACCGTATGAGGGCCGTGTGTTGCGTGGCTGGCCTGAGGTGGTGGTCAGTCGTGGGCGAGTGGTCGTTGATGAGGCGGGCTTGCATGCCGAGCCAGGTAGCGGGCAGTTTATTAAACGGGGTACGCCAGAGCCTGTGCTGCGTCAGCGTTTAAACGGCAATTCCAATTCGATTATGCGTAAATACTTTAGCGAGAGCGTGAAATGAAAAAAAGACCCTTTGGTTTGGCTGTTGCCCAGCTTGGCCCTATCCAGCCCCAGGACACGCGTGCGCAATGCGTGACGCGTTTGCTTGCGATGATGCATGAAGCGGCATCGCGCGGTGCGAAACTCGTGGTGTTCCCAGAGCTCGCGTTGACGACTTTTTTCCCGCGTTACTGGATGACCGAGCAAGAAGCCGAGCAGCGGTATTTTGAAAAAACCATGCCTGGGCCCGAGACGCAGATTTTGTTTGATACCAGCAAAAAACTGGGTATCGGTTTTTATCTCGGCTATGCAGAGCTCACGGCCGACGGTCACAGATTCAACACCTCCATTCTGGTCGATACACAGGCCAATATCGTTGGCCGCTATCGCAAGGTGCATTTACCCGGCCATAGCGATCACAAACCTCAGGCGCCATTTCAGCATCTCGAAAAGAAATATTTCGAGGTTGGTAATGAGGGCTTTAATGTCTGGGAAACCATGGATGCCAAGATTGGCATGTGTATCTGTAACGACCGTCGCTGGCCCGAGCCCTGGCGCGTGATGGCCTTGCAGGGGGCTGATCTGATTACGCTTGGCTACAACACACCATCTGTCAATATCCACTGGCCTGAGCCTGTGCATTTACGTATGTTTCATAATTTGCTGACACTGCAAGCGGCTGCCTACCAGAGTGCGGTGTGGGTGGGTGCTGCCGCTAAAGCCGGGTTGGAAGACGGTAGCCACCTGATCGGCGGCTCGATGATCGTCGCACCCAGCGGAGAGATCATGGCGCAGGCTCAAGGTGAGGACGATGAGGTCATATTCTGTATGGCCGACCTCGCATTGGGTGATACGTTCAAACAACACGTGTTTAATTATGCTGCGCACCGACGCCCTGAGCACTATGGGCTGATTACCGAGCGCGTTGGAGCGGGTCCGGCTTTGGGTAGACCCCCGAAGGATTAGTTCTCGCAAAGACTTGATCGCTGCAAGTCCTTGGCGGTTGGGAATAATATTTTTTCTAAAAATAACAATATGCTTATTTATATGTAAAAAAGCATATTGTTTTAAAATTTTCCAAACAACTCAACTCAGCTGCAAAAAGAAGCTACGATTGTCGGGATAACTTTTATAAAACCCCAGACAAAACACATCCTAATTTTTCACCCGAACATCTTTCAGGCTCAAACATGTCCAATACTGACGACTCCAAAAAAGGTCACGCGCTCAATCCTGCCGCCAATCAGGATGGCATGGCCAAAGGCCTGACGAATTATGGCGATAGGGGGTTTTCATTATTTTTGCGTAAAGCATTCATTAAAGGCGCTGGATACACAGACAAAGCGCTGGATCGTCCGGTCATCGGGATCACGAATACCGGCAGCGCCTATAACCCCTGTCACGGCAACATGCCTCAGCTGATGGAAGCCGTCAAACGCGGCATCATGATGGCTGGCGGCTTGCCGATGGATTTTCCTACGATTTCAATACATGAGAGTTTCTCGCAACCGAACAGCATGTTCCTGCGTAATCTGATGTCGATGGACACCGAAGAGGTCCTGCTCGCAGCACCAATGGATGCTGTGGTGCTGATTGGGGGTTGCGACAAGACTGTACCCGCACAGCTAATGGGCGCGGCCTCAGCAGGACTGCCTGCGGTCCAGCTCATCACTGGTTCGATGCTGACGGGCTCGCATCGCAGCGAGCGGGTTGGAGCTTGTACCGACTGCCGACGCTACTGGGGAAAATTCCGCGCAGAGGAAATCGATGCTGAGGAGATCGCAGAGGTCAACGGCCAGCTGGTAGCTAGTGTTGGTACGTGTTCTGTCATGGGCACTGCCAGCACGATGGCCTGTATCGCTGAGGCGCTCGGCATGACTGTGCCTGGCGGTGCTTCGCCACCAGCCGTGACTGCAGACCGGATGCGTGTTGCAGAACAAAGTGGTGCCCTGGCTGTCGAAATTGCGCGTAAACGCTTGGGTATAGATCAGATTCTGACGGCCAAGGCGTTTGAAAACGCGATGCGGGTGTTGCTCGCGATTGGTGGCTCGACCAATGGCATCGTTCACCTCACAGCAATCGCGGGTCGTATGGGGTTTGAAATTGATCTTAAAGCACTCGACCGTATGGGTCGTGAAACACCGGTATTGCTTGATCTGAAACCCTCAGGCACACACTATATGGAAGATTTTCACGCCGCAGGTGGTATGGCCACCTTGCTGCTCGAACTCAAGCCCTTGCTGCATCTCGATGCCATGACGGTTACTGGACGCACACTCGGCGAAGAAATCGACGCGGCGGGTCCAGGTTTTAAACAGGACGTGGTTAAGACCGCCAGTAATCCGATTTACCCCCAGGGTGGGATTGCCGTGCTTGAGGGTAATCTCGCACCAGGTGGCGCCATCATCAAGCAATCTGCAGCACATCCTAAGCTCATGGAGCATGAAGGTCGCGCAGTTGTGTTTGAAAATCTTGAGGACATGGCTAACCGCATCGATTCGCCCGATCTGGACGTCACGCCCGACGATATTCTGGTGCTCAAGCATATCGGACCGAAAGGTGCTGCGATGCCTGAGGCAGGCTATATGCCGATTCCCAAGAAACTCGCCGTTGCGGGTTGCAAGGATATCGTGAGAATCTCCGATGGACGCATGAGCGGAACCGCGTTCGGAACGATCGTACTGCACGTCACGCCCGAGTCAGCGATCGGCGGCCCCCTGGCTTATGTGCAAAATGGTGATCGCATACGTTTGAGCGTGTCTAAGCGCGAGTTGAGTTTGCTCGTTTCAGAACAAGAGCTCGCTCGCCGCGCCACACTCAAACCTGTCGTCACGCCAACTGCGCCACGCGGCTATCGCAAACTGTTTCTTGATAGCGTGACGCAGGCGGACAAGGGTGTGGATTTTGATTTTCTGATGCCCCCAGCAACAGCGGGGAAAATCCCAAAGAAATAATATTGTCAGTTTTAGAAATCCTGAGAGCTCACTGTACGATTGTCATACATCATTTAATTAATAAAAAAACATGATTCAACGACGCACGCTGCTTAAAGCATCAATGTTAGGCCTGTCACTGAGTGTGACAGGATTGAATGCAGGTTTGAGTTTCGCGCAGACAAGATATCCCGAAAAGCCGATCAAATTAATCGTGCCTTTTGCCGCGGGTGGTCCGACCGATATGGTTGGACGACTGATGGCGCATGGCATGGAAAAAGAGCTCGGTCAAAACATCATTGTGGAAAATAAGCCTGGGGGCGGCTCCAACATTGGCTCCGAGTTTGTCGCACGGGCTAAGCCTGACGGCTATACGTTGTTGCTCGGTACGGTTGCCAATGCAACCAACATGTCGATCTACAACAATCTTAACTACAACACTGAGCGTGATCTGGTCGCTATTACACAGTTCATGTCCTCGCCTAGCGTGCTTGTGGTTCATCCTTCACTGCCGATCAACAACTTGAATGAGTTGATTGCTTACGCGAAAGCCAATCCAGGCAAATTAAGTTTTGCTTCCTCGGGTGCGGGAGGATCTCCACATCTGGCTGGAGAAATGCTCAAGATGCGCGCCGGTATTGATTTGTTGCACGTTCCGTACAAAGGCGCTTCACCTGCGCTCAACGATGTACTGGGTGGTAATGTCTCAATGGGCTTTATGACTGCTGCAGGTGCCTTGCCAAGCATCAACGCAGGGAAGCTGCGACCTATTGCAGTCGCAGGTTTGCAGAGACTGCCTCAACTACCCAAGGTGCCAACCATGCAAGAGGAGGGTATTGCGGACTTTGAAGTCAGCTCCTGGAACGGCTTGTTTGCACCGACCGGCACCCCCCCTGCTATTTTGCAGAAACTAGCCGATGCGGCACTTAAAGTCATCACTCAGCCTGAGATGCAAAAAACCTTTGAGTCACACGCCTCTTTAGGCGTGGGTGGCTCACCCGAACAGTTCAAGCAATATGTGCATGCTGAAATTGTGAAATGGGGAAAGGTTGCCGAAGCTGGGAATATTAAATTGAATTAACACTTTTAAATTGAATTAACACTTGATTTCAATCACTGCATCCGCAGCGTAAGCTCCCTCGCCTGCTGGCAGGGCAAGGACAGGATTCAGATCGATTGACTGCAGAGTTGGTCCCGCCTGTACCGCAAAAGCCGATAATCGCGAGAGCATCTGGGCTAAAGCCTGAAGGTCCACGGGCTGAGTGCCTCGCGCACCGAGTAATAAGGGCGCACCCTTGATCGAGAGGATCATTTGTTTTGCGACATCCTCGCCGAAAGGACAGCGATGCAGAACGACATCCTGCAGGACTTCGACAAAAATTCCCCCCAGACCAAACAGTGCAATCGGACCAAATACGGGGTCGCGATGAACGCCGAGTATGCACTCAACGCCACCGGTTAATTGTTTGGCAACCAACACGCCCTCCAGACGTGCTTGAGGAGCCGCGTCGCGCCCGCGTTGCATCAGTCGCACAAAATTTTCCTCGACCTCTGTGTCTGAATGCACATTCAGCACAACCCCGCCGATTTCTGATTTGTGCAGAATATCTGGCGAGAGGATTTTCATCACAACGGGATAGCCTATCTCTCGAGCGGCCAGAACGGCCTCCTGCCCCGAGACACAGGCGCGTTCAGGTGCAGAGGCGATACCCGCCTGGGCGAGCAAGCGTTTTGATTCAGCCTCACTCGGCGTTTGTTTCGGCAAGCAAAGAGCAGGTAGTTTGGGCGCTGGCAGTGCAGGTGCCTTGGCAAAAGCTTCACCAAAACGCCCCATGGCTTCGATGGCTATGACGGCACGTGCAGGATCCTCAAACACGGTGAAGCCATCATTCTCGTATTCGCGTATTTGTTCTCTGGACGCCATTAATGACAAGACGAAAATACAATCCGGATATTTAGCCCGGACGATTTTTAATTGCTCTCGCAGACGCGGTGCGATGCTGGGCGCACCACCCGTGTAGGTAAAAAATCCCAATATGGAGGAGTAACCACCTTCTTCGATTAGCGCATCAGTGAACGTGTTGATAAGCGACATCTCATTCAAATACTGCGCAGTGACGTCAACGGGATTGCGAGGTGCGGCAAAGGGCAGGAGTTTGAGCAGGCGTTCTTGCGAGGCGGCAGGCATCTCTGGCATTGGCAAACCAATTGCATCTGCAGCGTCTGAAATCACCACCCCCGCACCGCCACTGACAGTAATCACCCCGAGAGTGTTGTTCACCGGAAAAATTCCACGCGTCGCTAGTCGTGCGATATCGAGCATCTGTTCGGTGGACTGGGCACGGACTACTCCGAGTTCTTTGAGGACGGCATCAGTGACTTTGTCATCCCCTGCGATCGAAGCAGTATGGGATTGTGCGGCAGCGCTACCGACCGCGCTGCGCCCTACTTTCATCATGACGACCGGTTTGCGCGCAAGGCGTGCCGCTTGCAGGCCAGCGACCAGACTGGGCGCTTCTTTGATGCCTTCGGAGTACATCATGATCACACGCGTCTCAGGGTCAGCCACGACCATTTGCAACATGTCGCCAACGGTCAGGTCGGCTTCGTTGCCGGTCAGGATAATCGCCGACAGACCAATGTCATTGGCTGTAGCGACCGCCATCAGGTGTGCACCGTATGCACCCGACTGACTGATGATGGCCACCTCACCTGCTTTTGGAAAACCGAGTTCGACACCGGTCGCAAAGGATCCATAAAAATGATTGCAGGGGTTGATCAGACCAAGTGAGTTCGGGCCAATCAGACGCATACCATGCGCATGTGCAACATCGACCAGTTTTTGTTGCGCGGCAGCGCCTTCGGGGCCTGTTTCAGCAAAGCCAGCACTAAAGAGAATCGCTGCGGCACATCCTCGCTCGGCCAGCGCTTTGACATTTTCCAGCGCAGCGCTGGCAGGCACGATCACGATCGCGACATCCGGTGTTTCGGGCAGGGCGGCGACAGAGGGGTAGCTTTTTACACCTTGTACCGTTTCCCGATTCGGATTGACAGGGAAGATTTTGCCTTTAAAGCCCTGGCTCAGCATGTAAGAGATTGGACGTCCACCAATACGCAGAGGGTCGTCCGAAGCGCCGATCACGGCAACCGACTGGGGATTTAAAAGTTTAGCCAGACGGGCGGGATCGTTGGGGCGAGTGCGTAGAAGCGGTGCGTTGGAAGTAGTCATGATTGTGTTTTGTCTCGAGTGTTTAATAAATATTACCCTGCAGCGCTGATCTGGGGATAAACTTTACCGATTGCAAAGGAGACTCCTCATGAATAAGCCCAATCCAGAGTTTGATAGTTTGTTGCCACCTTTAGCCTTGAACCGCCGAGGTTTTCTAACGACCTCTCTGGCTGGCGGGTTTACGCTTGCAGCGGGTCCGATCATGGCGCAAACCGTAATCACAACGAGTGCCGAGGGCCTGGTTGCGGGTGAGGTCAAGATCCCTGTCGCGGATGGCACGATCCCCGCCTATCGTGCCGCACCTGCCGGTCAAACCAACTTGGGCACAGTCCTGGTGATACAGGAAATTTTTGGTGTGCATGAGTACATGAAAGACCTCTGCCGCCGTCTGGCAAAGCTCGGTTATCTTGCTATCGCTCCGGAACTCTATGCGCGTCAGGGTGATCCTTCGAAATACACAGAAAATACCAAACTCTTTGCAGAGATCGTCAACAAAGTGCCCGATGCACAGGTCATGAGCGATCTGGATGCAACGGCCAAGTGGGCCGCGGCCAATGGTGGTGATCCAAAGCGCCTTGCGATCACCGGTTTTTGCTGGGGTGGCAGGATTGTCTGGTTGTACTCAGCTCATAACCCCAGCCTGAAAGCAGGTGTGGCCTGGTATGGTCGCATGGTCGGTGATAAAGACCCGATGAAACCTGCTCACCCGGTTGATCTGACTGAAAAAATGAGCGCACCGGTTTTAGGTTTGTATGGTGGTGAGGATGCTGGTATTCCTGTGTCGACGATTGATACGATGAAAGCCGCTCTGGAAAAAGGCTCTGCCGCGGCTAAAGCCTCGACCTTTATCGTCTACCCCAAAGCGCCTCACGCATTCCATGCAGATTACCGACCCAGCTATCGCGAAACCGAAGCAAAAGATGGCTGGAATCAGATGCAGGCCTGGTTTAAAAAGTATCTGTGACGGAAATTCGATCAGCTTTGCGGCAGATCGAATTTCAAGGACATCGAGTATTTCATTTTTTTATACGGAAACGTTGTGCTGGTGACCAGCATCAAGGTTTCCCTTTCGCCATAATATTTGCGAGTAATCACAAGCCCCGGTGAGCCGGGCTTGAGCTTGAGCGCGAGAGCTGTCTCTGCGCTGATGGGTGTCGCTGAAAACTCTTGCTTGACCTCAATGATGCGTTTGCTGAACTTTTGTTCGATCAAAAGCGAGAGAGGCAGTTTGATTTTGCCGACATCACTGCCCACCGCTGAATAATCAGGATGAACAAATACATCGGAGTATGCGACTGGGGCCGTTTGTCCTTCGAGTAGTTTGACAGCGATGATCCTGAGCCATTCGTCACGGGCGTCGCACTCAAGCATTTCTGCGTGACGAGCCCCGACCCTTTGCATTTTCACCATCCTGACCTGCAAGATCGCGTGTTTAATGTATTGAAACAGATCTGAGAGCTGTGAAATCTGTTGTGTATAACGCGTCGTTGCTTTTGTTGTTTCCACCCGTGTACCTACGCCAGCACGACGCGAAACGATGCCGCCCTCATTGAGCATCCGGATGGCTTCGCGCACTGTGTGACGACTGACATCGAATTGCTGGCATAACTCTATTTCCGGAGGCAGTAGGGATCCAACCGGGTACACGCCATCCCGGATTTGCTCCATCAGGGCGGTGTATATCGCCTTGTAGCGTGGCGCATGGGACTCGTCTGCTGAGTCAGTCATTGTTTTAGTCATGCGCACATCCTCTCACAATCGTTGCTCCAAGTTCAATCATTTTTATTTTTTTATAAAAAGATTGACAAAATTTTTACGAAGCGTAAAGTAAATGTACGTACATTATATGTCCGTACATTTGAACTGACAAATTTTCCTGATTGGGGGTGCACATGAGCAAAATTTTTGCATTGGTAGCTTCAGCCGCGATGATGGCTGCGGTCGCTACAAACGTATCGGCTCAGCAAAAGCTGGTCGTAGCTGGCTACGGTGGCTCGTTCGAGGACATCATGCGCAAGGATATTTTCCCGCCGTTCGAAAAAAAGCATAATGTCAAAATTGATTTCGTGGCGGGCAACTCCACCAATACGATTGCTCGACTGCAAGCGCAAAAGGGTAATCAGGAAATTGATGTCGCAATTGTGGATGATGGTCCGATGTATCAGGCGATCGCACTCGGATTTTGTGCCCCAATAAAAGGTATGCCAGTCGACGATATCTATACGACGGCTCGCTACAAGGACGACAAGGCGATTGGTTTGGGTATTGTCGCGACAGGCATTATGTACAACAAAAAGATTTTCGCCGATAAAGGCTGGCCTGCTCCAACCTCCTGGAAAGATCTCGCAGATCCAAAGTTTAAACAGCTTGTGGTCATTCCTCCTTTTAACAACACATATGGTTTGCACGCGGTAGTCGAGTTCGCACGTGAGGGAGGCGGTGGTGAGAAAAATATCGATCCTGGCTTTAAAGCGTTTAAAGACAAGGTTGGACCCAATGTTCTGGTCTATGAACCCTCGCCAGGCAAGATGACGGAACTTTTCCAGAGCGGTCAGGCTGTGATCGGTGTGTGGGGGACAGGACGTGTCAAGTCCTTTGCTGACACCGGATTTCCAGTAGGCTTTGTCTATCCTCAGGAGGGTGCCTATGCGCTACTGGCTTCGGCCTGCCCAGTTGCTAAGCCAAATGCCAATCCGCTCGCACAGGACTTTGTGAATTACCTGCTGACGCCAGAAATCCAAGCCAAAATGGGTACCGAATACGGATATGGCCCTGTCAATAAAAAGGCAGTTGTGCAGGATGACCCAAATGTTCCTATGCCAATCGGTAAGCGTGCTGCGGATCTGATCGTGGTCGACTGGGATACGATTAATAACAACCGCGATGCCTGGAATAAACGCTGGACCCGCGAAATCGAACGTTAATCATTGACGACAGATATGGTTTATTTCTGAAGTTGGGCCATGGAGTTTGAATGAGTTATCTAGTCTTAAATAATTTAACCAAGCGCTATGGCCCGACCGCAGCGGTAGATAGTCTTAATCTCGAAATCAGGCAAGGCGAGTTCATCTCCTTGCTCGGTCCTTCAGGGTGTGGCAAGACCACAACCTTGCAAATGATCGCAGGGTTTGTGGAACCTAGCGCAGGCAACATTGTGCTCAATGGCCGGGATATGAATAACATCCCTGCGAACAAGCGCGGCTTGGGGATTGTGTTTCAAAATTACGCCTTGTTTCCGCATATGACCGCCTCACAAAATGTGGCATTTGGTCTTGAAATGCAGGGGATAAAAAAAGCAGAGTGCGCAGAGCGTGTTGCCGATACCCTTAAGCTCGTCGGACTCGGCCATCTTGCAGATCGCTACCCTGCGCGTATGTCTGGTGGTCAGCAGCAACGGGTTGCGCTGGCGCGCGCCTTAGTGATCAAGCCCGCAGTTTTGTTACTCGATGAGCCTTTGTCCAATCTTGACGCAAAGCTGCGCGAGGAAATGCAACTTGAGTTGCGCAGCATCCAGCGCAGCATCGGGACTACAACGGTACTTGTGACACACGATCAGTCAGAGGCGCTGGCGCTCTCGGACAGGATTGTCGTGATGAACCAAGGACGCGTAGAGCAGATCGCCGAACCTTATACCGCCTATGAACAACCGAACTCCGAATTTGTAGGCGGTTTTCTGGGCAAAGCCAATATTTTTCAGGTCTTGGCGGAGTCTTCTGCCCTGGAACCTTCCGTTCGGATTGCAGAGGCGATCATACCGCTGGAAGGTGTAGCGATGCCTGCATCAAGCGTGATTGTGCGGCCGGAGAAAATATTATTCAGCTCACCGCAACCCTCGGCGCTGCCAGGGATTATGAAAACGCGCGTATTTCAGGGAAATCACTGGCTCTGCCAGGTTAAAACCTCTGCCGGAGATGTGCTGGTGATCAGACAAAACGACGGCGAGTCTGTTGCCGAGGAAGGGGCCGTAGTGCATCTTCGGTGGCGTGCGCAGGATATGCGTCCAGTAGGCGCGGCAAACTGAGTGCACGCATGATGATCAAGCCCTCCCAAGCCCCCTGGCTGTTAAGTGCTCCGGCGTTGACACTGTATGCAACGTTTTTGATCGCGCCAATTGCCAGCGTGTTTCTGATCAGTTTTTTTAACTTTGAGTTCTATGGCGGAATTCAGGTTTCGTTCACACTCAAAAACTATATTGAAATCCTCACGGATAGTTATTTCTATGAAGTCTTCGCACGCACGTTTGGCGTAGCGTTTTTAGTCACGCTCGCGTGCGTGGTACTCGGAACAGCAGAGGCTTATGTCCTCAGCCGTATGCGTAACCCCTGGAAAGGTCTTTTTCTGATGGTGGTGCTTGGCCCGTTACTGATTTCGGTTGTCGTGCGAACACTGGGCTGGGCGCTCTTGTTTGGTTCTACAGGACTCATCAGCAAAGGCTTGCAAGCACTGGGTCTTGCAGCGGGCCCAGTCAGTCTGATGTATACCAACCTTGGTGTGGGGATCGCGCTGACGCATGTCATGGTGCCCTTTATGGTGATTTCGGTGTGGGCTTCCTTACAGAAAATTAATCCTTCAACTGAAGCGGCCGCGCTGTCGCTTGGTGCGAGTCAGTTCACCGTGATTCGTCGGGTGATTGTGCCGCAGGTCATGCCAGGAATTTTATCTGGCGCAATCATGGTGTTCGCGATGTCGGCGAGCGCTTTTGCCACACCCGCGATTGTTGGTGGCCGCCGTCTTAAAACAGTCGCTACTGCAGCGTATGATGAATTTTTAAATACCTTGAACTGGCCACTTGGCTCGGCACTCGCGGTACTGCTATTGATTGCAACCATAATTGTGCTGATCGCAACCAACCGGTTGATTGAGCGTCGCTACGGCGCGGTTTTTAACTGAAGGGGCTGACCATGTATCTGAGAAATGGCCCGATAGGTTTGGTATTTCATACGCTGTTTATTTTGTTCATTCTGGCTCCGCTTGTGATGGTGTGTGCCGTTGCCTTTACGGGTGATGGCTTTATTTCCTTGCCTTCAAACGGTTTGTCACTGAGATGGTTTAAAGCGATTCTGAATAATCCGCGCTTTATAGACGCATTTTTGTTTAGTCTTGGACTAGGATTCCTGTCTGCAAGCTTTGCAATCGTGCTGGCGATTCCCTCAGCGTTGGCGATAGCCAGATTCAGGTTTCCCGGGCGTGAAGCACTCATGGCATTTTTTCTGTCACCGCTCATGATCCCGCACATCGTGCTTGGTCTGGCATTCCTTAAGTTTTTTACAACGATCGGTGTAGCAGGGACGTATTTTGGTTTGGTTATCGCGCATATTATTGTTGTGATTCCCTATGCGTTACGATTGGTGCTATCTTCTGCGACGGGGCTAGACCCATCTCTTGAGCGGGCTGCGTTATCGCTTGGAGCCTCTCCATGGATTACTTTTCGGCGCATTGTATTGCCCTTGATTATGCCTGGTGTGGTCAGTGGCTGGGTCATTGCTTTCATTACTAGTTTCGATGAGTTGACGATGTCGATATTTATCGCATCGCCCTCCACCACGACATTACCTGTACGGATTTTTTTACATATCGAAGACACTATTGATCCACTCGTGACGGCCGTGTCGGCTGCGCTTATTTATATGACCATTATCGCGATCTTCATCCTTGATCGCTTGGTTGGACTGGAAAAACTGTTTGTTGGTAAGGGACGCGCATGAGCGAAATAAAACAAGAGACCAGCGCTGTGGGCGATTTGCCAGCACCGCGACCCAGACATCACCGGGGTGTTTACGACGCACTGGTGATCGGTGGGGGGTTGGTGGGTTCGGCAGTGGCTTTTGGCTTGCGTCAAAAGGTTGATCATGTTGCCGTGCTGGACGAAGGCGATATCGCCTTTCGTGCCTCAAGAGGCAATTTCGGTTTGGTATGGGTACAGAGTAAAGGCATGGGCATGCCAGCCTATGGTCATTGGACCATGTCTTCACAACAGCTTTGGCCGCAGCTAGCTGCGCGGCTAAACGATATTACCGGCCTTGAGGTCGGGCTTGAACAAAAGGGTGGCTTGCATCCGGTCCTGACTGACGAGGAATACGAAGAGCGCATCAAATTCATGAATGGGTTGATGTCTCAGCCCGGGATGGTGCAGTACGACTGGAAAATGCTGGATCGTCAGGAGTTGATGGATCTCGTACCGGGTATCGGCCCAGAGGTGCGCGGAGCGACCTGGACTTCTGTTGATGGCGTGGCGAACCCTCTGAAAATGTTGCGAGCGCTTCATACCGCTTTTGATCGTCAGAAAGTCGACTATCTGCCATTGCATCCTGTTGGTGATATCGAGCAAAAAAATGGAGTGTTCGAAATGACAACGCCCCACGGCGTCATTAAGGCTCATAAAGTTGTGCTCGCTTCGGGGCTCAACAACCAGAAGCTTGGAGAAAAAGTAGGACTCGCGATCCCTGTTAGACCACAGCGTGGTCAGATTGTTGTACTTGAGCGCACGCGCAGAATGTTGCATACGCCTTTCAGCACACTACGACAAATGGATGAGGGCACCTGGCTGATCGGTGATTCGCAAGAAGAGGCCGGTTACGTCGATGGGATCGTAGGTTTGCCTGTATTGGCTACGCTTGCGGACCGCGCGGTGCGTACCATGCCTGCCCTGAAGGAAGTGCGCGTCGTGCGCTCCTGGTCTGCCTTGCGCGTCATGTCCAAAGACGGTTTTCCAATCTACGAGCAGTCCGCAAGCCACCCAGGTGCTTTTGTTGCGACCTGTCACAGCGGTGTGACGCTTGCTGCTGCTCACGCGTTGCGTATTGCTCCCATGGTGATTGACGGCGCATTGCCCGAAACCATGTCTCCCTTTTCGACACGGAGGTTTCATGTTCAACAGGCTGCCTGAAACACAGCAGACCGTCACGACACGGCCGATTGCTCTGAGCATTAATGGTGTGGTCGTACAGTGTCGCGAAGGCGATAGCGTTGCCGCCGCATTGATTGCAGCTGGTTTTAACGATTTCAGAGATACTGCAGTAAAAGAAGTACCACGTGGACCCTTTTGTATGATGGGAGTCTGCTACGACTGTCTGGTCATGATTGATGGACAGCCTAATCAGCAAGCTTGCATGACACGGGTACGCAGCGGGATGAAAATTGAACGCCAGCTTGGTGCGCGCGAGGTACAGCCATGATTGAAATCACACAATGCGATTTGCTCATCGTCGGCGCTGGGCCAGCGGGTCTGGCAGCAGCCACTTGCGCGGCACAACTTGGGATTGAAACGCTTTTGCTCGATGAGCAACAGGCGCCAGGTGGTCAGATTTACCGCAACATTACAGAGTCACCTGTCAAGAATCGGGCAATTCTTGGTGAGGACTATTGGCATGGTGCTTCGTTAGTAGAGCCCTTTAAACAATCTGGTGCTCACTACCAGCCTGGCGCAACCGTGTGGGCGATTGCCAACCATACTGCGCCTGATGCGGCAGAGGGTTTTGAAGTGGGCTACTCCGTGGCGGGGCAGGCACGCATGCTACACGCCAAACATATTTTGTTGGCGTGCGGCGCACAAGAGCGTCCTTTTCCTATTCCAGGCTGGACCTTGCCTGGCGTGATGACTGCGGGTGCCGCGCAAATCCTGCTCAAGTCGGCGGGCATGGTCGCAGGCCAGCGCACTGTATTGGCCGGTAGTGGTCCATTGCTGTATCTCGTTGCCTGGCAGTATTTGAATGCGGGAATCGTTGTTGATGCGATCCTTGATACAACACCCTCTGGTCGTTTGACACAAGCATTGCCACACGCGTGGGGATTTTTGCGCTCACCCTATCTGGCCAAAGGCCTGAAATTACTGCGCGAAGTCAAAGCGCGTGTTCGCATTGTTAAAAACGTGAGTGCACTTGAGGCCTTAGGAGAAGGGAAACTCGAAAAAGTTCGCTATACCGTTGCAGGCAAAACCGAGACGATAGCGGTCGATCAGCTATTACTACACCAGGGCGTGATCCCCAATATTAATCTTGCGCAGGCCGCAGGCGTTGAGCAGCGCTGGAATAAATTGCTGCTCTGCTGGGAGCCGATCGTTGATGACTGGGGCAATACAAACATTGAGCGTTTATCGATCGCTGGAGACGGGGGCGGTATCGCTGGTGCACTTGCCGCTGAAAACAGTGGACGCATCGCGGCTTATGAAATCGCGTTGCAGTTAGGAACTATTGCCCGTGGTCAGCGCGATAGCCAGAGCAGCACTGCACGCGCGCAACTGGGGCGAGCCGTCCGTGGCCGCGAGTTTTTTGACACCTTGTATCAGGCGCCTGATCAATTCAGGATGCCTGTTGGCGACACCATTGTCTGCCGTTGCGAGGAAATCACTGCAAGCCAGGTGCGCGAGACTGTAAAGCTCGGCTGTCCCGGACCAAACCAGATGAAATCTTTTTTGCGTTGCGGCATGGGACCTTGCCAGGGTCGTTTTTGTAGTGTGACGGTCACTGAAATGATTGCCCAGGAACGTGGTGTCTCACCTGAAGAAGTCGGACATTACAGATTGCGCTTCCCAACCAAACCACTCACGCTCGGCGAGCTCGCTGCACTACCGCAGACCGATGATTCACGAAAAGCTGTGATCCGATTGAAAAAACCAGTTTAAAGATTTGCTCAAAAAATATTCTGATTCGATGTGATGCGCTTATGACAAGCAAACCCTCTGCAATGACCGCTCCTGTCATCATCATCGGTGGCGGTCTGCACGGTAGTTCAACAGCCTTGCATCTCGCACGGGCGGGTGTCCCGGCTCTCGTACTCGAAAAAAACTATATTGGCCGACATGCCTCGGGCGTGAACGCCGGAGGTGTGCGCACGCTAAGCCGGCATCTTGCTGAAGTCCCGTTATCACTTGCTTCGCGCGAGATCTGGTTGCATATCCAGGACTGGGTGGATGATGATTGTGGTTTCGATCAGAACGGTCAGATGCGTGTCGCAGAAAACGAGGCGGATGTCACAACGTTGCGCACGAGGCTTCAGACGATGCTCGCTCATGGTTTTACCCATGAGCAATGGATCGAGCCTGAGGAGATACGTTCAATGATCCCCGCGATCACGCCTTCCATCCAGGGCGGCTTGATTGTGCGTGAAGATGGCTCTGCAGACCCCTACCGCACGACTCGTGCGTTCAGATTTAAAGCGCAAAGCCTGGGCGCTAGCGTGATGGAGGGCGTGAGCGTTCAGACCATCGCGCGCGAGAATGGGCAATGGTGCATAGACACAGACCAGGGCAGATTTACTGCACCCGTGCTGGTGAATTGCGCTGGTGCATGGGCCGATAAGATTGCGGCGCAAATGGGTGAGCCCGTCCCCCTTGAGCCCGTCGGCCCCATGATGCTGGTGACCACACGGATGCCGCATTTTCTGAATCCAGTGGTGCTGGGCACCGGACGTGCCTTGTCCTTTAAACAGCGCGCCAACGGTACCGTGCTGATAGGTGGTGGCAGGCTGGCCTGGGTCGATCGCGACCGGGACTGGAGTGAACTGGATTTCAGGCAGTTAGGAGAAGGCGCACGGACCGTATGTGATTTATTTCCACATATGAAAGACGCCGTAGTCAGTCGGGGTTGGGCGGGTATCGAGGCGAGTATGCCGGATGGTATCCCGGTGATCGGTCCAAGCAGCACTGAAGCTGACCTTTATCATGCGTTTGGTTTTTCAGCACATGGTTTCCAACTGGGCCCTATCGTCGGAAAAATAACCGCTGATCTCATTACGCAAGGCCAAACTGATTTACCGATCTTGCCCTTTTCAATTTCACGTTTTCAATAAACCAATCATATTTACCGGAGAATGATTATGAGCAGCATTATCAGACAAGATTCCAATGCAAGATTAAGTCGTGTTGTAATTCATGGCGATACAGTCTATGTTGCAGGTGTCACCTCGAGTGCGTCTGGTGATATCGTGGTGCAAACCAGAGATGTATTGGCAAAAATCGATGGTTATCTGGCCAGTGCCGGGACTGATAAAAGACATTTGTTATCGGTACAAATCTGGTTAAAAAATATCGATGCAGATTTTGCGGGTATGAATAGTGTTTGGGCTGAGTGGGCACCTGCTGATGCCCTGCCTACACGTGCAACGTGCGAGGCAAAGCTTGCAGCGCCTGATTTATTAGTTGAAATTATTGTCACTGCAGCAAAAAAATAACAGGTTGTTGAAAAATGAAAATCGCCTTTATCGGGTTAGGTCGCATGGGTTGGCATATGGCTGCCCATTTATCACGGCATGGGCATGTACTGGCTGTTTGTGATGCGGCCCCTGGTATCGCGCAGAAATGGGTCGCTGAGTTTGGTGGTGTGGCCGCTTCGACTGTGGTCGAGGCGGTTAGTGGCTGCGAGGTCGTGTGCTCCTCCCTGCCCGCCGATCCGCAGTTGCGTGAGGTGTGGGACTCCGCTTTTAACGCACTTGCTCCAGGCGCCGTATGGATTGATCACTCAACGACCTCGGCCGAAATCGCCCGTGTGCTGGCAGCGCAAGCGCTTGCAGGCGCTCGCTCCTTTATCGATGCACCAGTATCTGGTGGTACGGTTGGCGCAGAGAAAGGCAGCCTGGCGGTAATGGCTGGCGGTGATGAGCGCGGCTGGGTCATTGCAGAAAAAATTGTTAGTGCTTACGCCGCGCGCGCCACACTTATTGGCGGTCCGGGCGCAGGTCAATTGACCAAGATGGCTAACCAGATTTGTGTGGCGGGTGTAGGACAGGCTCTCGCAGAGGGTCTGAGCTTTGCTGAAAACGCCGGACTTGATCCAGAAAAAGTACTCGAGGTGATGCTCAAGGGTTCCTCGACCTCCTGGATGATGGAAAATCGTTCACAGACCATGATCGCTGCAAAATATGATTTCGGCTTTTCAACTACCTTGATGCGTAAAGATCTGGCGCTTGTGCTGGACGAGGCGCGTCGTGCAGACGCTTCGTTGCCAGTCACGGCCCTGGTAGCGCAGCTCTTATCCGATGTATCAAAGATGGGTGGCGCGAACTGGGACTGGTGCAGTCTGATGGAGCGTCAGCGTAAGGTGCTTAATCCAAAGGTTTAGTTGCCACCAGATCCACCAGCGCAGACATGCCCTGATGCCGAGCACCTTCGCTCAGGGACGCATCGTACTCCTCAATAAATTCGATCTGCATATTGCTGAATTCTTCGCGTAGCAGGGGGATGGTGTAAAGATTTTCAGCATCCTTCGGACCCCCCGTTTTGAATTCAAGTTGCTTTAGACCATAGCCTTCGAGGACGATTAGGCCCCCTGGTTTGGTCGCGTCCTGCATGCCCTGGAAAAGCACAGTGCGCATCTTTGGGTTTGCAAACTGAAAAAAGATACCTACGACCGCATCGTATTGTTGTGCCTTCCAGTCCCACAGCATCATATCGTGTGTACTGATGTGCATGCGATTGCTAACCCCGCGCTCGGCAGCTAAGCGGCGTGCTTTGTCGCTTGCGTTGGGTGCAGCGTCGACAGACCAGACTTCACAACCAAGCTCAGCCATCCAGACGCCGTTACGACCCTCGCCATCACAGACAGCCAGGACTTTCATGCCTGGTGTAAAGCGCGCTTTCTGTCTTTCCAGAAAGGCGTTGGGGGCTGTGCCAAACAGATATTCATCGGCATCTGCATAACGTTCGTTCCAGTTGGAAATAGAGGGCTTCATGGTGTGTTCCAATTACATTGTCGTGATCAACCTGATCATAAAACTATTTTCGCAGGAATTCCTTTGCCCACCGTTGCCGTGATTGGAGCTGGTCCCGCAGGTCTTATGGCTGCTGAAACCTTGATCAAACAAGGTGTGTCAGTGCGCGTCTTTGAGTCCAAGCCTTCAGTCGGTCGCAAATTCCTGATGGCTGGGCGCGGCGGCCTCAATATCACCCACTCAGAGAGTACGGAACGTTTTAATGCTCGCTATGGTGAGAGGGCGCAGCAGATGGCAGAGCTACTGAAAGACTTTGATGCTGACGCATTACGCGCCTGGGTACATGGTTTGGGGATCGATACCTTTGTAGGTACTTCAGGCCGAGTATTTCCCCAGGAAATGAAAGCTGCGCCGCTGTTGCGTGCGTGGTTGCATCGCCTACGCGAGCAGGGCGTGGAGTTTTCGATGCGTCATCGCTGGCTAGGCTGGAGTTCTATCGATCAGCATGATTCACTCGGGGGCACAGTAGCAGGATCATTGCGTTTTGATACGCCCGCAGGTGAGGTGCTGGTGCGTCCAGACGCAACCGTGCTCGCTTTAGGTGGAGGCAGTTGGGCCAAACTCGGCTCAGACGGAGCCTGGATGCCTTGGCTAGAGGCTGCTGGTGTGCCTGTGAGCCCCTTGTTGCCGAGCAATGGTGGTTTTGAAACCACATGGTCGCAGCATTTTATTGAGCAGTGCGCAGGAGAGCCGCTCAAGACTGCTGCGTACTCACTGGCAGGTGCTGATAAAAAAAATCAAGCTCTGCGAGGCGAGTGCATGGTGACCGAACATGGACTTGAGGGGGGTGTGATTTATGCCTTGTCTGCGCAACTGCGCGATCAGATTTTGCTGAATGGTCAGGCCACACTTTATCTGGATCTTTTGCCTGATCACGCTGCTGGGCGGGTGCTTGCAGAGGTCTCGCACCCGCGTGGCACACGTTCAATCTCCTCGCATCTGAAGTCTCGACTGGGGTTGCATGGCGTACGTGCGGCCTTATTGCGGGAATGTTTGTCAGCAGAGACTTTCAAAGATCCGGTAAGTCTCGCTGCGAGTATTAAAGCTTTACCGATTGTTTTTCATGCTTGTCGCCCGCTTGACGAGGCCATCAGTTCGGCTGGAGGCGTGCAGTTTGAAGGCCTCACACAAAAGTTGATGACTAAAAAAATCCCCGGCCTGTTTTGTGCCGGGGAGATGCTTGACTGGGAGGCGCCAACAGGAGGCTATCTGCTCAACGGCGTAATGGCCACAGGACGTGCAGCGGCTTTGGGTGTTTTGCAATGGCTGGATTGTGCTGAATAATCCGAGTTGCGAGCACCCTGAGCCGAGCGACCTACTGAAGCGAACTTCTTAGCCCATAATGCCGATTTGCCATGGCACGAACTCATGATCTCCCAGTCCCAGGATTTCGCTCTTGGAGGGCTCACCTGAGGCCGTACGTAAAAATAATTCAAAAATCCGCTGACCCATTTCCTGTACGGTCACCGTGCCATCCATGATCTCACCGCAATTGATGTCCATATCGTCTTGTAGACGATTAAACATTGGTGTGTTGGTCGCGAGCTTGACACAGGGGGCCGGTTTGGAGCCAAACATCGAGCCACGTCCCGTTGTGAAGGCGATCAGGTTCGCACCTCCGGCGATCTGGCCCGTCGCAGAGACTGGGTCATAGCCTGGTGTATCCATAAATACAAAGCCTTTGGTCGTCATCGGCTCGGCGTATTTGTAGACCTCCATCATTGGACCCGTGCCGCCTTTCATTGACGAGCCAAGTGATTTTTCAAATATGTTGGCCAGACCACCTGCCTGATTACCCGGGCTGACGTTACCGTTAATCTGTACATCGCGACCGACGGAGTAAACATCTTTCCACCAGCGGATGCGCTCAACCAGTTTTTCGCCGACTGCTTTGTTTGCTGCGCGACGCGTGAGCGTGTGTTCGACACCATAAATTTCTGGTGTCTCGGACAACACACCTGTGCCACCATGTCGCGCGAGAATATCAATGGCGGCACCCAGAGCAGGGTTTGCAGTGATAGAGGAAAACCCGTCCGAGCCTCCGCATTGCAAGCCGACGGTCAGGTGGCTGGCTGAAACTGTTTCGCGTCGGGCTTTGTTAGCCTCGGGCAGCATTTCGAGTACGGCCTGAATGCCTGCCTGAATCGTTTTAGTCGTCCCGCCTGATTCCTGCATCACAAAGGTTTTTAGATTCGGCAACTTATCGATTTCTTCTTGTTCAATCAGCCCTTTGAGTTGATTACGTTCGCAACCCAGACCAATGATCAGCGCACCCGCGAGGTTCGCGTGACGTGCATAGCCAGCCATCGTTCGACGCAGGAGATCCATTGGCTCGCCAGACATTTCCATGCCGCAGCCGATCGAGTGACTAAAAGCCACGACGCCGTCAACGTTAGGAAATTCTTTCATGCGCTCAGGTGTAAACCATTCGGCGATTTTCTTAACAACCGTTGCCGAACAATTTACTGTCGCCAGGATTCCCACAAAGTTTCTCGTACCAACCTGACCGTTTGGACGCACATAGCCCTGGAACGTCGCACGCTCAGACTCAGGCACCATCTCGACCGGTTTGAATTCGCTGGCGTGCGCGTAATCGCGATCAAACTCCCGGAATTCAGTGTTGTGGTTGTGCATCATCGTGCCCGGTTCAATATCCGTCGCGGCAAATCCGATCGTCACGTTGTATTTGAGGATAGGCTCGCCCTTCAGGATCTTGCGAGCGGCAATCTTGTAACCCGCCTGTACCTGACTGCGGCTCGTGATGTTTTCACTTGGGATTTTGGTGCCGATTCCAATGTCGACGCGCGCCACAACAATGTTGTCGTTCGGATGCAGACGGATGATCGGGCCGGTCATTGTTTTTTGGCTGGTTTCAAGCATGGTGTCTCGTTGTTAACTGTTGTTTTTACGAAGGCCTATTCTATCTGAAACATTTGGTCGCTAACTACACAAAGCCACCAACTTTCCAACATCTTGGACTTGATCAAGCGACCAGATCATTTCAATCACTTTGCGTGCCTGCTCTGCGCCCAGGGCCTTGGTGACATTGCCAATGAATTTGTTCTCCAGATCTTTATCGGACATCGGGTTTGCAACCGTACCTGTCGCATGAGCAATCGAGGCTTCAAATACTTTGCCGGATTTGGTTGTGACTTTAGCGCTCGCCTGATCGAGTCGCAATTCAGTTGAGCTTTTGATCTGCACAATTTTTCGCATCGCTTGCACAGAAGCGTCTTGCGCACGTTCGTTTGAAAACTGCAGAACACCGCCTGCCTGATCGATATAGGCGACCGCTGCCGCATGGTTTGCACTGAATTTGGACATCAGGCCAGAGCCGGGCGTATCCACACCAGTGATGCGAATCACATCAGGGTGGACCGTCATTTCCAGCGACGCAACATCACTGGCTGCAATGTTGCTGAGCGCAGCAGCTTTGATCGCTGCATCAATCAAGGGGTGCAGCACCACACCACAAGCATAGGGTTTATAACCATTACCTGTAATAAGCCACGATTTTCCGAGGTCTGCGGTCAGTGCAGGAAGATTTTGCGTGCTGCTGTAAATCCTGACAAAGCCCAAATTTCCGTCGAGAATTTCTTGTGAACTGTTAAATCCATTGGCCGCGAGCGAGGCGGCGAGCACACCGTGATAAGCAGACTTACCCGCATGCAGTGACTTGCAGTCGCTGCCGCGGTTTTGTTGCATACCCGCAGCCTGCGTGCATCCTATACCGAGGGCATAAATGGTTTTCTTCGCATCAAGGCCAAGCAATTTTGCCGAGCCCGCCGTAGCAGCCACGGTGCCGAGCGTGCCGGTTAAATGCCAACCGCCATGATGATGGCGAGGCATCGCTTGCCCGGTGCGGATACCTGCTTCGAATGCTGCGACTAAAGCGACGATTAAATTTTTACCGCTGGACTGATTTTTTTCCCCGAGCGCGAGCAGTGCGGGTAGTGTGGCCGTTGAGGTATGCAATATCACGCCACCCAAATGCGTATCATCAAAATCCAGTACGTGCCCCATTTGCCCATTGGCCACCGAAGCGTCAAGCAAACTGAGTTTCAAGCTACGTTGCCCAAGCACCGTCGCAGCAGGAAAGGAACCAAGTTCATTAAAGGTAGAGATTAATATCTGTGGTGTCGGATGCTGTGAGCCTGCGAGAGCACACCCCAGCCAGTCCAGCACAGCACGTTTTGCCTCATGGATGGCAGCGGGAGAGAGATCTGAGTACTGGATGCCAGCGAGAAACTCACCGAGCTGTTTAGTCACGCCAAGTCCAAGATTCGCAGCACCGTAGGAAGAAGTCTCGGATGACGCACTTGCAGCATTTTTCGATTCTGCCGGGCTGGGAGCAACTCCATTATTCGTCTGCGCAGCGACGGGTCCTGAGACGAGTCCTGCAGTGAGTCCAGCCGTCAGTCCAGCACCGGTGAGGCCTGCCGCAGAGAGTCCTCCTGCAGTGATTCCACCTGCAGTCAGCGCCAGACTCGATTGCATCCATTTCCTGCGATTCATCACAGATTCATTTTTGTTCTGCATTTGTGTCTCCTATCGGAATAGAATACGGGAAAATAACTCTTTGCAGGCGAGGTTTGGCTGTTTGTCCAGATCTCGGTTGCAAGCTTTTGACTCCTAAAACATGTTCAGCTCCAGCTCTCTGGCCAACCTGCCCAAACCTGCTCAATACGCAACCTTGCTTGAGCAAGCACAGGCGTTGTTCGCGGGCGAAACTAATCACATTGCTAACGCAGCTAACCTGTCCGCACTGGTGATGACAAGCCTTCCAGAGTTGAACTGGGTAGGCTTTTATTTTTTTGATGGGCTGGAGCTTGTGCTGGGACCCTTTCAGGGCAAGCCTGCTTGCTTGAGAATACCTCTTGATCGCGGCGTGTGCGGTGCCGCTGCCAGCGCGCGCCAGACGCAACTCGTGCCCGACGTCCATGCATTTCCCGGGCATATCGCATGCGATGCTGCTTCACGTGCAGAGATCGTAGTCCCGCTTATTCATGCCGGGCAGTTATTCGGCGTATGGGATGTCGATAGTCCTGTGGCGGGTCGTTTTGACCAGGAGGATCAACGCGGCATGCAAGCGCTTTGTAACTTATACCTGCAGACCTTGAAGGTCTCTGCACCGATTCCGGAATACACCCCATGATGAACGCTACTGACAAAGCCTCTATCCCGACCTCCGAATACGATTACATCGTTGTCGGTGCGGGCACCGCTGGTTGTTTGCTGGCCAACAGATTATCGGCCAACCCAAAACATCGTGTTTTATTACTCGAAGCGGGAGGTGCGGATAATTATCACTGGATTCATATTCCTGTCGGTTACCTGTATTGCATTGGAAATCCGCGCACAGACTGGTGCTATCGCACCAAAGCAGATCCGGGTCTGAATGGTCGCGGGCTGGGCTATCCGCGTGGTCGTGTGCTTGGAGGCTGCTCTTCAATCAATGGCATGATTTATATGCGTGGCCAGAGTGCGGATTACGATAGCTGGGCGGCCGAGGGCAACCCAGGCTGGGGCTGGAATGATGTCTTGCCGATTTTTAAAGGTATGGAAGATCATCACCTGGGTGCGAGTGAGTTTCACGGCGCGGGCGGTGAGTGGCGTGTTGAGCGAGCCCGCCTTTCATGGGAAATCCTTGATTCATTCCGCGATGCAGCCGAGCAGGCGGGTATTGCGCGTGTCCAGGATTTCAACAAAGGCGATAACGAGGGCAGCGATTATTTTGAAGTTAATCAGCGCTCGGGTTGGCGCTGGAATACCTCTAAAGCTTTTTTGCGCCCGATCAAACATCGACGTAACCTCACCATCCTGACAGGTGCCCGTACAACAAAACTTGAGTTTGTCGGCCGTCGCGTGACAGGTGTTGAGTTCATCAAAGAGGGACAAAAGCATATCGCCCGCGCCGATCAAGAAGTCGCGATGGCGGCAGGCTCGATCGGCACGGCACAGATTTTGCAGGCTTCGGGTATTGGTGCTGCAAGCCTGTTAGCACCCTTGGGAGTACCTGTCGTGCATGAGTTGCCGGGCGTTGGTCAAAATCTGCAAGACCATTTGCAGTTGCGTATGATTTATCGCGTTGAAGGTACTCGCACCCTAAACACGATGGCGAATTCGCTCTGGGGCAAAGCCATGATTGGCTTGCAATATGCCTTGACCCGCAGTGGTCCGATGAGCATGGCGCCTTCGCAACTCGGTGTATTCGCCAGGTCAGGTCCAGAGCAAACACGCGCCAACGTTGAGTATCACGTCCAGCCCTTGTCACTGGAAAAATTCGGCGAGCCTTTGCACAGTTTTCCCGCGTTCACCGCATCGATTTGTAATGTACGTCCGAGCTCACGCGGTCATGTGAATATCGTCTCCGCTGATACTGCGCAAGCACCGGAAATTCTTTGCAATTATTTGTCTACGGAAGAGGACCGTAAAGTCGCGGCCGATAGTATTCGACTGACACGTCGTATCGTCGGACAGTCTGCCCTGGCCCGCTTCAAGCCTGAAGAAATCAAACCCGGAGTCGTTGGTGATACCGATGAGGAGCTCGCTGCTGCGGCAGGCAATATCGGCACGACGATTTTTCATCCAGTCGGAACCTGCAAAATGGGCCACGATGCGATGGCGGTTGTGGATGCGCAATTGCGCGTGCACGGTATTCAGGGCTTGCGGGTAGCGGATGCGTCGGTCATGCCAACGATTACATCAGGCAATACAAACTCACCAACACTGATGATCGCTGAAAAAGCCGCACAGATGATGCTCGCGAGTGCACAGGCCTAGAGCCGCAAGTCACGGCTGGACATTGAGGGCGGGACATTCAAGGCGGGACATTCAAGGCTGGAAATTCTGTTGCGGGCATTGAGCCCTGTTCATGCAGGCCCTTTAATCAGGCTTTTACAACTTGCACGGGCTCGACCAGTTGCTTGATCTCGCAATCAATCACCGGTCCTTCGCGTTCAAGTACAACAAAATCTCCGTCTTGTTGCGCGAGCAGAGGGTGATGCCAGGTGCCAGGTTTGAACGTTACTCCACAGCGACCATCGACCCAGAAGGCGGCGATGGTATTTTCAAGCGGTACTGCCCCGGCGATGCTTTCGCCCTGCGGCCCAGTGCTGACTACAGTGTGATCTCCCAGCGCCACGATCACCACAAAACCCACACCATTTAGTGGAATAAAAGACTGACTACCGAAACAGTGTCGCTCCAGTTCAACAGCGGTAAAGGGTAAGGGGTTGGCTCGGGCCCGATACAGATTCAAGGCTGCGTGCCCTGCGCCTTGAGTTAAATCAGGTGCGCCCAGCGCAATACGCTCGCTGGTGCCTGCGTTAATGAAAACCCCGCTTGTGAGAGAGCCTCCTAGGACATCACCATAGGGGGCAAAGTTTTCCGCAGTGAGTGGCTGGACGATCAGTGTGCGCATGGAGATATCTGAAGCAATATTGTCATAGTGAAGAGACGCAAATTTCCAGGCGTCCGAGGTTTACCCCCACAGCATCATTCAGAAACAAAACTCTGTCAAATTTCACAAATTAAATCCGGTGAAATCATTGGGTTATTCGATTGAGCTACGGTATAGTGAAACTCAATTTATTCACCCCATAAATCAATGCCTTGCATGGGCGATCTGCCTCAGGATTTTGAATGACAGTTCCTTTTTATATCCAGGTCATCGCGACGGTTTTATTCGCGGTTGCGATCCTGCATACTTTTTCAGTTCCTGTATTTGCTCGCCTTGCGCATCAAAACGGTCCGCATGCAGGGTTATGGCATTTCCTGGCAGAGGTTGAGGCGGTCTTTGGTGTCTGGGCATTTGTATTGCTGGTGGTGATGGCGCTTGGCACGAGCGCGTCCACGATGGTGACCTATGTTGAGGCACGCAATTTCACAGAGCCGCTGTTTGTGTTTGCAATCATGGTGGTTGCGGCGAGCCGCCCTATTATTGAACTTGTCAGCATGCTGGTCCGGCTGGTTGCTCGGGCCATGCCAGTTCATCGTCAGATCGCGACTTTTTTCGTCGTGCTCACCTTGGTACCTTTGTCGGGTTCACTGATTACCGAACCCGCAGCTATGACGCTTGCAGCCTTACTGCTACGTGATGGTTATTTCAATCGTACCGGCCATCAGAAATTTAAATACATCACACTTGGTGTGTTGTTCGTCAACGTCTCCATTGGCGGTGTGCTCAGCGCCTACGCAGCGCCTCCAGTGTTAATGGTTGCGCAGACTTTTGGTTGGGACACGTTATTCATGGCGACACATTTTGGCTGGCGTGCGATTGCCGCAGTGCTGCTCAATGCGCTCCTTGTGACTTTCGTGTTTCGCAAAGCCCTCGCAAGCGGTGAGGTCGATACGCATCGTGGCGTGACGGGAGCTGGTGCGCCCGATCAGGTTATTCGTGTCCCTGTTCCGGTGATTGCGATACATATGATTTTTCTGATCGGCGTTGTGATTTCGGCCCATCATCCCGCGATTTTTCTAGGTTTACTACTTTTGTTTATTGGTTTTTGTGAGGCCTATAAACGTTACCAGTCCAGACTGATGATTAAAGAAGGCTTGATGGTTGGATTCTTTCTTGCCGGTTTAGTGTTGCTCGGAGCCTTGCAAAAATGGTGGTTGCAGGATTTATTGGGTAGTCTGTCGCCGATTGTGCTGTTCTGGGGGGCGGTTGGCTTAACCGCTTTGACCGATAACGCCGCGCTGACCTTCCTCGGCTCACTGGTTGACGGGACCTCTGCGACCTGGCGGTACATGCTGGTTGCCGGTGCGGTCACAGGTGGTGGACTGACCGTGATTGCCAACGCACCGAATCCAGCTGGATTTTCCATCCTCAAGGGCAGTTTTAAGGATGCGACGATTTCGCCTGGTCCGTTATTTTTATCTGCGCTTGTACCGACCGTGATTGCTGCATTTTTCTTTTTGATTTAATGATGTTTTATTCTATAGTTCTGTCCAGTTTAGTCAGAGTTATAGCTCAACAAGGGATGTTGAGCTTTGAGTTATTTATTAGATACAAACGTTCTCTCAGAGCTGCAACTTTTGAAGGTCTTAATCTTGAGATTATTAATCCTTGGGGAGAGGATTAATTTGTTCGAAGACGTTCAGTATTTTTCAATACTTCTTAAACACGATAATTTTTACACATGTTCATCGGAGCGCTTCCATGTCAGATCTCGCATTCTCAACCCTTACCGATCTTGCTAAAGGTCTGGCAAACAAATCCTTTAGTTCAGAAGAACTCACACGCGAGTATCTGACACGGATCAAAACGGCTAATAAGAAACTCCACGCCTATGTAAGCGTCAACGAAGACAGCGCTCTTGAGCAGGCACGCGCAGCAGATTTGCGTCGTGCCTCTGGGTACTCTCTGAGCCCTGTTGATGGTTTGCCGATTGCTGTGAAAGACCTCTGCGACATCGAAGGCCAAATCACAACAGGCGGCTCGCAAGACCTGATCAATCGTCGCAGCACGACAACCTGCACCGCGATTGAGCGACTCTTGCGTGGCGGGATGGTGATGCTGGGCAAGACCCATATGGTCGAATACGCCTTCGGTGGTTTTGGTACCAACCCCCTGATGGGTACACCCTGGAATCCCTGGGATCTCGAAACTCATCGTATTCCTGGTGGATCGTCGAGCGGCTCGGGTGTGGCGGTTGCTGCCGCGCTAGCTCCTGCAGCCATTGGTTCTGATACGGGCGGCTCCGTGCGTATCCCTTCCGCACTCAATGGCATTACTGGCTTAAAGACCACTTGTGGTCTGATCAGTTTGCATGGCGCCTTGCCCTTGTCTGGCACGCTTGATTCGATCGGCCCTATGACGCGCGACATACGCGATGCTGCCCTCCTCACTGATTTGATGGCAGGGGCTGATCCACTTGATCCCGCAACACTGAATCGCCCTTTGTTCCATTGGGAGGCCCCACCACAAACCGCCAAGCCCTTGCAAGGCATTCGCATCGCCCTGATTCCCCCTGCACAATATCCCATCAAGATGGGGGCCGATGTCTTGCGCTTGTTAGACGACACGCGCCGTGTACTCGTAGATCTGGGTGCGCAAGTGATCGATAAACCTTTCCCGTTTGATTTTGCTGACATGATGGTGCGCAATGGCGCGATCATCACCGCCGAGACCTATGCGATTCATCGTGCCTACATCGATGACATGAGCAGACCGATTGGTGAATTTGTCCGCAAGCGTGTGCAAGGTGGTGCCAAGATTTCTGCCGCGGATTACATCGATGCAATGGCAGCGCATCGCCGTGCGATTGCGCAGTGGACTGACTGGATGAGCAATATCGACGCGCTGCTCAGCCCTTGCATTCCTTTTGCTGCGATTCCACTGACCGAAGTCGATGAGGCCACCACACCCATGGCATCGTTTACGCGAGCAGGAAATTATCTTGGTGCGTGTGGTGTTTCCTTGCCTGCCGGCCTGGCTGATAATGGTTTGCCAATCGGCATGCAGTTGCTCGGTAAACCTTTTGATGATGCGACCATGGTCAAGATTGGTATTGCTTTCCAGCAAGCGACCAACTGGCATCTCGCACGTCCGAAACTTGCAACTCTGGGTTTATAAATTCCTAAGGCATTGAATTTTTAATTTGCTAAAAATTAAAAGTCCTCCAACTTAAAACTTCCAGTCCGCGCAAATTTGCAGCATCTGTTTCAACACTGGTTGCACCTTTGCCGCGGTCTCTGGCAGATAGTTATACGGTGGTTGCTCATTCATGTATGAGCACCACGTCATCTCAAGCTGAATCGCATGGACACCCTGCGCGGGCTGACCATACTGGCGCGTGATGGTACCGCCGGTAAAGCGACCATTCAGCACCGAGGTGTGCAGACGATCGGTTTGTGCACAGGCCAATACTTTGGCTGATAACGCAGGGTCGCAACTTTTACCGCCTGCGGTGCCCAGATTTAAATCCCTCAGTTTGCCTTCAAAAAATCTCGGTAATACCGAGCGTATCGAGTGCGCATCCCACAGCACCACTTGACCATGTAAGGCCTTGAGTCTGGCTAACTCAGCCGCAAGTGTGTCGTGATAGGGCTGCCAGTAGAGCTCGCGACGCCGATTGATTTCTTCCTGGGTTGGGGTTTGACCCGCGGGATAAAGAGGCTCGCGATCAAAATTATCGATCGGGCATAGGAGTGTCGTATCCTGGCCTGGGTAGAGATTGGTCTGATCGATCGGGCGATTCAGATCAATCACGTAGCGGGACATATTGGCCTGCAGCATGGAGGCTCCCATATTTCTGGCAAAAGCATAGAGCTCAGGCAGATGCCAGTCTGTATCGCGCACATCTTTTGCGACCGGCAGTAGTTGTGCCGCAATGTCCGGCGGGATGTGCGTGCCGCAATGCGGAATAGAAACCAGTAGTGGGATGCTGCCCTGATGAAGCGTGAAAACGGGGATATCAGACATGGTGAAACCTGAAAATAATGACTTTTGAGCTAAAAATAAGAAGATTTGTACGAATTTATACGATTTTCACAATAAATTAGCGTGAAATTCGTAGTTGAGCTGAGTTATAGAGGGGTAAATACTCAAAAAACCGTTAAAATCTAGGGCTTTCCCTTAATTTCATACTCAAGCATTCTCGAGAGTTCCATCGTGCCGATTTACGCTTACAAATGTACCGCCTGTGGTCACGCCGAAGACGTTCTGCAAAAGATGTCTGACAATCGTCTGACCGACTGCCCTGCATGCAAAAAATCCACCTACGAAAAACAAGTCACAGCGGCTGGTTTTCAGCTCAAGGGCTCGGGTTGGTATGTCACTGATTTCCGCAACAACGCAGGTGGTACGAGTAAGACTAGCGAGGCTGCGGTGGGTAAAACAGCCGCTGAGGCCGTTGCAGGTAATGCTGCGGGATCTTCAGAAGCTGCTGGCACTGCCAGCAACGCAGACTCTGGCTCCAGAGGCGATGCAAACAGTGGTTCGGGGACTGGTGCGAGTAGTGGATCGAGCACGAGTGATTCTTCCTCCTCGAGCCCCTCAGCCGCATCTACCTCATCCTCAGCAGTTAGCGGTTCAACGAACTCTGCCCCGACGCCCTAACCCGAGCCTACCAAAAGCGCATGCGTTCCTTTAAAAAATACTTCATCACAGGCCTGCTGATCTGGGTGCCTCTGGTCATTACGATCTGGGTCCTCAGCCTCGTGGTCAATACGCTCGAAAGCGTGGTGCCAGTATTTTTGTCGCCCCAGGCGCTATTTGGTTTTGATATCCCGGGCTTTCGTGTGTTGCTCGTACTGGCTGTATTGCTTGCGACGGGGATTTTTGCAGCGAATTTTTTTGGTCGCGGGATTTTGCGCTGGTCGGAAAAACTACTTGGTCGCATTCCTCTGGTTCGTTCGATTTATCACTCCGTCAAACAAGTCAGTGATACCTTGCTCGCACCCAATGGCCAGGCTTTTCGTCAGGCAGTGCTGGTGCAGTATCCTCGCCAGGGTTGCTGGACCATCGCGTTGCTGACTGGTTCACCTAGCGGTGAAGTTGCAGAGCATTTACAAACAGATCATGTCAGTGTGTATGTACCTACGACACCAAATCCAACATCGGGATATTTTTTAATCTTGCCTAAAAACGAGGTGATCCCGCTCAATATGTCCGTGGATACAGCGCTGAAGTACATCGTATCCATGGGCGTTGTGGCACCAAGTGAATAAGCAGGTATCAGGTACGAAGACAAGCAGTACAGATTAAGAAGTACAGATTAAGAAGTACAGATTAAGCAATACAGAGTAAGCAGTGCAGATTGAGCAGTACAGAGTAAGCAATACAGAGTAAGCAATACAGAGTAAGCAATACAGAGTAAGCAATACAGATTAAGTAATACAGGTTAAGCACTACACACTAGGCAGTACAGATCAAGAAGCAAAAAATAAGTATTGTTGAAAACATTCCGATTTCAACAGTTTTCGATAAATTTTTACCAGAATTTTGGAGCACTCCGCATGCGTACCTGCTACACCGGCCAGGTTTGTCGTGACCATTTAGGTCAAACTGTTACCCTGTTTGGTTGGGTTCATCGTCGCCGTGATCACGGCGGAGTGATTTTTATCGATATGCGCGATCGCGCAGGTCTGGCACAGATCGTGTTCGATCCAGATAATGCGCCTGCCTTCGCAACGGCAGAGCGTCTGCGTAACGAATTTTGTATTCGCGTCACAGGTCTGGTGCGTGAGCGTCCCGCAGGTACTTCCAACTCCGATCTCGCTTCAGGTGAAATCGAAATCCTCTGCCGCGAAGTCGAGATCCTCAACGCCTCGGTCACGCCACCATTCCAGCTTGATGACGAAAACTTGTCCGAAACAACACGCCTGACACATCGCGTGCTTGATCTGCGTCGCGGCCAGATGCAAAAGAACATGATGTTGCGTTACCGCGTCTCCATTGAGGTGCGTAAGTTCCTGGATAACCTCGGATTTATCGATATCGAAACCCCCATGCTGACCAAGAGCACGCCTGAAGGCGCGCGCGACTATCTTGTGCCTTCACGTGTGAACGCGGGTGAGTTTTTCGCACTGCCCCAGTCGCCCCAGCTGTTCAAACAGATGTTGATGGTGTCGGGTTTTGATCGTTACTACCAGATCACCAAGTGTTTCCGTGACGAGGATCTCCGTGCAGACCGTCAGCCAGAATTTACACAGATCGATTGCGAAACCTCGTTCTTGAACGAAGTCCAGATTCGCGAGATTTTTGAAGGCATGATCCGTCATGTATTCAAAGTCGTTCAGAACGTCGAGCTTGATGAAACCTTTCCGATCATGCCTTACAGCGAAGCCATGCGTTTGTATGGTTCAGACAAACCAGACCTGCGCGTCAAGCTTGAGTTTACCGATCTGACCGATGTCATGAAAGACGTTGATTTTCAGGTGTTCTCCCAGGCAGCGACTACCGAGGGTAGCCGCGTTGTCGCCTTGCGTATTCCAGTTGGCGCACAAATTTCGCGTAGCGAGATTGACAACTACACCAAGTTTGTCGCGATCTATGGTGCTAAAGGTCTGGCATGGATCAAGGTCAACGAGGCAGCAAAAGGTCGCGATGGTCTTCAGTCACCGATCGTTAAAAACCTGCACGATGCAGCCTTGGCCGAGATGGTTAAACGCACGGGTGCACAAGACGGCGATCTGATTTTCTTTGGTGCAGATCGTAGCAAAGTTGTTAATGACGCCATCGGTGCTCTGCGTGTCAAGATCGGTCACAGCGATTTCGGCAAGGCCAATGGTTTGTTCGAAAACGTCTGGAAACCACTGTGGGTTGTTGATTTCCCGATGTTTGAATACGATGAGGAGGCCGATCGTTACGTCGCCGCACATCACCCCTTCACCAGCCCCAAAGACGGTCACGAAGATCTGCTCACAACAGACCCTTCGAAAGCGATCGCCAAGGCCTACGACATGGTGTTGAACGGCTGGGAAATCGGTGGCGGCTCCGTGCGTATTCATCGCGAGGAAATCCAGAGCAAAGTATTCCGTGCCCTGAAAATCGATGCCGAGGAAGCCCAACTCAAATTCGGTTTCCTGCTCGACGCGTTGCAATACGGCGCGCCTCCACACGGTGGTATTGCTTTCGGTCTGGATCGTATCGTCACCATGATGACAGGTGCAGAGTCGATCCGTGATGTGATCGCCTTCCCCAAAACACAACGCGCACAATGTCTGCTCACGCAAGCTCCATCGCCTGTCGATGAAAAGCAATTGCGTGAATTGCACATCCGTTTGCGTCAGCCAGAAATCAAAGCTAGTTAATCTGACGACTTTGCTTTATCGTTAAAACAAGGCGGGCATTAACCGCTCGCCTTGACAAACATGTCCCTGCTTAGAGTCGTTAGTTACAACATTCACAAAGGACGCTCGCTCGCCGGGCGTGACTCCTTAAGTGACTTGCGACTTGGGCTGCATGGCTTGCGTCCTGATCTGATGTTTCTCCAGGAGGTACAAGGGCGCAACGATAGATACGGTGCATTGCATCTGCAGCACGAGTCGCTCGCTGCAGCCTTGCACATGGAGTGTGCTTACGGTCGCAATGCGGTGCGCCCAGATACCGATCATGGCAATGCCTTGCTCTCGCGTCACAAAATTGTCAGCTATGAGAATCAGGACATCTCTGACCACAGCATGGAGCAACGCGGTTTGTTGCACGGTCTGATCGATGTCGGTGGGCGCGAGGTACATTGTTTTGTTGTGCACTTGGGATTGTTTGCAGGTAGTCGTGTCAGACAGATTGAAGTCATCGCTGAGCGTATTAACCGGATGGTGCCAGACAACGCACCGATGCTGATCGCAGGCGACTTTAATGACTGGCGAGATAAGCTCGCTCCTTTGTTTGTTAAGCAACTAGGTGTGTATGAGGTTTTCGCACATGCGCCACGTACCCACGGGATGATGCCAAAATTGCGTGAGTCCATGCAGCAACTGGGTGGGGTATTGCGCGGCGAGAGCGCTGAAGAAATCGGTATCGCAATGTTTCGCAGGCAGCACTCGCGGGTTAATCAACTGCCAGCTGAGGGAGCTGGGAGTCTGTCTCCCTCGCCGCGGACTTTCCCAGCGGCGTTTCCCTGGTTGCGTCTGGATCGTATCTATCACCGCGGCTTTGCGGTGCGCAGTGCGAGAGTGTTGCGCGGTAGGCCCTGGACAAAGCTTTCTGATCATGCTCCGATTTTGGCGGAGCTAGAACTGCCTTAAAACTGGAGCTGCCTTGAAAGCGCAGACCTAGTAATCTTCATTTTTTCCTGATAGCGCCACTCCTATTCTCAAAGAGAAATAGGCCATCGCATCACACGCTTGCGTGAGCCATCCACGACGCGAGTAGAGTGAGTGTTCAATCACACGACTGCCGCGAGACATTGCGAGCTCAAGAGACTGCCGTAGCTGCGCAGCAAAGCCCGTATCCTGAACCATCAGATTTGCCTCGCGAGCGAGTAGCAAACTAAAAGGATCCAGATTAGACGAGCCAACGGTTGCCCAGTCATCCATGACTGCTACTTTTGCATGCAGAAAACTAGGGATGTATTCGTAGATTTCGATCCCTTGTTTGAGGAACTGATCGTAGATCCAGCGCGTGGCGTGGTATTGCAGCTGATATTCAATCTTGCCTTGCAAAAGCAGGCGCACCCGCACACCGCGGTTCGCTGCAGCGATGAGGGCCTTGCGTAATTGATGGCCAGGCAGGAAATAAGCATTTGCAATCACGATGTTGTGTTTCGCTGCATGGATGGCGTTGAGATACGCAGACTCGATAGACTTTCTAAATTTTAAGTTATCGCGCAGTACGAGTGCTGCAGTGATGATGCCTGAAGGGTTGACGGTACTCGAGCGATGAGCCGGATGGCGTAAATGCAGATGGCGCAAGTATTTGAGTTTACGTAGTGGGTTTAAACGAGGATAATCACTTTCTCTCTGGCTACGAACGAGTCGTAACCAAAGAATATCCAGCGCATGAATCGCATCTTGCACAACAGGCCCTGTTACCTGCACTGCAAAATCAAAACGCGGGTCCGTACTACGAATCGTCGGATCATTTTCTGAATAATCATCCTCGAAATTGATCCCACCTAAAAATGCGGTTGTGCCATCGACGATTACGACTTTGCGATGTAAACGTCGCAGGCGCAGCGTATCAAACCCATTGAGCCTAAAAAACTTTGGCTCTGGCCGATAGATTTTACAAAGCGCACCGGTAGCATATAATTGCGCCTGTATCTCCTGATTATCCTTGGCACAGCCAAAACCATCGAGTACAATACGAACCTTTACGCCCCGAAGCGCGGCAAGTTTGAGGTGCTCCAGTATTTTTTTACCTGCATCATCCAGGCGGAAAATATAGGTCTCAAGATGAATGCTGATCGTCGCCCGATCAAAAGCCTCGCAGAGCGCAGGAAATAGCTGCACACCGTTTTCGAGGAGTTTGATGGCGTTGCCGGATTTCCAGCGGACGTGGAGATAAGAAGTCATTTCTTCAGCAACATAATGATCAAAAAAATATTAATCACAAAGCCGAAGACCAGAATCATTTTAAGAAAATCAATATTTGTTTGAAGTGATTGAAACTCACTCTGATTTTTATATCCAAGTTCAACAACATCACGCTTAATTGAATGTTTAAGCGCTTCCAATTCGTACTTATGAATGGAAGATGAAGAGAGCGATTTCAATTCAAACTTGATTGACCACAGTGATTGATCAATGCGCAAGGTAGTCTTGTCAAAAATTTGACAAGCTTTAGCGTATCCAAGGTCATTATTAGGCGACATACATTTCTCGACTCAATCTGCACCATTGCAGTTCGATCAGTCTGAAGTAAGCAGTCACCCGACTCAACGGTTTGACTGGTCAAGCAGTACAAAAACCACACCCACTAAATTGCAACTGAATCTTTCTAGTGTATTGACTGGGAAAGGGTTGTCGCCGTCAAATTTAAACACGTAATAACAAATAAAGGTATTACTCAGGCTTCAAATCTAGAATGCGTACCCAATAGACTCGGCCCCATAATTCTGGAAGGGAATCCAGTGTTATGAGGCCGGGGTGGAATTTAGTACTTTTCTAAAACCAGAGTACGCGCAAGAGCGTTTAAGAATTTGGCATGAGGATATTTATATGAGATACGCTTATGTAATATCGAGAAGTGCTTTGATATTTTCGAGTACTTGTTTCAGCTGAATTGGTGTTATCTTTGATTTGAATTCTGCTTTGCGTATTCGCCAGTCTAACGATTTAATTTGGTCAGATAAAACTACGCTTATTGACTTGCCTACACTGATCGGAACCTCAAAAGGGTAGCCTTTTTTTTGAGTTGAGAGTGGACAACATACAGCAAGACTTACTTTGGAGTTATAGATGGCTGGACTTAATACTAGTGCAGGACGGTGACCTGATTGTTCGCGCCCTGCTTGAGGATCAAACTCAAGCCAAACAATATCACCCGCGTCGGGTACATACTCTTTGGACACTACAAACTCTCCTTGCCGACAGGTGTACCGAAGCTTTCTTCAGAATGAATATTTTCCGCAGTGATCTGCGCTAACAAAACTTCAAGTTGAGTTTGTCTGGGAGTGATAGGTTCGATAATAATTTTCCCCTTGATGACAGAAATGTCGACCGTTTGATCAATAGAAAGGTGGGCGAGTTCCATGATTGAGCTTGATATACGAATTGCGGGGCTATTACCCCACTTTTTAATATTGGCCTGCATTAAGCGCTCCTTGTGTATCTACATTGTAGATACGTGATCAGTAGTCGTCAATGTTATTGCCTTATTTCAGGACTCTTCATTCTGAACCTAATACCCACCAATGTCTGTTTCAGTATGTAACAGCCTTCATTACTTTCTAACCCCCACCAACCCAGTCGCCAATGCCGTACCAAACAAAATCACCATACCGCCTAACAACACATACAACGTCACCACCTCATCCAGGCATAACCAGCCCCAGAAAACCCCAAACACCGGGACTAGGAACGTCACAGTCATCGCCTTGGACGGACCGATATGCATCAGCAGCTTGTAATAAAGCGTGTACGCGATCGAGGTGCATAAGACCGTCAGGCCTAATACTGCACCCCAGGCACCAACACTCACCGGATTTTCAGGCCAAAACCAGATGGTGAAAGGCAGCAACAATAACCCTGAAGAAATCAGCGAGCCCGTTGCAGTCGCGACCGGATCTGCACCGTTGAGATATTTTTTGGTGAAGCTCGCGGCAATCCCATAAAAAATCGGCGCTGTTACACCCGCTGCGACCGCGAGTACCGAGCCCGAGGCGCCAAACGTCAGTTTGTCCCAGACCAGCACTACGATCCCTGCAAAGCCCATAAATAATCCAAGCATCCTCGTGGGAGGGAGCATGTCTTTGAGCCAGACCCTGGCGATTGCCGCACCCCAGAGAGGTGTCACCGCATTGATGATCGACATCGTGCCAGATGGGATGGACTGTGTCGCATAGGCAAAAAACACAAAGGGCAGGGCAGAATTAAAGATCCCGACGATCGCAATGGGTCGCCAGCACTCGACGAGCAAGGGGATTTTTTTCTGAATAATTAATAAAGGCAGCAATAACAAGCCGGCACAGAGTGTGCGTAAACCCATCATCGGCAGCGCCCCGAGTTCACTGACGGCCATACGCATAAATAGGAAAGACCCGCCCCAGACTGCGGCGAGGATAAGTAAGGTGTAGAGGTCGTTGCGACGCATGAGACAGGTGAGGCTAAAAAAGTGTGGTGGACAGCGATTCAAAGAAGCCCGCTCACTATAACCCGCGCTATATAACGCCTGCAGTGACTATTCCGAGTGTGAAGAGTTCGCGAAGCATCCACCAACTTCAGATATCTCCCCTCAGGTCAGCTAAGCCTCTACAATCAGACATCTTTAAGTTTTAGTGATTTCACGCAAAAAACACGATTAGAAAAACATGAGCATCAGCACATGAGCACACGTCCCTTGAATATCCTGCTGACAGGCGGGACAGGTTATATCGGTAGTCATACTGCAGTGGTGTTGCAGGAGGCCGGGCATCGCGTGTTCATTTATGATAATTTCTGTAATAGTGATCCAGAGGTCTGCGGGACTCTACAAAAAATTACCGGCGAGCCTTTTAAATCAATTCAAGGGGACATTCGCGATACTGCTTTACTGCAGCAGTCCTTAGAAATACATCGCATCGATGCGGTGATTCATTTCGCAGGTCTCAAAGCGGTTGGCGAGTCTGCAAAAATTCCCGTCGACTATTACGCGAATAATGTGCAAGGCACCATTAGCTTGTTACAAGCCATGCAGGCAGCGAGCCATCGTCCCGCGACGCTCGTGTTTAGCTCGAGTGCCACGGTATACGGTGACCCGCAACACCTGCCGATCGATGAGCCGCACCCAACCAAAGCGACCAATCCCTATGGCCGCACCAAACTGCATATCGAGGAAATCCTTGGTGATCTGGCGCATGCAGATAGCAACTGGCGCATTGCTTGTCTCAGATATTTCAATCCTGTCGGCGCCCATCCCTCAGGCTTGATTGGTGAAAATCCAAACGGCATCCCTAACAACCTGATGCCCTTCATCGCACAGGTTGCAGTCGGTAAGCTTAAACAGCTCAATGTATTTGGCAATGATTACGACACCCCTGATGGGACTGGTGTGCGCGACTATATCCACGTCATGGATCTTGCAGAGGGGCATTTAGCCGCGCTGCGTTATCTCAATGATGCACAGATGCATACAGGACTGCACACTTTTAACCTCGGTACAGGTCGAGGCTATAGCGTGCTGGAGATGATCAAGGCCTTTGAATCCGCGAGCGGTAAAGCCGTCCCTTTTCACATTGCTCCAAGACGTGCGGGCGATATCGCAAGCTGTTATGCGAGCACTGAACTTGCCGCACAACAATTAGGCTGGACGGCGACACGTGATTTAAAAGCGATGTGTGAAAGCAGCTGGAATTTTCAGCAAAAAAATGCTGGCGGTGCAGGTACTGAGATTAGCCAAAACATAAATGTAAACACAAGCGCAGCTAAGGGAACTCGAGCATGAAGACCATGTCGCAAATCCCTTGCTTTGTCGTTAATCTCGCGATTGCAACCAAGCGACGCGCAGCGATGCAGGCGCTGCTTGCGCAACATCACATCACACCTACCTGGTTTGACGCGGTCGACGGACGCATTATGTCTGAGGAAGTGCTCGCGAGCCATTTCAATGCAGCCAAAGCAGAGATAGCCTACGGGCCGATGGTGCCTGCAGAAATTGGCACCACCCTTTCACATATTGGCATTTATCGCCAGATGGTTGAAAACAATATTCCCTGCGCCGTCATCCTTGAGGATGATGTCTTGCTCGCCGAGGACTTTGGTGAATTGCTACAAAAAGAGGGTGCCCAGTCTTTGTCAGCATTATTTGAACCAGCCCAAGCCGTGATGGTGCAGATGACCCATGTGATGCGCGCATATCGTCAAGGCGCAATCACATTAGGTGCGCGAGAGGTCGTGCGCCCGCATGGCGGTGTTTGGTTGACCTCTGGATATTTCATTACGCTGGCTGCAGCAAAAAATTTATTGCGTGAGATGTATCCCGTCTGGATGGTCGCAGATCATTGGCGGTGTTTTGAGCGTGAGGGGCTACTCACCATTCATGCGCTCACGCCGAATCCTGTTTGGGAATCTGAATTAAGCCTCCTGTCTGATATCGCCCCGCTGCGGCGCGCACGTCGACGTGAAAAGAAAACATTATTCGATCGACTCAAGCGCATATGGGATATAACGATTGTGCGACCTTTCCTGGTCAGAGACTTGCCACGTCACAGCGATTAATGGCCTAGTTAGTTGCTGTCACTAAGTGGTGTTTGAAACCGCCGCAGTTCATGCTACTTTTCGACGTTCTTCATCTTGATCTGTGTGCACAGCCAGCCCACCACCACGCACAGCATCACACAAATGATCAGACCGATTTTCAACCCCATCGCGATCGATATTTTTGCGATCACGATTCCAACAACCGCTGTACCCAGCGCACTGCCTAACGCGCGCATCGTCTGCACCAGCGCTGAGGCGGCACCTACATCGCGTATATCTGCCAGCATCTGCATAAATAACGTGAAATTCGGCAACAGAAACCCAAGCCCGAGTCCCGCGATTGTCAGTACCGACAACACCCACCAGGTCGGACTACTTACAACAAAGGTGAGGATCAACAGCGTCCCGACACCTAAAAAAATACTGCCCAGTATCATTAGTCGCTCGGGATTCGCCTGACGCGGCATCAGACGTGCATTCAAAATACTCCCTACTGGCATGGCCGCAACCAGTGGGGTCATCAACAACCCCGCATGACTCGGAAGATAACCAAAGACATCCTGAAGCAGCAACGGGATGTAAAAAATCAGCACATACATAATCGCACCGGTGAGCAGACCCGCCAGATTAAGCAGACGCGATTCACGGGTCTTAAGAATCCGCAGCGGGAAAATCGGCATATCAACGCGCCGCTCGACCGGGATGAGTATTCCTCCCGCAACCAAGCCTAATACGATCAAGCGCAGCGCCCACCAACGATAGGCATCCGCGCCCTCAGCGATCAGCATTTCTAATCCGGCAAGAGGGCAGCCCACAGCCAAGGTCAACAAAATAGAGCCTAGCCAGTCAATCCGCTTACCCGCAGTCCGAGCTGGCCGGATGCGCGGAAAATATTTCCAGGTCAGTACGAATGCGAACACGGCGGCCAAAGGCGTAATAAAAAACGCCGCACGCCAGCCTAGAGACTGCGTCACCACACCACCAAGCATAGGTCCAATACCACTCGCAAACGCATAAGCCGCCGAGGTGATCACCATCCAGCGCACACGTACTTTCGGATCTGGGAATAAGTCAGCCGGAGCGGTAAAGGTTGTTGCGATCATCATGCCGCCACCCATGCCCTGCAGCACACGGAAAGTGATCAGTTGCCCCATCGTTTGCGACAGCCCAGCCAGTATTGAGCCGATCCCCACAATCGCAAGCGAGGCGAGCATCATGGGCTTGCGCCCATACAAGTCACCTAGCCGGCCAAAAATCAGGATCGTGATGGCCGAGGCCAGGAAGTAGCCTGTGCCCACCCAGGCATAAAGCGCCATGCCGTCGAGTTCTTGTGCCACGCGCGGCATCGAGGTACTGACGATGGTGGAATCAAAGGCCGCCACAATCAGCGCGGCCGCAACCCCCGACATTGCGCACAGCAAAGCCCGCTTCGACAGGAGAGAGGCAGAGGTATCTGTGACCGGTGTTGAACGTTCGGGTTGCATGGTTCGGGTAAACACTAGGATACTAAAGAATAGCACTTGCTTCTAAGAAGAGTATTGTTTGATACAAAATCTGGCCTTAAGCTTATGCAAAGGTCACACGTAAATAAAAAATCTAAAGGGGACAGCGTTGAAAACAGGCACTTTTAAAACAAGCATTTTGCAAACGACCCATCACAATCGACGCACCGGTTACGCGGTGGCATTAACAGTGTGTAAGCCCCTGATTTCGAGCATGACCGCTTTGACGGTCGGTCTGCTTAGCGCCTCAGTCGCACAGGCCCAGAGCACGGACTTTCCTAATAAAACCATCCGCATCATCGTGCCCTATTCTGCTGGCGGCGGTACCGACATCATTGCGCGCAAACTCGCCCTGGGCCTCTCACCCGTACTCAAGATCAACGTCATCGTTGAAAACAAACCGGGTGCCAACGGCATCATCGGTACTGATATAGTCGCGAAATCCGAGCCAGATGGACACACCTATGTATTAGTCGTTGCGACTCACCTGCTCAATCCCGTGCTGACCAAGAGCATGCCTTATGAAACCTTTAAGGATCTGATTGGCGTCACCATGGTCGCGCAGTCGCCACTTGTATTTGTGACCTCCTCACAATTTCCCGCTAAAACGATTGCCGAATTCACCAAGGCGATGAATGCCAAGCCTGGCACCTACTCCTACGGCAGTTCGGAAAACATGACCAAGATGGTGGGCGCCATGTATGCCAGCGATGAAAAACTCGATATGGTCAGTGTCTCCTACAAAGGCGGCGCACCACTCATGACTGACGTGGTTTCGGGCGTGACAACGGTAGGGGTGACAAGTATCCTGACAGCAAAAAATTTCATGGATAGTGGCCGCCTCACACCACTGGCCGTGTCGAGCGCAAAACGTTCGCCCGCGTTACCAAAAGTCCCCACCATGATGGAGTCCGGCCTGAAAGATTTTGACATCACCATGTCTTACAGCCTGTATGCAGCGGCCAAGACACCGATGGATCGTCTCGTTAAAATGCAGCAAGCCGTGCATGAGGTGGTGACAACTCCCGAGATGACGGCGATCCTGGCTGAGCAGGCTGCCACGCCGGTTGCGAACAGTGTTGAGGCGTTTAACGAGCAAGTCAAAAAAGACGCTGCCTATTTCCAGGCGATCGCAAAGAAAATCAATTTACAGGGTGATTGAGAAATGTCCGTTACATCCGCAGCACAACATTTCACCACCCCTGCTTTATATTCAACAGGCTTGCCCCCACTACGACCCTGGCTGCGTCAAGAGTTAGAAAATGATTCCTCGTGGATTCATCACTTAACCCAGACAGAAATACAGGATCTCGAGTCTTCGCTGCGCGTGGTGCTCGCCACAGGTAAATCTGAGTTTGAATTATCCGCAGCAGATTTTCCACTGACACCTGCGGTTGAGAAACTGCTCACTCGCATCATGGACGGCACGCAGTCAAACTACGGCGTGTTTCTGGCGCGGGGGTTTCCTGTTGAGCGCTGGACCGCAGAGCAGATGCGTACGATGTACTGGTGCATGGGTCTGCGCTGTGGCGTGCCGCGTCCCCAGGGCAAACCCAGTCATTTTGTATCGGACGTGCGTGATGCTGGCGGTCAGTATCGTGGTGGTACAGGTCGCGGCTACAACACGAATTCCAAACTGGATTTTCACGCGGATGGCAGCGACATCGTGGGGCTGATGTGCCTACAGGTCGCTAAGAGTGGTGGTTCGAGTCTCATCACGAGCTCCTATGCCGCCTTTAATGCATTACAAAAACTCCGCCCCGATCTCGCAGAGGTGTTGCAGCAGCCTTTTTACTTTGGTCGTCAGGGAGAACATGCCGCCGAGGAGCCGCCTTACTATCTTGCGTCCATCGTAGGATTTAAAAACGGAAAATTTGCCTGCCGACATATCCGTAACCATATCAATGGCGGACAGCTGACATTCCCTGAGATTCCACGCCTGAATGCGATCCAGAACGAAGCAATGGATCTGTTTGATGAACTACTTGGTCGCGAGGACCTTTGTTATCACATGTATTTGCAGAAAGGCGATTTTCAGTTTCTGAATAATCACGTCAATCTGCACGCACGCACCGAGTATGAGGATTTTGACGAACCAGAAAAGCGCCGTCATTTGCTGCGACTCTGGCTGTCCTTACCTCAGGCTCCCGCATTACCCGATAGCTGGCGCGCGACCTATAAAGACGTGGATCAGGGGGCGTTGCGTGGAGGATTTCGCGGGGCGAACATCACGCCGGAGATCCGTGCGTTTGAGAAACGCTTGTCGGCTGAGCATGGGATTGCGTTTCGCATCTACGAGGACTATGAAGCGATGCTTAAAAAACAGCAGCAGAGTCAGCAAATTCAATAGCCCGTAAGACATTTGCAAGCTAGGTCGGTTTCAATAGCGGCAGTTTAAGTAATCGCTTGGTTTCAATCTACACATCAAGAGCAACGTCCATGAGCATCAACGAACACGAACTCGTCAAAACCGCAGCTAATTACGCGGCACTCACCCCAGTTGATTTCATGCGCCGTGCGGCCGATGTGTACCCTAAGCGCCTTGCCGTTATTCATGGCAAAATCCGTCGCAACTGGGCCGAGACCTATGCGCGCAGTATGCAGCTTGGCCACGCCCTGCGTGGACTCGGCATCGGTAAGGGCGACACCGTCACCGTCATGCTCGCCAATACCCCCGAGATGGTCGAATGCCATTTCGGCGTGCCCGTGATTGGCGCCGTGCTCAACACCTTGAATACTCGTCTGGATGCGCCTAGCCTGACATATATGTTTAACCACGCTGAGTCCAAAGTCATCATCGTGGATCGTGAGTTTTCCAAGGTCGTGAAAGAGGCATTGCAAAACGCCACGGTCAAGCCCATCGTGATCGATGTCGACGACTCGGAATACGAGGGCCCGGGTGAGCGTATCGGCACCTACCTGTATGATAGCCTGCTCGCTAACTCCAGCAGCGCACCGATTGTGTTTGAGGGTGATGAGTGGGATGCGATGTCGCTGAACTACACCTCAGGTACGACAGGTGAGCCTAAGGGCGTGGTCTACCATCATCGTGGTGCCTATCTCAATGCGGTGAGCAATATTCTCGAATGGGACCTGCCCTCGCACCCCGTTTATCTCTGGACCCTGCCGATGTTTCATTGCAACGGCTGGTGTTTCCCCTGGACCGTCGCCGCACGGGCAGGCGTGAACGTTTGCCTGCGCAAAGTCACGCCTGAGGGCGTGTTCGGTGCGATGGGTGATTACGGTGTCACCCATTATTGCGGTGCACCGATTGTGCACAGCATGCTGGTCAATGCTTCGGACGAGGTCAAGCAGTTGGCTGTTAAAGGTACGAACAGTTCTCAAACCGCAGGTCAGGGCAGTTGCGAGCGCCGTCCAATCAAAGGCATGGTTGCGGGTGCTGCGCCTTCAGCTACCTTGCTCGAAAGCATCGATGCACTCGGTATCACGCTCACACACGTCTATGGTCTGACCGAGGTCTACGGCCCTTGCACGATCTGCGCACCACAACAGGAATGGGATTCCCTTTCCGCAGCAGATCGCGCGGTGAATCACGCCAGACAAGGCGTGCGCTATCACTTGCAAGCCGACGCCAACGTGGTTGATCCAGATACTAATCAGCCCGTGCCTGCAGATGGCGAGACCATCGGCGAGATCGTCGTACGTGGCAATATCTGCATGAAAGGCTATCTGCGCAATCCCAAAGCGACCGACGAAGCCTTTGCGGGTGGCTGGTTTCATACCGGTGACCTGGGGGTGCTTTTCCCCGATGGTTACATCAAGATCAAGGATCGCAGCAAAGACGTGATCATTTCTGGCGGCGAAAACATCTCGAGTATCGAGATCGAGGATGTACTTTATAAACACCCCGCCGTCATGGCTGTCGCCGTGGTGGCTAAACCTCATCCCAAATGGGGCGAGACACCTTGCGCGTTTGTTGAGCTTAAGCCCGGGATGGAAGTCACAGCGGCTGAGTTAGTCAAACATTGCAAAGCTCATTTGCCCGGATTCAAAGTGCCGGGGGCGATTGAGTTTGGTGAGCTGCCGAAGACTTCTACAGGCAAAATTCAGAAATTTGAGTTGAGAAAACGGTCTGGTGCTGTGGATGCGATTAATGTTTAGGCGCTATTTTCTTCGGCAGACAGTTAAAAAACCTGTAAATTCGCCCAATATCAGTCAATCAGGCAGGTAAAATCATCCATATCGATCCATTAAGCGAATTCTCAGCATGGCCTATGTATTAGGCACGTTTATCGTGTCTCTGGTTGTGACGCTGCTCCTCGTGAGGTATCGCAGGTTGCATGTGAAACTCACCGGCGACACCGACCTCGAAGGCGTACAAAAGTTTCATGCCCGCTCTGTCCCCAGAGTAGGTGGGCTGTCGCTCATCCTCGCGATGGTCGTGCCCTGCGTGATAGCAGCCTTTCGCGATCCAGAGATCGTTGGCGCACTGACTCTCCTGATCCTCGCTAGTCTCCCAGTTTTCCTTGGTGGCCTCACCGAGGATCTCACCAAATCCGTCCGTGCCCGCGTGCGACTCACCCTTGCCCTCTGCAGTGGCGCACTCGCTTACTACTGGGTCGGTGCTGGCGTCACCCACCTCAACATTATCGGTATAGACTGGCTGATGCAGTTCACCATCGTCTCATTCCTGATATCCATCCTCGCCATGGCGGGTGCGGCCAACGCTATCAACATCATTGATGGCTACAACGGACTGGCTTCAGTCGTCTCTGCCATGATCTTTGCAGGTCTCGCCTATGTTGCCTTTTACTTAGGCGACCGCCTGATTTTGGTGGCCGCGGTCGGCATGCTCGGTGCGATCGCAGGGTTTCTGATCTGGAACTATCCTCGCGGCCTGATCTTTTTGGGTGATGGCGGAGCGTACTTCATCGGTTTCATGATCGGTGCCCTGTCCGTACTGATGCTGGCCCGCCACCCCCAGGTTTCACCCTGGTTCCCTTTACTGCTCTGCATTTACCCAGTATTTGAAACCCTGTTTTCTATCTACCGTAAAAAACTCGTGCGGGGCAAATCTCCAGGTGCACCCGATGGCGTACACCTGCATATGCTGGTTTACAAACGCCTGGTCCGTTGGGCGGTTGGCTCAAGCGAGGCGCGTCTCATTACCCAGCGCAACGCTATGACTTCGCCTTATCTGTGGGTGCTGTCCTCCATGGGGACAATCCCGGCTGTGCTGTTCTGGCAATACCAGTGGATACTGATGACGTTTGTCGTGATTTTCTCCGTGAGCTACGTCATGCTTTACAGGCGACTGGTGCTGTTTCGCATGCCACGCTGGCTAGTCCTGCAAAAGCAGCGGCGCCGGTAAAAAAAGCCTAAACACAAGAGCCCACACACGCATGCGCGTCCTCCATGTACTGAAAACATTTTTCCCCGACACCTACGGCGGGATCGAGCAAGTCGTCCACACCCTTGCAAGTCATACCCAGCCACTGGGAGTAGAAAATCGTGTGTTAGTGCTCACTCCGGGTGAGCCGCGCAGAGGGATTGAGCCAGCTGGCTACGAGGTGATCCGTTATAAGCGTGACTTGTACGTCGCCTCGACTGGATTCTCGCTCAGTCTGCTTGCGAATTTCAAAAAAGAAGCCGAGTGGGCTGATGTGATGCACATGCATTTCCCTTGGCCGTATGCAGATCTTTGCTATTTGCTGCGCGGGATTAACAAGCCCAGCCTGATCAGTTACCACTCTGACGTGGTGAATCAGGTCCAGCTCAATAAACTCTACGCCCCACTGCGTGATCGCTACCTCTCCAAGATGAGCCGCATTTACGCCGCCTCACCCGGCATCATGCAATCGAGCCCCGTACTGCAAAAGTTCAAGGACAAGACCCGACTGATCACCTACGGGATCGAGCACTTTGCCCAGATCCCTGCGGAGGATGTGGCTGTAAAAGCCTGGCAGGCGAAGTTCGGCCCGCGATTCTTTTTGTTTCTTGGTGCGCTGCGTTATTACAAAGGTTTGCATGTATTGATCGAGGCGCTCAAAGGCCGAGACTATCCGACCGTGATCGTCGGTCGTGGTGATCAGGAGCAGGCCTTAAAACAGCAGGCAAAAGAGCTAGGGTTAACAAACCTGCATTTCGTGCCTGAGGTGAGTAACGAAGAAAAGCGCACGCTCATGCGCGCGGCGTATGGTTTTGTGTTTCCCTCGCATATGCCTTCCGAAGCCTTTGGAATTGTGCTGGCCGAGGCTTCGCAACAGGGGTTGCCGATGATTAGTTGCGAGATCGGTACCGGCACGAGTTATGTGAATCTGGATGGGGAGACGGGACTGGTTGTGGCTCCTTCGGATGCGGTGGCGTTTGGTCAGGCGCTCGATGTGTTTTGGAATCAGCCTGAGCAGGTGGAGGTTTGGGGTCGGAAAGCTTTGCTGCGCTATGAGGAAAATTTCAAAGCCGAAACAATGGCTCGCAGGTATATGGCGGCTTACAGCGAATTACTCAAATAGCTCTGCCTGAGCTAAGCGTGACCCCTCGGAGTCTTTTTTAGAAAGGATGGGTGAGCCTGTTGCAGGCCAGGTAATCCCTAGCTCTGGGTCATCCCATGCGAGACAGCGCTCATGCTCGGGTGCCCAATAATCCGTCGTCTTATACAGAAACTCAGCGTAATCAGAGAGCACCAGAAAGCCGTGAGCAAAGCCTTCAGGGATCCAGAGTTGTTTTTTATTTTCAGCAGTGAGGATTTCACTTACCCACTTGCCAAAGGTTGGCGAGCTTTTCCGGATATCGACTGCGACATCAAAAACCTCTCCAGTCACAACTCTCACCAGTTTGCCTTGAGGCCGTCTAATCTGGTAATGGAGCCCTCGCAAAACATGACGGGCAGAGCGTGAATGGTTTTCCTGCAGGAAATGGATTTTTTTTCCCAAAGCCTGATCAAATTTTTTTTGATTAAAGCTTTCAAAGAAAAAACCTCGCTCGTCCTCGAAAACCTGAGGCTCAACAAGGACAACATCCGGAATTTTTAGTGGAGTTACTTTTAACATTCAAGCGCCGTGGCGATGGGCAATCATACGCTGGTAAATCTTGAAGGTTTCCGCTGCACAGGCTTGCCAGGTGAATTGCGTCGCGCGCAAATGTCCTCGTTTGCGAAGCTCCGCTGCAAGCGCAGGGTCTTCGAGCACACTCATCATGGCTTGAGCGATCTGCTCGATATCAAGAGGATTAACTGAAATTGCAGCATCGCCCGCGACCTCTGGCAAAGACGTGGTGTTGGAAGTTATAACAGGTATTTGTGCGGCAAAAGCTTCTAGTACGGGGAGTCCGAAACCCTCTGCCAGAGTAGGAAATACCATTGCGGAAGCCAGATTTAAAACTGGTAGTAAATCTATTTCAGGTACGTGCTTGAGCCAGCGAATCGTTCCCGCCGCACTTTCCTGGTCAATAATTTTTATCACTTCATCGCATTTCCAGCCGGCACGACCAATAATAATCAGCGGAGTTTTGCGTCGTTGCGAGTCTGGCAGCGAGCGATGCGCCTGAATCGTTGAAATAATGTTTTTACGTGGCTGTAAGGTCCCTACCGAAACAAAAAATGTCTCAGGCAGATCGTATTTTGTTCGGACGTTGAGCGACTCCAGGGGGGATACGGCCCTGAACCATCGTGCATCGACCCCTAAGGGGATAACACTGATTTTGCTCTCAGGAATACCAGCCCATTTTGTGAGTTCGGCCTTTGAATACTCAGAGATCGTAATGACCTCGTCAGCCCAGTTCGCAGCGCGTTTCCAGAGAAAGTTTTTAACGGAACGCAGCTCACCCCTTAACCAGTTGGGATGTGACAAGGGAATGGCATCCATCAGTGTTGCGACTAAAGGTGTGCCATGCAATTTTGGCACATAGTGATCGGTCGCATGAACCAGATCTACCTGGCTGGTGAGACTGTTGCTGTGAATAAAGTTAGCACCCGTCGCAATAGACCATGCCGTGTTGACTGAGTATTTGCCTAATTGGACGCCAGGGTTCTGCGGCGGAGTCCAGTTATCGAATTTCGGAATATCAGTGTTGAAAGAAAAGGGTATCAGGGATAAGTCGGTATGTTTAGAAAACTGCGTCAGCAACTCGTTCGTGTAATTGCCAATCCCATCCAGGCTGTTTCCCTGAATTCCCTGTGCAAGCGCTGAGATGCCAAAGCCGACCCGGATCATGATTGTTTACCGTTTACAGTCGTCGCGGTTTTTACTTGCGCAGCACTTTCTAGCATCCATTTTAAAGTGTCGTTTAACGGGCGTGGCTGCCATTCCTTGATGAGTTTTTTTAGTAGTGCCGGATCCCCGCCGAGCTCGATGACCTCATTGGGTCGAACAAACGCAGGATTGACCTGAGTTTTGATTGTGTGGGCTGTGATGGACTCGGCGAGTGCGAGTACTTCTTTCAAGGAGACCAGCTGGCCGGAGCAAACATTGACAGCTTGCCCGATAGGCTTTGCTTCAAGTAATTTTCTGTAGGCAAAGGCTACGTCGCGAACGTCGTTAAATTCGCGCCATACCTCCATATTGCCTAATTCGATCGTTTGTTTTTTTTGCGCGAAATGGGCAACGATTTTTGGAATTAAAAAGCTTTCTGTTTGCCCCTGTCCCGTGTAATTGAAAGGACGGGCGAGGACGATGGGAAGCTGAGGTATCCAAAGCTTTGCCATGAATTCCATGGCAAGTTTACTCACTGCGTAATCATTGGCGGGATGACAGTGTGTGGACTCATTCAGCAACCCACTACTCGAGTTACCGTAGATATTAGCGCTGCTCGCTAGCAGGACGCACTCTAATTTGCCTGCGCTTTGCGCTAACGCCTCTAATAAATTACGCGTCCCAACCAGATTGATGTCATAAAAGGCTTTTGGATTACCGTGTCCAACGAAGGCCACGCCAGCCAGGTGAACGACATACTGGGGTTGAGCCTGCTCAATTGCCTTGCGAAGAGACTCTGTGCTGGTTAAATCTGCAACGAGTCTGCGAGGGCGATTGGTCGCAACATGATCAAGACCCCACACTTCAAAATCGTGGCGTTCAAGCTCAGCGGCTAAATGCACGCCCGTGAACCCCTCAAGCCCCGTCACCAGGACTCTTTTTTTATTTTCCGATGTTGAGGGGGAGGCTTCCAGCGTCATTTAAAAGGAGAATCCACGCTCGTTGCGTGCAAGGTCAGCGACAACCATCATGCGGCAGAGCTGTTCGAGCGTTGTTTTGGGCTCCCAGCCAAGCACGGCTTTAGCTTTCGCTGGGTTGCCGATGAGTAACTCGACCTCGGCTGGCCGATAAAATTTTGGATTGACCTTGACGACAGCCTGACCTGTCCGGGTATCAAAGGCCTGCTCCAGTTCGTCTTTGCCTTTCCATTCCAGAGTGATGTCTGCTGCTTTGAAAGCCATCGTGACAAAGTCACGCACAGTTTCGGTACGGTTAGTGGCCAGTACAAACGTGTCGGGCTCAGCTGCTTGAAGCATGCGCCACATGCCCTCAACATAGTCTTTGGCATAGCCCCAGTCACGTTTGGCATCCATATTGCCTAGCTCAAGCACGTCGAGTTTGCCTTGTTTGATTTTGGCAACGGAGTCGGTGATTTTGCGGGTGACAAACTCACGTCCCCTCAAAGGAGATTCATGATTGAACAAGATGCCGCTTGTGCCAAAAATACCATAGCTTTCGCGGTAATTGATGGTCATCCAGTGAGCATAAAGTTTTGCCACGCCATAGGGGCTACGCGGATAAAAGGGCGTGCTCTCGATCTGGGGGATCGCTTGGACTTTGCCAAACATCTCAGAGGTGCTCGCCTGATAAAAACGGATACGGGGATTAACGATCCTGATCGCCTCAAGCAAATTAACTGGACCGATACCTGTGATTTCAGCAGTCGTGAGGGGTTGTTCAAACGAAACGCCAACAAAGCTCTGCGCCGCGAGGTTGTAAACCTCAGTCGCCTGCGAGGACTGTAACAAACGGATGCTTGAGGACAGGTCTGTCAGGTCGTATTCAACGAGATGCAAATCTGGATTGGTCTGGAGGCCTAATTCTTCGATCCGCCAGAAATTGACAGAGCTGGTGCGGCGGTATGTGCCATAGACGATATAGCCTTTCGAAAGCAGCAGCTCCGCCAGATAGGCACCGTCTTGGCCGGTGATACCGGTTACTACCGCAACTTTAGAATTTGACACGCCAATTCCCATGAAACTAAGTAAAACCCCTATTATACTTGTCCGAGCGTTAAAAATACGCTGAATTACCTTTGTTTACAACCTAATTCACTATGAACGTTATATATAAATAATCAGGACGCCTTGTTATGATGTGACATTGAGTTGCTCTCAGGGTGATGGGCCTGACAGCAGTTCCCAATTTTTCTCAACGGTTGGTCATGCAATTAATCCCCGTGATTCTTTCTGGTGGCGCAGGTACCCGGCTTTGGCCCGTATCCCGTGAGCTCCACCCAAAGCCATTTATTCGGCTCTCCGATGGTCAGAGTTTGCTGCAAAAATCGTTTTTGCGAGCGAAAGGACTTCCTGGGGCGGTTGAGGTATTGACGGTTACCAATAGAGACCTGTTTTTTAAAACCGCTGACGAATACCGTGAAACGGGCGAGATTACCTTGCCGCTTGGCTTTATTCTTGAGCCAGAGGGTCGCAATACCGCTCCCGCCTTTGCCGCCGCAGCGCTAACGGTCTTTAAAACCTATGGTCCTAAAGCCATTATGCTGTTTTTGACGGCGGATCACTTGATTAGCGACCTGCCGGCTTTCACTGAGGCGGTTCAGCTGGCTGTCAAACTAGCCGAAAAAGGTAGGGTGACTACCTTTGGTATCCATCCCGAAGCACCGGAAACAGGTTACGGCTATATAGAGGCTGACGGTAATGATGTGACCCGTTTTGTTGAAAAACCCGATCTGAAAACCGCGCAGGCCTATGTCGATAGCGGCAAATACCTGTGGAACTCGGGTATGTTTTGCATGACGGCTGAAACCGCGATGGTAGAGCTGGAGCGCTATGCCCCTGAAGTGCTGGCGGCCGTCAATAAGACTCTTGAGGTGTCGACGCGGGTTGAGGGGTCTGGCCAGTATCAGATCGAGCTGGATCAAAAAACCTTTGCCAAGGCGGAAAATATTTCCATTGATTACGCGCTCATGGAAAAAACCAAGCTCGCAGCGGTGATCTCGTGCTCGATCGGCTGGAGCGATATTGGATCCTGGAATGCACTGGGTGATTTGATCAAGCCCGATGCCTCGGGTAATAGCATTGAGGGCGAGGCTTTCCTGCATGACGTTAAAAACTGCTTCATCCAGGCCGACGACCGCATTATTGCAGCCGTAGGTGTTGAGAATCTGATCGTGATCGATACGCCAGATGCGCTTTTGATTGCCGATAAAAACCGCTCTCAAGACGTCAAGCAGATTGTTGGCCAGCTGAAAAAAATTGGACACGAAGCCTACCGGCTCCATCGCACGGTGCATCGTCCCTGGGGGACCTACACCGTACTGGAAGAAGGCCCGAATTTCAAAATGAAGCGTATCGTCGTCAAACCTGGTGCCTCCTTGTCTTTACAGATGCACCATCATCGCAGCGAGCACTGGATCGTCGTTGATGGCATGGCCAAGGTTATCAATGGTGAGCGTGATTTGCTGATCGCTACGAATGAGTCAACTTTTATTCCTGCCGGTCATAAACACCGACTCGAAAATCCCGGGAAAATAGACCTCGTGTTGATTGAGGTACAAAGCGGTGGGTATTTAGGGGAGGACGATATTGTTCGCTTTGAAGACCATTATGGTCGTGTCTGACCTGTACGCTGGACAGCAAATCTGTTTCACCACCTATGTAAAAGTCTAATGCAAATGCTCAAAGCCCTGTGGGCATATCGTGGATTTATTTCAGGCAGTGTGCGGCGTGAGTTTCAGGCCAAATACAGCAATTCCTTGCTTGGTGCAGCCTGGACGGTGATTAATCCGTTAGCGATGATCGTTGTTTACACGGTTGTGTTTTCGCAAATCATGCGTGCGAAATTGCCAGGTGCGGACAGCCAATTTGCCTATAGTATTTATTTGTGCGCGGGCGTACTGACCTGGACTTTTTTTGCGGAGACGGTCAGTCGCACGCAAAATGTATTCCTCGAGCATGCCAATCTGCTTAAAAAAATAAGTTTTCCGCGGTTATGTTTGCCAGTCATTGTTGTGGCGAACGCGAGTTTGAATTTTGCGATTATTTTCGGACTGTTCACTATTTTTCTGATCGCCTCGGGCAGTTTCCCCGGAGTGGTTTATCTGGCACTGATTCCGCTACTTGTGATCCAGGTGCTGTTTTCCGTTGGGCTTGGTATTACGCTCGGTGTGCTGAATGTTTTTTTTCGGGATGTCGGACAATTGTTCGGTGTGGTGTTGCAGTTCTGGTTCTGGCTGACTCCGGTCGTCTATCCAATTAATATTCTGCCTGCCTTTGCACGCGAGGCCTTGTATTACAACCCCATGACCAGTCTGATTGTTTCTTACCAGAATATCCTCGTCAGCGGCTTGTGGCCTGATTGGCGGTCTTTGTGGCCAGTCACGTTGCTAGCAGTCTTGTTATGCAGCTGGGGTTTGATGCTTTTTCGCAAACACGCTGGTGAAATGGTGGATGAGCTCTGATGGGATCAATCACCGTTACGCAATTAGGCAAAGCGTATAAAAATTATCCAAGCCGCTGGTCCCGTCTCGCTGAATGGCTGATCCCTTTTGGCCGGGTCCGGCATAAGATGAAATGGGTTCTGGAGGATTTGAATTTTACGGTGAGTCCTGGGGAGGCGGTTGGCATCGTAGGGATTAACGGTGCGGGTAAAAGCACCTTGCTCAAAATGATCACTGGAACAACGCGACCTACGACCGGGAGTGTCACGGTGACGGGTCGCATAGCCGCCTTGCTTGAGCTTGGGATGGGTTTTCATCCTGATTTTACTGGCCGCCAAAATGCGATTATGGCGGGACAGTTGCTCGGCTACAGTGTTGCTGAGCTTGAGCAACTGATGCCGGAGATTGAGCGTTTTGCTGAAATCGGCGAGTATATTGATCAGCCTGTGCGCGTCTACTCAAGTGGCATGCAGATGCGGCTGGCATTCAGTGTCGCGACTGCGCGCAGACCAGACATTCTGATTGTTGATGAGGCATTATCAGTCGGCGATACCTATTTCCAGCACAAAAGTTTTGATCGAATTCGCGAGTTCAATAAGCTTGGTACAACCCTGCTGATTGTTTCTCACGACAAAGGCGCGGTACAGGGTGTGTGTGATCGGGCGATTCTGCTTAATGCCGGACGCCTTGCGATGCAGGGTGAGCCAGAAGCGGTAATGGACTACTACAACGCCATGCTCGCTGACCGGGTAAACCAGGTTGTGCGGCAAGAGCTGACCCAGGATGGCAAAGTACAAACGACCTCAGGTACAGGCGAGGCAGTCATACTGGGCGCTGGTTTGCTCAACGAGCAAGGTGACCCCATCGAGGTACTGGACATTGGGCAGTCAGTCAAATTGCGCGTGCGAGTCCGAGTCAATCAAGCACTCCCGGAGCTCGTGCTGGGATACATGATCAAGGACCGGTTGGGTCAGGCTGTTTTTGGTACCAATTCATTCCATTTGCAAAAACCTTTGGAGCAACTGGTTCCGGGTGAAAGGCTCGAGTTTGAGTTCAGCTTTGCTGCCAATCTAGGTGAGGGATCCTATTCCATTGCGCTGGCCTTGCATACCGCCGATACTCACATCACCAATAATTATGAGTGGCGAGACCGGGCGATTGTGTTTAATGTGATGAATATAAATAAAGACAAGTTTGTTGGTGTTGTCTGGCTGCCGACTGCATTGGAGATCAAACGATGAGTGATGATTTCTATCGCGCATTTGAAGACGAGCATCGTGGCTCAAGAGAACTCATCAAGTCGCGCCAAGGTGTTTATCTTCCCTTTATAGAGCCGCTGCTCAGCTTATATCCAGATTCGTCCGCGCTCGATCTGGGCTGTGGACGTGGCGAGTGGCTGGAGTTGCTCACTCAAATCGGATTTCAGGTGCGCGGGGTTGATCTTGACGACAGCATGCTTGCTGTCTGTCGTGAGCGTGGCCTGAGTGTTCAAACCAAGGATGCCATCGCCGGGCTGCAAGAGTGCGCAAACGAAAGTCAATCAGTCGTTTCAGGTTTCCATATCGCAGAGCACCTTCCCTTTGAGGTGTTGCAGGTATTTGTGCGCGAAGCACTTCGGGTACTTAGACCTGGTGGCTTATTGATTTTAGAAACGCCTAATCCGGAAAATATCGTGGTGGGTACAGCTAATTTTTATCTTGATCCAACTCATAAGCAACCGATCCCGCCTCTTCTGCTTTCCTTTCTCGCTGAACGCGTTGGTTTCGGACGTGTCAAAGTGATTCGCTTGCAATCACCAGTTGATTTGGCAGTGGGGCGCAGGCTGACGATTCATGATGTTCTCGGGGGGGTGAGCCCTGACTATGCGATTGTTGCCCAAAAATCCGCAGCACCAGAGTCGCTTGCTCTGCTGAGTCGCGCCTTCGAGTTTGATTACGGGGTGACACTTGGACAGATCTCGGGAGCGTATGAGCAACAAACTGAAAAGCGTTTCGTTCGGCTTGAGCAAGCCGCCGAGGTCGCGCAGCTTGCCTTGATGCAAGCCGCCGAGGTCGCACAGCTTGCCCTGATTAAGGCGGATCACGCAGAAAAAGCCTTGCATGCAATTTACCTCAGTACCTCTTGGCGAGTCACCTATCCATTGCGCTGGCTAGGTCGTCAGGTCCAGCTCTTGCGTGAGCGTGGGATAGCAGGAAGGTTTCGCGACCTGGCAAAAAAAATATGCAGACCATTGCTTGCCCAGGCACTTGCTTATTTTGATAAGAGACCTGCGTTACGCGCACGCCACAGTGGAGTGGGGGGTAATGTTTTACTGTACGATCGTCTGCGTGCTTTGTATCTGCGTATGGCTGCCGATCATTCGAGCCAAACTAATTTTGAATCCTTTGATTCACCCTATGTCCCCGCGCTGATCGCGACCAAGCCAACGCAGGCAGCACGGCAAGTCCATCATGAACTCAAGAGCGCGATCGAGCGAGCCAAGGCGGATCATTGATGCGTATTGTGATTGATTTACAAGGCGCTCAAAGCGAAAGTCGTTTTCGCGGTATTGGTCGCTACAGCCTTTCCCTGACCCAGGCTATCTTGCGCAACAAAGGCGACCACGAAGTGCTGGTCGCGTTAAACGGTATGTTCGTTGAGACGGTTGAGCCGCTCAGGGCGGCACTTGAGGGTTTAATACCTCAGCAAAACATCCGTGTCTGGTTCGCACCGGGTCCTGTCACAGCAAACGATCCAACTAACCAAGAACGTGTGCAGATATCAGAGTTGATGCGCGAGAGTTTTCTTGCCGCGCTTGAGCCCGATGTCGTGTTGCTGACGAGTTTGTTTGACGGCTTTGGTGATGATACGGTGGCGAGTATTGGACAGCTAGAGGCTGCACACAAAACGGTTGCTGTGTTGTATGACTTGATCCCTCTGGTTCAAGCTGATGTATATCTCAAGCCTAATCAGATCTATGAACGTTTTTACAGAACAAAACTAGAATACCTCAAGCGTGCGGATGCATGGTTGACGATTTCTGATAACTCTTTGAACGAGGCCGTAGAGTATTTACAGCTAACTCCTGCGCTGATTACGAATATTTCAGCAGCATGCGATCCTATTTTTACAAAGCTTGATGCGGCGTTAGTGGATCAACCCGGCCTATTACAGCGCTTTAGTTTGGCCAAAGATTTTGTTTTGTATTCTGGTGGGGCGGATCCCAGAAAAAATCTGACACGTTTACTCAGTGTCTACAGCAAACTCCCCCAAGAGGTCTCGGATAAGTTTCAGTTGGTGATCGCAGGGAAAATCCCCGCCGCTAACATGCAGTCTTTACGAAGATACGCACAGACCTGTGCAATCCCTGATCACAAATTGGTTTTCACAGGCAATGTGACAGACCTTGAGCTATGCCGGCTCTATAACGCCTGCACGGCTTATGTGTTTCCCTCTCTGCACGAAGGCTTTGGCCTGCCTGTTCTGGAAGCCATGTCCTGCGGGGCACCCGTGATTGCCGCCAATGCCAGCAGTTTGCCAGAGGTGGTTGGTGATGAGCGGGCATTATTTGACCCGTTGGATGAGCAGGATTTTTTATCCAAGCTCACACGGGTGCTGACCGATGAGGATTTTCGTCAGTCTTTGATTGAACAGGGCAATAAAAATATCACCCAGTATTCCTGGGACGCCTGCGCAAATAAGGCACTGCAGGCGCTGGAGCGTCTGGGACCCGCGAGGCCGCTGGATAAAACTGAAATTAACGCCCAACGACTGCTTCAGGGAATCAGTCAATTAACCTCCTCTCTCACTGATGACGAGTTGATGCGCTGCGCTGCAATGATAGCGTTAAATCAGCCGCGTTTCGGTCCGAAAAAACTTTTTGTCGATATCTCAGAGCTGGCACGACACGACGCCGCCACAGGCGTACAGCGCGTCACGCGCAGTATTTTGTTTGAACTGCTCAAGCACCCGCCTGAGGGCTTTCAGGTTGTGCCGGTGTATGGCACGACAACTGAGCTGGGCTATCGGCAAGCCAAAAGTTTTGTGACGAAATTCATGGCCGCCGAGCCAACTCTGCCTAGCGGGGATGTGGACGAGATCATTGAGACGCAGCCAGGTGATATTTTCCTGGGTCTGGATTTGCAGCATCAGGTGACGCGTTATCAGTCGCCCTACCTGAGCGCCTTGCGTGCCCGTGGTGTTGGTGTGTATTTCGTTGTGTATGATTTGTTGCCGATTCAGTTTCCGCAGTTCTGGCCTTGCAGTCTCGGCACCGCACACTCCGAGTGGCTGCATACCTTAGCGCAGTTTGATGGGGCGCTTTGTATTTCAAAAGCGGTAGCCGACGAGCTCGTCCAGTGGCGTGCTTCGCATATCAAAACACTCCTGCGACCTTACAAAATCGATTGGTTCCATCTAGGCGCTGACATAGACAACAGTAAACCTTCTAGAGGCGTGCCTGAGGACGGTCAGGCTGTGCTTGCAACACTGTCTTCGCGTCCGACTTTTTTGTCGGTGGGCACAATCGAGCCGCGTAAAGCTCACGATGTCACACTTGCAGCTTTTGAAAACTTATGGTCCCAGGGCATGGACATCAATTTGGTTCTGGTAGGCAAAAAGGGCTGGCTAGTTGAGGCGCTAATCGAAAAACTGCAAACACATCCGCAGCGAGGCATCAAGCTTTTCTGGCTGGCTGGTGTGAGCGATGAGTATTTGGGAAAAATTTACGATGCGGCTACTTGCCTGATCACCGCGAGTTTGGGTGAAGGTTTTGGTTTGCCGCTGATCGAAGCGGCCCAGCATAACAAACCGATCATCGCCCGCGATATACCAGTGTTCAGAGAGGTCGCGGGGGATTATGCGACGTATTTTTCTGGTGATGCCTCAAATCTTGCACAGACTGTGACGAGCTGGCTTGCCACCAATAGAGCTGGGGTCAAGAGTCTTGACTCTAAAATTACCTGGCTCACCTGGGCGCAAAGTGCTGAACAACTGAAAAAGATCTTAATTAACAGTGTTTGAGCTGTTTGATTCCTCACATGGTCATTAAGTCTGCGCCGGATTCCAAGAGTCAAAACCCAACCGCTACAGCGGAACAATATCTATATTTATTATTGATTTTTGCGACGGGATTTTTTGGTTATTTAATGCAGAGTCTGGACTGGTTTCGCGCAGTCCCTGGCGATCTGGGTGATGCCAGATTCAACAGCGTCATTCTTGAACATTTTTTTCAATGGCTTTCAGGCAAGAGCCCTTCGCTCTGGAGCCCTCGGTTTTTTTATCCCTTTGAAGGTGTTCTCGCCTTCAGTGATAATCATTTTGGTTCTGCCTGGAGTTATGCCTTACTCAGAATTTCTGGATTGTCCAGAGAGGGGGCGTATGCTGGCTGGTTTTTACTGGGTAGCGTATTAAATTTCTGGGTACTGTATGGCGTACTCAGAAAATCAGGTTTTACTATTGTCGCTTCTGGCTTTGGTGCGTTTGTTTTTGCTTTCGGTTTGCCAGCTCTTGCAAAAGAAGGGCATGCACAACTTGTTTACCGGTTTGCCGTTCCTCTGGCCTTTTTTTTCTTTTACCAGTTTCTGTCCTCAGGTCGACCGCGCGCTTTCGCGCTGGCTTTTTTCTGGCTCGCCGTACAGTTTTATTGCTCTATATACCTGGGTGTTTTTCTTGCCTATTTTTTATTCGCCCTTGCTCTTGCCGCAGTTTTTTATGGTCGGTTACAAATTTTTCTTGTTTGGCTCCAGTACTGGCGCGAAAACAAATTATCTGGAGTGCTCGTTGCGTTTTTGCTGTGGGTCTTGAGTGTGCTTGCAATATTGTGGCTGCTCTATCAATACAAAACGCTCAGCGCAGCTTACAAATTCGAACGAAGCCCCCAGGAAATCCTGGATCTGCTGCCGCGACTCTCAAGCTATTTGATTGCTGACCGCTCCGCACTGACAGGCTGGATCGGTGCTGGACTCTCTGCGGTGCCGATGCGTCATGAACAGCAAATGTTTGTCGGTCTCGGGTCAGCTTTGCTGGGCTGTGCAGGTTTGTATTGTGTATGGTTTAGCCGCAATACGCATCGTGTAGAGGGCAGGATACTGAGTCTGTCACTTGGTATGCTTTTTTTGACGACTCTGTTTGCAGGTGGTTTCTCTCTCTACCAGTACGTCATGCTTGTTCCAGGCCTGAGTTCCGTGCGCGCCGTTTCGAGAATCATTCTGGTGCTGTTGTTACCCTGGAGTGTTCTGGTTGCGATTGCCTGCGAAGTGTTGTTGCAGGCCAACCAGCGCGGCTGGGTGAGGCGACTCGTTTTTCTAATGCTGTTGACAGCAGTCAGCGCAGAAAGTGTTTTTTACCAATCCAATCATGTGCCGGTGACAGCCTGGCGTGAGCGTCAACAGCAAGTCGCACAGCAGATCACACTCCCTGTATCCAGCGACGAGATTTTATTCGTGCTCCCCAGAGAGGGTGATATCAACTACAACACTGAACTGGATGCGATGATTCTCGCCCAGGATCTCGGCGTGGCGACGCTGAACGGCTATTCAGGAAATCTCCCGCCCAATTTTGACATGTTGCATCCGTGTAATTCTTTTGAAAACAGACTGAATACTTTTTTGCGTATCGGTAACTGGAATTTTCTGGATAGAGAAACGTTACGATCGCGAGTTCGCCTGGTTGAGCAGACTCCGTGTCCGATCGCTCCTATTATCGCGACTGACGAGGTGATTGACCGAGCTGTGGCCTCAGACCTTGTGCTGGATATCACGGCGCAAGCAGAGAAAGGGCAGGTCATAGCGACGATTCGCCTGTCGAACCGGTCGAGCAAGACTTTGACCAGTTTGATGACCAAAGGACCGCTCAGACTGTCCTGGCGCTATGTCGCACTGGATTTGTCAGGCCAGCCAACCATCCAGCCGGATTGGGTCTTCAGGAAAGATTTGTATTTTTCAATTCAAAAAAATGAAACATATACTGAAAGACTGAGTCTCCAGCCGCCGCCTGCTGCGGGTTTGTACAGGCTGGAATTCACCCTGGTACAGGAAGGTGTTGTTTGGTTGCAGGATCTGGGTATGAAAGTTGGCGGCGTTGAGCTTCGTATTGATTGATAAACGCGATTGAAATTAATTAGAGATTGATCGCATTTATAATCAAAGTGTTTACAAGGGAAACTACTTTTTACCGTGCCCTTGCCATGAAATGAAATTTTTGAGTCCTTAATTATGAAAATTCTGGTTGTTGGTGCAGGCTATGTCGGTCTGGTGACTGCCGCATGTCTTTCAAGCAAAGACAATGAGGTCGTCTGCGTGGATACGGACCCTTCCAAAATTGCCAGACTTGAGCAAGGCATCATCCCTATTTATGAGCCTGGACTTAAAGAGGTTGTGGATGCGTCCATCAGCAGTGGATGCCTTCATTTTGCTGGCAGTATTCAAACCGGCTTGGCAAAGCTTGACAGCGCGGGCGATACGCCAACCTTAATTTTTATTGCAGTTGGAACGCCTCAGGGCGAGGATGGGTCTGCGGACTTGCGTTATGTCTTGGCTGCGGCGCGGGAAATTGGGCAAGCCCTGATTGGACCGGCGATTGTGATCAATAAGTCGACCGTACCGGTTGGTACCGCAGATCTGGTTAAAGGCGAAATCGCCTGGCAACTCTTTCAGCGCAAATGTTTTGTCGAATTTGATGTTGCAAGTAATCCGGAGTTTCTCAAAGAAGGCGCGGCGATTGATGATTTTTTCAAGCCAGACCGCATTGTGATTGGCACGGATAATGCGCGCACCCGAGAGCAATTGATCAAGCTCTATCAACCTTATGTTATTAATGATAGTCAACTGCTGACTGTTGGCGTGAAAGAAGCGGAACTGATCAAATATGCTTCGAATGCGATGTTGGCAACTCGGATTTCGTTCATGAACGAAATCGCTAATATTTGTGATCGTTTTGGTATTAATGTCGAAGACGTCAGGCAAGGCGTGGGTTCGGATTCACGGATCGGGCCTGCATTTCTGCGCCCCGGTTGCGGTTATGGCGGCTCGTGTTTCCCTAAAGATGTTCAGGCGCTGGTTCGCATCGCTCAGAGCGTGGGCGTCGAGCCCATCGTGTTAAATGGCGTTGAGGCTCGCAACAAAAAGCAAAAACAGTATTTGTTTGAGCAGATTGTCGCCAGAATGGGTAAAGATCTGGATGGCCGCAAAATTTGTGTCTGGGGCTTGGCTTTTAAACCCGACACCGATGATATGCGCGAGGCATCCTCTATTGATCTGATCCGCGCCCTCTGCGCGGCCGGTGCGACGGTTTTTGCGCATGATCCTGTTGCAAAACAGGTCGCCTTAACTGTCTTCGCAGATCTGATTCGCACAGGTAAATTATCAATTCTCGATGAGCCATTAGATGCGGCGACTGAGGCTGATGCGGTGGTTTTGGTGACAGAATGGTCCCAATACCGTCAGGTTGATCTTGAGAGGCTCAAGGCTATTGTTCGCCAGCCTGTCTTTTTTGATGGGCGCAATCATCTTGATCCTGCTCACTTGAAGCGACTTGGTTTCTTTTACTCGGGTGTCGGACGCGCGTGATGATGAAAAAAATACTAGTGACGGGAGGTGCTGGTTTTTTAGGTTCCCACCTCTGCGATAGATTGATCGGACAGGGTCATCAGGTGATATGTCTCGATAGCTTGTTTACGGGAAATATCCGAAACATCGAAAACCTGAAAAATAACAAGGCCTTTACTTTTATCAAGCATGATGTCGTTGATCCGATCAATATCGATTCTCTTGATGAAATCTATAATCTCGCGTGCCCTGCCTCTCCAGTGCATTACCAGTACAACCCTATCCACACCATGAAAACTTCCGTACTGGGAGCGTTAAATGTTCTGGAGCTCGCACGGTTGACAGGTGCAAAAGTATTTCAGGCCTCGACCTCAGAGGTGTATGGTGATCCCTCTGTACATCCTCAACCTGAAGAATACTGGGGTAATGTCAATACCATTGGTATACGGAGTTGTTATGACGAGGGTAAGCGCGCTGCGGAGACTTTGTTTTTCGATTATCAGCGTACCCATAAGTTGCGTATAAAGGTTGTTCGCATCTTTAATACCTATGGTCCTCGGATGGCTGCCGATGATGGTCGGGTTGTGAGTAATTTTATTGTTCAGGCCTTGCGAGGCGAGGACTTGACTATTTATGGCGATGGCTCGCAGACGCGTAGCTTTTGCTATGCCGATGATTTGGTTGAGGGATTTATCCGATTGATGAATGCGCCCGATGAGGTGGTTGGTCCAATTAATCTCGGCAATCCTGGGGAGTTCACGATGATTGAGCTTGCTGAAAAAGTGCTACGTCTGACTGGCTCAAAAAGTAAACTGATCCATATGCCGCTCCCACAGGATGATCCAAAACAGCGCAGGCCTGATATTTCGAAAGCCCGCGAGTACCTGAACTGGACGCCTACTGTAGCGCTCGATCAGGGACTGGAGCGCACGATTGCTTATTTCAGAACTGCGATATAAAAAATGAACCATTCCAGCGCCAACGGGACTGACGGTGATTTTGCCGTTGTTATGCCTATCTACGAAGATCAGGAGGCTTCTACACGCTTGTTTCGCGAGCTGTTTGCTGAGTACGGCGAGAGGGTTTTCGTGGTGGCCGTTGATGATGGTTCCGTGCATCAACCCGTCAATAGTGAGGTTCTCGAAAGCACAGGTCTGAAGGGTGTCGTGATCAGTTTAAAACGTAACGTCGGTCATCAGCGCGCGATCGCGATCGGAATCAATTACGTTGCGGATCAGATGCCGGATATGCCGTGTACGGTTGTGATGGATTCAGATGGCGAGGATACGCCACAGTCTATCCGCCAGCTAGTTGAGCCGATGCGTTCGCCCAACGTTGATGTCGTTGTGGCGCAGCGTAAAAGCCGTATTGAAACACTGCGTTTTAAAACTTTCTACATTGTTTATAAAACACTTTTCCAATGGTTGACCGGTCGCAAAATCAGCTTTGGAAATTTTATGGCGCTTAAACCTTCCGCATTAAAGCGACTCATGGCCATGCAAGAGCTCTGGGTGCATGTGGCGGCCTGTGTGCTGACTTCAAAGCTACGGGTGCAATCCCTGCCGATTGATCGTGGGCCACGCTATGCGGGTAAAAGTAAAATGAATTTTGTCGGTCTCGCACTGCACGGTTTTCGTGCGCTCATGGTGTTTGCCGAGGATGTGCTGGTGCGCGTCGGGATTGTTTGCGCGTTCGTTGCGCTTGTCGCGGTGCTCTCGAGCTTACTCGCAATTATTCTGAAATTCTCTGGTTTTGCGACGCCAGGGTGGTTCTCGGTTGTGCTTGGTATTTTGCTATTGGTGTTTTTGCAAACAGGCGCTTTAACCCTGATGACTCTTATGCTGACAGGGGTTGTGCGGGCAGGGGCTCCAAATCAGATCGATTACAAGGCCTACATTAATCAGATTAAACGTGTCGGCTAATCCCCAGCAGCTCATGCGCGGGTTGTTCAAAAGACAATCCGTCAGGTATGTGATCAACGGCCTGCTTGCCACGGCGGTTCATTTTGGCGTGCTAACTTTTAATTTAAATTGGCTCGCCTGGAAGTCAGCCGGCGTATCAAATTTGGTGGCGGCCATCTTCGGTATAGCGACCTCCTTTATTGGCAGTCGTTACTATGTTTTTCAGGGTTCGACTGAGCCTTTGGTGCGTCAGGCTTTTCGATTCATTTTTTTATATATCGCCATCGCATTACTGCATGGCGCCCTCATGTATTTATGGGTAGACGTCTATCTGATGGATTACGTTTCAGGTTTTGTTATGGCGACCTTCATGCAGATGGTTTTTAGTTTTTGGGGAAATAAAGTGATGGTATTCAAAGTATGAAGCTCATCAAATTTATTGTGGCGAACTTATTGTTTGTACTATTACTGTTAGCCATCTATATCCTCCATGTAAAGTTTTTCAAGATTAACGTTGTCTTCTACAGTTCAATTCTTGATGGGGTGCTGGCTGCGTTATTGGCGCTAGCTCTGGTTTCGCTGGTGAGGTGGCTCGATGTATATAGCCATTTTGAAAAGTTCCAGTTAATACTGAGCTGGTTGCTTCTGGGCTATGCTTTTGCTATCTCTGTACCGACGGTGATTGATCGTTCTTTGTCTTTCTATACGCTGGAAAAACTGCAGCAACGCGGTGGTGGAATCAAACTTGCTGCGTTTGAGGAAGTGTTTGCCAAGGAGTACATGACAGAGCATCGTTTGGTCGATGTCAGGCTGACCGAGCAGGAGCAGTCCGGCACGATACAGATTGAAAATGGTTGCGTTAAATTAACCGCCTGGGGCGATGCGCTTGCCACGGCAAGCCGCTATTTCAGAAATCACTTTTTACCTAAAGAAAGGTTGCTGATGGGCAAGTATTCCAGTGATCTGACCGATCCGTTTTCTAAAAGTGTGACGTCTGTGGATTATTTATGTAAATAGTCAGACACGACTATCTGATAAGTTTTTTTCTGATCCAGCGGAAATGAATTAATCGTAAATAAACAGCCATGTAGAGGGCTGCACACAAAATAAACCCAAAAATCAAGGCTGGAGTATTACGCCTGAAATAAATCGCCAAAAGGCAGGGTATGACTGCGTAGAGCAGCGCAAGCGGCATAACCAGGGCATTTTGCAGGGTAGGGTTTTTGCTCGAAATGTATTTTCTTGTGATCCGGGACCAGAGCAAACTGTGCAGGTGTAGCCGATCAGGTTTGCCGAGATTGTGCGTCCGTGCCCTGCGTCGTAGCATCGAAAAGAGCACTTCAAAAATAGGATAGCCACAGGCGAGAAGAGGTGCCCAAGGTGATACACCTGGGTTTCTGGCAGTAATCAAGACCGCCATCCAGCCAAGTAAAAACCCGAGTAAATAGGCTCCCCCATCACCTAGAAATATTTTGCCGTAGGGATAATTTACAAGCATGAACCCGGCAATCGCACCACCTATTACAAAACAGACTTTTGCTGAATCAGCATCACCGGACTTGAAGGCAATGAGTCCAAGCGTAGCCAGACTCAATAATACGGTGCCACTAGCCAAGCCATTAAAACCATCGATGATATTGATGGCATTGGCTACGCCACCTAAAGCAAAAGCTGTGAAAAGAATGGAAATAGGTGCGAATCTTAAAGCCGTGTCGAAACCCCAGAGGTCGAGCCTCGTTACGCTTACCCCAGTGAGCCACCAGGCGAGTAGACCACTGGCCATCGTTGCGAATAATCTTTCAGCAACGACACCTCTTTTGCTGATGTCTTCGACTACGCCTGAAAAAAATGCAGGTAAAGAAGCAATGAGCATCGGCCCCAGGATTGCCCGGACTGACTCCGGGGCAAACCACCAGCCAACCAGGAGTCCGAAGGCAACACCAATCCCACCGATGCGTGGGGTTGGATTTTCATGTACTTTTTGAACCCCGCTCAAGCTATCCATAGTGTGCTTACCGTGCCAGTGGCGTGTAATGACAATAGCCTGACAAATGAAAAGCGTCGCTAATCCACCCATGATAAGTGCGAGTCGCGGGATTGAAAAAGACAGCATTGAGCTAGCCTATAGAAAGGAATTGGTGATGGCTCTTTGCGTGATTAAGCGCAATTCTGCACCAAAAAGTGTGTAATTTTACATTTTTCACTAGATTAATGAGTCGGGTCTTAAAGAGGCTTACAATAAGCACGGTCTATTACAGAGCGCTCAAGCCAAATTCTATCCATGCAACAACAGACTGAAATATCGATCTCGGACGTCTTAGGATTTTTGAGGTCTAACTGGAAACTTTACTTTGCGTGCTTAATTTTGTTTGTTTTAGCAGCGCTTGGGATGACTGTAGTCTCGCCCCACTATACCGCTAGCCTGACGCTTAAACATAATGTGCAAAATAGGCCAGCAGGCGCTTTACTCGCGACCGAAGATCTCTACGACGGACACTTTGATCTGGTGACGTGGCGCGCGATCCAAGAAAAACTTATATTAATCGCCAGGCAAGAAGCAGACCGTTCAGACAACAACTCTAAACTGCTGTCTGAAATGAGTTCCGCATCCTGGTGGGCCCAGCATGTCGCACCGGTGAAGTCGCTGACCTCGGATGAGGCTAAAGAGTTGCTTGGCATAAACGCCATGATCGTGGGTACCAATAAACCCACCGAAGACTCTAACGCGGTTCAGTATCTGGGTCGCGCCATTAAAGAGTCTACCCGTATCTCTGGGCTCGCCATCACTTTTGAGGCTGACACCCCACACAAAGCGATCGAGAGTACGGAAGCCGCTGCCGATAATATTAAAAATATTGCCGGTGTGCTGCGTTTCAAAAACTACGTAGCAGGTCTGGAAAAGAACATACTGGATTCAACAAGTATAAATAATCTTGAATTTAGTCAATTAAATAGAGATTTGTCACACTTCAAAATGAGACAAAAAGAGCTTGAAAGGCTTCATAAAGCCTATCCTGACGCGCCAAGGGTTCTCCCTGAGGGAGATTTCCGTCAGGAGCAATCCACAAAATATCTGCCCCTGACGAATCAGCTGATCGCAAATAGCCTGAGTATTTTTGATATAGAAAACCGTATCAGCCAGATTACTGAGCTGAATAAGCAAAATGAACTGATCGCAAAATTTAATGCGCGTCTACAGGCTGTGCTGTCAAAAACCTCCACGTATTCAGTGCTCTATCAAGAGATGGCTGCAATACAAGAGGCGATGCGCAAGCAAATTGCAGATACGGACTTTGCCGCAATGCAGCAACTTGATACCATCCAATATCAGCTCACAACTATCAGACAAATCGCCCAGGATCAGTTTAGTAAAACCAGTGTCACGATCATTAAAAAACCTGACTATTACAGAACGGCATCCAAAGCTGCTTTTCTAGGTTTAGTGATAGGCTTTTTATTATCGCTGCTTATTTTGCTAGTTAGAAAGTCTGGATATCAAAGGCCGTAATAAAACCAATTTACCTCAACGAAAGTATTATAAAAAATCATGCACTCGCCTGAGTTATTAAAACGAAATTTAAACGAAAACGGCTACGTTTTAATTAAAAACGCATTTACTACCGATGAAATAGATCAAATGCGTGCAGGGGTCCAGTCCGCGTTGAGCGTGCGTCTTAAGCATGGTCAAGGAGTGATTGAGGAAAAAACGGCTCGCGAGGGTGTTTTCTACAGCCTACCGGAATTACTTTCCGTCCAGGAGTTAGCCGAATTTAATCATGTTGTCCTGGAGCCTCGGCTGACGAAATTAATTTCCCAGCTACTGGATGGACCTATTTGTTATTTCGGCGACAGTGTTGCACAGGTTGGTACTGGCACACGCGGGTTTCATAAAGATAACGTAGATAGAAACGATCAGAGTGGTCCGGACTGGCAGTCTAACTATGATGTTGTGCGGCTGGGTATTTATACTCAGGATACACATTCTTATAGCGGTGGCATGCAATTAAGACATCGGTCTCACCTATGGGCTAATCGCTTCAAAGGACGCCCACTGAATATGAGACTTAAAAAGGGCGATATCCTGATCTGGAAACTCACCACAACGCATAGCGGTAATACACTGCTACCAAGGTTATTTCCGTGGTTTAGTTATTTATTACCCCGCCTCACAACGTATTTACCTAAATGGTTGTTTAGACCGTATGCCAGTCAAAGAGTGGCTTTGTTCATGAGTTTTGGTGCTCTAAAAAGTGAACATACCAAAAACTATCATCGCTATCTAGAGCAGCGGTCAGATACGATCAAATTCACACCGACAGAAGACGCTCAGAAGTTAGCTAAAAACCAGAACGTTACTTTACTCGCTCTCAAAGCGTAATTATAAAAAATGAAAACTTATGCCACAGCTTAATGATCTGTGTCCCTTACTGCGCAGATTGCTGTCATGGTATGGCATATTTTTTGGTGCGATCTGTACCGCGATTCTGCTTATCGGAAGTTTTCCTGCACAGGATCGTATTGCGCAGCTCTGCGCCGTAGTTTATTTTTTACTTGCCTTTCTCCTGGGCTGGCATGCGAAGAGATATGGCTTAAGCAGCATCGTATTTTTATTGCCTTTGCTACCGACGTTCAATACGCAAGTCACCGCTGTTTTTCCATCACTACAATTACCACTGGCGATTTCTGGCATCAGAGTTATTTCAGGTTTTGTAGTTGGCGTTTATTTACAGCATGCTGTTTACGAACGGAAGTATTTTCAAACCTTATCTTTGCCAGGCATTCTCAGCCTGACTTGTGTTGTCTTGACCTGTTCAGTGGCCTTGGCTGTTGCGAGAAACTTATGGATGTCAGGGTCTGTTTTTTCATTCCGGGGACTTCTCTACAACGCGCTTCATTTTTCCCTGAACGGCTGGAGAGATGATTATTACCCGCTCACGGATCTGCTTACCTTCGGTCTGGCTGCGACCTTTATGGGAACAATCATAGCCTTGCTTCGTGAGGAAAAAGATCCGACTGTAACGCTTATGCGACCGGTTTTATGGGGTATCATCATCGCTGCGCTGTGGGCAATGGTGCAGAATAGAACGGGTCTGGGCTTGTCATATTCTTCCGCCTCCGGTAACCGCTATTATCAGATGTTTGGCTATGCCAGCACCGGCTTCCAACCTGATATACATGCTTTTTCAGCACACATGCTCTTAGGTGCAGTGGGTGCCTGGGGCTGTTTTTTTATCAGGAAGCAGTCGCTCAGCAGATGGTTAATCACCGCTGCCATTGTGATGGGCTGGGCAGGACTTTGGGCGAGTAAATCAAGAGGATCAATTTTATTAGCAAGTTTGATTTATTTGCTTGTGTTGGCTGTGCTGCTTTGGCGTAAGAACAAACTTTATTTTTTTATAGCGACAACGCTAGCATTTTTCTCTGCCTCGGCGATTTATGTTTTTCACCGTTGGGGATTATCAATAATCCCACTTTGGTTGATCCAGTATGTTGAGTCTTTACCTAAACTGCACATTACCAATCTTGAAGCCTTAAACGCACATTTTGGTCATCGCGCCGAAATTTATCACGCTGCGTTCAGGATGTTTCAAACACTGCCTGTGTTTGGACTGGGTCAGGCTAGTTTTTATTCGATGTCAGGCATACAGGATTTTGCTAAATCCAGATTTCTGGGGCAAATCCAGGGTGAGAATGCGCATAACTATTTTTTGCAAACACTGACAGAAACCGGTTTGATTGGTACCGCGATTTTCTGTGCAGCCATCCTGCTCCCATGGTTTAAAAGTACCAGTAAAAATAATTTATATCCCGCTTATGTCCTGATACTAGCGATTGGCTTGGGTAATTTATTTGCACACGCTTTACTTGTAAGAGAAAATTTCTTTTTGCTCTGTGCGGTGCTTAGCCTGTTGTATGCGATCTTGAGTCGCTCAGAACAGCGCTCGACTCTTCTGGATAGACTGTCAATCCGCAGGAAGCTGTCCGCATCGATAATCGTGAGCCTGTCGATTGTGCTTGGCTTGCAGGAGGTCTATAGGTCCTTCGGTCACTCCCCCTACCTATACGGTGCAAAATGTTTTGTTGCAGCGCCCCTCAATAGTAACGAGTGGACCTCGGGAATGATTGACATACAAATACCTGAAGGAACGACGCAAATTGAATTACACCTCAGTAATGTCCAGCCAGATGTGGCGAACAATCCCTTGGGTGTGGCGGTTAACTTGCTGGATAATAAATCCAAAATTGTCTCCTCCAGTCAGCTTTCCATCAGTCAGCCTGGTGCGCAGGTCCTTCGAGTCCCGCTCGGACAACTGACTCAATCCTCAGAGCCGCCTGTCCGCGCAAAACTTGAATTATCGCGCTGTTTCACACCTCGTAATTTGGGTGTCAATACGGACACCCGCAGACTTGGAGTATTACTCAAAGAGCTGGTATTTATAAAAAAAGAATAAGAGTTAATTTCAATTATTTTAATAATTGACATGCCTGAAATTGCGAGGCGACAGTTTTCGCAACGATCAAATTACCCTGTTGATTCAGATGGCCTGCCGGAGCGAATATTTTCTCGTCTTTTTTCAGCGCCGCGTGTAGTGCAGGACCCGGATTAATCACGCAGTCTGAAGGCAACAAGGCTTTATCCTCCTGGAGTTGGGACAGGTAATTAAATTCCCCTTTGATCATTTCAATATGTGATGGAAACACCAAAAAAGCTGGCCGGGCGTGATTTTTTTCAATAGCAGATCTGAACCGCGTCAGTAATTTTCCTTGGAGCTCAGTGGCACGGGGATCTTTCAGAAAACCGATTCGTTTTGAAAGAATTTGACGCCCTCTGATTATTACGGCCTTTATGATGTGAAAGGAGTAGGGAAATTTTATGTTGTATGCATTAAAGAACAAGTCGTGGCGATGGTAGGCTTTAATGGCCTCGAGCGAATCAGATTCGGGCATAGGTACAAGTTTTAAGGTATCATTTTCATCATCTGTAATGAAATATGGTTTCAGTGGTTTGTCTTTTTGAGAACCGTAAAAAATCCAGGAGGCCGCTAAATTACGTTTCATCATCTCAGGGTAAAGACCAATAATGACAAGCGGTGATTGTGTTGGAGTGCCCTCATATAAAAGGAGGGCTTGGTCTAGACCGAAGCCTCCAACACCATAGTTAGAAATTTTGCATCCAATCAGAGGGGACGCCTGATTTTCCCAGGTTTCATTTGGTTGAACTTCTTCACCAAAGGTAAACGAGTCGCCAAACGCGACCGCACATTCCTTGCCCTCATAGTCGCCAGGCCGAGGCATCGGCTCGGAGGATATCCAGCCATAGGGGGAAGAGGATTTATATGTTTGGCTGAAGGCTTTCTGATCGAAATGCCAGTCAAAAACCGAGCTGAGGTTTAATGAAAAAAATATAAAACATAACACCTCTAGCAAGATTAAAAATATACAAATTAGTAAAAAATAAAAGAAGTAAATTTTTATTTTGCTGTTAATCATGATTCGAACAATTAGATTTTTTGAGGCCTTTGGAAATATGGGAAGGTTATTCCTTGCATTGCTGAAGCAGCAAGTAATGCAAATAAGAATGACCCCTGGCTTAATTTGAATGTTTCGTGAAACATGCCGATAGCCAGGATACCAATGACTGCGCACAGTAATGCTATTTCATTGGATTTATAGAGATGCAGCAGTATGCGTCCCAATAAGTACAGGTAAGCAAGGAAACCCACGATCCCTGTACGAAATAAAACATCAAGCAACTGATTGTGGGCAGCGCCATTCAGATCGGAAAACATGACCCAAACACCCAGAAAACCTGACCCAAAAAAAGGACTGTCAGACAAGTAGTTAAAGACCTGTCTAATCATATAAAGACGGTAGCCCTCTGAGGACTCGAGTTCGTCATAAACATAGGTGTCGTAGGCAGGCATAGAAGGATATGGAAAGTAGCCTTGTACAGCCGCTGCAGTGATATTGATTTTTAACAGACGAAGTGAAAAAAATTCAAAATAATCCGGAAACACACAATAAGATGAAATAGCGACAATGCTCGCTAAGAGTATGGTCAAAGCTAAATTTAAAATATTTTTTTCTAGCAACGGCGAGGGATTCTTGAACCAGCGTAAGCAAATAATTGAAAAGTACGTCAGGCTTGAGAGCAGCAGGCCGGCAATACTACTGCGTGAGAACGTGAGTCCCAGTCCATTAATGAGAATGAATATCAGTAGATATTTAAAAAGGCGCTGAAGACCACTGTTGGTTTGATACAGGAAAACAAGCCATAGCGCTGCGAGCAAGATAAAACCATAGCGCTGTGACTGTACGATTGGTCGCATCAAATCGTAGCCTAGCGACACCCCCCCCGCGGCATAGTAGGTGTAAAAAGAGTTCAAACAATATAAAACAGAGACGCCGACAATCGCTATTTTGAAACAACGGAGCATGTGCTCATCTACCTTCACAACAAAAAAAGCGAAGACTGACATGAACAGGATAAAACTGATTAGACGCCGTTCCCAAAATGCGTAATAGTCATATTGATATGCAAGCGTCACTAAAAAAATCGTCAAATATAGTAGACCTAACAAGAGCACTTCATTTGCGGGTCTGAGCAGCGTTCGGCCGGAAATTAAAAAGATAAAAGGGAAAAGGATAAAGGAGTAATTCGCTGAAACATTGTCTCCTCTGACCATGAAAGAGAAAGGAGTTAAAAAAAGAATGAATAAAAAAATCACTCCTAGCGTGTACCCATCAAATCGAAAAGCTACAGTCGGGCGATTAAGTTGCAACATCTTACGCCGCACCTTTCTCAAGTACTGGCGCAGCCGTGATTGACGCGCGTGCAAGCCAGGCTGTCCAGATCACATAGGAGCTTGAAAAGCATACCAGCGCAACGACGATACCAACCAGGCCTGCTACCCATGCGCCTAAGATGTTTAATGCACAGCCAAGTATGGCGGTACTGATCTTGACGGGTAGTAAATGCTTTGATCGAACCTCGCTCATTAATTTGAGAGCAAACATCTGTCCTGTTGCGAAAAAACCTCCGGCCAGTACAAACCAGGGTAATAGGTATGAATAGCCGCGAAAGCTAGCACTCACAAAGATTTTGAAGACCCAGGGGTGTAAAACAGTAGCAACCAGCGCTGCAATAAGGGTGAACGCGAGAAGGGTCCAGCTAATTAGCCAGTTGACCCGATGGACATTCTGGTTACGGGTAGGGTCCGAAGCATCACCGGCTCTTTGAAAAAAAATCGGCGTTAGAAACCCTGAAGCCAAGCCTGAAAGCATCATAACCGGTACATATCCCAGCTGAAATAGTACAGAATAAACGCCAACATCATCGGTATTCGCAAAAATTTGTAAAGCCCAGCGATCAGAGGCTTGTTGTGCCCAGGTAAAAATCCCCCAGGTTGAGAACGGCCAGGCGTAGCTCCAGATTTGTGATAACCATGCCTGATTGTCAGAGTCAACCGCTGGGGAATCGTTAGTCGCTGGAATCGCGAAGTGCAACAGAAATTTATTTAAAGAGAGCACTATAAGCGCCGAGACAAAATAGCCAAGCATGACGCTAGTGCTCGATGCGCCAGCCAGGTAAATCACTCCAATCGACAATAAGATTTTACCAATAGCATCCAGACCGTTGGCGAGATTGACGATACCCCTGTGTCGGGCGGCATTTTGGATATCGCTGTAAACGCTGTTATAGCTGCTTACGATAGAGAAAAGGATCGAAACAAGGACTAGAGTGATCCATTCTGACTGCTTCAGGACGAGAAGCCCCGCGCAACACAGCAGACCAATCAGAATCACGACAAGAACCGCGCGGTTTAATAACGTGTAGGCGCTACGTAAATAGCTGTGTAAAGATTTTTTTTCTGCCGCAATAGAGTAAAAACGCCCAATCCCTGAAATCAGACCACACATGACAATCTGATTGATCAGATTGACCAGGGTTAAAGCAAGCGCAAGCTCACCGTACTGAGTGGGAGTCAAATACTCGGTCAATACTCTGACCAGCACCAATGACCCTGATACAACAACTACCATGCCAACAGCTATCAGCAGGTTCTCTCTAGCCAGACGCTTGAGACGCTCAATATTCATGACCCACCTGCCGATTGTCCGGCTTAAATACGATAGTAAGCACGATACCAGTCAGCAAAGTTAGCTACACCAGCGTTGACCGAGGTGTTTGGTTTGAATCCAACCCAGGCATCCAGATCGCTGACATTGGCAGCCGTAGCCGGCACATCACCAGACTGCATAGGTAAGTAGTTTTTGGTTGCGGTTTTACCTAGGGCATTTTCAAGGGCGAGGATGTAATCCATCAAGGGAGTTGGTTGACTATTACCGATATTGAAAATACGGTATGGCGCATTACTTGAGGCTGGATCCGGGTACTCAGGGTTAAAGGACGCGTCAGGGCAAGCTGGTTTATCCGCACAGCGAATGACCCCTTCGACGACATCATCTACATAGGTAAAATCTCTGATCATTTTCCCATGGTTGAAAATATCTATCGGTTTATCTTCAAGAATGGCTTTTGTGAAGAGAAACAAGGCCATGTCGGGTCGTCCCCATGGCCCATAAACAGTAAAAAACCTCAAACCAGTCGTGGGAACTCCATAAAGATGGCTATAGGTATGAGCCATCAATTCATTTGTCTTTTTAGTCGCAGCATACAAGCTGATCGGATGATCGACACTTTGACGTTCACTGAAGGGCAAACTCGTATTGCCGCCGTATACGCTGGAACTGCTCGCATAGACAAGATGTCTGACAGGGTAATGGCGACAGTTTTCAAGAACGTGTAAAAAACCCTTAACATTTGAGTCGATGTATATATCGGGATGCGTGATTGAAAATCTGACGCCAGCCTGTGCTGCCAGATGAATAACATATTCAGGCTTTTCTGACTCAAATACCTGGGTTAGTTGAGATTTATCGGCAATATCAATCTGATAAAAATTGAAATTCGTATAGGCCTTTAACTGCTCAAGGCGTGCTTTTTTTAGTTCAATGTCGTAATAATCACTGAGATTATCCACTCCAATGACATTTTCCCCGCGCTTAAGTAAACGCAGGGCGGTATGCATCCCTATAAATCCAGCAGCACCTGTAACAAGATATTTCATCAAGGAGTGTAAACGTGTCCAAAAAATTCAAATGACAAGATAACAGATAATCATTTGCGTGTTCAGCTTGAAGCCAGTGCATTAAATCTTTGCGCGTAACGGTCTTTAATCCAACTCGTAGGCGTTTTTGTAATCTTTGATTAAGCCGGGATGTTGATTTTCTTTGAGCAAAATACAGTTGCCAACCACCAGCATATCGATGTCTGTTCCCATCAAGCAGCGAAATGAGTCCTCCGGTGAACAGACAATCGGCTCACCTCTTACATTGAACGAGGTGTTGACGATAACAGGACAACCCGTTAACTCCTTAAACTTTGACAGTAATTGGTAGTATTTTAAATGTGTCTCAGGATGAACCGTCTGAATCCGTGCGGAATAATCGACATGCGTCACAGCAGGTATGATCGAGTGCGGAATATTTAGCCGATCAATACCGAACAGCTTATCAGTATCTGGATTTTCGGCTAGCTGTTTATCTCTGGCGACCTGAGCAACCATCAACATGTAGGGACTATCAGCGTCGAAATCAAACCACTGATTAACATCCTCTCTCAGTACGCTCGGAGCGAAAGGCCTGAAAGACTCGCGAAACTTAACTTTTAGATTTAACTGCTTTTGTACCGTGGGCGAGCGTGGGTCAGCAATAATCGAGCGGCCGCCCAGGGCGCGTGGACCAAACTCCATCCGCCCCTGATGCCAGCCAATTGCTTTGCCAGCAGCGAGCGCCTGGGCCGTGGTTGTAATCATTTCTTCATGGGAAACGCTGGTGAACACGGCACCTGCATCCTGCAGGCGTTTTTCGATTTCTTGCTGACTATAAGAGGGCCCCAGGTATGAGCCTTTCATGGCGTCACGAGCCAGAACAACTCGAGGATTATCTAGCATCATATAGTAGACGGCCAGGGCTGCCCCGATTGCGCCACCCGCGTCTCCCGCAGCAGGCTGAACCCAGATATTTTCAAAAATACCCTCGCGCAGAAGTTTACCGTTCGCAACGCAATTAAGTGCTACACCTCCAGCTAGACACAGATTTTTTTGCCCTGTTGCGCGCTGAATGCCTCTTGCGAGTTTGATGACGATCTCTTCAGTAACAACTTGTATCGATGCGGCTAGATCCATTTCGCGCTGGGTCAGCGCACTTTCTGGCTTACGGGGTGGACCACCGAACAGGTCGTCAAACCGCTGGTTTGTCATCGTCAGACCAACACAGTAATTAAAGTAACTCATGTCTAGATGAAATGAGCCATCGTCTTTAATATCAACCAGGTGTTTTTTAATCAAGTCAGCAAAGATTGGTTGCCCGTAGGGAGCCAGCCCCATAATCTTGTATTCGCCTGAGTTCACCTTGAACCCGCAGTAATAGGTGATCGCAGAGTAAAGCAGGCCAAGCGAATGGGGGAAATGAATTTCTTTTTGGATGGTGAGTTGATTGGCATTTCCAATTGCCAGAGAGGTGCTCGTCCATTCGCCCACACCGTCCATGGTTAAGACTGCAGCCTGCTCAAAGGGTGAAGGAAAAAAAGCTGAGGCGGCGTGGCTGAGATGGTGCTCTGAAAATAAAAGGCGCTTTTCCCAGTCAACAGTACGATCTAGTTCGTTTTTTAAAGATTTGATGATATTTTGTTTTTGAAATAACTTATCCTTTAACCAGACAGGTAGAGACGTTGCGAAACTCTTAAACCCTTTTGGCGCAAAAGCCAGGTATGTTTCAAACAAACGCTCAAATTTAAGAAAGGGTTTGTCATAAAAAACAATATGATCAATATCGCCGGCTGTTAAGTTCGCCTCGCTCAGGCAATAGTTGAGCGCATTGAACGGAAACGCAGCATCATGCTTGATCCTGGTGAAGCGCTCTTCTTGCGCCGCCGCAATGATCTCACCATCAATAATCAGGCAGGCCGCTGAGTCGTGGTAGTAGGCTGAAAACCCTAAAATACGCATAACTTAAAAAAGTGTGTAGATGAACGGTGCAATGACGGAGCCTTGGGCGGCAAGTAAAAGCGCACCGAGTAAAACGATTATAAAAATAATGGGTGCTAGCCAAAGCTTTTTTCGCACCCGCATGAAAGCCCAAAGCTCTTTTATAAATGACATGATAAGACCTTAAAACTGATTTTTAAAAGACTCAGTATCATTACTCGCTGATTCTCTTTCGATCCAGTAGCTAGACAAAGAGTTACGTTTAAGTTTGAGTTCATCGCGCCCCCTCATCCGGCACAGGAAAGCAGTAGGGGTAATAATAATGAAGAAAATGACCGCTAATACGATGGGGCTAGCGATTTTCCCAAGTAGCTGACCAAGGAGAAACCACGCTTTATTGAAAGGAGCAAAGAGGCTGGGTCGGATAAGTGTGACGAGGCCGGCTAGTGTTCCAGCAATTAAAAAGGTAATGGAGTATGACAGTGATCGGCTATTGAATACATAATCGTAAATCGTAAACAGTAACAGCACGACTGTAAGCAAATAGCCAAAGTGATGATTGGGTGGGAGTGGGGGGCGTAGTTTTTTATTCATGTTGGATTGTCACTTCATGCTGTTTTATTTAGCATTGTTTCCAATTGAGAGACACAAACTTTTTTTGAAAAATGTTCTGTGGCAAAACGCTTACCTGCCGCACCAATATTTTTAAACGCTTCACGCTGGGACATCAGACGCTCGATTGCTTCAAGGCATGCCTGAAAATCCGAAGAGTCCGCGCAAACACCACATTGGGCTTGCTCAATCAATGAATGACCGTCACTTGCCGAGTGCAAAAAAGCTAAAACTGGCAGGCCGGCCGCCATATGACCGAGTATTTTTCCAGGGACAACGGGCGTTTGGTTCTGGGGGCTCAGGCAGACAAGCCCTATGTTGCACGTATTGAGCAGATCGGGATACACATCTCTGGAAATGAATCCTTCGAACTGGACATTTGTTAACTGCATTTGCGCTGCACGTTTTTGTAGCGACTCTTTTTCTTTGCCGTCACCAACGAGCAGAAATAGCAGTTCCGTTTCGTGCTGCATATTTTTCGCAACATCAAGAATCAGTTCCAGATACTGTGAGGGTCCCATTACGCCTGCGAACACGGCAATGTATTTTTGCCGGATGTTCCATTTTTTTCTGAAATCTACAGGTACTTGCTCGCCAGTAATTGAGGTGTCGGACTGGTGGTGCTCAATATCGACCCAGTTATGCAAAATATTCAGGCGTCCCGCTATTTTCGGGTGGTCCTTCAGGAGCATGGTGCGATTACCTTCAGAGTGCACGGTCACGATACTCGCAGTTTTATATGCATACCGTTCCAGAGCCTGAAAAAATCGTATTTGTAACGGATTGCGCAAGATACCAAGATCAATAGCGTTTTGTGGAAATAAATCCTGAACGTTGAGCAACGTTGCGACGCCTTTTCTTTTGAACCAGCTTCCTACCAAAGCCAGTGGGAGAGGAGGACTATAGACAATGACAGCGTCGGGTTTTATTTTGTATTTTGCAAGCTTTAATAAAAACTGCACTGGCATAAATAGTTGCGCCAATCCCCTGATGAGGTAATTCACATTATGGTGTGGCAGGGTTTTGACGCGTATGACGTTAATGCTCTTCTCTTGTTCGAACGCCTTGAAAACGCGCTGCTTTTGAGCATGATCAAGATTGTATTCAGGCCAGGTGGTGATCACCGTTACTTCGTGTCCACGCAGTTGTAACTCTTCGGCAAGCTCAAGCATCAAGTGCGAGGCTGAACGAATCTCTGGAGGATAGGAGTCTGTAACAAGTAAAATTTTCACAGCGCTTCTCGTGTGACAGACTGTCCGCTGGCGAGAGACTGCTCAATAGCAAAGATTGTTTGCATGGTCGCAAAAATTTCTTTGGGCGGGACCAAAACGTTTGTTTTGCCTAGAATACAGTCACTAAAATGTTTGAGCTCTTCGCTATAGCCCATTTCTTGCCCGCTGGTTTTAAATTTGGTGATTTTCCCGTTATTCCAAAGCTCACTGGTGCGATAGTCTCTGGACGCAATGGTTTTGCCATCAAAAAAGATTTCGAGAGCTTCGCGTGAATAAGCTTTATCGCCTGAGGCAGAGTAAATCATTGTCCCAACAGAGCCCTCACTTAGTTTGAAACTGATTGCAATATTGTCGTTGTTGACGGTACTCAGGTTATCTCCGGAGATACGTTGTGCAGAGACGCGAACTATATTGGCGCCAACGAGTGCTTGAATCAGGTCGATGAAATGAGACATTTCACCTACGACGCGGCTGCGTCCTTCGTCCTCGGAATGCACCCAATGGGTGCCAGGCACAAAGCCCGTATTCACGCGTAACTGAATCACACAAGGTGCTTGTCGATTCTGCAGCCATTTCTGCATTTGAACAGTATGGGGCGAAAACCTTCTGTTATGGCCGACAAATAAAACCGGTAGATGCTGTTGCCTGGAGGCAAGGGTTATTAACGCATCGAGCTCTTCTTGCGTAGTGCAAAGCGGTTTTTCGAGAAACAGGTTTTTGTTGTTTTCAATCGCTGCCTGGACAAGGCTTGCATGCTGACTATGCGGGGTTAATCCAGCGATTGCCTGTATTTCAGGGTTTTTCCAAAGAGAACTGGCATCCGTTGCCTGATGAAGAAAACCAAACTTGCGGGCGCTGTGCTCTACGCTTGCTCCGGAACCTGTCACGAGGGTGTGGAGCACGATATTTGATTGTTTTTGTAGCGCGGGCAACAAAAGAGCCTTACCAAACAATCCTGCACCTATCATCGCTAAATTGACAGCGTGAGCGTTATGAGTCTGAGGGATTTTTGTTTCTGGAACGTTTAACTTGCGATCTAGCTCGGCAGTGCCTGAGTACTCAAGGAGCACGCCAATTGGCTGGACCAGTTGTCCGGCGATAAACTGGGCGTAAGCTTGCTGCGCCTCTGCAATCTCAAAGCGGTGTGTAATCAGTGGCTGCACATCAACTTTTTGATCCGCAAGGAGTCTTAAGAACTCTTCGAGGTTGCGTTTTTGCGTCCAGCGCACATCACCTATGGGTAAATCTATACCCTCGAGTTCATAGAGAGGGTCAAGTGAGCCTGGTCCTGCGGCTTTAGAGACAACAAGCTCAATCTCTTTTTGCCAGAGTTCATTTCGATCCGGATGAATATCCGCAGTTCCGACAACGACAATTCTGCCCTTGGGACGACATAACTGGATTGCCTGATCGACAGGTCCCCGGTCTTTGCTGGCCGCTGTAATGATAATGGCATCGGCTCCGTAGTTGTGCGTTTGAATGTCTGTCATGAGGCTCAGAGACCCGGCATCTGACGCAACATGTTTGAACCCGAATTTTTTAGCCAGGGAAGTTTTGTCTTCCGAGGGGTCCATTGCAATGACTTCGCACCCGTAGGCTCGTAACATTTGTATTGTCAGTAAGCCGAGTAAACCAAGGCCCATCACCACAACTTTAGAGCCGAAAGTCAGGTTAGCACTGCGCACACCATGCAGAGCGATGATTCCAAGCATACCGAAAGACGCTTGTTGCTCAGTGACTCCGTCCGGGATGCGACAAGCAAGATTGACGGGGATTGAGACAAACTCTGCATGCGAAGCAAAGCCTTGACCAACACACGCAACACGATCACCCGGGGAAAATTCAGTTGCTGCGATACCGCATTGCTCCACTACACCGGCACTGCTGTAGCCAAGTGGCGTAGGGGTATCGAGTCTGCCCATGGCTTCTTGCCACGTTTTGACAAAGCCCTCTTTTTTGGCCTTGTCCCAGGCGCGTCGAACCAGGTCAGGCCGTGACGCGGCTTTGCCCAAAAGGGATTTTCGACCTAATTCGATGGTGGATCTTTCGGTACCAAGACTGATGAGGGAGTTAACATTGCGCACCAGGATCCGCTTGCTCCCGCACTGGGGGACAGGCACGTCTCGTAAGGAAACATCACCTGACTTATAGCTTTGTACGACCTGTTTCATCCGCGACCAGGTCCCTGGCGCAACACATAGTTTTTAACTGCAGAGGACATCCCTGGAGGAAACTCAGCATCACGAGAGATGTTGTCCCAGTTATCCTTGAACCATTGTATTGTGGTGCGCAGCCCGTCCTCAAAGGTCGTTTTCGGGTCGTAGCCTAACAGCTCCCGGGCACGGTCAACACTGGCTAGCAAGCGTGATTTTGTATCCCATTTGCGGCGATCTGTATAAAGCAGGCCAGCAGTGTTGCCGGTGAGTTTGTTGACCATTTCCGCCATTTCGACAATTTCAATTTCACGCGCCGAGGCGATATTCATTTCTGCCCCGATCGCGGATTCTGCAATCCCAGCGCTCATCAGCGCACTAACTATATCCTCCACGTAGGTAAAGTCCCGTGTCATTTTGCCGTCACCTGTAATAGGGAGTGGCTGACCTTTCATTGCCCAGTAGATAAAGTTGGGAATCACGTTGCGATACTGACCAGGAACCTCGCCTGGCCCATAGGAATTGAAAAATCTGGTTTTAACGACAGGTAAGCCATAGTGATGCCAGTAAAAATTACAGTACAACTCTCCTGCCATTTTTGAGATCTGGTAAGGAGTCGTCAGATGCATGGACATGAATTCTTCTTTAAGGGGCAAGGGAGCTTGTGCACCATAAATAGCGCAGCCCGAGCCTGCATAGACGAATCGCTTAAGGTCGCCCTGAAGTACTGCGTACTCCAGCATTTTGATCGTGCCAAGCTGACTGACTAATAAATCTTTTTCCGGGAAATCAACGGAATTTTGATTGGCGAAAAAGGCGGCCAGGTGAAAAATATAGTCTGGCTTTTCATGAAATACGCGTTTGAGATCGATATCGCTGGTGATGCTTCCGTTTACAAATAAAACATTAGGAAGATTAGGGATATTCCAGTCATAGGATGCTGACAGATCGTCGAGAATGACAACTTTGGCTGCACCTGCCTCGGCTAAAGCACGCGTTAGATTGCTGCCTATGGCGCCCGCTCCACCCGTAATCAGGATGGTTTTATCTTTGTAGGGTTGGGATTGTGTCACGCTAGAGGCCTCTGCAACTGTAAAAAGTCAAAAGTTGTATGTAAATTTCTACTAATTTCCGCATTTTAAAGCTATTTGAGCGAGAAAAGAGAAGGTTTTGTCGGCACAGTCGGTCCAAGCAAACTGAGCAGCTAAATGATAGTTTTCCTGAGCATTAATGGTTCTTTTTTCCGGACTGAGGATTAAAAATCTGAGCGCAGCAGCGATTTGTTCGGGCTCAAGAGGATCGAAATATATACCCGTATTTCCCAGTATCTCAGGGGTAGGTCCTCGGTTTGAGCTCGCCATAGGCAGTCCGGCCGCCATGGTTTCGAGCAAAATATTCGGCATATTTTCACAACTTGAGGCAAACACACCTAAGTCAGCCTTTGCGTACATGGTGTGAAGCGTTTCATAGACTACCGCTCCGTGGTACTGGATGCATAGGCCCTCTGGATCATATTGCCGAATACTCGCCTCAAGCTTGCGAAGCGCAGGCTGGAAGTGCGCAGGGCCGATCAGATCGAGTTTGACCGGAAACCCTTCTTTGTACAGTTGCGCGACGGCCTGAACGACACACCACTGATGCTTATATTGATCGATCGTTGACACATAAATGATGCGATAGGGGTTTGCTGTGTCATAACGTTCGATGCTTAGCTGAGGTTTAGGCTCAAATCTGAAACGGCTGTTCAAACCATGGGGAATGAGGCAAACGCTTGCTTTTAGCTGGCCGGTTACTTTTTGGACCGCTTGCTTTGCGTATTCTGTTAGAAAAATGACGCCTTGCGCCTGGCGCATCGACTTGGATTGAATGTATCGCAATAAAAAAAGTCTTAGCCTTCGTGTCGACCAGCCATAACGCTTTATTTCTGCTGTTTCAAAGGGCAGCATATTGCGACTCATGGTCACGATCGGTTTAAAGGAAATGAAATAACTGCCGCCCGGAATAAAAAGTAAATCACAACCGTGAGATTTGGCCGCAGCAACAAATTTGAATTTTTGCCAGAAAAGGCGCCTGAAGATCCCTGAGTCCAACTCAGGTGGATGAGCTTTGATTAGCCAGGGCTTTGTTGCAAGCCGACTCAGGATTTTTGCGCCTCCGAACACAACGATTTTGGAAATGCCGTGATTTTCGGGTTTTACGGCACTGAGAATTTCAACCAGGTGCGTGACACCACCGCCATCTCGCAAATTAGTCGCGTCAATCCCGATCGTCAGTCCTCTGGATGACATAAATGTGAGCCCTATTAAAGTAAGCAGTCGGCATTTTAAAGCAATAGTTATTTTGTTATGCGCGAAGCTTAAATCGGATTCGGAGAACGGAATAAAATGGAATGATCAAAAAAATGAGCAGTTATTCGATTTTCGGGCCTAAAAATGAAAATGATTTATGTTGGGCATTTATCAAAATCACCTGACCGCGACTCCGGCTGGATCAGGGAGTTTTCAGATTTAGGCTGGGAAGTGAATGCTTTCAGTACGGATATTACTTTACAGGGGCCAGCATTACTGCAACGAGTTAAACACCGCTTGAGCATAGGCAAGGAAAACAGAGCGCTGCAACGGGAGTTGCTGGCATTGTCTGAGCGAATCAGACCCGACTGGATACATTTCAGGCTACCCATTGAATTTGATCACCGGACGCTACGCAAACTCAGGGCACGTGGTGCCATTCTGACCCAGTATTTTAATGATGATCCCTTTTCAAGCCGCACGCCCAGAGGTCTTTACTGGAAATTTCGCCGAGCAATCAAAGCTTATGACGGACATTTTGCCTTCCGTGCCCATAATGTTGCAGCATATATAGATGCGGGAGCAAGTTTTGCTGCGCACTGTCCACCCACTTACGATCACAGTCAGCATCTCTCGGCACGTTACCCGGATAAGCATTTTTTAGCGGATGCTGCGTTTATTGGCCATTGGGAAAATGATGGAAGGGAGCATTACCTGGAGGCCATTAAAAAAAAGGGTTACAGCGTAATACTTAGGGGCGGGATGTGGGATTCTGCAATCAAAGACATGCTGATTGGCGATATTTTGCCGGTCAAGCACGCTTTTGGTAAGGAATATAATGAAATCTACGCTAATGTCATGGCTGGGATCTGTTTCTTTTCAAAAATTAACAACGATACCTGGACCAGAAGGCCGTTGGAAATCATTGCTGTGGGTGGCTTATTGGTGTGTGAACGTACGCAGGAGGCTGAGTCTTATTTCACAGATCGCAAAGAAGCGTTCTATTTTTCTTCAATTGACGAACTACTGGAAATCATCAGCGTATTGAAAAGTGACCCGGATTTAAGAGAGCGTGTCAGGGATGCAGGTTATCAAAAACTCATGCAAACCTCCAATACGATTGCGGATCGAGCCAGACAAATTAATCAGTTCGTCAAAAGCAAACTGACAACAGACAACCAAGTGTAATTAAATAGAATGCTAACTAATTCATCAATACTCATTACCGGTGGTACGGGTTCTTTTGGACACACATTTGTCCCGATGACGCTGGCTAAATACAATCCGCGACGTCTTGTGATTTATTCCCGCGATGAGATGAAACAATGGGAAATGGCAAAGCTGTTTCAGGACGATCCGCGAGTGCGTTTTTTTATAGGTGACGTGCGCGATAAGGATCGGCTTGCGCGTGCCTTGCATGGCATCGACTATGTGGTTCATGCTGCAGCCACAAAAATCGTGCCTATTGCTGAATACAATCCCTTTGAGTGTGTCAAAACCAACGTCATTGGTGCGATGAATCTGATCGATGCCTGCATTGATCAAAAAGTAAAAAGGCTGGTTGCACTTTCAACGGACAAGGCGAGCAGTCCAGCTAATCTGTATGGCGCCACCAAGCTCACCTCGGACAAGTTGTTTATTGCGGGCAACTCATACTCGGGCGGTCTAGATACCCGTTTTGCGGTGGTGCGCTACGGCAATGTCATGGGTTCGCGCGGATCTGTGATCCCATTTTTTATGACCCAGGCCTCCAAGGGGGTTTTACCGATTACAGATGAAAAAATGACGCGATTCATGATTACCCTCGAACAAGGGGTTGATCTCGTCTGGCATGCCTTTGAAGACATGATCGGTGGGGAAATTTATGTCAAAAAAATCCCGTCAATGAAAGTCACGGATATCGCGCTTGCGACCGTTCCGCAGGCGCGTCTTGAGGTGATCGGGATTCGTCCAGGTGAAAAGTTGCATGAGCAGATGATTGGCCTTGAAGACTGCCCCTACACCTACGAGTATCTGGGTCATTACAAGATTTTGCCCGCTATTCATAACTGGAGTCAGGATCCTATGCGTGTGAACGGAGGCAAGCTGGTTGAGCCGACCTTCACATACTGTTCTGACAACAACCCTGAGTGGATGAGTATAGAAACGCTCCAGACCTGGATACAGGTTAATCGTGAAAAAATCGGAAAAATTTAAGTCATGATTCCTTACGGTCGCCAAAATATTTCTGAGCAGGATATCGAAGCGGTTATCTCAGTCCTTCGTTCGGATTTTTTGACGCAAGGCCCCGCTGTGCCTGCATTCGAAAAAGCGATCGCTCTGCATTGCCAGGCAAAATTCGCCGTTGCCGTCAATAGTGCGACGAGTGCACTTCATCTCGCTTGCCTCGCGCTTGGCGTGGGAAAGGGTGATGTGGTCTGGACCTCACCCATCACTTTTGTGGCGAGCGCAAACTGCGCGCTTTATTGTGGCGCACAGGTTGATTTCGTGGATATTGATCCCAGGACTTACAACCTGAGCCCGTCAAAACTGGAAATTAAACTCAAGCTTGCGAGAGCCGCAGGAACTTTGCCTAAAGTTGTCATTCCTGTACATCTTTGCGGCCAGCCCTGCGAGATGCAGGCTATCCACGCCTTATCACGTGAGTATGGTTTCAAGATCATTGAGGATGCTTCGCACGCAATTGGAGGACGCTATCAGGATCAGCCGATTGGTGGCTGTCAATACAGTGACATTACCGTATTTAGTTTTCATCCAGTAAAGATCATCACTACGGCCGAGGGTGGAATGGCTGTTACCAATCAGCCTGCGCTGGCCAACACCATGCAGCTTTTGCGCAGTCACGGCATTACGCGCGATCCAGCCTCAATGACGCAAGCCCCGGATGGACCCTGGTATTACCAGCAAATCGACTTGGGCTTTAACTACCGGATGACTGATTTACAGGCCGCACTCGGGTTGAGTCAGTCGTCGCGCTTGACTACGCTTGTCGCCAAGCGACACGAGCTGGCGAACCGCTATGACAGGTTGTTAAAACAGTTGCCAGTCGTCACGCCATGGCAGCATCCTGATAGTTATTCGGGCTTGCATCTTTATGTCGTGCGTCTTGATCCAGAAAAAACAGATAAAAACCATCTGGCAGTATTTGAATCATTACGAGCACAAGGGATCGGTGTCAATCTGCACTACATTCCTGTGGTTGCCCAGCCGTATTACGCAAGGATGGGCTTTAGTCTCGCTGATTATCCTGAGTCTGAAAACTATTATCGCCAAGCTATAAGTCTGCCCCTCTATCCTGATTTAGCCGATGAAATGCAAGATCAGGTTGTCGAGGCGCTCGGGCGGGCGCTTGTATGAGTCGCTTGGCCCTCGGGACAGTACAGTTTGGCTTAAATTATGGGGTTGCAAACCGTACGGGTCAGGTTCCAAGAGCGCAAGCTCAAGAAATGTTGTCTATCGTTCGGGCCAATCAGATTGATACGCTCGATACTGCCATTGCCTATGGAGAAAGTGAAAAAATTCTCGGCGAGTTAGGCGTCAATGATGTGAAACTTGTGACTAAGCTACCTGAGTTGCCCAAAGCGTGTGCCGATGTTCAGACATGGATCACGACACAATTTGAGACCTCATTAGCACGTCTGAAAACGCACTCGGTTTATGGATTGCTGTTGCATCGTTCAGATTTGTTGACAAAAGAAAGTACTGTCGCTTCAAGTGTATGGAACTCTTTACTTGGTCTGAAGAGCAAAGGCTTAGTCAAAAAAATCGGCGTATCGATCTACTCACCTGCCGAACTGGATCTGATGCCGGCTAACTACCAGATTGATCTGGTTCAGGCGCCGCTTAATTTGATGGATCAAGAGTTGATCACAAGCGGTTGGCTAAGAAGATTAAAAGAAGCTGGCGTCGAAGTGCACACACGTTCTGCCTTTTTGCAGGGTCTGCTGTTGATGCCGCGATCCAGCATACCTGTAAAATTTTCGCTTTGGAATTCTCTATGGGATACCTGGTACGCGTGGCAGGATAAACATGGCATTTCCGCGCTTGAGGCGAGCTTGGCTTTTCCTCTTTCCATCAAGGACGTGGATCGCGTTGTCGTAGGCGCTGATTCTGCGCAGCAGCTAAACCAAATCATTGAAGCATCGCGCGCTTGTATGCCTGAAAATTTTCCTGCCTTACGAACCAGTGATGCACGTTTGATTAATCCTTCTTTATGGGGATCGCTGTGAAAGTGGTCGCATTAGTTCAAGCCCGCATGGGTTCCACACGTTTGCCCAATAAAGTGATGAAGCTCATTGAAGGCGTGCCAATGATCGAGTTGCTTCTTGGCCGGCTGTCACGCGCCAAAGAGCTTGATCAGATCGTTGTCGCGACCTCTACCGACCCCCGCAACCAGGTTTTGGTCAACCATGTAAAAAGTCTTGGTTTCGCCTGCGAACAGGGCAGTGAAAATGATGTCCTGGATCGCTTTGTGCAGGCAGCCAGAACACACCAGGCTGAAGTCGTTGTGCGTATTACCGGCGATTGTCCTTTGATCGACCCTGAGTTGGTTGATCTCTGCATCAGAAAGTTCAAGGCAGAAAATCTGGATTACCTGAGTAATAGTAATCCTGCGACATTTCCGGATGGGCTTGATGTTGAGGTTTTCAAGTTCGCTGCGCTGGAGCGTGCACAGCTAGAAACTCAAGATACTTTTGATCGTGAGCATGTCACACCCTATTTACGTAAAAAAGCTTTTTTTAAAAATGGCGCTTTGAGGGGTGAGCATGATTACTCCTCTATGCGCTGGACAGTCGATGAGCCTGCGGATTTTCAATTAATTCATAAAATATTCAAACATTTCTCACCACGAACTGACTTTAGCTGGACAGAGGTTTTGTCATTGCAGAATGCAGACCCGGAACTATTCAACATTAATCAAAATATTTTGCGAAATGAAGGTGCCACGATGGGAACAGGACAAAAACTTTGGAAACGCGCCAAGCAGATTATTCCTGGTGGCAATATGCTTTTATCCAAGCGGGCAGAAATGTTTTTGCCCGATCAGTGGCCTGCTTATTTCAGCAAAGCTAAAGGCTGTAAGGTCTGGGATTTGGATGGAAAAGAATACATTGACATGTGCATCATGGGGATTGGTACCAATACCCTGGGTTACGGTAATCAGGAGGTTGATGATGCGGTGCATGCGACGGTGTCTGCGGGAAATATGTCGACCTTTAACTGTCCAGAGGAAGTGTATCTGGCTGAAAAACTTATAGAGCTTCATCCCTGGGCAGATATGGTGAGATTTGCGCGCTCGGGAGGCGAGGCAAACTCCATCGCAATCCGTATCGCGCGCGCCGCGACAGGCAAGGATAAAGTGGCGATCTGCGGCTATCACGGCTGGCACGACTGGTATTTGTCGGCCAATCTGGGTGAAGAAAAAAATCTGGATGGGCATTTGCTTCCCGGGCTTGAACCAAACGGTGTTCCAAGAAACTTGCGAGGCACGGTGTTTCCCTTCAATTACAACAATATTGAAGAGTTAGAGGCTCTGGTGCGTGATCATGATATTGGTGTGATCAAAATGGAGGTCGCACGCAATAAGGGGCCTGAAAATAATTTCCTGCAGAAAGTTCGCAAGCTCGCAACAGACAATGGCATAGTCCTGATTTTTGATGAGTGCACTTCAGGCTTCAGGGAGACGTTTGGCGGCTTGCATAAAAAATATGGCGTCGAGCCAGACATGGCCATGTTTGGAAAGGCTCTGGGCAATGGCTACGCGATTACAGCGACTATTGGTAAGCGTGAAGTGATGGAGGCAGCGCAGTCGACATTTATCAGCAGTACTTTCTGGACTGAGCGCATCGGGCCTACTGCCGGACTTAAAACACTCGAAGTCATGGAGCGAGTCAAGTCCTGGGAAACCATCACCCGGACCGGTCTGGATATTCGTGCCAGATGGCAAACCCTGGCAGATCAGCATGGCCTCAAAATTGAACACTGGGGGTTACCCGCGCTGACTGGCTTTACGATTTTGAGTCCGCAGTCGCTAGAATACAAAACACTGATTACGCAGGAAATGCTGGCCAAAGGTTATCTGGTTGGCAATAGTGTTTACGTCTGTACCGAACACACGCCAGATATTTTGGCTGGCTATTTTGAGGAGTTATCAAAAGCCTTTGCTCTGGTGAGTGAGTGCGAAAACGGTCGTGATGTATTGAGTTTGTTAAAAGGACCAGTTTGTCACGGCGGTTTTAAGCGATTGAATTGAATCTGATTCACCCGGTGACAACATTTTGAGTAAATCCTAGTGTCTGAGATGAAACGATATTCATGCATGCCTGGATCTATGCTTACTGACGGCAGGTATGCAATTGTGGCTGTTCAACAAAACCATATCGAAGCGATCAGGTGCTGGCGCAACGCTCAAATGGACGTGTTGCGTCAAAGTCATGAGATCACGGCTGAGCAGCAACAAAACTATTTTGCCAGCACGATCTGGTCCGAACTGGAGTCGACTCAACCACGCAATATCTTGCTGACTTTTTTGAAAGATGACCAGCCGATCGGCTACGGAGGTTTGGTGCATATCGCCTGGGAGCATTCGCGGGCTGAAATCTCCTTTTTACTGGACCCGGCTTATTTGCAGCCTGAGCAGGAATACAGAGAATTATTTTTGATTTTTTTGGGACTGATGCGGCGACTTGCATTTGAAGATTTAAATTTGAATCGCCTTTATACAGAAACATACAGTATGCGTTTTCATCATATCGCTGTGCTGGAAGCTTTTGGTTTTGCCAGGGAAGGTACGCTAAAAGAACACGTTTATATACAGGGACATCCGATCGACTCAATCATGCATGGGCTATTAAAAGCGTAGTGAGTCATCACCGAGGTTTTGTTAAATATTAGGATTAATGAATGAAAGGTAAGCGTGTATTTGTCAGCGGTGGCGCTGGAGTAATCGGTTTGGAGATGATCCCTAAACTATTAGCGCTCGGTGCGATCGTGATGGTTGGGGACCTCAAATCACGTCCGTTATCTTTTGCCCCTGAAGTGCATTACAGGCAGGGCGATTTAAATCTGATGAGTCAGCTCGAGCTTGATACCTTCGCACCAGAGATTTTCATTCATTTGGCAGCGACTTTTGAGCGATCCGCGGAGAGTTATGGTTTTTGGGAGGAAAATTTCTCACACAATGTGAAACTGAGTCATTATTTAATGACGCTGGTTAAGGATTTGCCAAGTATCAAGAGAGTCGTTTTTGCCTCCAGTTATTTGATTTATTCCCCTGACCTGTATCAGTTTAATCACGCACAAACCGTTGCGACCAAATTAAAAGAAAGCGATCCTATCCTGCCCCGCAATTTAACCGGCATGGCAAAGCTTGCACATGAAATTGAGTTGCGATTCATTGATGAGTTTCGTTCTACTAATTTCAGTACTGTATCGGCAAGGATTTATCGGGGATACGGTAAAAATTCACGCGATGTGATCTCTCGCTGGGTACGCGCTTTGCTGGCGGGTGAAAAAATAACCTTGTACAGACCCGAAGGGATGTTTGACTATATCTATGCCAAAGACACCGCAGAGGGTTTGATCAGGCTTGCCCGCGCGCAGCATGTGAAAGGCATCATTAATCTTGGTACAGGCCGCGCTCGCCGTGTTCAGGACGTTGTTGATGTGTTGCGGCATCATTTTCCTTCTATGGAGCTGTCCGTTGAGCCCTCAGCGCTTTTATTTGAGGCCTCTGAGGCAGACGTCTCCAAATACAAAAGTGAAATCGGCTGGTTGCCTGAGTACGATCTTGAAAGGGCGATACCGGAGATTATTGAATACGAACGAGCCCGCTCAGGTCAAACCTTGGAGCAAAAGAGCGCAGGCAATGTCCTGATTACCAGCGCGGCTAAAAAGGTATCGCTGGTGCGGGCTGTCAAGCAGGCGGCACAAAAAATAAGTCTGGGTATCAGAGTGATCGCCGCTGATTTGAATCCCGATGCCTTGACGCAATATGTAGCTGATCAGTTCTGGGTGATGCCGCGCACGGTAGATTCGGAGTTAGAGGCCTTGCTTGAAGGCTGCCATCGTCAAAATATAAAGATCATCATTCCTACCCGGGATGGTGAGTTAATGTTTTGGGCTAAGCACAAAGAGTTGTTCAAGAAATACGGAATTCGTGTTGTTGTGTCGGATCTTGAGAGCATAAAAGTTTGTTTCGACAAGCTTTTATTCGCAAGTTTCGGGGTCAAAAACAAAATGCCATTTATCCCGGCAGCGCTCAATCCGGACGAAATTACCGCACAGTCGTATGTGGTTAAGGAGCGATTCGGTGCCGGGGCATTAAAAATTGGAATCAATTTATCCGCTCAGGATATCGCCGCACATGCAAAACTGCTTGAGGCACCGATTTTTCAGCCTTACGTTGCCGGGCGTGAAATCAGTGTCGATGCCTGGCTTGACAAGAATCATCAAGTCAAGGGCTTGGTCATGCGCACGCGTGATTTGGTCGTAAACGGGGAGTCGCAGGTTACCAGTACGTTTCGTGACGTTGCGATCCAGGCGCAGCTCGAGCATGTGCTGGTGGCATTGAAACTAACCGGTCCCGTGGTTCTACAAGTGATGATCGACGATGCGGGTGCGATACACATCATCGAATGCAATACCCGTTTTGGAGGTGCATCGACTACGGCTATCGCGGCTGGACTGGATGTATTTTATTGGACATTACTCGAGGCTATGGACGTGGATTTGACTGAATATCCATTTCAAAGAGTACCTGGAGAAGTGAAACAAATAAGGGTTCCACAAGATCTGTATGTCTTTAGTTCTGATATTTGACCTCGATGACACGCTGTACAGTGAGCATACCTTCGTAGAGAGCGGTCTGCGTGCTGTCGCTGACTTTGGTCAAAACGAATTCGGTTGGAACAGTTCGGATTCCTTCGTGCATATGATGCAAACGCTTGCTCAAGAGGGACGCGGCAGGATATTTGACCTGTGGCTCGAGCAAAAAGGATGTAATCGTAAGACACTGATTAAACGCTGTGTTGATGTGTATCGGCACCATGTACCTTCGCTGTCTTTATTTGAAAGTGCAAAAAATTTACTATCGCTTTTGAGCGATAGCGCACTGTATGTTGTCACCGATGGGCATAAAGTAACGCAGCAAAAGAAGGTTGAAGCTTTAAACATCCAGAATTATTTTCAACATATTTACATTACGCATCGCTATGGCATTAAAAATGAAAAGCCATCACCCTATTGTTTCGAGTTGATTCGAAAACGGGAGGGGTGCGAATGGGCAGATATGTTGTATGTTGGTGATAATCCCTCCAAAGATTTTGTGAGCTTGAATAAACTTGGTGCTCATACGGTGAGGGTTTCGACTGGAGCGCACAGGAATGTTCAAGCGCGCCCTGGTTATGATGCTCAACATACTATTGCGGACTTAACTCATTTCTATAAATTGCTGGGCGAGATAAAACATGGTCACGAAAACTATTAATATCAAGGGTCATCAGGTTGGACCTGGACATCCGCCATTTATTATTGCCGAGATGTCTGGTAATCATAATCAGTCGATCGAGCGGGCGCTGGAAATCGTTGAGGCCGCAGCCAAAGCGGGCGCACACGCGCTGAAAATACAGACTTATACGCCAGATACGATGACAATTGATCTGAACGAAAATGAGTTTCATATCAGCGATCCCAAAAGTCTCTGGAAAGGTTATTCGCTGTACAACCTGTATGGAGAAGCCTATACGCCCTGGGAATGGCATCGGCAAATTTTCGATCGCGCTGCAGAGTTGGGTATGGTGGCCTTCAGTTCGCCTTTTGACCATACTGCAGTTGATTTTCTGGAAAGCCTGGATGTCCCATGTTACAAAATCGCGTCTTTTGAGAATACCGACTTACCACTCATACGCCGTGTAGCGGCCACGGGCAAGCCGATCATTATCTCTACCGGAATGGCCTCTATTGCAGAGCTCGATGAATCGGTTCGCACGGCCAGAGAGTATGGCTGTAAAGATTTAATCCTGCTGAAATGTACCAGTACCTATCCAGCTACGCCTGAAAATACAAACATTCTGACAATACCCCATATGCAACAATTATTTAATTGTCAGGTGGGCTTGTCGGATCACACGCTTGGGATAGGCGTGTCTGTGGCGAGCGTTGCGTTGGGTGCTACGGTTATTGAAAAACATTTCACGCTTGACCGTGCTGATGGTGGAGTAGACAGTACTTTTTCTATGGAGCCCGATGAAATGGCGATGCTGGTCCGCGAGACTGAGCGCGCCAGGCAGTCGCTCGGTTGCGTGGCCTACGGTCCGACCGCAGCGGAACGAAAATCCTTGGAGCATCGACGCTCCTTATATATTGTCAAGGATATTGCTCCAGGTGAAAAATTAACACTCGATAATGTGCGTGCGATCAGACCGGGTTTGGGACTGCCGACAAAATATCTGGATGTTTTGCTTGGCAAGTCAGTCAAACAGGCTGTCAAGCGTGGTACGGCTCTCGCGTGGACCTTAATAGAATGAGTCCTGAATTTAAAGACGATAGTCATAAAAAAGTAATTATCGGGTTTGATAGCTGGACTAAAGGCGCACATCACTATGCCCGTCTTGTGAAGGCTTTTGACCGTTTAGGCTATCGTTTGATCCTGGTTCATATCGGGTCCTGGGGACATGATCGCCAGAGGACTCCTCAAGAGATGATCGGAGATTTGCTTGTCAGAGACGTGAGCTACTATCCCGATCCAGCGTTTGATGCGATTCTCAAGAAAGAAGCGCCTGCCGCAGTCGTATTTCTCTCGACCCGGGCGTTTGGACACCAGGCGTTTAATCGCTATGCCGTAAACCTTGGGATCCCAACCTTTCATCTTTATCATGGTCTGGTGAGTGTTCAGGCGGTTAATGAAAATAATCATCAAGTGCCGTATCAGATCAATTGGCTCGCACAATGGTCAATGTTTAAATCAAGAATATTAAAAAATTTACTGATTCTTTGGCCGATTTATATAAGATCTTTAATCAAAACCAGAGCATCTATGGCAGATTGGGCTTGGTTTGTGAGAGAAATTTATTTTAAATTCAGTAAGCCTGCCGCTGGTGTCGCACCACCTGACACCAGGACTTTAGGTGGTTTTGTCTACACGCAAGCCGACGTTAGTAATATGATCGAAACGTACGGCGTCGATGCTCAGCACGTCTTCGCTGTTGGCAATCCCGATCTGATGCATTTTAATTTGGAGCCCGACGCACTGGCTACGACATTAACCCGTTCGGGCGTGAGCGCTCGCGAAGTGATGTACATCGATACCGGACTCGTTGAGGCAGGGATTATTTTTGACGGTGAGAGTGATTTTATCGATCATATTGAGCAGACACGCAAGGATCTGGAGCAGCTCGGATTCAGAATGACGATCAAGTTACATCCCTCGCATTTCAGGTCTGGAGTCGCATTGAAACTGGAGCGCAATGGTTTTGAAATCATTCAGAATCAGGATTTTGTGGCGCGCTTGCAAAATTCTGTCGCTGCGATCGTTGAGCCCTCCTCGGCCGCAATGTTACCGGCGTTGATTGGAATGCCTTTATTAATGGCACAGTATGGCAAACTGCATCTGCAACGCTATGGGTTTGTATTGACTAGCTACCCCAGGGCTCGCTTTCTGAAAAATCCGAAAGAAATTCAACAAATACTGGCTGAGGAAGAGAGTTCCTTGAATATCCAGGCTACAAAATTGTGGATAGATGAAAACGCCGGTCCCATGCCTGCAAGTGAAATGCCGGGTAGGGTGGCAAAACATGTTCACGAAATGATTTCTCACGTTCATAAAAGTTCTCCCTCCCGACTTGTAACTGGATCGATCGCATAATGTGTGGAATTGTCGGTATCGTATCAAAACACAATATAGTTGAGCGCCAGTGGCTGACGGTGGGTGCAGAGGTCATTGGCCATCGAGGGCCAGATGATAGCGGTCAGTGGTGGTCGCAGGATGGTCGTATCGGATTCGCCCATCGCCGTCTATCGATTCTGGATCTATCCCCGGCAGGGCATCAGCCGATGCATGATGCAACGGGTGAGTTGACGATCGTATTCAACGGTGAAATTTATAATTTTTTAACAATCCGTGATGAACTGATAGCCTTGGGTTATGCGTTTCGTTCACACTCGGATACCGAAGTCATTCTGGCGGCATATCAGCAATGGGGCACGGATTGTTTATCACGCTTCAATGGTATGTTCGCCTTTGTTTTATACGACGCCAAACAGCAAAGAGTGTTTGCTGCGCGTGATCGTGCTGGTGAAAAACCATTTTTTTATTATTACCAGCAGGGCCAGTTTCGCTTTGCCTCAGAGTTAAAAGCCTTACTCGCAGATAAAAAAATTGATAGACGCGTAGACCGTACAGCCTTGGATATTTATCTCTCCAATGGATATGTAGCGGGTGGCTTATGCATACTGCAAGGTTTTAACAAGCTTGAACCGGGACACGCTTTAATTTTTAATCTCCAAACGGCTGAATTAAAAAAGTGGCGTTACTGGGATATTCCGCAATACTCTTCATCATCTTCGAACCATATTGATAATGATGACCTGCTTCTGGCTGAACTTGAATCATTGCTGCAGGATGCAGTGAGCAAACAGCTCGTTGCGGATGTCCCGGTAGGGATCTTGCTCAGTGGCGGCGTTGATTCGAGTTTAGTGACGGCGATGGCGGTTCGAGCCTCAAGCCAGGTCCAAACCTTTAGTGTCGGCTTTCCAGGCTACGGGCAGTTGGATGAGACGGCACATGCCCGTTTGATTGCTAAACACTTCAATACCAAGCATACCGAACTCGTACCAGAACCCTCAGAGCCTGATTTACTTTATAAGCTCGCCCGACAATATGATGAGCCAATCGTAGACTCTTCGATGATACCGACTTATCTCGTCAGTCAACTAGTCAGGCAGTACTGTACGGTTGCTCTGGGCGGAGATGGCGGTGATGAGTTGTTTGGAGGTTATGAGCACTATAGCCGTTTGCAATGGATGCAAACGAAATTGGGAATGTTTCCGTATCCTTTGCGCAAAATCATTGCGGGTCTTGCCGGTTCGATCGTGCCTTTAGGTTTCAAGGGCAGGAATTGGCTACAGGGCCTGGGAGCTGATTTACAAAATAGTCTTCCTTTGATAGCTTCGCATTTTGATGCGGCCTCGCGCAGACAACTACTCTCGTCATTGGCACCGTGGCAGACGCCAGCAGAAAAAAAGATGTCAGAGCGCGTACCTGCAGAATTGGATATTTTGCAGCGTATTACCCGGATGGATTTCAATAACTATCTTCCCGAGGATATTCTTGTCAAAGTTGATCGTGCAAGCATGCTGAATTCTTTGGAGATTCGTGCTCCGTTTCTGGATCATCGGGTCATTGAGTTTGCGTACGAAAAGGTACCCTCAAGACTGAAGGCAACGACACAGGATAAGAAAATATTACTTAAGCGCTTGTGTGCAAAAGTCCTACCTCCGGATTTTGATCGTCAGCGCAAGCAAGGTTTTTCAATTCCCCTTGCGCAATGGCTCAAAGGCGGCTCATTACGCGAATTATTCAATGATGTGCTGACTAGTGCAGATTGCACATTTGACGCAAAGCTGGTTCGCTCTCTGATGCAAGGACAAGATCGAGGCCGTGGCAATGGACAGCGTCTTTTTGCTTTGGTCATGTTTGAGCTTTGGCGGCGAGAGTATCAGATTAGCGTTGTATAAGCTTATTATTTCAGAAAAACTAGAAGTTCATCATTGCCGATATTTTTTATTTCACCCTGAGCGCTGTTGGTGTAAAAGTTTCTGATTTCTTTTTTTTGCTCAGCTGAGAGAGGTTGATGAATCGCTAAGATGGTCACGCCGTATTTTTTTAGGAGCTCGCGTGCTTGCTCGCTGGGCAGGCGATTAAGTGTCTCCATATCTGCTTTAAAGCCGAGCGGTTCTGCCCCGCTAAAGCCGTTGACTATATTGCCCCAGTGCATTGTGGAGTCAGCCATATAGGTGGCTTCTGCTGTTGGGTAGCCTGGCATAGCGGAATAAATAGGAAAATGCAGGATGACAGGACGCCCCCCTTTTGCAAAAACCAAGCGTGAGATTTCACGATCCAGAGCACTGGGCGTGTAATGGAGGGGTTTACCGAAAGGTAATTTGAAGGGGTAGACTTCAATTAGGAAAAGCAGTGAAAAACCCGTAACCACCAAGCCACGCATGAATGTTGAGCGCGCGTGGATCAGTTGGACGACTCCATAGCCTGAAAGAATTAATATCCCAAAATAAATGAGCAATGCATAGCGTTGGGTTGCACGAATCGCAGCAAAAAGTGGAAATGCCTGCGCTAAATAATAGAGTGGCAGCTTGATTCCCCAGCTCGGAGATGTGTATCCTCGGGCCAAAATAAAACCAGCTATGACGAGAACGATCGCAGTCAGTGCCATACGTCTGTTTTCACGCCAGCAACGCCACAGGCCCACCAGGGCCAAAAAACAAGCACTGTAGCCAATATAAAGGGTATTTTCACCCCAGAGCCAATACTTGTTTTCAGGAATTAAAGCACCTGGATAAGTCGAGGATGGAGGAACGAAAAAGTCACTCAGCATGACCTGATCCCCAAGGCTATGGATGCCTGCCAGACGATCACCCAGACTTGAGTCTCGAAAGGCAACGAGGTAGGCGAGTGCGAAGGGCAGCACCGCTATCAATACAAGCGCAGCGGAATATGTAAAAGTCCAAAGGTATTGTCGGCTGAACTCAGAGGGTTTTAAATTACAGATAAAGATGATCAGTACGACAAAAGAGATAATGACTGCTAGATACCAGCTGGTCAGCGCTTGTAAGATGAAAAAGAAAGCAAGCAAGCTTGCGTGAGTGATTGTCGGATTATTTAATGTGCGGATCAGATAAAGCGCAACAAAAGGAAACCATTGGTATGCCAGTATTTGCAGATGACCAATGTGATGCACTCTGAAAAAACAAAAGGCCCAAAATATCCCACCCCAGAGGCCTGCCAGGCGAGAGTGAGTGAGTTCGGTGAGGAGTTTATAACCACCGATTGCGCTGAGTAAATAAGCGCAAAGGATGGCGAAGTTATATGAAATCCAGGGATTATCTGTGAATAAACGTACAGGCAAATTAAATATTGCCAGCGCAGTCATATGCTCAGACAAAGTAATTGAAGCCTGATGTGGATAAAATGCATTACCATTTAATAAGTTGAACCAGTCTGAAACCAGCGATTTAGAAACCCAGCTGAGTGCCCAGGCATTGAGGGCGGGGTCGCCATCAAGCATCACGTGCGAACCCGGATCTGTGAATGAAAAGAAGTTTTTGCACCAGAGTATGCTCAGGAGCAGAAAAACAAATGCGATAAAGCAATTACATGCAAATGCGGAGAACTTGGTTTTGGCCATATTGACAGATCATAGAATAACTAAAATTTAACCCAATGGAGATTACGACGAATAAAAATCTGGTTGATATAAGTAACTAGTAACAAATATGAGGTATTGAGTATTTAAATGAAGCCCCAAAAAGTTAGCAAGATGCGCGTGAAAGGATCTTTTAAAAAGTAACTGAGTGCTACTGAAAATAGTCAATGTAAAATCCAACACGATATGGATGATGAAAATTTAGTTTTTCTCCGTTCAAACAGATTCGAAAATTATAGGACACAGCTTGTTGCAGCTCTCAAAAATCGCTATACAAGGATTCTTTGGAGTGGGTGTCCTCACTTTTTACAGAGTTCGTACATTAAGATAGAAAAATGAAAAACTCAAAAAATATAATAACTTTGTTGATAGTGTTGGCTTTGATTCTTAACTTTATTGCCGTTGGCTATGTCGGTTTAAATTATGGACGTCATTGGGATGAGTATTATATTTTTATAGGAATAAAAAACCAGATTAATGGCCTTACTTTATTACCAAGTGAATATTATTATAATTCGATATATTTTTATCTTGGTGATTTGGTTTTATTGCCTAAATTAATTGAGTTCATACCTAAAATAATTTCAGAAATATCAATTTCAGCGAGTGCACCGAGACTAGCGGATTATTATCAAAGTGTTACGGCATTAAAGGAAGCGCTATTGCAAATTATAGCAACACCTGAATTTATTTTAAATGTAAGATTGGTATATCTGGGAGTTTCATCCCTTACCCTAGTTTGGGTGTACAAGGCGACGAAACTACTCTGCCCGAATGACCGACTAGCTCCAATTTTGGCCGCTGCTATTATGGCGGGCTCATGGGAGTTTCAATATCACACGAGATGGATTGCGATCGATACGATATTTGTACAGTTTGCAAGCTTAACCATTTATTTGTTGATATTTTCGTCCACAATATCAGATATAACTAAAAAACTGCTGGTGATCGCCTTGGCCGCTTTTACTGCAGGGATGGCATTATCAACCAAGATAACTGCCCTTTTTCTTTTTTTACCAGTACTTTACGCGGCAATCCAGAGTGTAGATAAAATAAAATTTAAGCTCTATGCCGCCTTGTTTTATAGTTTTATATTTTTTATAGCCTTTGCAATTTTTACGCCTGGAGCAATTCTAGATCCAATCAAATTTTTATCACAAATAGCATTTGTACGATATTCATATGCTTATGCCTATTCATGGATGGGCATATCATCCTACACATATTACACACCAACGTTTATCGACCATATATATCATGCCTTTTATTGGATGATATTTATTTTTCCTTCGACAAATATTGGGATTTCTACGATATTTATTTTATTTTCAGTAGTCGGCGGTTATAAGCTATTAAAAAATAATAAAAAAAGTTATGTTTATATGGTTTTATTTTTTATTATTTATGCTGGATTTGTTGGTTCATATCATTTACTCATTATCCGAAACTGGCTGGTGCTGACTCCTTTGATTGTTATTCTTATGGGAATTGGATTTAGTGCCATTAGAGAGCAATTGCAATCGAAGCTTTTTTCAAGACTACTGACGGCAGCAGTTTTCGCATGTATTATTTTCAATTTTTTTCAACAATGGCGATTTGCAATATCAATCACGTCTATGAGTACTGAAAAAAATATCAACGAGTTGATCAAATATATTAAAGACAAAAAAATAAACCAGTTTGTTATTTCAAAGAAAATTAGCATGAGTGAACAATTCAGAACTTCTGGATACCGTTGCGTGAGTTTGCAAGCATTTCATGATAATGTTCCCTATTTTTTAGTAGGAGAGGAGCATGACCAAGCAAAATGGATGGCTAATCAACCAGATTTGATTAAGCATTCAATTGGAAGCATTGCCGTAAACTATAATTATTATCCAACTTGGCTTGGCTCGGTTGAGGAGCTGAGAATATTAGAAATTAATTCTGCTACAGCAGATAAAATTCAAATAAATTTTAATCAATACGATAAATGTATTAAAAATTAATAATATTTCAACTGAATTTTATAAATTTAATTATATTAATTCCTGATGCGCTAACTAGCTTAATGAAAAGAAAAAAATGAAGCATATATTGTTCATGAATACAAATACAGTTTGGAACTTAAACGCATGACTGATCAATGTATCTGTTGCGGGTCGCCTACGGAACCTGGTCTGTGTCGATGGCACAGAGTTTGTATATCCTGCTCGTATGAGAGCGGAAAACTTGATTCGCACATCAATGAGGAGATTGATCCAGATACCTTTGATGAGCAGTTGCGGGAAGTCGGATTGATTCAACTTCGAACAAATAATTTCAAACAGTTGCTAGAGCAAATAGTTCAATACACGCCTCACGGATCAACATTATTAGATGTCGGTTGCGCGCATGGCTGGTTTTTAGGTGTAGTACATAAAACATTAAAAGCTGAAGGTATTGAGCCAGATCGTGCAATCTATGAGCGTACCTTAAAGGATGGATTTAAGGTGCGCTATGGATATTTCCCCCAAGATTTAAATCCGTCAGACGTTTATGATGTGATTATATTTAACGATGTAATAGAACACATACCAGATATTAATCATACCCTAGCATCATCAAAAAAACATTTAAATAATAATGGACTATTGGTTTTAAATCTTCCAGATAGTAATGGCATATTTTATCGCTTGTCAAAAATTCTATATTATCTTGGAATTCATTCATTTTTTAATCGACTCTGGCAATCACAGATGCCGTCGCCACACGTTCATTATTTTAATAGCAACAATTTGATGATGCTTCTACATAAAACAGGTTTTAAAGTAAAAAAGTATGGAAGACTTGAAAGCATAGTGCTAAGAGGCTTATATGAAAGAATTTCATACGCACGAACTAATACCAGAATTCTGAATACACTAATTTATATTTTCGTCGCCTGTTTTCTTCCCGTTTTACGTTTACTGCCAAGCGATATCATCTATATTATTGCAACAAAAGACTGATAATATAAATTTTCAAATAATTTATTTTATAAATTGGATAAAATTATTCAATGACTTTACATTTAAAGATAGCCGTAATTATCCCAAGCTATAGAGTCCGTGGACATATTCTCGACGTCATTAACTTGATTGGCTCTGAGATTAGTAAGATTTATGTTGTCGATGATTGTTGCCCGGATCAGTCTGGAGATTTTGTATCTGAACATTGTAAAGACCCACGCCTAACAATCATACGACATATCAAAAATCAAGGTGTCGGAGCTGCTGTCATGACAGGGTATCAAGTTGCACTAGGTGATGGTATGGATATTTTCGTTAAAATTGATGGCGATGGACAAATGAATCCGCGCTTAATAATGAATTTTGTTAGTCCGATCTTGACAGGAGAAGCTGATTACACAAAAGGTAATCGTTTTTTTAATTTAGAAGGTATCTCAGAAATGCCTAAAGCCCGCCTATTTGGTAATGCCTCATTATCGTTTCTCACGAAGCTTTCATCTGGATATTGGAATATTTTTGATCCAACGAATGGATATACAGCGATTCATCGAGATGTAGTCATTCACTTACCATTTAATAAAATAAGCAGAAGATATTTTTTTGAGTCTGATATGTTATTCAGATTGAATATTTTGCGAGCTGTGGTTCTTGATATACCAATGGATGCTAAATATGGTAATGAAGTCAGTGGGTTAAAAATCTCGAAAATAATTGGAGAGTTTTTACTTAAAAATACGCGTAATTTTTGGAAGCGAATTTTTTATAATTATTATTTACGTGATATGTCGCTTGCATCAATTGAGCTGCCGATCGGTTTGCTAATGTTTATATTTGGTATGGTATTTGGTGCTTATCATTGGGTGCTATCGGGAATAACTGGCCAATCATCCTCGTCTGGCACGGTAATGTTATCTGCATTGCCAGTTATTATTGGTTTACAACTCATACTGGCTTTTTTAGGTCATGATATTAGTTCGGTGCCAACAAAACCCTTTCACCGTAATAGAGTTATAGTTGATAAGTCCTGAACCGATTGCCAGTTAATAATCTGGTCTAGCCTTGTATATTTTGATGCACTGAGATATCTTGATTGCAAAAAATACGAAACAGGTGACAGTACACCAACCAACAAAAAGTATTTGGATAGCATTGATATTTGTCTCAAAGGTAGTAATAAACTGTCGCCATATTGGGCTGAACTCAGGTGTGTACCAACACAAAAATTCTTGTGTATAATTGTTTTGTGTACAGATCTCAAGATTTTTTTCTGCATAGACAAAACCTTGAATACATACCCAGGAGCTCAGAATTAGGATAAAACAACCACTCACGAGCCCAATCATTTTTTGCTGACGATCAGAAAGCCAGATTGCTAAAATTAGACTCGCAGGGACACAGCCTATCAAAAAAAATCTTGGCCCCCATGAGTTTCCGCCATACCACGACCACCATTTTGCATAAGTCAGTACCATACCTGAGACAAACAAAAGTAAAACATCTATCAACAATACAATTTTGCTATCTTGTTTATTATTTTTTATGATGAATCGCATGAAGAGTGCCGGAATAAAAAATAATAATCCCTTACCAAAAGAAAATAAAATTGAAATCAGACCTAAAAAAAATGGGTAACTAAAGCCGGGCAAGCCTGAATAAGGCATGATGGTTTTCACACCTCTATTTCCATCGACATAGGGGTTGTTAAGTAATGCCCCATATTTAATGTAAGTTTCACCTAGGATGAGTAACAATGGCAGAGTCACTAACCAAAGCAATTTAGTTTGCCTGGTTCGCCAGACATAGAAACACATTGCGAGTACAAAGGCAGGAAACGTGGCAGGTGTTTGTGCGACACCGATCGTCAGTAACACGGCGGCTACAATGGGACGATGATTTATTAAATACAGAAAACCTAGCGTAACGGTTACCGCTGTCAGGGTTTCACCATCGTATCGATTGAGGTGATGGGGAAACATCGTTGAGCAAAGCAACAGCGCAATTGAAAAAAAACGTATTTTTAAATCTGGTATTTGCCTGTACAGACAGTAAACAAAAATAACAAAAATAATGCAATTGAACCAGGCTGTGATGGACTCCGGGGTCAAGATCCGCGTGCCTAGCCAGTATAAAGGGACAGACAAAAACGGCTGAATCACTGAAAACTGTGCTCGCGGGATATCATCATGTCTGAATAGTCGAATAACATCATGTAATCTTATTTCACCATCGCCTGAGATGGTTGGCGATAATGAAGCCACGAGTAACGCAACGCCTAAAATTAACCACGTTACGGTGGCAATCTCTGATAATGATTGTTTTCGGGTTGTACTGGTTATATTCAAAGAATTAAACTCAAATAAAAAATAGTTGGATGATATGACCTTGAGCATTGAATTGAAATGCTCAGTCAGGACTAACCCTGAAGGCCTAAACTTTTTAACATGACTGAGATGATTTAATGCAACGTAAAGGGATTATTTTGGCAGGCGGTGCAGGTAGCCGCTTACATCCAGCCACACTTGCTGTCAGTAAACAGTTATTACCTGTTTACGATAAACCAATGATCTACTACCCCTTAAGCACCCTGATGCTTGCAAACATAAGAGAGATCCTGATCATCTCAACACCACAGGATACTCCCAGATTTGAACAGTTATTCGGTGATGGTTCGCACTTGGGACTTACGTTGCAATATGCAGTTCAAGACTCCCCGGATGGCTTGGCACAGGCATTTATGATTGGAGAATCGTTTCTCGGTGAATCTGCCTCTGCGCTAATACTAGGGGATAATATTTTCTACGGGCACGATCTACAGTCACTGATGATTCGCGCGTCAGCTCAATCTGAAGGCGCCAACATATTTACTTATCATGTAACGGATCCGCAGCGTTACGGGGTCGCGGAATTTGATCGTGATGGAAAAGTACTGTCGATTGAAGAAAAGCCATTAAACCCTAAATCGAATTATGCGATCACTGGACTTTACTTTTATGACAGGAAAGTTGTTAAGTTTGCAAAGCAGTTAAAACCTTCCGGACGAGGCGAGCTAGAAATCACGGATATAAACCGGATGTATTTGGATCTCGGTGAGTTAAATGTCAAGGTCATGGGACGAGGCTATGCCTGGTTAGACACAGGTACACACGAGTCATTGCTCGAGGCAGGGCAGTTTATTTCAACCCTTGAAAAACGGCAGGGACTCAAGGTTGCCTGCCTGGAGGAAATCGCATACCGTCAAGGCTGGATTACCGCGCAGCAAGCTCTCTCATTAGCAAAACCACTTCAAAAGGGTAGTTACGGACAATATTTGATGAGAATTGTTGAAGAACAGTTGCGCTGATCGCAACGAACTTATCCTCATCGATCATTGAGGGCGTCAAGTACTCACAAATAGTTATGTTGGTCAGCGCTTGAAGATTTTGACTATACGTTCAGATGCTTTTCCATCGCCGTAGGGGTTATGGGCGTGTGACATTTTTTCGTAACTTTGCTGGTTGCCCAAGAGCTCGGAGACATTGCTTACTATTTTTGCTGTATCTGCGCCGACCAGTCTGACAGTACCTGCCTGGACCGCCTCGGGACGCTCTGTCACATCACGCATGACAAGCACGGGTTTCCCAAGCGATGGTGCCTCCTCCTGAATGCCGCCGCTATCTGTGAGTACGATGTAGGCGTGTTTGAGCAGGTATACAAAGGGCTCGTATTCGAGTGGATCAATCAGATGAATGTTTTTATAGTGAGCGATTAAGTCGAATACTGGCTTTTGAACGTTTGGGTTGAGGTGTACCGGGTAGACAAAGTGCACCTCAGGATGCTCAATGGCGAGTTGTTTGATCGCTTCGCAGATCGATAGAAATCCAGCACCAAAATTCTCACGGCGATGTCCGGTGATCAGGACGAATTTTGCTGTGAGTGATGAATTTTCTGAGCGCCAGGTAAAGGGTAATTTCGAATTTAAAAATTGCTCGATACGACTGAGACGATCGGGTTGAGAGGCGATGCGATCGAGTACCCAGAAGAGTGCATCGATCACAGTGTTACCGGTCACGGTAATGTCTGCTGCCTTGAGGTGTTCATCGAGTAGGTTTTGCTGGCTGGACAGGGTTGGTGCGAAATGCCATCTGGCTATTTTGCTGACAACCTGACGATTGAACTCCTCAGGAAAGGGCGAATGGATATCGTGTGTTCTGAGGCCGGCCTCAATATGACCAACAGGGATACCGGCATAAAAAGCGGCTGTCGCAGTGGCGTAGGCAGTGGTGGTATCGCCATGGACCAGCACGACATCAGGTTTTTGCTCTTTGAATACCTCTCTCATGCCAAGTAGCACCGCGCTTGTCACATCAAACAGGTCTTGCCCTGTTCGCATGAGGTTCAGATCGATTTCAGGATGGATTTCGAAGATATTGAGGACCTGATCAAGCATTTGGCGGTGCTGGGCGGTGACGCAAACTACGGTTTCGAATTCTGGATGGCCTTTGAACGCATGCACGAGCGGTGCCATTTTGATGGCTTCAGGGCGTGTGCCGAAAACGATGAGGATTTTCATTGTGATCCGTTGGTTTACATGGCGGGTCGAATTTAAATTTTGTAGTGCAAAACTTAAGGTATGCGAAATTCATTATTTGTCATTTTAAGGGCTAAATCAGATGGTGGATTTCCAGCCTATTTTGTGATTGAGGGGTTCTTGTCATAAGCTATGGTTAATAGACAAAATATACAAAATCACAAAAAAATATTGTCCAGAAAGAATTGTTCAAAAATCAAATACAACAATCGGAGACCCGTGTCATGCAACCCTCAACCGCAGCACGTATTAAAGTTTTTTGGCAACCTGGCTGCTCATCTTGCCTCAGGACTAAAGAGTTTTTGGCTAAACAAGGTATCGATTTTGAATCAATCGATGTGCATAACGATCCGGCCGGTATGGACGAGCTATTGGCGCTCGGCGCTCGCAGCGTCCCGGTGGTCGCACTGGGCGGTCGCTACACCTACTGCCAGTCTTTTAATGATGTGGTCAAGTTTCTGGATCTCAAAACCAAGTTGATGGATCCGCTGCCGCCAGAGGGCTTGATCGCGCGTATTGATGTGGTGACACAAGCCGCGGCCCGCTATGTCAGGCAGTTTTCTGCTCAAAGCATGCGAGAGGAGTTCAGGGACCGCAAACGCACACCGGCTGGTCTGGCTTTCCATGTGTTTCGCGTGGTGGAGATGGGTGTGCAAGCCGCACACCAGATACCGCTCGAGTTTGAGGGCTTTAACGATGTCCCGCCCGCAGACTGGACCGGTGATGATATTGCCAACTGGGGGCTGCAGGTCCGCGAGCAGCTGCTCGCCTGGTGGACTAGTGAAAAAGATCGCTCACTGAGCTATCTGGTACCGACCTATTACGGTCGAAGGACAATGCACGATGTGCTTGAGCGTACTGCCTGGCATTCTGCCCAGCACACACGGCAGTTGATTCTCATGCTGCAGACTTATGGCATTGAGCCGCTGGGAGCGCTCACGGCCGACGATCTGGCGGGACTGCCTGTACCGGATGAGGTGTGGGACCGGTAGCTGAACAGAATCTATCAAGAAAAAATAAAGCTCGGCGACAGGTTGCATACCGCCGATATCTGGTGAGACAACATGAAATTAAACATACGCAAGGCAACGGGTCTGAGTCTGGGACAAGACTATTTATTGTTAACCCTCAAAGCCCTGGGTCTGCTCTTCGCTGGTTTATTGTTCGGCTCAGGTGTGCTGGCCCAGGGAACGACCGCAGCAACACACGATGCAGTCACAGACTATCCCAGCAAACCGATTCGTATCATCGTGCCGTATGCCCCGGGCGGTGGTGGGGACGCTGTTGTGCGTTATATGAGCGACAAGCTCGCTGAGCGCCTCAAGCAACCCATTATTATTGAAAATCGTCCCGGAGCCTCTGGGTTTATTGGTGCGCAAATGGCCGCGACCGCAGCACCCGACGGGTACACACTCGTGATGGTGTTTGACGGAACCGTGGTTGTGGCCCCTCACCTGCTAAAAGCACCCTTTAATACCTTGACTGATTTTGCACCAATCACCAAGCTCAATGATGCAACGATCGTACTCGCCGTGAATAACAAGGTGCCAGCTAAAAATTTCCAGGAGCTGGTGGCGTACGCAAAATCATCGCCTAACCCCATGGAGTTTGGCTCGACAGGGCAGGGCTCAAGTACGCATCTGGCTGGTGAATTGCTGGCTTTGCGAACTGGTATGATGCTGCAGCACATCCCCTACAAAGGCGGTGGTCAGGCGGTCACCGATGTGGCGGCCGGGCAGATCCCGATGATTGTTACGGTGGTACCAACGGTAATGGCGCATATTACGGCTGGCCGGTTAGTACCCATAGCGGTTTCGGGTCAGACGAGGTCCCGAAGCTTGCCAGAGGTACAGACCTTTGCTGAGGCAGGTGTGCAAGATTTTGCAGTGACGTCCTGGTATGGCTTGCTCGCGCCTGCTAAAACACCCAAGCCTATTATTGATAAATTACAGCGTGAGATTGCCGCTGTGATGCAGATCCCCGAGGTGCGGGAGCGCTATTTGAAAAGCTCATTTGAGCCGGTAGCTAATAAACCCGAAGAATTTGCAGCGCAGTTAAAAGCTGACTATGAGCGCTGGGGGCAGGTTGTGAAAGATGCGAATGTGAAACTGGATTGAGAGGTCGCTCATTTCAGCCCGGGATAAATAACCAGATTGCAGCGAATCCCATGACCCCTGTCGTGAGCCAGCCCATGATCTGCAAGGAGCGCGGAGCCACATAGTGACCCATGACGGATTTTTTAGAGGCCAGCAAAAGAATCACGACCAGTAACGGAATCGCGACAACTCCGTTGAGGACTGCGCTCCAGAACAGGGCTTTCATCGGGCTGATCGGTGAATATTGAATCGCAAGGGCTGCGAGCACACTCAGGGCGATGATGCTGTAGAAACCTTTCGCTTGTTTGACGGTACGCTCTAGTCCCCACTGCCATCCAAGGGTCTCGGCAAGTGCATAGGCGGCTGAGCCTGCGAGCACGGGGACGCCGATCAGGCCCACGCCAAGAATACCGAGGGCAAACAAGATAAAGGCAAAGTCGCCAGCTAATGGTCTTAGCGCACTGGCAGCCTGTGCTGCGGTCGTGATGTCGGTCACGCCTGCGGTGTGGAGCGTGACAGCGGTCGCCAGGATAATGAAATAAGACGTTACGTTTGAATAGAGCATGCCGCTCCAAGTATCCCAACTGATTCTTCGCAGCTCGGGTAAGGCGTCTCTCGCGTTGGCAATGAGTGGTTGTGCTGCGACAAGGTCGTAGCTGGCTTTGGCATTCATATCCTCGATTTCTTCGGAGGCCTGCCAGAAAAACAAATACGGACTGATGGTTGTGCCAAAAATTCCAACAACAACTGCTGCGGTGCTTGAGTCGAACACGATCTTTGGCCAGAAGGTCCGGACGAAAACTTCGCTCCAGGGAACGTGAACAGTAAATAACACCGCAGCATAGGCTAACAAAGACAGTGTGAGCCATTTCAGAAAAAACACATACCGGTGATAGGGTACGAAAATTTGTAGTGCGAGCGAGGCAAAAACAAAGGCGGCAGTCATCAGGTGGCGATCCAGTCCTGTGACAAGTTCAGCCACTTCACCCATCGCGGCAACATCTGCGGCAATATTCAAGGTATTGGCGATTACCAGTAAAAGCACTACGCCGTAAAGCACAGCCGGATGAAAACTACGCTTGATATTGTCAGCGAGTCCTCTGCCTGTGACGCGTCCAATCCGTGCGCAGATAGCTTGCACGGCAGACATGAGCGGATAGGCCAGGGGCATGGTCCAGAGCATATTCAGACCGAATTGTGCGCCGGCTTGAGAGTATGTCACGATGCCACTTGGATCGTCGTCTGCGACACCTGTAATGAGGCCTGGACCCACTCGTGACATGGGGTGTTGTCTGATACGACTCCAGATTTCTTTCAGGCTGCTCATGGGATAGTCTACTCCGACTCCAGAAGTACGCGTTGAAGTATGAGCGTTGCCTCAAAAGTGAGATAAATGACCTTAGCCATGGGAAGAGAGTGCGTCAAGAGGATGAGTTTTTTTGAAAATTTGCACGAATCCAATAAGCTGGGTAAGTATTATTTAATATCCAGTTATTAAAAAATAATAAAGCAAAGGTAAAGTTATTGGGTGTTTGCTTGTATATTTCTATGTCTAGCTAGTCATAGTTGTTATCAAATAACAAGAAAATATTGCCTTGAACTTATCATCGGAAAATGCTCGTGCATAGTTTTATTAAGACCGGGTTTATTCGGAGAAATTCTTTCGAATGACGAGTCTTTTTGCGATTCTCCTGCAACGCTCATGGATAGCTCTATCGGGGTTGGCCGTGACGGTGCTCGTTGCGCTCTGTCTGACTCCTCAGTTACAAGGGTGGTACTACGCATTTGTGAGCCTGGCTACCGTCTACACACTATTTGATCTGGGACTCGCGCAGGTGCTGATGAGTGTTGCCCCCAGGCTTGGGGGGTTGCAGGGTTCGGGTTCACACACTACGCATAGCGAACAATTCAAATCATTGATGCGACAGTCCGCGAGGCTCTACAGATGGCTAGGTTTTGCGTATCTGGTGTTGATTATTCCAGCCGGGATTTTATTTTTTTGGTCTGGAACCCGGACGGAACCTATCCCGCGACAGGAGTGGTTATGGCCCTGGATTAGTCTTGTCACAGCGACGGGTGCCGCAATTGCGCTGATGCCTTTTCTGGCTTTGATCGAGGGGGGCGGTAAGGTCACCGAGGTTGCGCTCTTGCGTCTGACCCAGGGAGTGGTCGGTTCGGTCGCCTGTTGGCTGATGTTGTGGCAAGGGGCGGGACTCTGGGCTGCTGTCATGATCCCCGGGTTCGGTGTCATTGTGACCAGTATCTGGTTAAAGCTCAGATACCCGGATCTTTTGTCGCAGGCCTTCGATAGCAGTAAAGAATTATTGCGTCACTCAACGCATAACTCCCTCGTGTGGTCAACCGAAGTCTGGCCGTTACAGTGGCGTTTTGGTTTGAGCTGGATGGCGAGCTATATGCTGACGCAAATTTACACGCCTATTTTGTTTTATCTCAGTGGCGCTGTGATAGCCGGTCAGATGGGGGTGTCGTTTTCGATTGCAAACATGCTCGCGGTTATTTCAAATGCCTGGACCAGTCGGCATGTCTCTGTGATGGCTAAACTCGTCCTCGAACGTGACTGGGTGCATTTAGACAGACTTTTTAAACGCGATATTTTTTATTCAACGCTGTTTTATGTTTGTATGGCAGTGATTCTTTGCTTTGCGCATCACATTCTTGAGCCGACAAAATACGGTCAGAGGGTGTTGCCGTTCTGGCCGTTTGCCGGACTTTTAGTGATAGGTTTGATCACACATCTGACAGGCTCGCTCGCAGCTCAACTGAGGGCTTTTCAGAAAGAGCCATTAGTTTGGGTCATGCTGCTTGGGGCGGGACTGATTGTTCCACTGGCTTTCTATGCCGCCAGTCACTATGCGGCAGCAGGCGTGATTGCTGTCATATTGTTCGTGCAAATATTATTTGTATTGCCCGCGTCACTGTTTGTCTGGTGGCGTAGTCAACCTGTCTTAAGAGGACTGCGGTAACTTCACTGCCCCGGGAAATACGGGCTTACGCGCCATCAGAAACAATACTGAGCCTGTTGCTGCCGTTAGCGCTAATACGGTAAAGCCGAGCCTGTAGTTGCCGGTCGCATCGCCGAGAACACCCGCCACCAACGGCCCAGTGAACTGACCGACCGCCACAATAATCCCCGAGATCCCCAGGATCTGGCCGATCGATTGTCTGCCAAAATAATCTGCCCGAATCGCTTGCATGAAGGGGCCACGGATCCCCCAGGCTAGGCCATGCAGGACAGCAAATACAATCAGCGCGCCACGGCCGGTCGCGAAAGTCAGAAATAACAGACCAATCGCGTGCATGATCATGCAGCTGGCGCAAAGCAGTCTTTTTTGGTATTTGTCACCCAGATATCCACCAATCAGTACGCCGGCTAGTTGAAAGGCGGTCATGACCGTAATGATGAGAGCTGCTTGCGAGATCGTATAGTCGAGGGAAATACGCATATGGTTGATGGCATGCGCGTTCACAGCAGTAACCACCAACAGAGCAAATGCATGACCAGCACCGAGCAACCAGAATGAGCGTGTGCGCAGAGCCTGCATCGTGGAAAACGACGGTTCTGCTTTGGTTTGCGCTTTGGCAAGCGCTGGCGAATTATTTTTTGGCTGTAGATTAGGGTTGATCCCGTCGACGTATTCACCAAAATCCTCAGGACGTTTGCGATACACGCTCGCCAGAGGAAAGCCGAGCAAAATAATCAGGATGCCGGAGCCAAAAGCGGTCGCTCTCCAGCCAAATGTTTGCATCGTAATGGCAACCAGAGGTACACATATACCACCGAGCGCAAGGCCTATTCCGACAGTAGAGAGTGCGCGGGCACGTTTTTTTTCAAACCATTGGATGATTCCTACGTTTAGTGGGAAATAGCCGGCTAGAGAGGTTCCGACAGCGAGGATCAGCACTGCAACATAAAAGCTCTGGATGGTCTCAATCTGGCTGAGCGCCATGAAACCGATTCCCATGATGATGACGCCAATACGCAGAATCTGTCTGGAGCCAAAGCGATCCAGAAACCATCCCATGACTGGACCTAAAAAGACGCCCTCCATGGATTGCAAGGAAATCGCGCCCGAGACTGAGGTTTTGCTCCAGCCTTTTTCTTCAATAATCAGGGAGGCATAGGCTCCAAGTGCCTGAAAGAGAAACAGGGAGGATAGAAATTGCAAACCGGCCGCTGCCGCGACCATTTTCCAGCCATAAAAGATTTTCATATGCTCAGCTTAGCCGTACTGCTTGCCAATCCATTTGCGGTACTCACCGCTAGTTACACCCTCGACCCATTCTGGATTGTCCAGATACCACTGTACTGTTTTTTGAATGCCTGATTCGAAAGTTTCCTGCGGTTTCCAGCCTAGTTCGCTTTCGATTTTTCGTGCATCGATGGCGTAACGTCGATCGTGTCCGGGACGATCTGTGACAAAGGTGATCTGGTTAGCATAGGGTTTGCCATCCGAGCGCGGACGCAGCTTATCCAGACGGGCACAGATTGTTTTGACGACATCAATATTAGCCATTTCGTTCCAGCCACCGATGTTATAGGTCTCTCCTATGCGACCTGATTCCAGAACGCGTGCGATCGCACGGCAGTGGTCTTGAACGAATAACCAGTCTCGCACCTGTTGTCCATCGCCATAGATAGGCAAGGCTTTGCCATTCAGTGCGTTGAGGATGACCAACGGGATCAGTTTTTCAGGAAAATGAAATGGTCCGTAGTTATTACTGCAATTGGTCGTCAGCACTGGCAGACCATAGGTATGGTGCCAGGCACGTACCAGGTGATCCGAGGAGGCTTTGCTCGCCGCATAGGGGCTATTAGGCTCAAAAGGGTGGGTCTCGGCAAAAGGCGGCTCCTGCGCAGTTAACGTACCATAGACTTCGTCGGTTGAGACGTGCAGAAATCTGAAGGCCACTTTTTCTTGCTCCGGGAGCGCTGACCAGTAAGCACGAACGGCTTCTAGCAGATTAAAAGTACCTACAACGTTTGTCTGGATGAAATCACCTGGACCATGAATTGAGCGGTCGACATGCGACTCTGCAGCAAAATTCAAGACGGCGCGCGGTTTGTATTGGGCGAGGAGTGCATCGACCCGGGCGCGGTCGCCAATGTCGCTCTGTATAAAAATATGTCGCTTGTCTTGGGCGAGTGAGGCGAGATTGTCGAGGTTGCCGGCGTAGGTGAGCTTGTCCAGATTGACGATCGTTTCATCATGACTATCTAGCCAGGTGTGGACAAAGTTACTGCCGATAAAGCCGGCACAGCCGGTGACGAGGATCATGCGTTGTTCTCGAGATTAAGTGGATCAGGTTAACGCGTGTTGGGTGAACAGGTGTTTGTATAACTAGCGGTGGGCTAGCGATGGGCTAGCACCAAGGTGAAAGTTTACTCCCTCTGCCGGATGCTCAGGTTTGGTCAACAAGTTGTTTGAACTCAGGTTCGCGTGGTTTTAAAACTTAGTCTCTGGCATTTGTTAAGCTTGAGAGATATGGATAGCGCATTGACCACAGTGACTGGACCTTCTTGAGCCCTCATTCAAACCGCTTCGAACTGCATGCAGGTCTGGTGATGTCCTTGGTGGGTAGTCACTATCGCAATCTTGCCAGCCCACCTAGTCTCGAGTCATGCACACGCGATGTGTATGCGCGGCAGTTGGTCTTTAGTTTGGGTGAGGCGCTTCGTATTGCACTGGATATGGCGAGTGTGGCTGAGCAGTTACACGCCAGGGGGCTCATGCACGGCGATTTTTATGCGCACAATATCCTGGTCGATGATTCGGGTCATGCTTTGCTAGGCGATTTCGGTGCTGCGTGTTTTGTTTCTCAGTCTTATGCAGAGCAAGTGTTTGGACTTGAGAGGATTGAAGTCCGTGCGTTTAGGTCGGAATTCGACCATGGCGATCAGTTGCAAGAGGACAAAACAACGTTAAAACCCAAACAGTCTTTCAGGGTTGTCCGTCAAAATTAATTTTCTAATCTTCTCATCATCGGTCCAGCGTGCGAGCAGGTTAAAAAGTTCAACAGAGCTATTCTCACCAAATGACAGGTGAGGATAGTCGCTGCCCCAGATCAAACGGTCGGGAGCGGCTTTCATCAAAGCTTGTGCCAAGGCATCGGAGTCAGTGAAATTTGGTACTTTTGACATCCGATAGATACCAGTCAGTTTCACATAAGCCAGACGCTCTCCGTAATTCACTAGGTCAAGCAGCGCTTGAAAGCCGGGTGTATTGATGCCGTCTTTAGCCAGATTCATCCCCATGTGTGCCATCGAAAATGGGACAGGTAATTTTTTCATCGTCGGGATGAGCTCGGCTGTCAGCCAGCCAGGCAACAGAAAATCGAGATGCCAACCAATTTCTTTGCAGCGGGCGGCGATACGCTCAATACGCGGAGTCATCTTTAAACCGAGGCCTGGCTCGTGCGGATGGATCGGGCTGTAATTGATACGCACACCACGTACGCCGATCTTATCCATTTCAGCCAGTAATGAATCGGGGGCATTTTCATCGATGTCGACGATGCCACGGCATTTTTCTACGCCGACCTCTTTCATGGCATCAAGCATGCAACTGTTATCCATGCCATAGGCGCTAGGCTGCACAAACACAAAACGTGTCAACCCGAGGTGTTTGGCTAGTTGTAAATATTCTGTCAGCGGTGCCAGTGGCGGTGCATAGCGCAGGCTGTCTGTGCCATAGGGATATTTATCGGCGGGGCCGAAAACATGGAAGTGTGCGTCACAGGCATTTGCAGGTGCGGTGAACGCAACTTTTTCATTCAGATCAAAAGACAAGGTAAGGCTCCAGAAGATGTTTTGTATTACTTTTTGATGCCGGCAATCAGTTCGCGCAGTGAGGTCGCATCTTTGCTTGCAGCCGCTGCCAGATAAGTTGTGTCGCTACCTGCAATCAGAAAGCGGGCACCGAGCTCAATCAGTTGAGTTTGTAATTCTGCATCTCCGCGAATACCACCAATACCAAGTGCGATGCCATGTTTTTTACAGGCTCGTGCAACTGTCTGATAGGCTTGAAGCAAGCTTGGATGTCGCAGCTGACCTGGGATACCCATCTCGGTACATAAATCGTTTGAACCGATCAGCAGCATGTCTACGCCTGGAACAGCGGCGATTTCATCCGTATTGGCAATGCCTTCGGGCGTCTCAAGCATGATCACCACCATGTTGTCGAGATTGCCCGATTCATTGACCTTGGCCAGTGGCATGGCTTTGTAGGCTGTATGCGGTCCGGCTCCCATGACTGAGCGATGGCCCAGGGGTGGATATTTTGCATAGGAAACAATCTGGCGTGCCTGCTCTGCTGTATTCACATGGGGCAGGATTACGCCTTGAGCGCCACCATCGAGCGCGCGCGAAATATCCTGGCCGAGATGACCTGGCACGCGCACTAGAGGTGTCACGCCATAGGTGATGGCAGTAATACAGATTGCAGAAGTGGCCTCAAAACCAATCGGGCTGTGCTCCATATCGACATACAGGCAATCAAAACCTGCAGCGCCGACCAGCGGACCGATATCAACGGTACGCGCTTGACGTAGACCCATACACAGCGAGACTTCATCCGCAGCAAGTCGTTTTTTTAGATTGTTTTCCATATTTACACCTGAAGATTCAACGGATGACTCATGACTATTCGGCTTTGATCTTTGCGCTTTTAATGACATCAGCCCAAAGCGCTGTTTCACTCTGAACGAGTTCAGTGAACTGCGCTGGTGTGGTTGCTGTTGCACGCACACCTGCACCACCAAATACTTCTTTTACTTTTGCTGTCGCCACAGCTTTGGCAATCTCTTTTTGCATGCGCTCAATGATGGCAGTGGGGGTGCCAGCAGGCGCCATCATGCCGAACCAATACAGCATTTTGTAGTTGGGGTAGCCAGCTTCGGCGAAGGTGGGGACATCGGGGAAAAGCGCTTGGCGCGTTTCACCGCTCACGGCTAGTCCCAGGAGTCTGTTGTCCTTGAGGTAGCCCGAGGTTGAGCCCACGCTGCCAATCGCAATATCGACTCGCCCAGCCGCGACATCGACCATGGCGGCAGCAATGCCTTTGAAGGGGACATGCACTAGCTCGATTTTGTTTTGTAACAGGAACGCTTCCATCGCAAGATGCGCGGACGATCCTTGACCACCCGTGCCAAAAGTCAGTTTGTTCGGGTTAGCGCGCGCAAACTCCACCGTTTCTTTTAATGTTTTGGTGGCCAGCTCAGGGCGACCCACTAAAACGGCCGGTGCATCGGCTAATAAAGAGACCTGCACAAGGTCTTTAGGCTGATAAGGCAGCTTTTCATAGAGTGCTGCCGAGACAGCAAAAGAATTGTCCGTGACCAAGAAGGTGTAGCCATCCGCTGTGGCTTTGGCCACAATATCGGTACCTAAGGTGCTTCCTGCGCCACCTTTATTTTCAACGACGACGGTTTGGCCTAACTGAGCGGTGAGTTCTGCACCGACGCTGCGGGCAGCCGTATCGGTAAAGGAACCCGGCGCAAAAGGTACCACCACGCGTATTGGCTTATTTGGCCATGCAGCAGATTGGGCGAAAGCACTGAGCGTGACGGCAAACGCTGTGCTTGCGAGCGCCACCCGGCATAACAAGCGACGGGTCATATTTTTAGTGGACATTAGGAAAGTCTCCGGCGCCTGTGAAAGGACGTTTTATATGGCTAGCTTTGCTTGTATTTTAGCCAAAGCCGTCATTTTGTCTATAAATATGAGAAATATTGATAATTTTGCAATGTTTCGCCTAAGCTATATCCACAAGGCTATGATGGCGAATATGTATAAGACAGGTCGTTCAAAATAATGAGCAGTTTAGAAAAAATGCTGGGTTTGCTGGATGTTTTTACAACCGAGCAACCCATCTGGTCCTCCGAGGATCTGATCCAGCACCTGGGGGCGCCAGCCTCGACGTGCTATCGCTACCTCAAGGTGCTGCATACCTCGGGTTATCTCGCCCGCGTTGCCAATGGTTCTTACGTGCTTGGGCCGCGCATCATGGAACTCGATCGCGTTTCACGGGAGAGTGATCCAGTCTACATTGCGGGATCGCCAGTCGGGCAACGGCTGACGATTGATACGGGACACAGCTCCTTGCTGTGCATTTTGTTCAGCGACTCGGTCATGTGTGTCCAGCAGGCGCGCGGACGCGATGTCCCGGTTGGATTATTCAACCGTGGCCAGCGCCGCACCTTGGTGGCCGGAGCCTCTGCCAAAAGCATACTTGCTCATCTGCCGATGCACCAGTTGCGTATCTTGTATGCCCGACACGCTGAAGCGATTGCGGGTGTCGGAATGGGTGCCGACTGGGATGCTTTTAAAACTGCACTCAAACAGATCCGTCAGCAAGGCTATTCGATGACGGTCGGCGATTACAACGCGGGGATTATTTCGATTGCGGCCCCGTTGTTTAATCGCGAGGGCGAGGTCCTGGGCAGCCTGGCGTTGGTCGCCTCTAATCAGAATGCACGCGTGGACGCCTTTAGGGATTATGCCCCGCTCGTGATGCAGGCGGCCAAAGAGGTGAGTGCCAGGATCGCCTCTAACGAGGATGTCGTGGCACTCCCAGCACGCGCGCTGGGTTAATTGCTAGAGGTTTTGCTCGCTGCAAGGGCCTGCATGGCGAGCTTTGCAGTAACCTGGATTGAGGACAGCACTGGTTTGCCCCAGGTTGCGCTGAGTGGGTCGACAACATTGAGTGTTGGTAATTGCGAGCAAGCAATGAACATTGCATCGACATCATTTTCGCAAAGTGGTTTGGCCCGGGTAGCGACTTGCTCCTCAGTGATTTGTCCGAGTGCGACAACGTCTGCTGCGTAAAAGCTGTCAAAGTGGCTGACTTTAATATCCTCGGAGCTTAGAAAATCTTTCAGACGATCGTTCACATCATCCTGATAGGGCGTCAATAGTGAAATATTGCTGGCGCCTAACTCCTGCAAAGCCAGCATCATGGAGCGAGCAGTGGTTACAACGGGTAAGCCGGTTGTCTGGGCAAGGCTCCTGGCAATATCTGCATCGCCTTTTGGTCCAAGAATAAAGCCGGCTGCGGTGCAACCGTATGCAATGACATCCAGTGGTGTTTCATTGAATTGCTTGGCTAGTTCAATCGCTGCATCGCGATAGGCAGGTAGCGTTTCTTCGGTTAACAAACCTTTACCACGTGGGATGCGCAAGGTCTTGCAAGTAGAACCCTGCGGCAGCCAGCCCAGCATTTCGCCTTCCATGGTGGTGTTGTTGATTGGCACCATCAGGCCAATGTGCAGTGGTTTGCCCTGTGCGTGGCGAGGTGTGTGGTTAGGCGTCATGTTGTTCAACGATTATTTTCCAATAGGTTTGAGGGGCGGCTCAGTGCCTTCTGGCAAGGGAATTTGAGATGTATTGAGCACCATGGCAATCATGCTGTAGTACCCAATGATCGCGATGATATCGAGGATGCCGTCACGACCGAAATGTTTGAACGCAGCATCATAGGTGGCATCGCTCGCCTGACCCTGAGCGATTTGTTCTTTACAGAAGGTGTAGAGCGCTGATTGCTCTTCGGTCAGATTGGTCGGTGTCTGGCCAAGCTGCAGCGCACTGATGATGGTTTCGGGCAGATCCGTTGTCGTGCGTGCAATACGTGAATGCGCAAACCATTCGTACTGACAATTCATGTGTCGTGCGACGATCAGCACGACAAACTCAATATTAGCCAGAGAGATTTTGGCGCCATAGCGCAAGTGCTCGCCCAGGCTTTGTACACGATCCGCTAACTCCGGGTGATGTATCAGTGCCAAAAACGGACCTCGAATACCACCGCGAGGACCGCTAGCGATCGCAGCCGCAACCTCCTTCTGACGTGCCGACATTTGTTCGGGCGGGATGATTGGGAACCTGGGTTCAGGGGTAGGGGGGGTGTTTTGGCTCAAAAGACGCTCCGGGTATTTGATTGATATGCGCTTAATAATATTGCAGTAGTTCACCGTAACCACTGATCTTGTCGAGGATTTTGCATTGACGCAAGGCGTGCCACAACATCGCTTGATTACTTGTGATGACAGGTGCTTCTAAAACATGTTCCAGTGCCGCGATAACCGAGATGCATTTGATATTGGTGCAACTCAGGAAATAAGCGTCGGCATCCGGATTTTTCATGGCGATGGCGCGATCAAACCACTCTTGTTCCGAGACTGAGGCCGTGGAGACATTGGCAGGCAACTGCAGACCAACTTCGTGCAAAACCTCAACGCCATAATGCGCACAAAAGCGAACCTCTGCATCGTTGACCGCTTGTTCGTAGGGTGTGAGCATGACGATGCGTTTTGCCTGCAGCGTTTTAAAGGCGGCCACAAGCGCCTGGGAAGTCGCCATCGCAGGTTTGCCTGAGGCATCCTCAATGCGTTTAACCAGCGTATCTCCCATAAGTGGGTCGTGCGTCGATACCGCTGTGCAATGAAACACAATCAGATCGATCGGCGCGGGACCTAGCAACTTGGCTGCTGACTCAGCGCCTGCACTCATGCCCAGAATATCCTCAGCGGTTGTGCCATGAAGCTTTAAGCGCGTGGTGTGAATCGATACGCCCGCTGGCAAAATAGCCTGAGCGTCATTTTCTGCAACGATATTTCGATTGGGCAAGATCATGCCAAGCCTCAAACGATCGCCATAGTCAGGTCGTTTAGCTGGCTGTGTGACGGCTTGCTGGGCCGCGATATATTGCATCAGTGCGGGATCGGTAGCGTTCATATTGAAATTATTCAGTAAGTTGGATTTTCGCGTCTTTGATAAGCGAGGACCAGACGGCAATCTCATTTTTAAAGAAACTTGAAAACTCCGCAGCACTCGAGCCCGCCGGACGTGCGCCTAGCGATTCAAGTCGTGCGCGGACTTCGGGTGACTGGATAGCAGTTGTAAAAAGTTTATTGATCTCTGTCAGACGCTCAGGTGCAATACCCGCTGGGCCCATGATGCCCCACCACACAAAGGCTTTAAAGTCTTTGAAGCCTTGTTCAGCAAAAGTGGGGAGGTCTGGAAATTGTGGTGAGCGTTGGTCACCCGTAATCCCGACTGCTTTGATTTGTCCTGAACGGATGTATGGAGAGGCGCCTAGCTGATTATTGAAAAACAACTGAATCTGGCCTCCCATCAGGTCGGTATAGACGGCGGTGCCACCACGATAAGGCACGTGTTGCGCATCGATATTATTCTGACGCTTGAACATTTCAAAAGCGAGATGTTCGCCTGTGCCGCTGCCGCCGGACCCGACATTGAGTGTGCCCGGCTTTGCGCGTGCAAGCGCTAGGACTTCATTTGCAGTTTTGGGGGCGATAGTGGGCGAAACGAGTAACACCATCGGCACGGTTGCGATGAGTGTGATGGGTGTCAGATCTTTGGCTGCATCGTATGCCATGTTGTTATACAGACTGTTATTGACGGCATTGGAGTTCGAGGCAACCAGCAAGGTGTAGCCGTCAGGCTCGGATTTCACAACAAATCCTGAGCCAACGTTACCACCCGCACCCGCACGGTTTTCAACGACAACGGTTTTACCCATTTTGTTGGAAATATAGTCTGCTACTGTGCGTGCGACCACATCCACGCCACCACCGGTGCCATACGGAACAATCAGACGAATCGTTTTATCAGGATAGCCTTGCGCACTTGCGGTCGATCCTGCGCTCAGGCTAGCCAGGCAAGCGAGCCCTAGTGCAATGTTGCTGGCCGTCCAGGTAAATAATCTGATGAAGTACCTCGTCATCCTTGTCCCCTGAGATTGTTTTTCTTTCAACGTAATGCCCGCAGGACCTCGTGTCAAGATACTTTGCTCGTGCTTTGGGCCAGGAACTTCGAATTACTTAGGGTCAAGTAGTCGTCCATAGCCTTTAAGCGTTGGTTCCACGCCGGCGATCTGTAAGCAATTCCACATCATTGCGCCGACACTTGAAATGACCGGTTTTTTGAGATCTTGCTCGAGTGCTTGAAGTACCTCGATAGTGGGCATGCCCACGCCGCTTAGGAAAACGACTTCGGCTTCAGGCGTATTGGCAGCACGTGCCAGACCGTAGGCGCGCTCGGGCGTTTCCTCGTAAATGTTGCGCACGTTTTCCAGGCGGCGGTAATTCACGACCGTCATGCCATAGCTCTCAAGCGCGGCTTTGCCCTGCAGTGTCTGCGCTTCAGCGTAAGGGGTGGCTAAGGCTACTTTGCTGACACCGAGTTTATTCATCGCAGCGATGACGCTTGCGAAAGCTGAGGTGAAACGGATGTTGTACTTTTTTTCCAGGCGTGCAGTCAGTTCTGCTTCGCCAGCGCGACCCAGCATATAGCTCGAAGCCGTATGCGCCATGGCAATCACCTGGGGACGCAAATGGGCAAGCATTTCAGTGGGCTCATCAATATTATCCAGTTGGCATCGGGTGCGCGCATCCTGGCCCTCATGCGAGCCGGTCGTGCCGTGCGCAATCATTCGGCCAAAATGCACGGAAACACCAGGCTTATGCATGGCGATTAATTCAGGTTCTACATTTGGATTGCCTGGGGGTAATAAAAATCCAAGTCTCGCTCTCCAACCGTCCATCAGGTGCTCCTTTTTATGATGGGTTGAATATAGACCTGAGCAGGGCCTTGCCACAAGTTATTCGGATGATGCGGACTCAGGAGCAGCGCACAGGAAAAATTCGCTGACAGAGGTCTGTTGCTGGATTAAGCTTCTAAAAAGCACACAATAAAAAAACCAGAGACAACACAGAGGTCATGCATGTCCCCGTATTCGAGTCTGTTCTCGCCGATTGAGTTGGCCGGAAAACGGTTGCGCAACCGCATTGTTCACCCGTCAATGACGACCGTGACGGCAGCTGAGGGCCGTGTAACAGAGCGCTTAATTCAATATCACTTGAACCGCGCAAGAGGGGGCGCGGCCATGCTGGTGACCGAGCCGCTTGCAACAGCGCCACATCAAAAAATACCAACCCGTGTACGGGTCTGGAACGCACATGATGAGGACGGCCTCAGACGCTGGGCTTCTGCAGTCGAGGCTGAGGACTGCCGTCTGATTGGCCAGATCCAGGATGCTGGGCGTGGCCGGCATGCGCCTGGTCGTAATTATGAGGCAATCGGTGCCTCGGCACTGCCTGATGATATTAGCTGGACCATGCCCCACGTTTTGACGATTGAGGAGATTGAGTCTCTGATTGGTCATTTTGCTAATTCAGCGGAGCGTTTAAAACGCTGTGGCTTTAGCGGTGTGGAGCTTTCCGCAGGTCACGGGCACCTGTTTCATCAGTTCATGTCGCCTTATTCCAATGAGCGCACGGATATCTATGGTGCAAGCTTCGATGGTCGCATGCGATTCATGCTGGAATTAATTTCAGCGGTGCGCGAACAATGTGGCAGCGATTTTATTCTGGGCCTTAAATTACCCGGTGTCGATGGCATTGAGGGCAGCATTGATATCGCCTTGTCACGTCAGATTTCTGCGCGACTCACAGCGACAGGCTGCGTTGATTATGTTTGCTTTGCGCAAGGTGCGCATGCTCGAACGCTAGAAATGCATATCCCGGATGGTCATACTGCGCGCGATACCAATGCTGCGACCCTCGCCGCGCTTCGAGATTCTGCGGGGGCTGTCCCTGTCATGGCGCTTGGTCGTATTGGTGACCCCGCCCAGGCCGATGCAATCATCGAGCGGGGTCAAGCTGAGTTGGTCGGTATTGGTCGGGCGTTGATCACCGATCCCGCCTGGCCAAGAAAGGCGCAACTAGGACAAGCCTCACGCATCCGCTACTGTGTTTCAGGTAACACCTGCTGGAAAACAATCGTCGCTTATCAGCCGATTGCTTGCGATAACAATCCGCGGGTGGCGATGTCCGACGAGCTTGATGAAGTTTTTACGCCCGCTGTCGTACGTAAAAAAGTTGTGGTGGTGGGCAGTGGCATTGCTGGACTTGAGGCGGCCTGGATCGCGGCAGCTCGTGGCCATGAGGTCACGTTGCTCGGACGTAGCCAGGAAGTGGGCGGAAAAACCCGACTGCTCGCCCAACTGCCGGGGGGGGAGGACCTCAGTAGCATTTATGACTTCCAGTACGTTGAAGGACGGCGTGCAGGAGTCAACTATTTGATGAATAAGGAGGCTTCGACAAGCGAGGTGATTGCCCTGCAACCGGATGTTGTCGTGCTGGCAACAGGCGCGAGTATGACGTGGCCACGCTGCTTGCCTTTGAGCTTAAGAGATGAGGGACTCGTGCCGGATCTTCGGGCCGCTATGCTTGCACTCGGGGGTGTAACGCAACCTCAACCGGGTTGCGCGGTGCTGCTGGATCTGGATCATACTGAAGGAACCTATGCCTCGGCTGAGCGCTTGCGTAAGTTGTTCCAGAGGGTGGTCATCATTACGCCGCGCATTAGTGTGGCCGAGGACGTTGCGCTGGTCGCGCGTCAGGGTATTTATCGTCGGTTGCACGAACAAGGAATCGAGTTGCTGCTTGCGAGCGAACCACGCTGGACGCAGGCTTTTGAACAAGACGCAACGCTTGCGTACAGCAGTGTGTATGGGGGTCCTTTGCGCACGATTGAAAATGTGGCTTTCTTCTCCTACGCCTCGCCGCGTAAACCTGATGATGAGCTGTTTGCTTCTTTGAAAAACGCGGGTATCGATGTTAGAAAAATCGGTGATTGCCGGGTTGCACGCAACATCATTGCCGCGACCGCGGAGGGTGATGCGGTCGGGCGGGAGATTTAAGCCGTGAAACTTTGCCGGTTAAGCGACAACTGGTGGCCGCACCGTTATTGAATGGGCAGGCCTGTTTGTCGGGTAGTCGGTCGGTCGCCAGCAAAGCGCGCGTAATTCACCAAATTCATGAGGCAACCGGCTCCATTGATCACCGCCATCCTCGCTACGAAATAACTGGCCGAGGTTGGTGTAAGCAAACAGCAGCAAGGGAGCGTGCTGATGTGTGGCGACTGCCCAGGGGGTACTGTTTAATGTGCCTGGCAACACCAGCTCTTTCCATGTGTAGCCGTAGTCCTCGCTGCGCCAGAGTTTGCCAGTGTTACCTGGCGGACCATTACCATTAGTCAGAAAAATCACCGCATCATTATCCGCTCGCGCCACAATGCCCCGTGTGTATTGCCAGGGGGCATCGAGTGCCTGAAAAACCCACGACTCACCGTTATCTGTACTTCGGTGCAAGCCGCGGTTAGTTGTAGCGTAGAGAATTTTTTTGCCAGACTGATCGTGAACGATCACGATGCCATGCATATCGCCAGAGACGAGGCCTGCGGTTTTGAGCTCCCACGTGTTGCCGCGATCAGTGCTGCGGTATACACCACCGATCTCGACCACGGCCCACAGGGTATTGTGGTCTTTGGGATCAAACAGCATTTGGGTGACACGGGTTGGTCCCATGTTGATCTCGGAGAATTTTTGTATTCCTGGAACCGATAAACTTTGCCAGGTTAATCCTGCATTGGTCGAGCGATAAAAACCTGCCGGACGTGTACCTGCATAAATAATTTCAGGGTGCTCGGGATCTTGTAACAACGCCCAGATATCGCTCAGTGGGGAGGGTAAGTGTGTCCAGCGCGTTGTTCGTTCGTCCCATCTGAATAAGCCCATATCTGTGCCGGCATACAGTAAATTAGGATCACTGGGGTGAGAGCTAAAACACCAGACGCGCGCCTCAAGATACATGCCCGAGTGACTATTGGGGTGTACCCAGGTTTGTCCCAGATCGTTACTAAACCAGGCCGAGTGGCCGGCAGTTCCGGCATAGATTTCCAGATGCGTGCTCATCACGTGTCTCCGAGCTAGCAATTAATGTTGGTATTAAAAGACTGATACAAACTAGCGCTTATGAAATAACGTTAAAACGTAAAAATATTCTACTATCTAAGAATAAGTGATTAAAGCATGCGTCGCATTGGTATTTATAAAGATCAATCCAAGAGAAGAACCATAATGTGGCTTTCGTCCATGCGTGCGTCAGGAGACAGAAAATGAAAAGTATTTTTAAGACGTTTTGCCTCAGGCTAGCTGCTGCCTTTGCGCTGGCTGGAGCTCTAACTCTGGCGCTTAGCCCTGTTGCACTGGCGCAGAGTTTTCCAACCCGTGCCATTCATATCATCATTGGCTTTCCTCCCGGCGGCGCAATCGATACGATTGCACGCGTTCTCGCACCCAAAATGTCGGCTGATCTGGGGCAGTCCATCGTGGTGGAAAACAAACCCGGTGCCGGTGGTGTCATTGGCATGCAGGCGGCAGCACGTGCGGAGCCTGATGGCTATACGGTTTTTATGGGCACCATGGGCAATTTCAGTATTACGCCTGCGATTATGAAAGATTTGCCTTACAACGTTATGAAGGATTTTTCACCCGTCACGGATGTTGCATCCTCGGGTTTTGTCATTTATGTCAACCCGCAATTGCACTTCAAGACAGTGCCTGAGTTAATCGCTTATGCGAAGGCGAATCCAGGAAAATTAAATTTCTCTTCAAGTGGCAATGCAGGGCTGCCTCATATGGCCGGCGAGATGTTTGCAGCGGCCGCTGGCATCAAGATGACACATGTGCCATACAAGGGTAGCGCACCCAGTGTCAATGATGTCGTGGCCGGTCAGGTGCAATTAACGTTTGAGGCAGTCGCTGTAGGGTTGCCCCATGTCAAAGGCGGGCGTCTGCGCGCCCTGGCAACGATGGGGCCTCAGCGCTTGGCTGTATTACCCGAGGTGCCAACCGTGGCCGAAACGATCCCCGGGTTTAATGTGACCAACTGGTTTGGAATGGCTGTGCCCGCAGGTACGCCAGAGGAGCGTATCGCGCGTATCCAGAAAAGCGTCGTCGATGCCCTCAAGCAACCCGAGGTGCTGGCAACCCTGCAGGGCTTGGGTGTTGAGCCTGTGGGTGATAGCCCAGCTCAGTTTGGAGCCTACATCAAAGAAGAGCTGGGTCGCTGGCAAAAAATGATGGCCGAAGGCAACATCAAGATTGAGTGATGGGTGCCTCAGCGCTCATTTGCCTGTAAACACAGCAGGGCGTTTTTCTAAAAACGCTCTTTGTGCTTCTTTTGCATCGTCTGTTTTTGCGATCGCAGCGGTCATATCCTGTTCGTAGCGATAGCCATCGCGCAAGCTCATATCCTCAATCGCATTGAGGGTTTGCTTAGCGAGTCGAATCGATAAGGGGCTCTTGCTGGCAATCGTGGTGGCCAGTGCGACCGCCTCAGGCAAGAGCGCCTCGGGAGTGGTGACTTTAATCGCAACGCCCAAACGGTACATTTCCTCGGCAGGCACGCGATAGCCTGTAAACATCATCTGGCGCAGTGTCGAGTGCGGGAAAAGGCGTGCGGCGTGACTGCCCCCGCCTAGCAAGCCCACATCGATTTCGGGCAGCGCGAGTGTGCCTTTTTCTGAGGTGATGATGATATCGCCCGAGGCTGCAATCGCCAGGCCCGCTCCAAGAGCCGGCCCATTGATCGCGATGATGACAGGTTTGGTGCACTCACGGATCGCATGAAAGCATTCGCGTGTCCGACGCGAGTGGGCGGGTAGATCGCCGGGTCCTTTGATGACCGAGGCGCGGCCTTTGAGGTCGGCACCGGCACAAAATATTTTTCCCTCTCCTGTGAGCACGACAGCACGGACTTCATCTATTTCAGAAACATAATCCAGCGCAGCGGTGAGTTCGTCGCCCAGTGTGCGTGAAAGCGCATTGACCGGTGCATTATTCATCGTCAACACGGCGACATGTCCGCTGAGTTCGTATTTAAGTTGAGTGAGCTCAAGCATTTTGATTGTTTCCCCTGACGTAGTTTGTTTTGTGATACTCATTGTTTAGGTTTCACATATAGAATATCGAAAAATCAAATCAAATACTAACCAGCCTGAAGATTGCGCCTGCTCTGAAGCCGCGCGAGGCAATGGCTGAAGTTAAAACGAGGGGACAATATCATGGCAAAGCCGTTTGCTTGTTTTTTGCAGCGATTAAGGGTGCCAGGCAAGCTTGTCTGTGCAACAACCGTGGCACTGTGCCTCTCAGTGCTCGCCGCCGCACCAGCCTCGGCGCAAACGGGAGCGCAAACTTCTGTGCAAGCCTTCCCTGATCACGCAGTACAGGTGGTGGTCCCTTATCCACCGGCGGGGCTGACCGATAACATCGCACGATTGTTTGCGGCGAAACTTAAAGATAGCTGGAATCAACCTGTTGTGGTGGAGAATAAGCCGGGTGCGAGTGCGACGCTGGGCGCTTCCCTTGTTGCCCGCGCTGTGCCAGATGGTTATACGCTGATGGTAGGTAGTGTGGGTATGGCGACTAATCCACTGATGTTTAAGGAATTGCCTTACAAGGCTACTGATTTGACGCCTTTGGCTCTGGTCGGTCTGGCGCCCAACGTGCTCTATGTGAATGGATCATTGCCAGTCAAAACAGTTAAAGAGTTAGTCGACTATGCGAAAAACAATCCTGGCAAAGTGACGTATGCCTCGACAGGGTTTGGTTCGAGCCCGCACCTTGCTGGAGAGCTCTTCGCATCCAATGCGGGTGTTCAACTTTTACATATCCCCTACAAGGGCACTAGCGCGGCGCTAGCTGATTTTCTGGGTGGTCAGGTCAATATATTTTTTGACACCATGCAGTCGATGCGTTATGTGCAGGAGGGTAAGATCCGCGCGCTCGGTGTCACCACAGAAAAACGACTTATTGATGCGCCCGAACTGCCAACGATAGAGGAGTCGGGTGTTGCCCCAGGTGTGATTTCAAGTAGCTGGTTTGGTTACTTTATCCAGACTGCGGTACCTGAGGCGCGTCGCAAACAAATTGCTGACGCTTTGCTCAAGGTTGCGAACGAAAAAGAAACACAAGAAAAACTCAAGTCGTTTGGCTTGATCCCGGTGGCCTTGGATACTGCGCAATACCAGGCGTTTATGGACGCAGAGATCAAGCGCTGGGGTGCGGTCATCAAAGCACAAAATATTAAGGTTGATTGAAGATGAAAAAAATCGCACGCAGTACTTTTTACCTGATGAATCTTGCACTTGTGTGCATTCTTCCAGCTCAAACATTCGCGGCAGAGGTCTTCCCGAGTAAGCCCATCAAAATTGTTGTCCCCTTCGCACCGGGCGGTGCCGCTGATACCACTGCGCGGATGATGAGCGAGCCGCTGTCGAGGCAACTCGGCCAGACCGTGATTATTGAGAATAAACCCGGAGGTGGCGCAACGATTGGTGCTTCTTACGTGGTCAATGCGCCGGCGGATGGCTATACGATTTTGTATACGACACCAGGACCGCAGATTACTAATCCCTCTCTGATGGCAAAATTACCCTACGACCCGAATAAGGATCTGGTGCCTGTATCGCGCGTGTCGTGGTTTCCTAATGTGTTGTTGGTCACTCCGAGTCTGCCCGTGAATTCTGTCTCGGAGCTTATTGCGTATGCGAAAAAAAATCCTGGCAAAGTGAATTTTGGCAGTGCCGGCATTGGTGCCAGCAGTCATCTGGCAGGCGAGTTGTTTAAAACCATGGCCAACATCGATATCACCCATGTGCCTTATAAAGGTTCGGGCCAGGTGCTACAGGATCTGATTGGTGGCAATTTGCAGATGAGTATCGACTCGCTCTCTGTGTATTTACCAAGCATCAAGGCGGGCAGTGTGCGTGCTCTGGGGATTGCCATGCCGCAGCGCTCGCCCATTTTGCCAGAGGTCCCAGCGATTAATGACGAATTAAAGGGTTTTGATGCCACGGCAGTTAACTATTTGACAGTTCCTGCGGCGACACCCAAAGCCGTGATCGAGCGCTTGAATAAGGCTGTCGTCAATGTTCTCGCAGACCCTGCCTTACAGGAGCGAATGTTCGCGATGGGGATGGTGCCAAAATCCAGCACTCCAGAGGAAATGGCTCAAGAGGTCCGCGCCGAGCAGGTTAAGTGGAAAAAAGTCATAGAAGAATCGGGCGCCAAGCCAGAATGAGGTTAATCCAGCCAGAATGAGGTTAATCTAGCCAGAATGAGGGTAATCAAGCCAGGGGGTGGGAGCTTGGCATGACAGCCCGGCAAATTCTTATCTAAAACAAAAACTGTCATTTTCTTGTAAGATGTCCGACATCGAAATTTAATTCTCATATTCTGGAAAACAATAATAGCCCGGGATATGTTTTATTTTTGTGTCGGAGACTTGCATGCAGCCCTTGCCTTTAAGCCGTTTCACGATCCTGGATCTGACCCGAGTACGGTCCGGTCCCGCCGCCGTCAGGCAGTTTGCCGACTGGGGTGCAAATGTCATCAAGATCGAAGAGCCTGGTGATATGCCTGATGACAAACCTGGTGGCTCGGCACAATTTGCGGATTATCAGAATACCCATCGCAATAAGCGCAGCGTCACGCTGAATCTTAAAAATCCGAAAGGACGCGAACTCTTTCTGGAAATGGTCAAGAAAGCCGATGTGGTGGTCGAAAACTATCGACCCAACGTGAAATTCAAACTCGGTATCGATTACGAGTCGCTCAAAAAAGTAAATCCTCGCATCATTTTGTCGAGCGTATCGGGTTTTGGTCAAGATGGTCCTTACAAGGATCGCCCTGGGCTAGATCAGATTGCGCAGGGACTTGGCGGTGTGATGTCGGTCACGGGCGAGCCAGGTCGTGGTCCTATGCGTGCAGGCATACCGATTGCCGATCTGACCTCGGGTCTGTTTTGTGCGATCGGCACCATGGTGGCTTTGCTCGAGCGCGAGGTTTCCGGCCAGGGCCAGTGGGTACAGACCTCGCTCTTGCAGGCTCAGGTCTGGATGATGGATTTCCAGATCATGCGCTGGCTGATGAATAAAGAAATCCCTGGTCAAAGCGGTAATGACCATCCGACAAGCTCACCTACCGGAGTCTTTAAAACTTCGGACGGCTACATCAATATCGCAGCAATGGGTACGGAAATGTATGTGCGTCTGGTCACGGTGCTCGGTGTGCCAGAGATGGCGACCGATCCACGCTATCAGACCCTACAGTTGCGTGCTAAAAATCGTCCCCAGCTTAATGCGGATATCGCAGCGGTGACGATGCAGAACACCACAAAATTCTGGATTGATTTGCTCAATAAAGAAGGTGTGCCTTGCGGCTCAATTAAAAACGTGCAGGAGACCATGGAAGATCCCCAGGTCCAGCATCTGGGCATGGCCAAGAGTCTGCAGCATCCCACGCTTGGCGAAATCAGCGTGGTTGGCCAGGCCGTGATTCTAAGTCGCTCCAAGCGCGAGATATTCACCGCGGCACCTGATCGCGGTGAGCATAATGATGAGGTCTATGCAGAGTTCGGTATCTCGCCAGAGCGTCTGGCCGCACTGCGTCAGGAAGGAGCGATCTAAATGAACAAGCCAATGGTGACCGCGACGGTCTACACCGCCCGCAGACAGCCTTTAGTCAGCAGAGGATCTTCAACTAAAACTTCGGTGCTGATGGACTCTGGCAAAATCAAAACCGCTTTTGACAGCCTGGGTCGTCCCGAAAATCTCCCTGACGAAATCGCTCAGCAATTGCGTGCGCGGATTCTCAATGAGAGTCTGGCACCTGGTCAGCGTTTACCTACAGAGCAGGAACTCGGCGCACAGTTCGGTGTCAGCCGAAACGTTGTGCGAGAAGCAATCGCCAGACTCAAGCTAACCGGTTTAGTTGAGACGCGCCATGGTGTCGGCACCTTTGTTTGTTCTGATATCGCGATGCGCCCCTTTGAAGTTTCGCACGATGATTTGCTTGAGCTCTCGCAATTGATTCAGGTACATCAATTGCGTGTGGAAATCGAGTCGGGCGCGGCGGCCCTGGCCGCGACGCATCGCACCAAACAGCAACTCGAGCTATTGCAGCAGGCTCTCAAGCGCGTCGATCAGGATTCGGGTGATTGGCAGGCGGCCGCGCATTCCGCGGTAGACTTCCATCTGGCTGTCGCACAAGCAGCAAATAATCCTTATTTTGTCCGGATTATGGGGCACTTAAGTCATGTGATTCACAATGCTGTGCGTACGTTCCGTTTTAGAATCACCGGCACCCCCCGAATAGATGAAATTGGTGACGAGCATCTGAATATCGTTGACGCGATTGCGCGACAGGACTCAGCTGCAGCCCGCCATGCAATGCGCACCCATCTGGATAATGCCATGGCACGTTATCGTAAATTACTAGGAGACTTTTGATAATGACTACCACTAGACTGTTGCAGGGCGAGATTACCGATAGCCTGATCGTTGAAAAAAAAGGTGCTGTAGGCTGGATTACGTTTAATGATCCGGGTCGTCACAATGCAATGTCCTATGACATGTGGGTCGGCGTGCCTATGGCGCTGGACTTGTTTGAAAAGGACGATACGATTCGCGCTGTAGTGTTGACTGGTGCAGGCGATAAGGCGTTTGTCAGTGGCGCCAACATCTCCCAGTTTGAAAAACTGCGCACGACTGAAGATGCGGTCGCGGAATACGAGCGCGTGGCTGAAAACGCACAAAACGCGATCTACAATTTTCTTAAACCAGTGATCGCACGCGTCAATGGTTATTGCATCGGTGGCGGACTGAATATTTCCCTGTGCTGCGATATTCGTATCGCCAGTGATGTCAGTACTTTTGCGATTCCCGCAGGCAAGCTCGGTCTGGGTTATCGCCTGACCGCGATTCGTAATCTGGTGATGACTGTTGGTGCTCCGCAAGCGCTGGATATCATCATTTCAGCCGCACGTTTCAGTGCTGCTGAGGCACTCACAAAAGGCCTCGTACAGTATGTCGTGCCTGTCGCCGATCTCGACAAGACACTAGACGCTTACCTGAGCAAGATAGCTGGTAATGCACCTCTGACTTTGCAGGCCGGTAAAAAAGCGATCCGTGAATTCCAGCGTGTCGCACCGCATATTGATGCAGAAGGCATTACCAAGCTGGTGTTGGGCTGCTTTGCCAGCGAGGACTATCAGGAAGGTAAAAAAGCTTTCGCTGAGAAACGCGCGCCGGTATTCCGCGGCAAGTAATGATCCTTGGTTTCTGGAACACTGAGCTCTGGCATCAGTTGTTCCCTTCGATACCGATGCTCCTGTTGCTGAGTGTCGGGGTTCTGATTGCGGGCACCATACGTTCGTTCACCGGTTTCGGTGGCGGGCTGGTGCTCGCACCTCTGTTGAGCCTGTTTATGACCCCTGCCGACATGGTGGTGGTTGTCTTGTTATTGAATTTCATGACCTCGGTGCAATCGGTTCCAAACACCTGGAGCACGACTGACTGGAAGATGGTGTTTTCATTATCGATCCCCGCCTTATTCGGTGTGCCATTAGGGGTGTGGTTGATCGAGTGGCTCGATCCCCAGATGATTCGTCGCCTGATCGGCGTGATTGTGGCCGGCCTCGCGGCGCTGATGCTGATCGGCTGGAAATATCAAGGACAGCGCGGCAAGGTGCAGGATTGTGTCGTGGGCGTCACAAGTGGCGCCCTCACTGCGATCGCAGGAGTGGGCGGGCCGCCTCTGGTTCTATATTTGCTGTCAGCAAAAGATATCTCACCTGTCGTTTTACGCTCGTTTTTTATGATGTTTTTTTGTTTTGCCCAGATCGCGACCGTTGTGTATTTCATGTTTCAAGGATTGATTAATAAATCCCAATTGATTTACTCGATTACCTTTGCACCGATTTATCTGGTCTCGACCGTGCTGGGCACTTTCTTGTTCAAGAAAGCTGTTCAGGGTAGCGTAGAGCTCATTAAGCGCTTTACTTTGTGGTTTCTGTTGGTGGTGGGCCTCGCGACACTGGCGTTTTAATCTGATTATCTGCATGGCTCGCTCATATCCGCCTACAATCAGGTATGTCCAGACCTACCATTTTGCTCCTTGGCGCCAACGGACAAGTTGGCTACGCGCTGCAGACCGTACTCGCTTCGCTAGGAACGGTGATCACGTGCACGCGCAAAGAACTTGATCTTAGCGTTTGCAACGAACAGTCAACCTTGTTGTCTGAGCTGGTAAAAAAAGTCAGCCCCGCTGTAATCGTCAATGCAGCGGCTTATACAGCCGTCGATCAAGCCGAAACTGATACTGAGCAGGCTCGTACTATTAATACGGTGGTGCCTGGCTTGCTCGCAGAGGCTGCAAACGCTGTGGGAGCTTGCCTCGTACATTACTCGACTGATTACGTTTTTGACGGGACTAAAAAGGGCAGTTATCAGGAGAGCGATCAGACTAATCCGCTGTCGGTATATGGGCAGACCAAACTGGCCGGTGAGCAGGCGATAGCCAAGACTTGCACGCGATATTTGATTTTGCGTACGTCCTGGGTGGTGGGCGCACAGGGCGGAAATTTTTTAAAAACCATGCTTCGTGTCGCGCAGGAGCGCGATAGTTTGCGTGTTGTGGCAGATCAGATCGGTGCACCAACTTCTGCCAACTTGATTGCAACGACAACCCGGCACTTGTTGCTTGAAATGCTTGCGCAGCCAGCAAGCGATCCTCGCTGGGGTATCTATCATCTCGCAGCCGCAGGGCAGACCAGCTGGTTTTATTATGCGCAATATGTGCTGAGTCAGGCGCGTGAAAAGGGTTGGCCGATTAAAGTTGCACCCGAGGCTATCGAGGCGATCGCGACTGCGGACTATCCTGTTGCCGCTAAACGACCACAAAACTCCAAGCTCGACACCAGCAAAATTCGTCAGACCTTCGGTTTGGTTTTACCTGACTGGACGCATGGTGTTGAGGAGGTTTTGACGCAGTTGACCCGTGAGCGGCAAGACCTTTTGCGTGTGCCCCCTTCGGGGGAGTAGCGATGACGACAAAAATACTGATCGTTCGTACCTCATCCCTCGGTGACCTGATCCACATGTTGCCAGCAATTTCCGATATAGCGGCGCATGTGCCGGGCGCCCAGATAGACTGGCTGGTCGAGGAGGCGTTTGCACAAATTCCAGGCTGGCATCCTGCGGTCAGTGGCGTGATCCCTCTTGCTCACCGGAAGTGGCGGCGCAACTGGTGGGCCACCGAGGTTCGGCAAGCGCGTCAGGCGCTCGAACAGGAGTTGCGTGGGCGCCGTTACGATATCGTGCTGGATATGCAGGCTTTACTCAAGACTGTTTGGTTTACACGCATGGCCACGGGCGTCAAACATGGTCTGGACTGGCGTTCGGCGCGCGAGCCGCTGGCGTCACTGTTTTATGACGTCAGGCACCGTGTTGAATTTTGGCAGCCCGCAGTGACTCGCCAACGCGAGCTGGCAGCTGCGACTTTTGGTTACCGCTATACGGAAAAGCCAGACTTCGGCTTGCAGGCCTTTGAAGAAGAAGCGCATGTGTTGCGCACGCACGAAACACCCTATGCGGTGATTATGCCCTCGGCAAGTCGTGATGATAAATTGTGGCCAGAGCAAGATTGGCACGCTGTTTTCGATCTGCTGGCTGCTCAAGGACTCGAGCTCAAATTGTTGGCGGGCAATGCTCATGAGGTCAAGCGCGCTCAGGCCTTGATTGGTCATCGGCCTGGCGCGATGGTGCTGCCAAGAATGGATTTAACCGAAGCTGCGCGCTGTCTGGCTGCCTCGCAACTCATGGTTGGGCTCGATAGCGGGCTGACACATTTGTCTGCTGCACTAGGGCGTCCGACGATAGGGATTTACAAAGCCTCTACTCCCGTGCGTACGCCTCTGGTGGGTGATGCGTTTACAGCGAGTCTGGGTGATCGCGGCCAGCCGCCTGAGCGCGCCTCGGTTTTAAAAGCAATTGGTCAAGCCCTCGGTTAACAGAGATATGTCACGGATTTTGTATACCTTTTTCTTGCGTTTGTTCTCACCGCTGATCTGGGCGTGGATGGCGCATCGTGCGCGCCGTGCAGGCGGTGAATGGCAGATATTTGATGCGCAAAGGTTTGGCGCTTATCCACAACCCTGGGATGGTGAGAGTCCTGTCTGGGTGCATGCTGTCAGTCTGGGTGAAACACGTGCTGCGCAGGCGCTAGTTTTCGGTTTGCTTGCTGGTGGTGATCGAGTTTTACTCACACATACGACGGCCACAGGTCGTGTTGAGGGGGCGAGATTGTTTGCGGCTGAGATTGCCGCGGGACATTTATATCAGCAATGGTTGCCCTATGATTTTCCAGGTGCGACGCGTAAATTTTTACAACACTATCAGCCTCGTGCAGGCATTTTGATTGAGCGTGAAATCTGGCCAAATCTCATGCACCAGGCACAGCTCGAACAGGTGCCGATGATACTTGCGAGCGCACGGTTTTCTGAGCAGGCACTTGGGCATATCAGAAAAATTGATCATTTGTTCCCAGCTTTGATGCAGACTAGTTATGCGGCGCTTGGTTTATCACTTGCGCAAACACAGGATGATGCGGCAAGACTGTATTTGGCCGGTGCAAAGAATATTGTGGTAGTTGGAAATCTTAAATTTGATGTGGTGCTACCTGCTGTAGCTGTAGATGCCGGACGTGGCTGGCGAGCGCGGATCAAACGTCCGATCGTAGCGATTGCGAGTACCCGCGAGGGTGAGGATGCGATGTTTGTGTCTGCAATGCAGTTTTTGACGCAAGCGCATGACCACCGGGACGCTCAGCCCGAGTTGCCAGATCCTTTGTATTTGCTGATTCCCCGTCATCCTCAACGTTTTGAGGAGGCTGCCGTATTGCTCGAAAATGCAGGCTTGCGATTTATACGCTGGTCCACCATTCGGCACGATGTCCACGCTGATGAGCAAGTGCGCCAGGCCCAGGTCGTGCTGTGTGATACCTTGGGTGAAATGCCTTTTTTTTATGCGGCCAGTGAGGTTGCAATTGTCGCAGGCAGTTTTGCGCCACTTGGCGGTCAGAATCTGATCGAGGCTTGTGCAGTTGGGACTCCCGTCATTGTCGGACCGCATACACGTAATTTTGCAGATGCGGTGCAAGGCGCGGTGCAGGCTGGTGTTGCCATGCAGCTTTCTGAATCTGAGTCCACTGATCTGGCGCTACGTGCACTGACTTGCGCGAGCGAATGGTTGCGTGATGAGCCGGGTCTGGAAAAACGTTCCGCTCAAGCGCTGCAATGGGTGGCGCAGCATACCGGTGCGACAAAACGAATGCTTGCCGAGATCAGCGAATTTGAAACTGCCCGGACCCAAGTGTGACGGCCTCGGGGTTGAGTGGCGTTTGAATTTTTAAATCAGTCGTGCGGCCAAGCTGACTGCGAGCTGTGCCGAACACTCCTTGTCCTAGCGCAAAAAATATTGCGTTAGCGATGATCAAAATAATAAATAAGGTGCGCATGTCACCAATGTAATGAGAGAGGTGCTCCTTCGTCAAGTATTTACAGGCTGATCGGCTAACGCTTGCTGTATGTCAAAAAGACAAGTCTGCAATGACTCAATAAATTTGGCGTTGCTCAATCATCAAGGTCAGGAGGTCTTGAGGCCGGTGGGTGATTCAGGCTGGCGTAGTCGTTGATTTTTAGTTCAAGTTTTTGTCATTCGCGCGAGCCCGTCAAGAACGGGGTTCGCGATAAAGCTGATGTTCAGGTGCGCGAGTCTGGTTCTGATTTCGAACTCGACTTCAGGCCAGCCGCCGCCACTTACATAAAGCCTGGGTGGCGTTTTGTAATGTTGCTCAGCGATCAGACACTGTCTCCATACTGCACCCGCCTGTGCGGCGACCACACCGGTCGCGATTGCTTGCAGCGTCGTTTTAGGAAAGTTATTGCCCACGCCATTGGCGAGCGGCAAATTAGCGGTGCCCTGGGCGAGTGATTGCCGCATCAGTGCTGGGCCTGGCAGAATCAAACCACCTTCAAAGACCAGTTCAGGACTTAAGGTATCGATAGTCGTTGCCGTGCCAAAGGTTGCAAGCACCGTTGCGCTAGGTAGTTTTGTTGCGAGTTTTGCCGCGGCAGATTTTGGTTCATTCTCGAGCGAGGTGTGTCGCGTTGTATCGCAGAGGTGTTCAGCCATGCCGAGTAGAGCAGACCAGCGGTCAGCGCCTAATTGCTCGGGGTTATCGTAGGCATTGCGAATCTCAAACCGTTGTGCTGTGGGCAGCAGCCACTTAACCACTGCGCCTGCCTCGCGCAGTACCTGCTCAATGCGTTCACCCACGACTGATCCTGCAACGTTGACACCCCAGGCGCCTGTTGCCGGCATGGGCAGAGTATTTAACCATTTACGCAGTAGTTCTGGCAGGGCCTCCAGCGGGCGCAACGCGATGGCGTGAACTGTTGGCTCGCGTCCTATCGAGGGGTGTTGCCAGCCAAGTTTGATCCGACTGTTGCCAACGTCCAGTAAAACGATCATGACAGGCTCTCGTAGGCTGATTGGGAGGAAGTCGGACGAATTGATATGTCGCCGACCATGATGGCTGAAATTCCTTGAGCGGTTTTTACCAGTAGTCTACCCGTCGAGTCTGTGCCGCTGGCGCGCCCTGTCTGCAAAATATGTCCCTTGTCCGTGACATCGACCTGATGACCAGCCAGAGCATCGACTTGATCAAAACGTGCGCTGAATGCTCCGTAGCCACCTGCTGCATATTCTACGATGGCGCATGACCATGCTTGGGCAATGCTAGCAACGATATGCGGCGCAGCGATCGTGGATATCTGAGACCAGTCGGCAATTTCGCGCCCGAGTGCTGCAGATAGCGCTGCAGCATTTTTGAGATTCAAACCGATACCCGCCACGATGACTGGTTTATTCGAGCCTGGCTTGTTAGCCGCTTCGACGAGGATTCCGGCAAGTTTGGCCCGATCCCACAGCAAATCATTAGGCCATTTTAATTGCAGCCGTCTCTCAGGAAGTTTTTTTGTATCGTCCGCAGGCTGGTCGCAGAGTAAGTTACGTAAAGCTTCGCAAGCGGCGATACCCATCACGGGTGAGAGTCCTGGCAGTTCGGCCATTGGTAAATCGACAGCAAAGGCACACGAAAACATCAGTGTAGAGCCTGGTGTATTTTGCCACGGTCGACCCGCCCGGCCTCGGGCGCTCGATTGACTCTCTGCGCCAAGCAACCAGGGCAGGGGAGGTGCATCGGACTGGCGGACACGCTGAATCAGATCAACATTGCTCGAACCCGTGCTTTCCAGCCAGTCCAGACTTGCAAACCCAGGCAGTAATGGGGTGAGTGTTGAGATCATCGTCAGTGAGGCAGCGCAGAGGGATTGAGTTGTCTGGTCTGAACAAGACACAGGCGCTAAATTTAAGGTAGGGCAACGACACAAATAAGCATTTTACGACCCTTGACTGCTTTATGATGTCGAGTATGGTTTGTAGAAATTTTTTAAGTGAAAGTTAATCCTACATGGTGAAGTCTTCAAGGACTGAGGCGACAGCATTGCCGGTATCCGAGTCGGCGGGAGTATGCCGTCTGTCAGGCGACTGGAATGTGCAGGCGTTATCGCTGCGCAAGGAGGTTGAGCGTCGTCGAGCCGCACTGCAAGCCGTTGGTGCCTCAGCAAAGTGGGACTTGTCTGGAGTTTTGCGCCTGGATGCTGTGGGTGCACAGATGCTTTGGCAGCACTGGGGCCAGGCGATTCCCGCAGGCACGGACTTATCTGCAGGCCAGCAAGCCTTATTCAAAATCCTCGCCGAACACCCCGTGGCGGCGCCTGTGCCTCCCCCTGCGACTGACTGGTTTGGTTTCATACGTTCGCTCGGGCAAGCAATCATCACGTCTTTTGGCCACGGCCGCATGATACTGGTGTTGCTGGGTAGTTTGATTTTTAACTTTATTGGTTTTGTGACGCGCCCCATTCGTGGCCCCTGGCGAGAAATCTCCGCACAGATTTTTCGTACCGGTGCACAGGCGCTTGGCATCACTGCGCTGGTCGGCTTTTTGATTGGTATCGTGTTGTCTTATCTGTCCGCACAGCAGCTAGCTGTTTTTGGTGCGGGCCAGTTCATTGTCAAACTACTCGGGGTGGCAATCGTGCGAGAGCTTGGCCCGGTTCTGGCCGCAATCCTTGTGGCCGGTCGGTCAGGCTCCTCCATTACCGCACAAATCGGGGTGATGCGAGTGACGCAAGAGCTCGATGCGATGGCCGTGATGGGTATCTCCGAGGGGCAGCGCTTGATTTTGCCACGGGTGCTGGCGCTTGCTCTGACCATGCCGCTGCTTGTTCTGTGGACCGATGCGATGGCGCTGATCGGTGGCATGCTCGCCGCAAAATTTCAGCTCGGTCTTTCTGTGGTCTGGTTTGCCGAGCGTCTGCCCGATGCGATTGGCATTAAAAACTATTGGATCGGCATGATCAAAGGCGTCACCTTTGGTGCCTGGATTGCGTTGGTTGCCTGTCATTTTGGATTACGTATCGAGCCTAATACAGAAAGTCTCGGCAAAGGCACTACTGCTTCCGTTGTCACCGCTATTACCGGTGTGATTCTGATTGATGCTATTTACGCCATTATTTTCAATGAGATGAATATCTGATGGCCGATACGCCGATCATTGGGGTGCAGGATCTCACAACCGCATTCGGTACACACGTTGTGCATGAGCACTTGAATTTGGACGTGTTCCCGAAAGAAATTCTGGCGCTGGTGGGCGGATCGGGCTCTGGTAAGACAACCTTGCTCAGGCAGATTCTGGGTCTTGACTTCCCCAAATCCGGTCAGGTCAAGGTTTTTGGCAGGCCTGTGCATGATTACACAGGCCCTCAACGAATCGCTCTGACGCATCGCTGGGGTATGCTGTTTCAGGCAGGCGCCTTGTTTTCGGCGCTTCCCGTGTTTGATAACGTTGCGTTGCCTTTGCGTGAGCTACATCATCTGCCTGAGGATCTGATTCGCGATGTTGTGCTGATGCGGCTGAGCTGGATGGGGCTGACCTCGCGTGATGCGGCCTTGATGCCGTCTGATCTGTCCGGCGGGATGATCAAGCGCGTCGCTCTTGCCCGTGCGCTGGCGCTGGACCCTGAGTTGTTATTTCTGGATGAGCCGACCGCAGGGCTCGATCCTCAGCGCTCGGACGAGTTTTGCGAGCTGATCAAGACCTTGCATGCAGAGCTTGGATTTACTGTGGTGATGGTGACTCATGATCTTGATACGATTGGAGCGCTTGCTACGCGTGTCGCGGTGCTGGCAGAAAAGAAAGTGCTGGTAGAGGGCACGATCGAACAAGTCATGCAAACCAAGCACCCGTTTATCGAGTCATTTTTTCACGGCGAGCGTGGTGAACGTGCGCTCGGTCAGTTTGATACCAAGGATGTGACGCATGGAAAATCGTAGTCATGCCATGTTGGCCGGACTTTTTACACTTGTATTCCTGATTGCCGCAGCGATTGCTGCGATCTGGATCAGTAAAAAGAATGTGCCACTCAAACCCTATGAATTGGTTTCAAGCTCTCCTGTAACTGGCTTGTCGGTCCAGTCCCAGGTGCGCTATCAAGGTGTGCCTGTGGGTAAAGTCGAATCTTTACGCTTCATTGAAGAAAAACCAGGCCAGGTACGTATCCTCATAGGTGTTGATCCCAAAGCACCTGTGACAGAAGCGACCTGGGCTGAAATTGTGACCGCGGGTGTGACGGGTATCTCCAATGTGGAGTTGCGCGACAACGGTACCTCTAAAATCAGGCTTGATTCTTCGGCGCAAAAACTGGCAGAGATCCCGATCAAACCAAGTTTTCTCGAGAGACTGCAGTCACAGGGCGGAGGTATGCTGGTGTCTCTGGAGCGGGTCCTGAGCCAAGTTGAAAAGATCACAAGCGACGATAATATCGCTTCAATCTCCTCGACTTTAAAAAATACAGCGCTACTGACCGAGCGTTTGAGTCATTCAGTCGAAGTGCTTGAGCCAGGTTTTAAAAAATTCCCGAAAGTAATGGAGGGTTTGTCTGACTCGATTGCCAAGCTCAATGCACCAAATGGTCCGATGCATCAGGCGACGCTCAGTTTGCAAAGCATTCAGGAAATGGTTGCGCAACTGCGGGTATCGACCTTGCCGGATGTGACGGCTTTATCGGTGAGTGTGACGGACGCTGCGCGCGCTTTCACGCTCACCAGCCGTCAGCTCGGCCAGTCGCCACAATCACTTATTTTTGGTTTGCCGCGCGCAGCAGCAGGACCAGGCGAGCCAGGTTTTGCGGGTTTTACAGGCTCAGGTCCGCAGGCGCGCTAATGGAGAACAAGATGAGATTGTGCCCTACAGCCTTACCCCTGAATTTTTCGAACTGTCCTGATAGGCTGCGACAGTCTGTGAAACGTTGCACAATTGTTGCAATGCTCACGCTTTCAGGCTTTGCGCTGGTTGCTTGTGGCGGTGGTGCGGGAGCCCGTGCACCCAGGCAACTGGATCTCGGTTCGACGACCGTTGTACCTAAAACTACTCTGCCTAAAAATCCTCCCGTGACAGTGCCTGCTGCGGCCTCTGCTGCCTTGTTGAATGAAACCATGGTGATCTGGCGTGTCGGCGATACTGGTCAGCCGCAGTCCTACACCACCTACCAGTGGGTTGCACCGCCCGCGCGGTTAATTACTCAGCGCGTTGTTGATCGCTTGTCTCTTCAGGGCGCGGTCCTGCAGCAAAGTGTTGGTGCTGATTTCCCCCAAATTCGTTTAAATGTCCAGCGCTTTGAGCAAACTTTTTCTACCGATGGAGCCTCAAGCAAGGGTAATCTCACCTTGCAAGTTGTCTTGATCCGCGGCACAAAAGTCGTAGACCAGTTGTTGCTTGATATTTCGGTGCCTGCTGCAACGCAAGATGCTCCGGGTGGTGCGGACGCACTGCGTCAAGCCACGGACCAGGCGGTTGAACAAATAGCACAATGGCTCACAGCAGCGCTTAAAAACTAAGCATCGCTTGTATACTTTATTTCTAATTTTCATTCTGTACATTATTCATGGCTGCACATACTGAAGTAACAACATTTGACGGACTGGCGGGAGTGATTGATGTCGCACTCGACTGGCCCGAGGCTGCACCGACCGGCTGGGCATTGATTTTGCATCCGAATCCCGCTCAGGGTGGCACACGCGACAACAAGGTTGTGACAACTATTTCACGTGCCTGTGTCCAGCATGGCCTGGTGGCGATTCGCCCTAATTTTCGAGGTATTGGTACATCTGCAGGCACATTTGATCACGGTAAGGGTGAGCTGCTCGATATGGCCGCGTTGGTCGAACAGTTCCGCGCGCGCTATCCTGAACTCGCGGCCAAGCCCTGGGTCCTGGGCGGTTTTTCTTTTGGTACCTCGATTGGCGTGCAACTGTATGCGCAGTGGAAAGTACAAGCTAAACGCCTGCCTGATATCGTGATTCTGGCGGGCTCGGCAGCCATGCGATTTCGTCATGGCGATTCACAGGCTCCGGACGACGCGCTAGTTATCCATGGAGAAAATGATGAAGTCGTGCCTCTTGCTGAGGTGATGGACTGGGCTCGTCCAATTGGCATGCCTGTAGTCGTCGTGCCTGAGGCAGGTCACTTTTTCCACGGTAAATTGCTTGTCCTCAGACAACTGGTACAAACTCGTTTGAAAGCATTGTTTTACCTATAATTGAAACTTGATTGGTTTGACTCGGATATCCCCATGATGAATTGTTTTAAAACTGTTGCACGCACAGCTTCACTGACGTCGCTGCGCTCAATGGGGGTTGCTCTGGTGTTTGCTGTCGCATTGGGTGCCGCGCAACTCGCCTCGGTTACGAATGTACTGGCACAGTCAACTTCCACCAAAGCTGAAAAGACCACTTCCTCAAAAAAGGATGCAGGTAAAAAAGACGCAGCGAAAAAAGATGAGTCAAAGTCCGAGACTGCCGCCCCCTCGGCCGCAGCAGTCGCCGCCACAACACCTCCCCCAAATGAACCTGTACAGGTTGGACTACTGAGTTCGATTCCTGCTCCGGCAATCGCTGCGCGCGCCTGGATGACAATGGACGTGACCAGTGGCCAGATCGTCGCCTCATCAAACGCCGACATGAAAATTGAGCCTGCTTCGCTCACAAAAATCATGACGGCTTATGTCGCGTTCAATGCGATTAATGAAAAACGGCTGACCATGGATCAGCAGATCAATGTGTCACAGGCTGCCTGGAAAACCAAAGGCTCGCGAATGTTTATCGAGCCGCGTAAACCGGTCAACGTCGATGAGTTGATGAAGGGTGTCATTATCCAGTCCGGTAACGATGCGTCGGTTGCTATTGCCGAAGCCGTCTCGGGCAGCGAAACGTCTTTCGCTACGCTGATGAACGAAGAAGCCAAGCGCATGGGGATGAACAATACCAATTTCATGAATGCGACAGGATTACCTGATCCGCAACATGTCACCACAGTAAAGGATCTGGCGATACTTGCGCGCCGCATGATCCTCGATCATCCGGACTATTTTCATTACTACTCGACCAAAGAGTTCACCTACAACAAAATCAAGCAGACGAACCGCAATCGCCTGTTGTGGGCAGATCCCTCAGTGGATGGCATGAAAACTGGCTTCACTGATGCGGCAGGCTATTGCCTGGTTGCGACAGCCAAGCGCGGCGATCGCCGGGTAATTACCATTCTGATGGGTTCAGATAGTTCGGCTACCCGTGCGGAAGAAAGCCTTAAGCTTTTGAACTGGACTTTCCAGAATTTTGAAACGATCAAGTTGTTTGACAAAACCCACCCTGCCGTCGAAGCAAAAGTTTGGCAAGGTACAACCGAACTGGCCAAGCTGGGCGTGCAGGAGCCGCTCTGGATTACCGTTCCACGCGGAAAAACAGGTGACGTCAAACCCATCGTCAAACGCCCGGACCCATTGCTCGCGCCACTTGCCCAAGGTCAGAAGGTCGGCACTCTGACGCTGATGCTTGATGACAAACTGCTCCGTACTGAGCCGCTCGAGGTGCTTGATGCGGTCGAGCGGGCTGGATTTTTTGGGCGAACGGTTGACATGGTCAAACTGTGGTTTCGTTAAAAGTGATTTTGTTCGCTAGTTAAATTCGATAAATTAAATTCAATAATCTAAATTCACCAAGCGGTTCAGTGAATGTTGATGAATAGGATCTGGAAATAAAATGGTTCAGGATATGTTGATTCAAGGTGTTTCGGGCGATCCGATTGTCTATCTGAATGGTGAATTCGGCCCTTTGTCCGAGGCCAAAATTTCAGTTCTGGATCGTGGTTTCATTTTCGGTGATGGGATTTACGAAGTTGTCCCCGTTTATCACCGCAAACCTTTTCGCATGGCTCAGCACCTGGCGCGTCTGGCGCGCAGTCTCTCCAAACTGGATATCCAGCCTTCCTTCACCACGGCCCAGTGGGAAAAATTGGTCCAGGATCTGATTGAGCGCTCACCAGAGACGACTTGCATGGTCTATATGCAGATTACGCGCGGGGTCGCAAAACGCGATCACGCTTATCCGGTTCCGACTGTGACACCAACAGTTTTTGGCATGGTGGCTCCTATGACGCGACCCTCCGAGGCGATGCGCACAAAAGGCGTGCGGGTCATCAGTATTGCAGATGAGCGCTGGCTTCATTGCGATATCAAATCCGTCTCTTTGCTTGGAAATGTGCTCGCCAAGCAAGCTGCGGTTAATGCGGGAGTCGACGAGGTCATCCAGTACCGTGATGGCAATCTGACCGAAGCCTCCTCCTGCAATATCTGGGTCGTCAAAGGCGGCAAACTCATTGCTCCACTTAAAAACAATCTTGTACTCGAAGGCATCCGTTACGGTTTGCTCGAAGAGCTTTGCAAAGAGGCCGGTATTCCTTTTGAATTGCGTGTTGTTACACGCGCCGAAGTCGAGTCAGCCGATGAGTTGATGCTCTCGTCGGCGACCAAAGAAATCCTGCCTATCGTCCAGTGCGATGGCAAACCTGTGGGTAACGGTGCGCCCGGTGAAATCTATAAACGTCTGAGCGCAGCCTATGATGCGCGTATTGCGGCGCTGGCATGAAAGATATTCCCGAATCCGAATCGCTGATCAAATATCCCTGCGATTTCCCGATCAAGGTCATGGGCAAGCAAGCCCCGGACCTGGCACAAGTACTGTCTGATCTGGTGCGTGAATATGATCCGGGATTCGACCCAGCGACGGTCGAGATGCGTCCGAGCAAAGGCGGTAACTACATGGGGTTGACCTTTACGGTACACGCAACGTCACGCAAACAACTCGATGATCTTTACAAAGCCTTGCATGCTCACCCAATGGTGAAAATTGTTCTCTAGTGCACCTGCTCAAACGAATCACCCGTCCGAGGTGCGCCTAGGCCTTGTCGCACGCCGTCAGTCATACGAGGGCAGCTAAACCATGATTCGCGTCTGGCCAGGCCTTTCGGACTACCAGACTGTCTGGCAGGCGATGCAACGCTTCACGGCTGAGCGAACGATTGATACGGCCGACGAAATCTGGCTGGTCGAGCATCTGCCCGTCTATACACAAGGTCAGGCTGGCAAACCAGAGCACTTGCTCAACGCAGGCAATATCCCTGTAGTCAAAACCGATCGTGGTGGCCAGATTACGTATCACGGCCCCGGACAAGTCATGGCGTATGTGTTGATGGACCTTAAACGCGCAGGGATTTTCATCAAAGAAATGGTCAAGCAACTCGAAGAATCGGCCATTGCGACCCTTGGAGAGTTCGGAATCGAACAGGCGTGTCGCAAACCAGGCGCACCTGGAGTTTATGTACCAGGGCGCACTGATTTAGCCAAAATCGCTGCGCTGGGTATCAAGGTTCGCAATGGCTACACTTATCACGGTATGTCGTTGAATGTGAATATGGATTTAACACCCTTTGATGGGATTAATCCCTGTGGCTACCAAGGGTTGCAAACTGTTTGCATGGCGGACTATGGCGTGCAGGCGAGTCTGGCTGATGTAGGTCAGGTGCTTGCTGAGCAGATCTCCAAGCGCTGTGCCCTGACCTGAGAGTAAAATACAGTTCTGCCGTATCTGTCCAGAGAACTTATGTCGACCACACCTACCGAATCCGCTAGTCCAGTCCCCTATGACGCGACGCAAAAGCAAAAGTCGCAGGCGAAGACTTCGCGCATCCCCATCAAAGTGGTTGCCGCCGAGAGACTGAAAAAACCTGAGTGGATTCGAGTCAAAGCAGCACCCGCAGGCTCACGCTTTTACGATATCAAAAAGATTTTGCGTGAACACAATTTGCATACTGTCTGCGAAGAAGCCTCCTGCCCGAATATAGGTGAATGTTTTGGCAAGGGTACGGCGACGTTCATGATCATGGGTGACAAATGCACGCGCCGCTGTCCCTTTTGTGATGTGGGTCATGGTCGGCCCGATCCGCTTGATGTCGACGAACCCGTCAATCTCGCTAAGACCATTGCTGCGCTGAAATTGAATTACGTGGTGATCACCTCGGTGGACCGCGATGATTTGCGTGATGGTGGTGCCGGGCATTTTGTAGAGTGCATCCAGCAAGTGCGCAAACTTTCTCCTAAAACACAGATCGAAGTTCTGGTGCCTGATTTTCGTGGCCGTCTCGATCGTGCGCTTGAGATTCTCAATGGTGGTCCGCCCGATGTGATGAATCACAATCTGGAAACCGTCCCGCGTTTATACAAGCAGGCTCGACCTGGCTCTGATTACCATCACTCGCTTAAATTGCTGCAAGAGTTTAAAAAACTGCATCCTGAGACACCGACCAAATCAGGTCTGATGCTTGGTCTGGGCGAGACCGATGAGGAGATCCTCGAAGTCATGCGCGATATGCGCGCCCATGATGTGGATATGCTGACGATTGGACAGTACCTGCAGCCTTCAGAGCATCATTTGCCGGTGTTGCGCTATGTGCATCCCGATACTTTTAAGATGTTTGAAGAAAAAGCCTACGAAATGGGTTTCAAGCATGCGGCCGTTGGCGCAATGGTGCGCTCGTCTTACCATGCAGATCAGCAGGCCCACGAGGCGGGTGTTTAACCGCTGGTGTTGTGAAAAATTATTAAAACTTATTAAAACTTATACCCGATTCCGATCATCGCGTTGTACCCGCTATAGTCCATATTACCGCTCACCGGTACTGGGCCGACAAGTGGATTGGCGATGATCGTGCTGCTGCATTGATCCAGGTGAATTTCAGATAACCCTGAATATCCGGTGTGAAGGCATAACCAGGCAAGAGGGACAGCACATATTGCTGTTTAGTCGTACTGACTTCGATTTGTGCGCCCAGTGTGATGTCGCCAGTGAGTGCGGTCGTATAACTTGCGTCAATAAAAAAAGATGTCGAAGAGTTGTAGTAATTCTGATTAATATTTATGTAGAAATTTTGAAATTGATATTCGAAAATATATTATTCGCCTAAATAAGCTTCTCTGACTTTTGGATCATCCAGCATCTGCTTTGCATCGCCTGACATCGTAATCAGACCAGAGTCCATGACATAGGCCCGGTCGGCCGCCTGTAAGGCCAGTCGAGCGTTTTGCTCAACGAGCAACACCGTGACGCCTTGGGCAGAAATATCACGCACGACTTCAAAGATTTTGGCGACCATAATGGGTGATAGCCCCATTGAGGGCTCATCGAGCAATAACAGGCGAGGCTGACTCATCAGCGCTCGCGCCATGGCCAGCATCTGCTGTTCACCACCTGACATCGTACCGGCCAGTTGTGTCGCACGTTCTTTGAGCCGAGGAAAAATTCCGAACATGCGCTCGATATCTTCAGCGATACTGGTGGCATCACTACGGATATAGGCGCCAATTTGCAGATTTTCTGTGATGGTCATACGCGAAAATACGCCACGACCTTCCGGCACCATCGCCAGCCCTTGTTTGAGCAGCGCGTGGCTTGCCACGCCTTTTATTGACTGACCCAGGTAATGCACATCACCGCCAATCCAGCCTTGTAGGCCGGTGATGGCTTTCATGGTGGTGGTTTTACCCGCACCATTTGCACCAATCAGCGTGATGAGCTCGCCTTCGTGGATATCGAGATCGATTCCTTTAACCGCGTGAATGCCGCCATATGCAACTTTTAGGCCGGAAATCTTAAGGATGGTGTCTTTCGTCATGGAGGTGCTCAATTCAATGTGCAGGAGTGCCCAGATAGGCTTCGATCACAGCGGGATTGTTTTGGACGTCTTGCGGGATGCCTTGCGCGATGACTTTGCCATAATCAAGCACGGTCAGACGGTTGCATAAACCCATCACGAGTTTGACATCATGTTCGATCAGCAGAATGGTGCGACCATCGCTGCGGATTTTATCGAGTAGCGCGCGTAACTCGACTTTTTCGGTCGCGTTCATTCCTGCTGCGGGCTCGTCTAAAGCTAATAGCTGAGGTTCTGTTGCGAGCGCGCGTGCGATTTCAAGGCGGCGCTGGTGCCCATAGGACAGGTTGCGAGCGGTGTAGTTCGCATATTGTCCGATGCCGACGTACTCGAGGAGCTCGTGCGCGATCTCCTGAACTTCAGCTTCTTCGCGAACCACAGCAGAGGGCCTGAAAATCGCACCGAAGACACCTGCATGGGTGCGGACATGTCGACCAACCATGACATTTTCGAGTGCAGTCATATCGCCAAACAAGCGGATATTTTGGAAGGTCCTTGCAATCCCGGCTTTGGCAACTTCGTGCACCGCTGTCGGTTGGTAAGCGCGACCACCGAGTACGAATTTTCCGGAGTCCGGGGTGTAAAGACCGGTAATGACATTAAAAAAAGTGGTTTTACCTGCGCCGTTCGGGCCAATCAACCCATAAATCTCACCGGCCTTGATGTGCAGACCGACATCGGATAATGCTTGCAAGCCACCGAAGCGTTTGTTGACGCCTTGTACCGACAGCAGGATTTTTGGTTCGCTCATGCTGCGCTCCTTTAGGCGTCAACGCCCGGGGCGCGACGGGTGACGGGACGGTCTTCACGTTTTGGTGCAGGCCACAGGCCAGACGGCCGATAGAGCATCACTACCACGAGCGCCAGACCAAACAGCAGAGAGCGTAAGACCTCTGCATCAATCAGTACTTTGCCAAACAGCATGGTTTGAACCGGTACGGCACCTGCTCGCAGAAGCTCTTGGAAACCAACCAGCAAAATGCCGCCAAGAATCACGCCGGGGATGTGACCCATACCGCCGAGTACGACGATCGCAAGCACGTAGATGGATTCCCACAGAACAAAGGACTCAGGCGAAACAAAGCCCTGAAACGCACCGAATACTGCGCCGGATACGCCGCCAAACGCCGCGCCCATGGCAAAGGCCAGGAGCTTGACGTTGCGAGTGTTGATGCCCATGGCTTTAGCGGCGATTTCGTCTTCGCGGATCGCCACCCACGCGCGACCAATGCGAGAGTGTTGCAGGCGCAGGCTGACAAAAACAACAAGCACAACCAAAGCAATCAACAGGTAGTAATACAACACCACCGGCGTGAAAGTGAACCCAAAGAGCTCGTGCGATTTGGAAAAATTCAAGCCGAATAAATTTACCGAGTCGACGGCCGTGATACCTTTCGGACCATTGGTGATGTTGACCGGACGATCAAGGTTATTCATGAAAATACGAATAATCTCACCAAAACCGAGCGTCACAATCGCCAGATAATCACCGCGCAGTTTGAGTGTGGGCGCACCCAGCACTGCACCAAAGAGCGCGGCGACGGGTGCCGCGAGTAATACGACCCACCAGAAACCGAGATGAATACCATTTGGAAACAACTGGGCGAGTGCTGCAAACTGGGTCGTGAGATGTGGGGAACTTAAAAGCGCCATGAGGTAAGCGCCCACAGCATAGAAAGCGATGTAGCCCAGATCGAGCAGACCAGCAAAACCCACAACGATATTCAGGCCAAGTGCCAGCATGATGTAGAGCAGCGCAAAATCAAGCACGCGTACCCAGTAGTTGCCACCAAGAGCTTGTGCGAGCAAGGGTGCCACCAGAGCGATCGCAACAAAGGCCACAACGGACCAGAGTGTATTTTGCGTACGTGATTGAGCGGGGGCGCTGCGCGGTGTTGGTTGAGGTGAGTGGTTCATTGTTGAAGATGTCATGGTTTCTGCGCCTCCCCGTTAAGCGCGGTCGGCAACGCGTTCGCCCATAATGCCGGACGGACGGAACACCAGGACAGTGATGAGGACGATAAAAGCAAATACATCCTGATAGTTGGAGCCAAAGACCCCGCCTGTCAGATCGCCAATATAGCCTGCGCCCAGTGCCTCGATCAGCCCGAGCAGAATTCCGCCAATCATCGCGCCGCCAAGGTTGCCAATACCGCCAAGAACTGCCGCGGTAAACGCTTTCAGGCCAGGGATAAAACCCATGTAGAAGTGGGCGTTACCGTAGTTGGTCGCCATCATGACACCCGCCACTGCAGCGAGTGCTCCACCAATCACAAAGGTCGCGGAAATGACGAAATTAGGATTGACACCCATCAGGCCAGCGACCTTAGGGTTTTCAGCGGTCGCACGCATCGCACGACCGAGTTTTGTTTTATTGACCAGAATCAGTAAGCCGGACATCACCACGAAAGCCATCACGATGATGACGATTTCTTTACCCGTGATGGTCGCACCTGTTGTGAAAATATCAATCGGATCCGAGGGCAGCAGTTCGGGGAAAATCAGCGGATTGCGTGACCAGATAATCATGGCAAGTGTTTGCAGAATGATCGATACACCAATCGCGGTAATCAGAGGAGCCAGTCGGGGGGCATTGCGTAGTGGTCGATAGGCAACGCGCTCAATCGTGTAGGAGAGCAGTCCACAGACGCTCATGGCAATAAGCGTGGCAATCACCAGGGTTAGCCAGTCGGGCAGGCCAGGTGCGACGATTTTCAGACCAGCAATAGTGGACAGTGCAGTAAGCGCACCCACCATCAACACCTCGCCGTGGGCGAAGTTGATAATGCCTAAAATCCCGTACACCATGGTGTAACCAAGGGCGATCAGTGCGTAGATACTGCCAAGCACCAATCCATTCATGACTTGCTGGATGAGGATATCCATGAACACTCTCTAAAAAACACGGCACCGCAAAGTTTCTGCGGTGCCGTGTGGTCAGCTGAAAAAAGCTGAATTACATTTTGACGATATCAAGAACAGCTTTCTTTTTGTCTTTGAATTCGTACAGAGTGATGATGCCTTCTTTCATGTCGCCTTTTGCGTCAAACGCAACATTACCGATCAGACCGTTGTAGTTGGTCGTGGGCATTTGTGCCAGGATCGCAGCAGGAGTGGTCGAGTTAGCACGCTTCATCGCGTCAGCAATCACATAGACTGCATCGTAGGTGAATGGTGCGTAGATCTGAACGCCTGTGTTGAAGCGGGTTTGATAGGCTTTTTCAAAGTCAGCGCCTTTAGCCATTTTGGACAAGGCCATGCCGGCTTCCGAGCAGATGATGTTTTCGACTGCGGCGCCAGCCAGCTCGGCTACTTTGTCTGTACACATGCCGTCACCACCAACGATCTTGGCCTTGATGCCGAGTTCGCGAGCCTGTTTAGCGAGTGGGCCGCCGGTTGCGTCCATGCCGCCGTACATGATGACTTCAGGCTGTGTGCCTTTGACTTTGGTCAGAATGGCTTTGAAATCTGTCGCTTTGTCGTTGGTGGCTTCGCGTGCTACGACGGTCATGCCGCTGGCTTTAGCTGTTTTCTCAAACTCATCAGCCAGACCTTTACCGTAGGCGGTTGCATCATCAATGATGGCGACTTTCTTGGCTTTCAGGCCATTTGATGCATAGTTCGCCAGCGCTGGGCCCTGCTGCGCATCCGTTGCGACCACACGGTAGGTTGTCTTGAAACCTTGCTTGGTGTAGTCGGGGTTTGTTGAGGAGGGCGAAATCTGGGTAATGCCAGCGTCGCTGTAGATTTTTGCTGCTGGAATCGATACGCCTGAGTTCAGGTGACCGACGACGGCGGCGACTTTAGCGTCAACCAGTTTCTGGGCAACTGCAGTACCCGTTTTTGGATCGCTAGCGTCGTCTTCAGCGACGAGCTCGAGCGTGACTTTTTTGCCGTCAATGGTCAGACCGGCTTTGTTGATTTCCTCAACAGCCAGACGTGCGCCATTTTCGTTATCTTTACCCAGGTGGGCAATCGCACCTGTCAGCGGACCAACGTGTCCAATTTTGACAACTACGTCTTGTGCGCTAGCAGTGTTGCCAGCAGCGAGGATGGCCAGTGCTGCAGCAAAGGGCAGAACTTTAAACATTTTGTTTTGCATGGTTGAACTCCGTCGGAATCAGGTTGCGGATATCGCAGTAGTTATCTTACCGCTTAATAGGCAATAATTAAGCCAAAATTCCTTTGAAACAGGGAATTCCCTATGACTCAAATAGTCTGGAACCGAGACGGTGCATGAATTATGCTTTTGTACAACAAATGCACCTTTTTGACTCTTTTCAAGCACTTTTTTAATGCCTGTTCCTTAGCTTGATTCACCAAGTACAGCGTGTTCTCCAGCGATTTTCCCAAAGACTGCCCCACGCATGACTGAGGTCGCTCCTGTATAGACCTGGTGGTAGAGCCCAGTGGCTTCGCCCGCCGCATACAACCCAGGAATCGGTCGCCCATCCTGATCAACCACCTGACTGTGTGCGTTGATTTTGATACCTCCGTAAGTAAAACAGATGCCCGGGATAATGGGATAGGCCATGAAGGGCCCCTGATCGATCGGACGTGACCAGTGGGATTTAGGGATTTTCAAGCCTCGCGTCGCTAGCCCGTCGATTTCAAGCGGTTTAAAGTCCGTGTCAGGTGGGCAACTTTCATTAAAGGTTTGTACCGTGCGCTCAAGGTTTTCGGCAGGCAAACCACAGGCCTGCGCGAGTTCAGAGAGTGTTTGGCCTTCAATGGCAGGCAAATCAGTGCGAATACTTTTTTTCCAGTTCGGGACATCATGAATACGCTGATCAAAAATCACGTAGCAAATCCCGTCCGGCTGTTCACCGATCGCTCGCGAAATGTGATCGTAATTGACGTCAACAGGGCCGGGTGCCTCATTAAGGAAGCGCTCACCGAACTTATTGACCAGAATGCCATAAGTGAAGTTCATGACCAGCGCTTCGGTTGCACCTGAGCGCGGGTCCAGCGGCTCGGCATGGTAGGAACTGAAATCCCCCGCAGGTGCCGCACCCGCATTGAGCGCCATGCGTATGCCTTCGCCTTTGTTGTAGTAGCCGCCTTTGGCGACTGGGCGCACAAATTTTGCAGCATGGCCGAGGTATTGCGTCAGCATTTCCGGATTTCCCTGAAAGCCACCCGACGCAATCACGATGTTTTTTCCCTGCAGCACGCGCTCGCTTCCTGCACGGTCTGTTACGGTCAGTCGCAAAGCGGTTTGCTCGCAGGAACCTTCAGTACGCCGTTGCAGGCTGCGCGCTGTCGTTTCGCATAAACAGGTCACTCCTTTTTTTAAGGCGTACGCGCGCAGTGCTTCAATCATGGCAAGACCACCGCCTACGGGCATCAGCCTGGGGGCTGCAGCCGTAACAAAATAGGTTGGCAAAAAATCAAACCGGATACCAAAGCTTTTTAACCAGGCGACTGTTGGACCCGCGCCCTCTGCCAAGGTCGAGACAAGTTCAGGATCTGGCATGCCGTGAGCTTTCACATAAGGCGGCCAGTCAGCATAAGGAGCGCTAGCAGCCTCGATAATGTTTGGATCCAGATGAAAGCCCGCATTTGAGACCAGGCGCTCTTCAAAATCGTCGCTGACTTCGGACTCGCTTTTCATGCGGAAATAAGATTCGGTCCAGCGCGTGTTACCGCCGAAATCAGCTTCGGGCGAGCGCTCGAGTACTACCACCCGCGCGCCAAGATCCACGGCGGCGACCGCGGCTGATAGTCCGGCAATCCCGCTACCGATAATGATCAGGTCGTAAAGAAGATTTTCCGCTGTTTGATTCTGTGTTGCGCTTAACGCCTGCTGCATACCTGTATCTCCATAATTCTGGTTTTAATATTTTTTATTATTTCCTCATTGTGCCGTCTAATCACTCCGAGCACAGCAGATTTTTAATAGTCAGTGAGCCCAAGGGGGAACCTAAGCATTCCCAAGACACGGGATTGATGAATATCCCTACAAACAGTTTTTCGCTTATTGTTATAGCTGTGGTCATGCGTGTGAAATCAACCGCCATCAGAGCGGCAGTATTAAAAAATAATGGAGAACATATGTTGCGACGCAAAATTGCGCTGCTTGCGGGAATGGGGTTGGTGCTGACTTGCACCTTGTCTATGACTCAGGCACAAAACCCGGCACAGAATCAGCCGCAAAACCAAACACCGGCTCAGACATTTACCGATGTCTATCCCTCACGTCCTATCCGCTTGATTGTCGGCTTTCCCGCGGGCGGCGCTTCGGATGTCGCCGCACGCGCGATCGCTGGCCGGATGGCCGAGTTGCTCGGTCAGCCTGTTGTGGTGGAAAACAAGCCGGGTGCTGCTGGAAATATTGGTTCCGAGTTAGTCGCTAAATCCAAAGCCGACGGTTATACCTTGTTGTTTGGCACGATTTCCTCTTCGATCAATGGCAGTCTGTATAAAAATCTGACCTATGACCCGGTGAAGGATTTCACAGCGATCTCGCAAGTGACCTCGACACCGTTTTTATTAGTAGTTAATCCTGCTTCCCCGTACAGATCGGTGAAAGACATTATTGAGGCAGCGCGCACAGCAGGCAGCACACAAAAACTACCCGACTACGCGACGGCAGGTAATGGCTCGGGTTCACATTTGTTTATGGAACTGTTTACTTCGATGACAGGGATTCAACTGTCACACGTACCCTATCGAGGTGCTGCACCAGCCATTGCAGACGTGATGGGAGGACAGGTGCCGATTGCGTTTGACAACATTCTGACGACACTGGCCCAAGTGCAGGGAGGCAAGTTACGTGCACTTGCGGTGAGTACCACCACACGCTCAAGCGTTGCACCCGAAATTCCTACTATGTCTGAGTCGGGTGTGTCAGGCTATGACGCAACCGCCTGGTTTGGTTTGTTTGCGCCGGCAGGCACACCTGTCGAGGTTGTGAATAAGATCGCGCAGGCCACACAAAAATCCGTCAGCACGCCCGAGGTCCGAGCGACCTTGTTGAAATCCGGTGCTGAGCCTGTCGGCTCGACACCCGCGGAATTTGCAGTGTTCTATCTGGCAGAAGTCGCCAAATGGGCGCGCGTTGTGCAGAATGCAAAAGTGAAAATTGACTGAGGACTGAAATGAAAATCTGGCATCAGAGTTTTACAGTACTAAGCGATCTGGGACCTTATCAGGATGCGCTTAAAAAACATTTTGCCCGTGTCGCTAGGCCCGATACCCAAATCGATATGCACGGTATGGCCCCTGGCACTTACGCATCGAATTATCCGGGCTCGGACATTCGCCATGCGGCGCTTTTTCATTTGCATGGGATGCAGTTCATGCAGGCCGGGGTGCTTGCACAGGAGCAAGGCTACGACGCCTATGCAATCAGCACGCTACCAGACCCTGCTTTGCGCGAGATCAGGGCGCTGATTGATATCCCGGTAGTCGCTTATGGCGAGTCTGCCATGCTGACCGCATGCATGCTGGGGCGTAAATTCGGCATTCTGTGTTTCATTGAGGATTTCAATGAATTACTCGATCAAAACGTTGAGAGTTACGGTCTGAAGTCGCGCTATGCAGGTGCTGCGCCCGTTGGCTTTACTTTTAACGATGTACTGAAGAGTTTTGAAGATCCCACAGAGATGATTGAAAAATT